>Ga0075447_10000228_pt1 | contig 28077 bp, 26 predicted proteins | sample CoawatmetaG10DNA_FD_72352 | JGI IMG/M metagenome (GOLD analysis project Ga0075447, IMG submission 72352) | Marine microbial communities from the West Antarctic Peninsula - Coastal water metaG104-DNA | ecosystem: Environmental > Aquatic > Marine > Coastal | place: Atlantic Ocean: West Antarctic...
ACCATGACCAATATCAATATAATTTTTAGGCACAACTTTTACAGCTCGCTTTGTAGTGTACCTATAAGGCGTTGAAACATAGTGATTATGATATGGATCATTCTTAATAAAGTTAATTTCAACTTTTTTTCCTGTGATTTCACCAATCATATTAAGCATATCAATCGACTTGAGGACTTGAGATCCAGTTATATTTATTCTAGAGTTTGTATAAATTTCGTCTAAAGCTTCTATACTAAGTTGAGCTGCATCATCGACATGAATATATTCTCTTAATTCCTCACCATTACCAATATAATCCACTTTACCAGAGTCAATTATTTGTTGTATATATTTCCTCATACTATTCCACTTCTGGGCACCAGGGCCATAAATTGTCCCATATCTCAGCATTACATACTCGATTCCATATTGTTCATTATAAGTATTAATAATATCTTCGGATGCTTGCTTGGTAGTCCGATAGAACCCTCCTCTATCACTATAAACATACATTGTAGATGCATATAGGTATTTTTTAACTTTGGCGTTTAAAGACTCTTCAATTGCAAGTGTAGCACCTAAAATATTTTTTTCAATAGTTTTTAATGGATTCATTGACGCTTCTTTTATATCTGCAATGCCTGCAAAGTTATAGACATACTTACAACCTTTAATGCATTCTTTGAGTGCATCTTTATCAAGAATATCAGCTTCAAAAATAGAGTGTTTATCTTTATGAATATCACTTACCTTAATATCCAAAATTCTCACAGAATAACCAATTTCATCTAATTTATCAACTACATGAGAACCAATAAAACCAGATCCACCTAAAACTGCTATTTCTACTTTTTCCATAATTAAATCATATTTCTTTTTGATTAAAAAATTCACTGTCTGGAACAACGCCAGTTAGAGCCGCATTATTAACAAACCTAACAACTTCTTCAGTTGCTTGAATTTCCATTGAAGCTCTACAATCAGCAGTCATAGAACCCATATGGGCAGTTAATAAACAATTTTCCAGTCCAATCAAAGGTCCTGAATAAGGCTCTTCTATAAAAGTATCAACAGCTGCTGCATATATTATATTACTACTTAATGCCTCAGCAAGGTCTCCTTCATTAATAATTCCACCACGAGAAGTATTAATAAGAACTGCATTATTTTTCATACAAGCAATTTCATCTTTAGTTATTAAATTGATAGTATCTGAAGTAAGGGGCAAATGAAGAGTAATAATATCAGCCTCTCTATAAATTTTTTCTTTTAATGCAAACTCAACATTTGCAAAATCTGGCAATACAACATCATCATTAATATCATTTACTAAGATTTTTTTACATCCAAATCCTTGTAAATGTCTTATAACTTTAGAGCCAATTCTACCAACTCCAATAATACCAACAGTTAACTCAGATAATCTGAATCCACTATACCTTTGCCAAATCTCCTTATGAACCATCATATTAGATATATGAATATGTCTTAAAGTAGAGAGCATCAAGCCAATAGTCAGTTCTCCTACAGCAGGAGCAGGAGCATCAGGTGTATATGAAACAATAACACCATTTTTCTTTGCTATAAGAAGGTCTACACTATCAAGTCCAATTCCAACTCTTGAGATTAGTTTAAGTTTTGGTGCATTATTTAAAACATCTTTAGTAATTTGTTCGGTACCTGCGATCAATATACTATATTCAGAAATCATCTCAGCTAGCTCATCTGCCTTCAGCCTTCTTCCCAAAGGGTTGATATCATATTTTATATTATTTACCTCTAAAAGCTCAATGGGATAATTATTATATTGGCCAAAAGGAACTGTCGTAATGAGGGCCTTATGCTTATCATGGTTGTTCATAATTACTAAGTAGTTGAAGAATGAAGAATTTCAGCAATTTTAAAATCTTCTTCATCATCTACATCTATACTTTTTATTTTTGATGTTTGATAAAGATAAGCTTTTGGACCAAACCAATATGACCATTTAATTTGATCACTTTTTTTAGCCATATAAACCCCACCTGTAATTTCATACGCCTCCCTTAACTCTTGAGTTAGCAGATGCCAATGTCCAAAAGAGCAATTTATTGGCTTAGCATTAACATCGACAAGAAAACCATTATGAGGGATAACAGTTATCAAGCTATCATGTGATTTAGCATCTAGTGAAAGATACTTTGAAACAACAGACATATAGTCATCAAATAATGGCGCTGTAGTCATAGTCCAAGCAACAATTGGGTCTCCAGGGACAGTATTTAACATGTAATTATTGTACTCATAGAGACGAGCCTCATGGCCACACATATATGGATCTCTATATAAAAAGCTGGCCCCCTCATCATGAGCAATATCTTTAGCCAAGTCACTATCACTAGAAATATAAATCTTGTCAAAACAATCTGCTTCTTGTAATTGCTTAATTTTTAAATTAAGCAAACTCTTCTCATTTGAAAAGGGTTTGAAATTTTTTTGCTTTACTCTTTGGGACCCCTCCCTTACAGGAATAAGTGCAACTACTTCTCTTTTATTTCTCATTTATAATCCCTTTAAATCATTCATTTTCTTAAATACACTTTCATAGATAATTCCACAATCTGCAATATATGGAATAAACTGCACACCAATATCAATCCATTGTTTTGCATCATCCAATGATTGAGCTAAAATTCCTGCAGCAATTCCTGATTTTCTAATCTTTGCTACTGAGTCTTCTATTATAGATATAACTTTTTTGTTGTTAACATCATCTACAATTCCTAGAGACTGAGATAAATCATATGTACCAATATAAATAACATCAATATTATTACACTCAAGAATTGAATCTAGGTTATTAATTGCCTCAACACTTTCTATTAGTAACATTGACAAAGTAGAATCATTTGATTTTTCAGTTCTTTTCTTTATATTAATTCCATAATAATCAGAAGCTCTTGTAAAAGCAGAAACGCCTCTATCACCAATAGGGGCGTATTTCATTGATTTAATAGCATAATCAGCTTGATCAAAGCTCTCAATCTGAGGTACTACAATTCCGTGAGCACCAGTCTCTAAAGATCTTAGAATATCACTAGCAGAGTTGGTTGGAACTCTAATCAAAGGAGAGCATCCTGAATTTTCTGCAGCTCTAATCATATTTTCAGAGGTTTCGTATGTAAAAGGTCCATGCTCGTGATCAATTACAATAAAATCCATTCCTGACAACCCAAAAATTTCAACTAGCGTAGGAGATGGTAATGTCATCCAGGTACCAAAAACAACTCCACCATTTTTAAGTTTTTCTTTTAAATTGTTATTAAACACAGGCTCTCCAGTTCATTTATTAAATTATTATAGTTAATTATATCTTTTATATATTCCAAGTAATATTCCAAAACATGATTAGTGCTCATAATATAGATAAATATAGCCTATGGTATTTGTCAAACATAAGGCTCTCGTCAAACCTTCCATAAATTTTTTCATAAGAATTATCTACAATCTCTTTTATATTATCTGTAGGAAGAGATACTAGAGCTTTAACTGCCTTAATAAGTTGATATGAATTATTTGTATCAACAATACATAATTTATCCGACAAAGCGTCTCTTGCTATCCCTGTATCTGATGATATAGCCAATACCCGGCATGCTATCGCCTCTACTAAAGTTAAAGAAAAAGATTCATTGATAGAGGAAGAGATATAAATATCCATACTATTTAATATCATATTGATATCTTTTTGCTCTCCAAGAAGCTCAACTGCATCAATTAAATCAAACCTTTTGAGCAAGTTAACCAGCTCTTTGTTATCCCAATCAATCCCCGAACCTACAAGCACAAAAGAATATTTTTTATTGTTTTTATAAAGGTTTGATGCCATTTCAATAAAAAATTTATGCCCCTTAATTGGATGCCATCTTGCTATGTGGCCTATAACAATATTATCCTTTGAAAAGTTATAACTCTCTGTTATTTTTGTTTTGTTTGAGTAGTTTACAAAATTAATTCCGTTTTCAATTACAATCATATTGTCATTAGAGTAACCATATTGAATGTGATTCTGGCTGGCTAATTCAGAGCAGGCAACAATTTTATTCGGAACAGAGGCTGAAAAAAATTTGCAGACTCTTATTATAATTCTTGTTAAAAATTTATTTTCTGAAGGATTAGCATGATGAAGTGACCATATAAGCTTATGCTTTTTGAAAAAAATAGATAAAATTAAACCTATCAGGTCGGCATGGTACATCCATGTATGCACAATATCTGGCCTGCTTCGAATATAGCACTCAACGGTTGCCTTAAAAATAAAAAAAAAGTTAGAAGAGCTAGAAGAAACTACTTCAATACCATTATTAATTAAGATAGATTTATAGGGCCCTATGTCAACCAAAGTAAAAACAATATGGTTAAAGGACTTATTCTCAAGTATTAGCTTAACAGCGAGCTTTTGAGCACCTCCATGCTCAAGACTAGTAAGAATGTGAAAAATTCTTGCAGATTTATTATTCATTTAAAGTGATTATTTTATTATTACTTTGGTAAGCACTAGAACCAATACTATTAAAATTAGAGTATCTTTGTTCATTTTTTGCGTTAATAAGAGCAGCTGCAATAATGAATGGCAGTATAGGAAAAGTGCCTCCACCTACAAAAAATATTGCAATGATAGCATAAAGCAAATAGTAGTGTTTCATTAGGTTAAGAGATGAAGGGAAGGCCTTCAGCTCTCTCTTTGATGCGCTATATATATTGAGTATAAGAGCTAGAAACAAAAACAAGTGAAAAAATCCATAGCTCACAAAAAAAATAAATATATTGCCATGCACACTCGTGATTTCTTGAAGTTGTTTGAGTCCAATTCCAAAAAAAGGATTATTATTGCCTACTTGATAAATTAACTTTAAGAAATGAAGCCTTTGTCTATTACTTGGGGATTTAATTATATTTAGTTCCCTATATCCATATGGGGTAAAAGGTTTGTCATTCGAAATATATTCAAAGGTTTGAGATACTTTTACTGCATATTCTGAAGTATATTTATTCGAAATGTTATCTTGATAAAAAATAAATGTAATAGATAAAATTCCAATCAAGAGAGACGTGACTAATACAATTCTCTTCTTATTAAATAAATAACCTAAACAAATGATTAACAAGAACATAAGAAAGGTTCTTGAACCACCCACAACTCCTAAGAAGATTGAGAGTAAGACAATAAAAAAAACTAAAATTCTCTTTTTTCCAGAATAGTTAATATTATTAAAATAATAAACAGCAAAAATAATAATTGGTATAAGGATATTTATAGCATTCGTTGTCTTTACATAATATCTAAGTGCCAACCCTTTTATTTCATATCCACCTAATTCAATAGGAATAAAATATCTCATTACCAATATAAATAAAAGTAAACTTAAGCCAAAAAACACATAGTCTATAACTTTATTAAAGCTGTTTTGATTTGAAAAAAATCTTTGCAGAATGATATAGAATATTAGTAATTCTATACCCTGAACTAACTCTTTGATTACAAAAAATAAATCACCACTGAAAAATATATTATGTAGAAATTGAAAAAATAACATTATTACAAATAACTTTAGCCAGCTATCTATACGAATAACTAACATACTTCTAAAAAAAGTAACAAAATACATAAGTAATATTAGATCAAATAGTTGAATATTAATAACTTCAGACACTCTATACACATAAAAATGCTGTGTCGAAATTATTATTAATATAGCTATTAATAGGTGATTGAGCTTTAAGGTATAAGTGGTTGGATTCATAACCTTTCTATTATTAAATGAGCAAAAAAATTAATTGTAATAAATTGATTATCTAAGACTGTTCTTTAAAATATGCAATCGTTTTTTTGAGCCCATGATTTATGTCAACGTTAGGTTGCCAATTTAAAATTTTATTTGCCTTTGTTATATCAGCATACAATTCCATATTTTCATCGACTCTGTAAGGATATTTACCAAAATCAGGCTTTCCTTTGCCCACTATTTTTTGAATAATTTCAATAGCTTGCTTTATTGATAAAGGATCTCCTGAACCAAGATTAATAACTTCTCCAATAGCTTCATTATTTTTGAGAGTGAGCAATATTCCTCTTGTTATATCATCTATGTAACAGAAATCACGCAATTGCTCACCCATTGATACTGGAAAATCATTTCCAGAAAGACAGCCATTAATTATTTGAGGAAAAAAACGCCCACTATTTTGCCCAGGTCCATAAACAAGAAACAATCTTATAACTACCATCGGAAAATTTTCAGTTCGATAAAGCATTTCAAGTAAATTAGTTACGGCTAGCTTTCCAAAAGAATATGGAGAAATTACAGATCCAGGCATTTTTTCATTTTGAGGAGCAACAGAATTTCCATATTCATCACTACTTCCTATTTGAACAAATCGCTTAAGAATCTTCCAGTCAATTATTTTTAAAACATTTAGAACGCCTAAAAAATGAGCCTCTATAACGTTAATTCCATCATCTAAAAAACTACTATGATTAACATAGCCACCTAAATTGATTACATATTCAAAAGAATTTTCTGTGCATTTATGTTGTAAATCATCAAAACTTCTAATATCACACTGAATATAAGAAACTTCATTTAATTTAGATTCTCCAGTATGATTATTAAGTGACAAAACGGTAACAGAATATCCTAACTCTATAGACTTTATAACAAGATTTCTTCCAATAAAACCTGTTCCACCAATAACTAATAATCTTTCAATTGCCATCTCTTCTCTAACTCTTATCTATCCAAGGAGCATTTCCTAACCTATACATTTCCTCTAAAGAATCTTTATCTCTCTTAGTATCCATACACTTCCAGAAACCTTCATGCTTATAGGCAACCAATTCACCCATCTTTGCTGCCAACTCAAGAGGCTCTTTTTCTAAGACTGTTGAATCACCATCTATTAAATCGAAAAAATTTGGCTCTATTACGAAATATCCACCATTAATCCAACCCTGCTGTGTTTGAGGTTTCTCATTAAAAGAAACAACACTGTCTCCCTCAAGGTTTAACTCACCAAATCTTGCGATAGGATGAACTGCAGAAACTGTAACCATTTTTCCATGATTCCGATGAAACTTGATTAGTTTATCAACATCTATATCTGAAAGACCATCACCATATGTCAGGAGAAATGTTTCCTTACCAATAAATTCTTTTAATCTTTTAACACGACCACCTGTCATAGAGTTTAAGCCTGTATTTACAAGAGTCACATTCCAATCCAAATCATCTTTATTATGAGAAGTATATTCGCCAGTTTTCAGATCAATTGTAAAATCTGAGTTAAGAGTTTTATATTTTGAAAAATAATCTTTAATATATTCTGATTTATAACCAAGGGCTATAAAAAAGTCTTTGTGATTATATTTTTCAAAAGTCTTCATAATATGCCATAAGATTGGCTTGTTGCCAATCAGAACCATGGGTTTTGGTATTAATTCAGTATATTCTGACAATCTTGTTCCAAAGCCACCAGCTAAAATAATTACTTTCATTTTTATTTGCTCCAATCAAAATATATATTATTTAAATCTTTTTTAATTACTTCTTTAGGATTATGAGGAATATCTGCAACATTTAATAGCAATGAATTTTTATTTGATAGCCCTTGGAAGCCAAGCCAGACTCTTGGAGGAACAGTTAATCTGACATAGTTTGTTCTAGAAATTATTAACTCTTGAAACTTACCATTAGTTTCAAAACGATCATCATATAAAACAAATCTTACTTTACCAACTGGAACAGTGATGTTCAATGTCATATCTTTATGCAACTTCCAAGCTTTTATTGCGTTAGGATGAATTTCTGAAAAGTAAGCCTCACCAAAACTCTTAAAACCTTGATCTTGATGCTTCAACGAATGAAGAACATTTCCACCTTTAGTTTCAATAATTTTTAAAGGTGTTATTAAAACGCCATTAATCATTATTACTCCATGTTATGTCTCTAGACTTTGCAAACTCAACATACTCCGTAATCTGCTGTATTGAAAAATCATACATTGAACCTTCATTTCCTTGATAATATGTTTTATACCATTCTACAGTCATCTTTACTGTCTCATGAAAATTTAAAACAGGAAGCCAATTAAGATCAAATAGAGCCTTATCACAATTTAACTTAAGTAAACCTGCCTCATATAAATCACTTCTCTTTTCAGAGTTGTCCTTCCATTTAACCTTTTCCCAATATTTAGACATTTCTGTAATTAAATCAATAACTGGATAATTTTGGGACGATGAAGGACCAAAGTTATAAGCTTGACTATGGTATTTATTTGAATTTTTTAAGTTAGCAGCTAATGATAGGTACCCACTCAATGGTTCAAGTACATGTTGCCAAGGCCTTGTTGCATATGGATTTCGGATAATTGCAGACTCATTATTTGACCAGGACTTTACACAATCCACAACAATACGGTCCTGAGCCCAGTCCCCTCCTCCAATTACATTCCCAGCACGAGTAATACCAACTCTAATATTTGAATTCCCCTTATTAAAAAAAGATTCAATGTAACTTCGAATTGCTAATTCTGCCATACCTTTGGAGGCACTATATGGATCTTTTCCTCCCAAACGATCAGTTTCCTTATAACCCCATGGCCACTCAAGATTGTCATATGCTTTATCACTAGTAATCATTATGGCAACTACATCCTTATCAACACTTCTCAACGACTCCATGAGATTTGCCGAGCCAATAGCGTTAGTAGTTATTGTGTCTAATGGATTATCATATGAAGGCCTAACCAAAGCTTGTGCTGCAAGATGAAAAACAAAATCTGGCTGAATATTTTTAACAATTTTTGTAACTTCATCAATATTTCTAATATCAGCATATTCTTGTTGCATGTGATTTGAAATACTAGCTGCAACAAAAAGAGAAGGCTTAGTTGGAACATCTATTGACAAACCGACTACTCTAGCACCTAACAAATTTAGCCAGATTGAAAGCCAAGATCCTTTAAAGCCTGTATTTCCTGTAATTAAAACTGTTTTATTGTAATAAATATTATTAAATAATTTTTTCATATCATTAACTTTAAAGTTTAAAAAATAAGGCTACTGAATCTTTATCAGCTCTTTTGAAATAACCCTCTCTTAATGCTTTGTTAGGATTATTAATTTTATTTCGTACCATTAAAGAACATATATATTTTTCTAAATCATGGCCATTTGTAATAACTTTATACAGATCTGATGGGATGCTACTTGGTATTGATATATTCATAACTCCTGATTTCGAACCAGATACTACAACAGGAACACCAATTACCATAGCCTCAATACAAGTAGTTGATGCTCCAGTTATTAGCAAGCTAGAATCATAAATATAATCTACAAAACTTCCATCAACAAAATCAACTCTACTATCTTTAATATGTATTAATTTTTGTATTTTAGATAGATTATAGGTTGGATGATACTTAACTCTAATTTTTATAACAGAATCTCTTGTTAGAAGACTTAATGTTTTATCTAGCAAGACTAGTATTGAATTGGTCTCATCAAAAGATATTGGTAAAGCAATAAATATGGTAAATAATTTTAAATCTTGCTTAATAGACATCTTATCCCACAGATAGTTATATCTAAATGAAGGGCCAGAACAAACATTAATATCATTATCAAATTCTTTAAAGTGGCTAATTAAACCATCTCCAATCACTACAAATTTTTTAGGTGTAAGCATGGATAACCTTTCAAATACTGTAGGATGAAGATTAATTTTGTATGCAGCTGAATCAATAATTCCTTGATAAGCAATTGTTTTTACATTTGGCATAAATTTATTAAAGCCCAACATAAAACCCTTACTTGACAAATGATTTTCATACCAATCAATAAAAGTAGAAATATCAAATTTATCTTTATTCAGTCTATATACAAATCTATAATTCAAAAATGCTTCAATAATTTTGTAATCAAAAGTAAAAAAACGTAGCTCTGATTTTATAAGACTACTAATTTCAATGCCGCGAAAAAAAGTTTTTGGAGTTCTAATAAATAAAACTTTTGCAGATGAAAGAAATGCATAGAAGTAATCACTCACGTGCAAAATGTCTCCTTTTAATAAAAAATTAATATTTGATAATTTAAGTTTTTTAAATAAATTTATATAACTCTGAGGACCGCCCGGGAATCCAGGTACAAAAACTATATTATCTTCTATGGTTTTATCCAAATATGAATATAAATTTGGATAATAACGATCTATATAGCCTTTTTTAGTAAATTCTTTATAACCATCATTTAATATATGAGTAGAAAGAAGAATTAATGATGAACTTTTATTAAATGTGTGTTTTTTAGTGAATAATTTTGCAATTAAAGTCAAAATAACAAGGCTAAAAGATCTAATAAAATTTTTAACGTGCAAATATAATAGAGGCTTAATTGATTCTTTTTTCAGTTCAATTTCTATGTCAATTCTATTAGAATTACAATATTTTTTTACTAATAAAAATAATTGTTTATCGTATATAACTACTTGTTTTAAATCAGAATTGTTAGTAATATTGAATTTTATTAACTCTAGGCTACAACATCTTGAAAATAAGGGGCTATATTCTGCCTCTCTACTTACAATACTTGACAAAAGCCAGTATGGATTATTATTAGCTAAAGATGCATTTTCTATTAATAAGTTAAAGTCATCTCTAATATTTTCTATAATCAAGCCATGTTGATTAATATTATTATTTGAAAGGTTCTTTAAGTCTAGAACTAAGGGTTTTGATATCATTTTATAATTTTATAGTACCAAAAATAACTTTTTGCTTATACTTTTCTTTAACTTAATTCAAATTTAGTATATCCACTTCTCAGTCTACTACCTTAGCAAATGTCCCTGTTTTTGGAGCACTAGAGTCCATGATAATTCCATCATTATCAAAAAAAATGGGTTATATTTTTTAAGAATTTGAGCTGAGTACATTTTCAACTCTTTTAATATCTTCAGGATAATCAACAGCAATAGATGAATTACTTACTTCAATCATTTTAACTGGCACCCCCATTTCTAAAAAACGCAAAATTTCTATATCCTCTATAGACTCCAAAGGAGTTTTTACAGACTGAGTTGCAAATTTTTTCAAAGTTTCTTTAGGAAATGCATAGATACATACTTGTTTATATGCCTTAACCATTGTTTTCTTTTTTGTCAGTGGAATTGAAGATCTACTCATATATAAAAGATCATTATTTAAATTGAATACCACCTTAGGAACAGCTGAACTAATAAAGTCTACTTGCTCTGTAATGGGGCACATCGCATTAATAACAGTATTAGGTGAATTTCTACTATAGCTAATGACTGAAGATATATCTTCAGGGCGAATAAGGGGCTCATCACCTTGGACATTAACAAATATATCAGCCTCTAACAACAATGAAGCTTGATAGACTCTATCTGAACCAGTCAAACACTCTGGTGTCATAACAACATTCATAGAATTCGCTTTGCAAAAATCATAAATAATCTTACTATCTGTAGCAATATAAACTTCATCTCCAGGTAATACTTTTATGCACTTTTCCCAAACCCTCTGGATCATTGGTACACCACTAATTAATGCTAGCGGTTTACCAGGAAATCTTGTAGATTCAAATCTTGCAGGAATAATAATTTTAAATTTTTGGTCCATAAATACTTTTTTTTGAATAGGTTATGAAGAAATTATCAATGAGCAAATAGGCATATCTAAAGTGCTAACTTCATCAATTAAATTAAATATCTCAAGCATTTATTTGAGACACTTCGAAACTATGTCTAAATCAAAATCCCATTTATTTTAGTAGTAGCCATGTCTAATTTTACAACTTATTATTGTATTATTTATTTAAAAGTGAATCTACCACAAATTTATCTAAATTCTTTAGAGCGTTAGTCTCAAGATTAAATTTTGATTTCTTTTTACTGAGGATACGAGCTCTAATTAGAATTATCTCCTCTCTAAGATTTTCCTTATTATTATTTCCATTAATCATTTTGACATTTGTCTACTTTTGAAAGTATGGTGATAAATCACAATCTTCTTTAGGATAAGGAGCCATTAAACTATTAATTTCCATTTGTAAATACAATGTAACTGAAAACTATCATTATCACCATAACAGTTATTTTTTTCTCAAAAAATTTGATAAAAATTTAAAATATTTTAGTGTCATAATTAAAAACTTTAAGCTAGATTTAAATGGATAAACACCTGAAAGCAAAAACATTAAATACCCTTTTTTTCCATTACTTTTCAAAAAACTTATTCTAGCCTTTTTCAAATCTCCAAGTTGCCAATAATGCCTACCCTTTAATATATTTAATCTTGAATTAAAACTGATTAAAGAAGACTCATTATATATAACTCGATTTTTGCAATATTTATTTATACTATCCTCTAAATATAAAAGTTCTTTTATTGAAGATGCATTATGTCGAGTTGAGGTACTTGAATTATGAAGATATCTTGTAACTAATACATCTTCAGTATATTCAACCTCAGACTCTCCAACAAGCCTCAAAAATAAATCTCGATCACATTCGATCGTAAGATTTGTATTATATTTTTGATTTGACTTGAGATATGTTTCTTTTTTAAACATCACACTTGAGGTTGTAACAAAATCTTTCTCAAGCAAGGAATTAAATACGTCACTAAAATTTGGTGAAGAGTAGTCAAAGAGCGTAAAGTCTTTTCCTTGTCCTCCCGACATCTCAGTGTTGGAAAAAACAAATGATGCACCATTTTTAAACAAATCAATTTGTTTCTCAATCTTATTTAACTTCCATTTATCATCTGCATCAATAAATGCTATTAAATCTCCTTTAGATAATAAAATTCCTTGATCCCTAGCTTTGCCAAGACTTGTTGTTATATTATTTCTATAATAATTTACTTTTGGACCATAACTCTTAGCAATACTACCACTTAAATCTGAACTTCCATTATCAATAAAAACAATTTCAAAAACATCAAATGTTTGATTAAGAACTGACTCTATAGACCTTGCTAAAAATTTCTCTCCATTAAGGCAATTCAGTATTACGCTTACTAACATATATACATTGTATTTAAAAAGTTCATAGAAGTAGATAGGCAATAATGTGTTAAAAAAAATTTAAGTTACATATATGGCTTTTCCATTATCTATTTGATAGATAAAGTCTACGCCTTTTGCATATTTAATAGAATGTGTAATGAGAATAATCGTCACTTTATTATGAAGAGATTCAATTGCATCATAAACTTCGTTTTGAGATTTAATATCCAAGTTACTTGTAGGCTCATCTAAAATAAATATCTCTGTATTGCTTAGTAAACCTCTTGCAATTAACAATCTTTGAATCTGGCCCCCAGACAATTTGGAACCATTCTCACCAACAAGGAAATCTAAGCCTTCTTCTTTCTCCATTACAAATTTCAAAAGCCCAACTGCCTTTAACGATTTTTCAATATCATCATGATTAATATTTTCTATAGCATCCTCATGTAATAATAAATTTTCATATACTGTTCCATCAATAAGAGTGATATTTTGTCCAACATAAGAAATTTTTGATCGCAGATCATCATAGTCTAAGTTATTGTGGTCAATTCCATTGTAATATATTTTTCCGTTATTTGGCCTTAGAAGCCCTAAATAAAGATCTATTAATGTTGTTTTTCCTGAGCCAGATTTCCCTATAATTGCAGTGGTTGTCTTAGACAGAAAACTCATAGTTACGCTTTCTAAATTTTTTCCGCCACTGCTGTAAGAAAAAAATACATTTTCAAAACTAACATCAACTGGAAATAAGGCTTTTACTTTACCAATCGGCTCAATTGAATTTGTTATATTTTCTAATGTATTTTTCAATGCATCATGGACAGGAAGCTCTCTTCTCATATCCAATAAAGCCTTCTGAACAGATTGATATGCTGGAGATAATTTTTGAAAAACTAATACTATAACGAGTAATTCTGAAAATGCTATGTTTAAATATTGGTAGTTATACAGAATAGTCACTAAAAATATGATTCCAAGAGCTACAGTCCAAAGCCCTTGTAATTGTTCTCTCAAAACGATTTTAAGATAATTTTTACGAATTAAATACATTAATTTTATTGACAATTTAGATGCATCATAAGATGCAGTAGCTTTATAGAATTTGTTATTTGCTTGCAAACCATTAATAGAATGAGATAAATCTTCTAAATTGTTATTATATTTAACCGATACCTTAGTATGGCCTTTATGATTTAATCGATTTATGAGTGCTATAGACATATATAAAGTGAGTGCTATGAAAGTAGTTTGAATAGAAATAAATAAAGCTACAAGTGTGAAAGCAGCAAATTGTATTAAATGTATAACTACTCTAAGAGCATTTAAATGTACATAGGCATATGCATCAGCTTGTCTGATTATTGAGTCGTTAAATAAGCCTTTTTTGAGGTCGTTAATTTTAAGCCAATTTTGCCTTAAGTATCCTCCCACTATTTTCTCTCTTATTGTTGTTGTCAATATAGTCCTGGAGTGTTCAGCTAGAATGGATGCGGAAAACTTTATAATCTCAGACGAAATAATTACAATAGTTACAAAGACAATTAATGAAGAGAATGTGGGATCTATTCCGATATAGGCTAGCATTCCTATTAACTCCTCTGAAGTCTTAGATTGTAACAATCCTCCACCTTCTGCTAACTCAATTACTGGAATGAGCAATGGAATTCCTGAAAATGCTAAAAAACTACTTAAAACTTGTAGAGAAAAAATAGTTTTATAGTATGGGGTCAGTCTAATCAATGACACTATTTTTTTCATGAAAAAATCCAATTAATAATAAATAAGTGAGTAATTATTCAAAGGTTGAAATAACTTTATTGCCACATCTACTTCACTTAGCAAACATACTTGGCAAGAACTCTATTAGCCCTTCAGCTAATTCAATACCGCAGACTTGGTATTCTTCATCGGTTCCAATAGCATCATAGAATAAAACCTTTGGATACGTCACCCAAAAACTATTATCCAACATAGCCGTCAAAAAAAGTTTAACTCTATTAGCTCTTTCTTTATCTGAAATTAGCTTTATCCTAAGAACTTCTGTAGATATTAACTCTGGTAATTTATTTAAATCACTAACTTTTACAGATAAACCTAAAGCATCAAAAACATTAATATAATCAGAAAAGGCAATAACAGGGATGCCCCTCAATACTGCCTCCCAACCTGAGGTTCCAGTCAATATTACCACCATCTCAGAATTAGAAATTATTGTATGTACATCTGAATCTATAGGGGCTATTTCAACATTTGGTATATCATTAATTTTCTTATAAAAATTTCTTGGTCTAAGCTTCGCCATTATGGTGGCTGGATGCTCCTTAACATAAACAATCCAATCAGATGGAACGCTCTTTGCTAGCAATTCTATTATTACTAATTGATCCTGAAGAAGTCCTCCTTGGACTAGAGTTGAATATTCAGGATTAATATGCAGTGGGAACAATAGGTATTTTTGAGATTTAGGCAGCACTGTTCCAAAGCTTGATTTAAAAACAGTTATATACTGAACTCCTTCATGTATTTTGCCTATAAAACCACTACCTAGATTTTGAAACTTCTTATGCTTGATAGAGCTATCAATAGACTTTATAAGTTTTAAAAAAGGTCTAAATATAATAACTTTAAAAAGCAAAAATATATTTATTTTAGGTTTTTTATGAACTATAGAGTCAAAATAATCAGGGCTTTCAACCTCGTCCATTAGATTTTTATAAAGCTCAAGAGCATGCTTTGAAGGTTGTGAATTATTATCTATTAAATATCGAGTATCACCATCTATTTGATCAAGATTTAACATAATATTACTAGAAAATGAACAATAGTTTTTTACCCTTGAGAGGGTAACTATTGCATATTGGGAATCATAAATCTTACACATGCTTTCGTATATAGCAACATCAACAGAACCCATTGCTAGTGCTGGTATAAAAATATCAGGCCTAAATAGACTAAAAATATTTTCTATTTCAGTCACCCTCTTTTCTATTTTTTTTAAAATATATAACCGATTATTTTGATATTTTGAGCCATAACCATAGGCTCCGTGCAAAAATGCTCCACCAACTTTTCTATCACTAGCAACTATGCTCCAAACCAAGGAGCCAGATTGTTTTTCAAAATTATTAATAATATCAAAATTTACACTTTCTTTAACGTCAACCTTTTCAGATGAAGTGTCTTCAAAAAAATGAGCATATTGCATGTCATTTTGGCTTTTGAAAAAATCTGTTACTTTTGTATTGTCATTTCCTATTATTGCAAATTCACTTTCAGGATATCTTTCTTTAACTCTTTTTGCTAAAAAATGATGGGTTTTATGACTATATGTGCTAACTTGGATCAATATTTTCATAATTTTTTTTTTAAATATTAAAATTTAACAAGTATAGTGACATCTTATTAACCACTCTGAAAATATTATTAGTTTTTTAATACAATATACTGTAACTGATCTTTAACTTTGAAAAGATGATTTGTATTATACAAATTAATTAAGGCTGCAGTGTTATCGAATCTATAAGGGTACAAAATAGTTTCTTGCTCCATAGTATTATTAGTCACCAGAGATAAATGTTGCTTAGAAAATTCTTGACAATATAATAACCAAAAGCGCTTATCTAGCTGATGAACTGGGTTTATTTTAGACAATAGTTACTCTGCTAGGTTCAAATAGTAATCGCATTCCCAAGCCAATTCTAAGTATTAGCTTTTGTTTATTTTTTACCTCATCAATAATTTTTTCAAAAAAACCAACAACATTTAACCTATCAACACCATCACCGAATGAGCCAACACCAGGAAGAACAATTTTATCAATATTCTCTAGCTCACGTTTATTGTCAATCACTGTGTAATCAACTTTTAAAAAATCTAATGAATTAGTTAAAGACATTAAATTTGATTTCCCAAATTGATTATTCCTATTTTATTCATAGCTAATTCAATATTCTTACGCTAATATCATGCTTTAAAAATTCATATCTAATATCATTTGGCGTATATTCTGAAAAATGAAAAATATACGCTGCAGCTATAGCATCGGCTCCATTTTGAATTGCTTCAACTCCATGCAATGGCTTGCCCATTCCACCATTCAAAATAACTGGTATATCCAGTTTGTTGCTAAAACCTTTCATTAATTCAATGTCATAACCTTGTAATGTGCCTTCATAATCAACTGAGGTTAGTAAGATTTCTCCTGCCCCATGCCTTTCAAAATCCTGTGCAAGCACTATTGGATCAATATCTAAAAGGCCTTGAGCCTTATTGAATACCTTATACACACCTTGTACTTTCTTTACATCTATTGAGCAGATAATACATTGCGAGCCAAATATAGATGATGCTTCTGTTACAAAATTTATGTCTTTCAAAGCTATAGTGTTAATAGAAACTTTATCAGCACCAGCATCTAGTAATTTATGTATATCGCTAATTGTTTTAATACCACCTCCAACTGTAAGTGGCATAAAACACTCCTGGGCTATATCAGTAATTAGCTCTATATTCATCTCATCAATACCCAGACTTGCATCAATATCAAGAACAATTAATTCATCGACATTTCTAGAGTTATAAATTCTGGCAGTTGACACTGGATGCCCAATTGTTCTATAAGAGCTAAAATTTATACTCTTTACCAGTTGCCAATCCTTTAAAAGAACGCAAGGTATGATTCTATGCTTAAGCATATCTACAAATTAATAAAATTATTAATGATTGCCAAACCTAACTCTTGGCTTTTTTCTGGATGAAACTGAAATCCATAAAGATTGTTCTTGCTAATTGATGAAACAAATTGATAACCATATTCAGTCATTCCTGTAATTACATCTTCATTTAACTGGAGGTGGTAGGAGTGTACAAAATAAAAATCTTTATTATCAGGAATTCCCTCGTATAAGAGATTGTTGCTTTTAATCATCAAATTATTCCATCCAACATGTGGAATTTTAAGACCATTATTTGCCGGAAAATCAAATTTAACAACTTCTCCATCAATCCAGCCAAGACCTTTTGTTTTAGAAATTTCATAACCTGTGTTAGCCATTAACTGCATACCAAGACAGATACCTAAAAAAGGCTTCTTATTCTCGATAACTTCTTCATTGAGAACATCTATAAGCCCTAAATTTGTCAAATTTTTCATTCCATCTCGAAAAGATCCAACTCCAGGCAAAACAATTTTGTCTGCATTCATAATTATTTTATGATCATTTGATACAATGACATTAGAGTTATTTCTTTCAAACGACTTTTGAACTGAGCAAAAATTGCCCATATTATAATCAATAATGACAATTGAATTACTCAACTACAAATCCTTTCTTTCTTACTAGAGATAAGTCAATATCTCGAATAAATTTACCCTGTTCATCCCTTTCAAAGATTCTTTTATTGGTATAAGAAAAAACAATTTTGTCAAACTCCTGTTGTGAAAAGCCAGTATATTCTAGATATTCTTTTACTGCTTTAATGGGATATCTGCCATCATACTTATTAACTAATCTAACGCCTTGTTTACGATTTATATATCCCAAACGAATATCTAAACAAGCATTATCAGTTGCTCGACCAAATCCGTATTTGACATATTTTAAATAATCATGCAAATGATTACTATAGCAATCTAAATTTTCAAAATTTTCATATGTTGTTTCAACAGCTCTATTAGCAACAGAAAAGCCAAATTCTTTTGACTTTTTTAAAACAGTCCTTAAGTCCCACTTAAAGTAATATCCAAGAAATAGCCCTGTTACACCCACCCTATGAACATCTTCATCAGAAGCATAAGTGTAAAGTGACAGATCTCTTTTAGTAAGGCCATCTACTCCTTCCATATCTGAAATTCTATTCCCAAGTAGCCCTCCAAACTCTTCTAGCCATTGTCTATCTAACATATTTTTTGACTTGCTTGAAGCAGGCCCACCATATTCAATTTGAGGACTCTCTCCCCAAATAATTAAAGGTACATTAAAGTTAATAGCAAATTTTGGAACAGTTGTAAATATACCTAAATGATTCTGCCATTCATTATCACCAGTTCTTCTGAAAGCTTCTTTTGCTAATTTCTTATAAACAACAGGATCCCTCTTTATATGAATTAAATCCACACCCAGGCAGTTTAAATTATCTAGGTTTTTCCTTCCTATTTCTGTTGGAATTGTTGGCTCAAAACAAACACATAATGGCTTTAACCCCATTTCTAGAACCTTAATCACCTGAAAAGTAGAATCTTTCCCACCACTGACCCCTATTACACAATCATAGTCTGGATGTTTTTTATGTTTTTTGACTATTGCTAAAAACTCTTTTTCTCTTGCATCCCAATCAATACTATCATTTTTATAACCCTGGGAAGCACATGCATCACACATTCCACCCTCATCAAAATTTAAATCAGGTTTTGTGTTTGGCATGACACAGTTAGTACAAATTTTCATTTTTTCCTTATTTAAAAATATAATAATTACTTAATATAGTCAAATGAGACTGCATCACCAATAAACGAACTTTTAACTGCCTTCATACCAATTACTTTTTTCAAAAATTTTGGAGAAAGTCCATAACCTGGCCTGATACTCCGAATATGGTCGGCACTAATTATCTCACCTTTTTTTATATCTTTAACAAAATACAATGATCGGCGAAATTTTACGTTAGCTTGTTCGCTTGACTTTATACCATAATTGACATTTCCTAAAGTCTTCCATGATGTTTTAACACTAATACACAGATTTTTTAATTCTTTTGATTCAAGAGAAAAAGAATCATCAGGACCACCTGAATTTCGATTTAAAGTTACGTGTTTTTCAATAATTGATGCTCCCAATGCAACACTAGTAATTGCTGTTATATTATCAATTGTATGGTCTGATAATCCAGTAACTAAGCCAAACTTTTCTCTCATATCAACGAGTGTTCTCAGATTATAATCTGCTGATGGAGCAGGATAACTACTTACACAATGTAACAGTGCCAACTCCGAACAACCACCTTCTTTCGCAGCTTCAACAGCCTCTTGAATTTCTTCAAAATCTGACATACCTGTTGAAATAATCATAGGCTTTCCAGTTTGTGCTACATATTTAATTAACGAAAGATCTACTGCTTCAAAAGAGGCTATTTTGTATGCTGGAGTATTTAAGTCCTCTAATAAATCAACCGCTGTATTATCAAACGGAGAACTAAATATAGTAATACCAATTTTTTTTGCATAATCAAATAAGGCTTGATGCCATTCCCATGGCATATAAGCACTCGTATAAAGATCGTAAAGGCTCTGACCATTCCACAATCCATCTTCAATCATAAATTCTGGTGCATTCGAATTAATTGTGATCGTGTCTGGGTGATAAGTTTGTAACTTAACTGAATCAGCACCACATAATTTAGCCATATCAATAATTTTATACGCATTATTAATATCGCCATTATGATTGGCTGACATTTCTGCAATAATATATGGTGAATGACCAATGCCTATTGGCCTTTCATTAATATTAATAATTTTTTTCATTACACTTTTCTAATATTTTCGTTTTTTCCATACACAAGATATCTTGATGATTTGGGCTCTTTGAATCAATAAAATCATAGCCACATTTTTTATAAAAATGAATTGCTCTTTCATTATCTGCATAAACTTCTAATTTTATTTTTTTTACATTTAGCTCATTAAATGCATAATAACTTGAAATGGCTTCCAGTAAAGTTCCACAACCAGTTGACTTCAAGAAAGGATTAACATACAAACCTAACTCAATTGAGTTACGAAAATGCATTTCTGAAAAATTAATTGATCCCATAACTTTGTTTTTCTGTTTAACCAAAAAATAACGTTGATCTATTATGCTTTCTAGACTTTTAATAAACTCAAAATGAGTTAAACTTGAAATACTGTCTTGATTCAGCATCCATTTCTTTATTTCTGGATGATTTCTCATATTAAGTACTAATGTCTTGTCATCTTCATTTAAATTAACATAATTGCATAACTCAATTTCTCCAAAATCCTCAAGAATAGCCTTAAAGTTAGTCATCTTGTTGAATACTCTATAGCTTCCTAAACCATCACATATCTCTGAAGCCAAATATCCAATATTATCCATCCATTTAGATGACTCTTCCAACAGGAAAGTAATTTCTTTAACACTCTTCACTAACTTTACAATATTATGTCGAGCCAATGCATCTGATAGAAAAAATTGGTTTCTAGCGGTTACAATTTGAATAGTAGGTAAGCCCAAACAACAGCGTTCCCAAGTTGTAGCTCCAGAAGCACCAATTGCTATATCAGTATTTGCCATAATTTCAGCAATATTATTAACGTCCACTCTAACTTCTGTCTTATAAGGCAGCGAAGTGGCTTTTGACTTAACAGCTTTCAAATGAGGTGCTGATTCTCCCATTAAAACAACAATATTTATATTGAGTGGTAAGATGCTAATTTTCAACTCATCTAAAATTTTCTCTGTAACGTTATCGACATCAACTCCGCCCATGGTAATAAGCAATTGTTTAAATTGTGATCTACCACGACGACGTAAACTATACTCCCTCCATCTAGAAAATTCAGACCTCAGAAGAGCATATCGAGCTCCCAATAAAAAATCACAGTTTTTCGTAGTAAATGGAAAATAATCGTCTTTATCACGACCGAATGTCTGATCTAGAAGAATTTCACACTGATGATTACGGTCTGCTAAATCATCTATAACTATTATTTTTTTACAATAAGGTTTAAGTCTCTCTTCCCACTTTTCATCTAGTGCATAATGATCAACAATTAACCAATCTATATTTTTTGATTTAATTATATTAATGCAGTCATTGGCATCTTCTTCTTGAGTCGAACCAAGCCAGTGAGAGTGCTCTAATTTATTAGTAATTTCTGACTCTTCTGATGCCCTTAATTCATAAACATTAAATCCACTTGAATAAATTTTATCTATTAGACTTCCATCATGTTTTCGACAAATAAAATTGACACTTGCTCCATTTTCTTTTAAGACATTTGCCAAGGTTAAGCAACGCATTACATGACCTGTACCCATTTTCAAAGAAGAGTCAACTCGGAAAAAAACCTTCAATCTTGCTCTCCACTTTTTTGTAAAACTTGATACATTAATTCTGCTTGCTTCCAATCTTCAAGTGTGTCTATATCTTGGACTAAATATCTAGGCAAGATAAATGGAGTAGCAGCCTTTGAAAAAAGAGGCTGTTGTTGCCTAAAAGACTCCGCCTTACCCCAGTAGAACTGGCCTGCATCATGAAAAGACTCTTCTAAATCTTGTGATCTTTTTTCAAGGTTTTCTGGATAGAGCATTTCAATTCGATTTTCCACTGATACTTTTATTGCTCTTTGAATTGGAAATGCGAAACTAGTTACAGTGAAGCAATAATCTGCTTGAGTTTCCTGCATTTGGTTATAAGACATTTGAATTGCACTTGATGTCACAAAAGGAGCAGTAGCATAAAGGCAGCAAACTTCTGATGGAGTCTCATTTTGCTCATCGAACCACTCAATAGCATGCTTTATAACAGGCATAGTACTTATAAAATCATCCGATAAGGATTGAGGTCGAACAAAAGGAACTCTTGCACCAAAATTTTTTGCAACTTCTGCTATTTCAGAATTATCAGTTGATACAATAACTTGATCGAAACACTTTGATTCCAGAGCAGCTTTAATAGAATAACTAATCATTGCTTGACCACAAAAACTTTTAATATTTTTACGCGGAATTCGCTTACTCCCTCCACGAGCTGGAATAACACATAGCTTCATACTAGAGCCTTTTTTAATGCCTCTACAACTTCATCTTGCATTTCAATAGTTAGTCCGTGAAATATTGGAATACTAATCACACTTTCATAATAGCTTTCAGCATTGGAGTAATCGCCTCTTTTAAACCCAATATTTTGGAAATAAGGTTGAGTATGGACGGGAATATAATGAATATTGACACCAATTTCATTTTCACGAAGACACTTAAAGACTTCACGACGTGTTCTCTTAATCTCATTAAGTTTAATTTGAATAGGATAAAGATGCAGTGCAGAATAGCTATCAAGACTTTGATAAGGACTGATAAGTGGTAAATTCTTTAATAACTTATCGTATCGTTCCTTAAGATGATGGCGTACAGCAACAAATTTATCCACACACTTCATTTGTGAGATGCCCAATGCTGCTTGTAATTCAGTCATTCGATAGTTAAATCCTAAATCGACTTGCTGATAATACCATTCACCATCAGACTCTTTAGTCATGAACTCCGGATCACGAGTTATTCCATGACTACGGAATAATTGCATACGCCTAAAGAGCTCCTTATCATTTGTTGTTGCAAGACCACCTTCCGCTGTGGTAATAATCTTAACTGGATGAAAACTAAACACAGTAATATCAGAATATTGACAGCCTCCAATTACTTGATCTAGATACCTACCTCCAACTGCGTGAGAGGCATCCTCAATAATTTTAAATCCATACTCTTTTCCAAGAGAATGAATTCTCTTCATATCACAAGATTGGCCAGCAAAATGAACTGGAACAACAATCTTTGGAAGTTTATTACTTATTTTAGCCAGAATTAACTTTTGTTCTAATTCCTGAATAGACAAGTTATATGTTTCTGGGTCAATATCAACAAAGTCAACTTTGGCACCACAATATAATCCACAATTTGCTGAAGCTACAAAAGTATTAGGGGAAGTCCATAGATAGTCACCCTCTCCAAGCCCTAATGCCAAACAAGCAATATGTAATGCAGAAGTAGCACTATTGGTAGCAACACCAAACTCTGATCCACAATAACTTGAAACAATTTTTTCAAACGAAGGCACTTGTGGGCCTTGCGTTAGAAAGTCAGATTGCAAAACATTTACAACTGAATCTATATCAGCCTGGCTAATAAGATGTTTTCCGTAAGGAATCACTTTTATAACTTCCCTTTTTTATTATGATTTTTTTCTATCCATTCCTTCAACTCAGAAATGGACATCCACTCTTTGTTATTATCTGAGCTATACGTAAAATTTGAATCAACTTTTTTACCATTCCCTATCCATTCTGGTTCCCATTCATTAGTAGAAGGAACAATCATAAAGTGCTCAGGATATTCATAGGTGTAAAGTGCATCTTCCAATCCAATCATTTGTTCATGTAGTTTTTCACCTGGCCTAATACCCACCTCTTCTTGTATAGCTTTATTAGAAACGGAACTTGCAATATCTGTAACCTTCATGGAAGGAATTTTTTTAACATAGATTTCTCCACCCTTCATATCATCAAAAGCATGCCAAATTAACTTAACAGCCTGCTCTAAAGTAATCATAAATCGAGTCATACGGTTATCTGTAATTGGCAAAACACCATCTTTTGCAATTGACAAAAAAAATGGAATAACGGAGCCGCGAGAACCCATAACATTGCCATACCTAACTACTGAAAACCTAGTTTTATGACTACCAGAATATGAATTTCCAGATACAAAAAGCCTATCAGAAGTAAGCTTAGTTGCTCCATATAGATTTGCAGGACTACTAGCTTTATCAGTAGATAGTGCAACTATTCGCTTAACGCCCTTATCAATGCAAGCATCTATTAGGTTCATCGCACCTAATACATTTGTCTTTACACACTCAAAAGGATCATACTCTGCTGTTGAGACAATCTTAATTGCAGCAGCATGAACAACATAGTCAATACCATCTAATGCACGGTATAGCCTATCTTTATCACGCACATCTCCAATCATAAAACGAATTCGAGAATCATTCTTAAACAATTTAGCCATTTCCCATTGCTTCATCTCATCTCGAGAAAATATTACAATCCTTTTTGGATTATATTTTTTAAGAGTCATAGGTATGAATGAATGACCAAACGATCCTGTTCCACCAGTAATTAATATTGAAGAATTTTTTAACATTTATGTACCTTTTTATTTTATTTTTTTAAAAGATGAAAAATATTATACCAAGCCATAAAATTCTCCATAACATATTTAAAACTTCTACTAAGCTTGCACCAGCCAAGAAAGTTATCCTCATCGTCAAAAAGTATAAAGAACACCCCTAAGTTGGATGTCAGTCTATTTTTTTATCCAGCCTAGTTATGTTTGCATTACTTCAAAATTAATTAATTTGCTAAAGTAATTTTTGCTCTAATCTAATTATAGAATTCTAACAATGTAATTCAGAAAATTTATCTTTAGTTTTTTTAATAATATTGTCTAAATTATCATCCTTATTTAATTCATTTTGAATTTTTGCAAGGATTAATCCAGTTCTTTTATATGCTAAACCATCCTGAAATGGATCTAATATTTTATGATATTTTTGACACACATCGACTGAAATTCCGTTACCATTTATTTGATCAATAATAGCTTTTTTTAAGTTAACAAGATCCCTAAACACTACCTTATTTAATCCGTATTTATCAAAATCATTATTGACTTGACTTAGATTTATATGAAAACTAACTGAACCTGCAAAACAACCTTCAGCTGCAGCTGAACTAATCCCAACACCTAATACTAAGTCACTAGCAAGAGCAACTTTTGCAGGGCTGGTTTTGTCTCTTTGAGATTCACCAAAAAAAACTCTAACTCGACCAATATTTATAAATTCTATTAAACTTGGAAACTTTAATAAATAATTGTTGAATTCATTCTGTCTTTTAGGCTTAAAAAAAATAATTAAATTTTTATGGCTTGATAATAATTCTATCAAAAGTGTATAAATATCAAATTGCATATTCTCTGATTGAGGCAAGTCATTTCCAAGCTGATTATCAAAATATGATATGATAAAGCTACCACTATATTTATCTTTTATTAGTTTGGACTCTTTCTGTAATGATTTGAAGTAATGATCAGATGGAAATCCAACTTTAAAAACAGCTCTGTTATTACAATGTGAAGCAAAGTTTTTTGAAATAAAATATTTACTCCAAACTAAATATATATCGTAGCATTTAGCATTAATAATTTTTGGTACAGGATAGTTAGACCAGTGTGACCCAAGATACAAACCATCCATAATCTCTAGAGCTTGAGCTTTAGTTAATTTATCTTGATCAACATCATACATAGTCCATAACATCCTAATATTAAATTGGCTATATATAGATTTCCAGAACTCTGTTCTAATAAAATAATAACTTTCTTGAAAGCTAAACCAGCTAGACGAATTACTAGAAAAGATTAAAGTAAAAATTCTAAAAGCTCTTGAAAAAGTATTTATGAAATATTTAATATCAGCAAAAATAAATTTTGTATGACGTCTAATTTCGTGAATTTGAATTCTATGATTAATGGCCTTAAAAATACTTCCAGATACATTAAAAATCTTGATGCCTGTCTTTCCTAATTCATGCAATGATTTTGAATCATAATCTACAGTAGTAAGTCCGATTACTTTATTTAAATCAATATCTGAATTTTTTAACCAATAGATGTCACTAATAGAATCTTGCCTTACATGCATTTGAATTAATTCAACTCCAATATTAACTGATTCTTTTTTAGTATTTCTAAAATTAAATAGACTAGGCAAGGAAGTAGAAAGCCAATTTTTTAATAAGCTAATATATGAAAAAAAATTACCTTTATAGTAATTATTATTTATGAAAGAATCAAAATGATGTGTTTTTCTCTTTTCAACGCCGTAGTTTGAATATGAATAAAAATCAACTAATTCTCCTCCAATAGTTTTTTTAATTTCTTGGCTAATTGGTGTTTTTTTAAAAAGAAATAAATTAGTATGGCCTTCTCCAATAACTTCAGCTAAAGAATAAATTTGAATCGGCTTAAAAGCAAAATAATAAGCCTTTTCTTTTAAATGGGAACTATACTTTGATTTACTAAATCCTGTTTTACTAATAAAGCTAGTAATTTGCTTTTGTGTATAGGTGCTTTCTAACCAACGTTCTAGTATTGAAGATATGCGATTTTGTATAACGTCATGAAGATTATTGTTATTTATATATATCTCTGATTCAACAACATAATCAATATTACTAATAGGCTTATTAAGTATTTTTGATGCTAAATTAACAAATGGACGAAAAGTTTTATGAATATTAATATAATAAATATGGTCGAAATTACTTCTTTTCATTAGATAAACTAAAATAATTGTTTTAAAGCATAATAAATCAATCCATAAAATTTTCATATTTTTTACTTTCTAAGATTATCTCCATTAACAACATGACAAATAATAGCAGAATCTATAAATGCTGCTCCACCGGTGATTAACAACTTTTACACACCATGATACTTCTTGTACCACCTAACAAAGTTTTCAACCCCTTGCGTGACATTTACTAAAGGCTTATAACCAAATTCTTCAACAAAATCATCAACATCTGCATATGTATTTAGAACGTCCCCAGGCTGCAATGGAAGCAACTCTTTTTCTGCTTTAATACCAAGAGAGTTTTCTAGCGCTTCAATATAATCTGATAATTCCACTGGATTATTATTGCCTATATTATAAACTCGATATGGAGCACTTGAAGTTGCTGGATCTGGATTGTTACCGTCCCAATTTGGGTTAATTGTCGCTGGCTTGTCTAATGCTCTAATAATACCTTCTGTAATATCATCAATATAGGTAAAGTCTCTTTTATGTTTACCGTAATTAAACACAGTTATAGCTTTGCCGGCCAAAATAGCACGTGTAAATTTTTGCAACGCCATATCGGGTCTATCGTATGGACCATATACTGTAAAGAATCTTAATCCTGTAGTTGGTAATTTATATAGGTGAGAATAAGTATGCGCCATTAGCTCATTTGCCTTCTTAGTGGCTGCATACAAACTTACTGGATGATTTACACTCTCATGGACTGAGAATGGTTGTTTAGTATTAAGTCCATAAGTAGAGCTTGATGAAGCGTAGACTAAGTGCTTAACCGAATTATGTCTGCAGCCTTCTAGTATATGGCCAAAGCCAACTACATTGGTATCAATATAAGCCAAAGGGTTCTCTAT
>Ga0075447_10000229_pt1 | contig 28039 bp, 28 predicted proteins | sample CoawatmetaG10DNA_FD_72352 | JGI IMG/M metagenome (GOLD analysis project Ga0075447, IMG submission 72352) | Marine microbial communities from the West Antarctic Peninsula - Coastal water metaG104-DNA | ecosystem: Environmental > Aquatic > Marine > Coastal | place: Atlantic Ocean: West Antarctic...
TAAACTTAATGAAGAGGTTGTTGTTTATGTAGTTAATAAATTTCTTTTTGAGCTTGAAGATGTTCTTGAGAAAAAAAATGTTTCATTAATAGTTTCTGATGCAGCTCGAAAATGGTTTGCTGAAAATGGCTATGACTCTATGATGGGAGCTCGTCCAATGATGAGATTAATTGAAAGAGAGGTGCGTAAACCTCTCGCTGATGAACTTCTTTTTGGTAAGCTAAGCTCTGGTGGAACTGTTAAAGTAGGTATTAGTAAAGATAAGATTGCCTTAACAATCAGTTAATGAGAATTCTTATAAGTAATGATGATGGCTATAAGGCTAAGGGCATCAAACAGCTTACTAAATCTCTGAGTGAAATTGCAAATGTAATTGTTGTTGCTCCAAGTGAGAATAAGTCTGCAGCAAGTAGCTCATTAACTCTTGGAAGGCCATTAAAGCCAATTCAAATTGAGAAAAATATTTATGCAATCGATGCAACACCTTCTGATTGCGTTCATTTGGCATTATGTGGTTTCATAAAGGAGTCAATTGATTTAGTGGTAACTGGTATTAATTTTGGGGCAAACCTGGGGGATGATACTATCTACTCTGGAACTGTTGCTGGTGCTATAGAAGGTCGATTTTTAGGATTACCATCAATTGCAATATCACTTGCTAGTTGGGAGTGTAATCACTTCGAGACAGCTGGAGAAATTGCTAAAAGATTAGTTACCCAAATTGAGAAATCTAAACTATCTAACAATACTATTATTAATGTTAATGTTCCAGATATTCCTCTGAGCCAGATTAAAGGTATTAAAAGTACTCGCCTAGGAAATAGGCATAAATCTGAACCAAGTATTAAGGATAAAAAAGATACATCTCTTTATTGGATTGGTGAAAATGGAAGGGAGGCTGACAACTCAGAGGGTACAGATTTTCATGCAATTTCTAATAATTTTGTTTCAGTTACTCCTCTTCAGATCGACACAACAAAGTATTCAGAAATAAATCAAGTGAATGATTGGCTTCAAAAAATGGATTATTGATTCCAGGTATCTCTTAGCCCAACTGTTTTATTAAATACTAATCCATCAGATTCACTATCTCTACAAAAGTATCCCTCTCGCTCAAACTGGTATGCTTTTTCAGCTTTTGCATTGGATAAATTTGGCTCTATAAATCCATTTCTTACCTCAAGAGAGTTAGGATTAATTGAAGAGGATAGATCATCAAGATTAGCTGGATTAGATTCTAAGAAAAGGCGATCATATATTCTAAACTCAGCCCTAACAGCTTTTGTAGATTCAACAAAATGAATAACACCCTTAATTTTTCTTCCATCTGATGGGTTTTTACCTAGACTATCAGGATCATAGGTACAGTAGATGGTTTCTATATTGCCATCTTTATCAGTATTAAAATGAGTGGCTTTTATAATATAGGAGTTTCTAAGACGAACCTCTTTATTTATTGCTAGTCGTTTGTATTTATTATTTGGCGCTACCTCTATAAAGTCCTTTTTATCAATATATATTTCTCGACTAAAGAAAATTTCTCTAATTCCCATTTCATCATTTTGGGGATGTATTGGTGCCTTGAGAGATTCAACTTTACCCTCTGCATAATTTTCAATTACCAATTTAATAGGATTAATTATAGCCATTGATCGAGGAGCAATATTATTAAGATCATCTCTAATTGACGATTCTAGAATTGAAATATCAGTCAAGCTATTAACTTTTGAAACACCAACACGCTCGCAGAAATCTTTTATTGAGGCTGCTGTGTATCCTCTTCTTCGAAGCCCTGAAATAGTTGGCATTCTAGGATCATTCCAACTATTAACATAATGATTATCTACTAAGAATTTTAGTTTTCTTTTAGATGTTGTTGCATACTCTAAATTTAAGCGAGAAAACTCATATTGATGAGGACGACTAGCAATATTAAAATCATCTAAGTTATCTAAAGTCCAATCATAAATTCTTCGATTATCTTGGAACTCAAGGGTACATATTGAATGTGTAATACCTTCAATAGCGTCTCCAAGGCAATGAGCAAAATCATACATTGGATAAATACACCAATCATCATTTGTTTGATGATGAGTTTCAAAACGAATACGATATAAAGTAGGGTCTCGCATACACATAAAACTCGAAGACATATCTATTTTAGCTCTCAATACGCACTCACCTTCTTTAAATCCACCTGCCTTCATTTTCCTAAAAAGAGTTAAATTTTCTTCAATACTAGTTTCGCGATAAGGACTATTTTCTCCAGGCTTTTTAAGAGTGCCTCTATATTGCCGGGTTTCATTAGGACTTAAAAAGCAAACATAAGACAAGCCTTTAGAAATTAACTCTTCAGCATAATGATAAAATTTGTTAAAGTAACTTGAACTAAATTTAACTTCATCATTCCAATTAAAACCTAACCATTTCACATCTTTTTGGATAGAATTAACATATTCAATATCTTCTTTATTCGGATTAGTGTCATCAAATCTTAAGTTGCAATATCCATCATAATCAGCTGCTGTTCCAAAGTTGAGACAAATAGACTTTGCATGACCAATATGAAGGTGTCCATTAGGCTCAGGTGGAAAGCGTGTTTTAATGCTCTCATATTTGCCAGATGCAAGATCTTCATTGACCACATTTCGTATGAAATTAGTATGCTTTACTTCTTTATTTTGAGAATTCATTTATTTCAATTCTAACTGTAATTTAAGCTTTACAAATTATATCATTAAAGCATAATTTAAGACGGGGCGCTTTAATTACATATGCCATAGTAAAATAGATTTAAATAAAAATAGCTATCGTTAAACTAACAGTCCTTTGCGATTTTATTTAATTGTGATTAAAGGTAATTTATGAAAATATTAGTAACTGGTTCTTCTGGGTTTATTGGGTCAGCATTATCTATATGTTTATTGGAAAGAGGTGATGAAGTAGTTGGTGTTGATAATCATAATGCTTACTATGATCCTCGACTTAAAGATGCGCGACTTAATCGACACATCAAACATCCAAATTACACCCATATTAAAATTGATATTGAAGATAAAAAGTCAGTTGAGTTATTATTTAAAGAGAATCAATTTGAAGGAGTTGTAAACTTAGCTGCTCAGGCTGGAGTTCGATATTCTATTGAAAACCCTCTTGCCTATATTAATACGAATATTGTAGGTTTTGCTCATATTCTTGAAGGCTGTAGAAATAATCAAATTAAACACCTTGTGTATGCTTCAAGTAGTTCAGTTTATGGCTCAAATACTAAAACACCTTTTTCTATTCATGATAATGTTAACCATCCAGTTAGCTTATATGCGGCGAGTAAAAAAGCTAATGAACTTATGGCTCATACCTATAGTCATTTGTATGGGTTGCCCACAACTGGATTAAGGTTTTTTACTGTCTATGGCCCCTGGGATAGGCCAGATATGGCTTTACAAAAATTTACAAAATCTATATTAGCAGGAAAAAAAATTCAAGTATTTAATTATGGTAAGCATAAAAGAGACTTTACATATATTGATGATATTGTTGAAGGAGTAATTCGTGTGCTTGATCAGCCGGCATTACCAAATCAAAATTGGGACAGTAATCGGCCAGATTTAGGCTCTTCTTCTGCGCCGTGGAGAATTTATAATATAGGTAATAATTCACCAGTAGATATATTAGATTATATTAAAGCTATTGAAGATGCTTTAGGAATTAAAGCAAATAAGGAGTTGCTTCCATTACAGCCTGGAGATGTAGTGAATACCTATGCAGATGTTCAAGATTTGGTGAGAGATTTTGACTATAAGCCATCGATGACAATTAATGAAGGTATATTAAAGTTTATTAAATGGTATAAGGATTATTATAATGTTTAATTCTAAACCTTAGTTTTGATTACTAGTTCTGAATTCATGATTGAATTAATTATAAATTTTTATGAGAATTAGATTCATCAAGTAAAGTTTGTTAATTAATCAAACATCAATAATGATAAAATAATAAACAAAGGTGCAAAATAGATTATATTTTTGCAATAACTTCTACATTATATTTAGTTTTTTAACTCCCCCCCTTTATCTATGAATACTAAAAAGACTAGTCTAGATATTCTTCTTAAATTAGAAGAAAACCTTGAATACTTAAAAAAAGAATTATCATTAGGAGTCGACTTGAAATCTAGTATGCGTGATTATGATATTTTTCTTGGGCAGATCAATATATGAAAATATCCATAGTTGGAGCAGGTTATGTTGGATTATCTAATTCCATCTTACTAGCTCAAAATCATGAAGTAGTTATCTTAGATATTGATGCTAAAAAAATTGAACAGCTTAACAAAAAAATCTCTCCATTCATAGATGCTGATATAGAAGATTTTCTGTCTAATAAGAACCTTAACTTTACTGCAACCTTAGATAAAGAAGTTGCCTACAAAGGTGCTGAATTTATAATTATTGCTACTCCAACAGATTATGATTCTAATAATAATTATTTTAATACGTCCTCAGTAGAGGAAGTTATTCTAGACATATTAGACATTAATTCAAGTGCAACTATTATTATTAAATCAACTGTGCCAGTTGGCTATACAAAAAGTGTTAAACATCAATACAATTGCAATAATATTATCTTCTCTCCAGAATTTTCTAGAGAGGGCCTTGCACTTCATGACAATCTTTATCCTTCTCGTATAATTGTTGGTGAACATTCTGATAGAGCTAAGGTATTTGCTAATCTTTTGTTAGAAGGTGCAATTAAAGATGATATAGATGTATTGTTTACTGGGTCTTCTGAGGCAGAAGCAGTAAAGCTTTTTAGTAATACATATCTTGCTATGAGAATCTCATATTTTAATGAGCTAGATTCTTATGCTGAAGCCAATAGTCTAGATTCAAAGCAAATTATTGAGGGTGTAGGGCTTGATCCAAGAATTGGGTCTCACTATAACAATCCATCATTTGGTTACGGTGGCTATTGTCTCCCTAAAGACACTAAACAACTAAGAGCTAATTATAAAGATGTACCTAGTACTCTAATAACAGCAATTGTAGATGCTAACTCTTCTCGAAAAGATTTTATTGCAAGTTCAATCATGGCTAAAAATCCTAAAGTAGTGGGCATATTCAGGCTTATTATGAAAAGTGAGAGTGATAATTTTAGAGCCTCATCTATTCAAGGTATTATGAAACGTATTAAAGCTAAAGGCATCGAAGTAGTAATCTATGAGCCAGTTTTAACTGATAAAAATGAGGATGAGTTTTTTCACTCTAGAACGATTAAGGATTTGAGTGAGTTTAAAAATATTAGTGACGTGATTGTTGCCAATAGAATGGTTGACGAACTTAATGATGTTCAAGATAAGGTTTATACAAGAGATTTATTTAATAAAGATTAAGATATGCAATGATAAATTTGAATTTATTAACAAAAATTAAAAAAATTAAAATGAATATAAAATTTACTAATAAATTGTGATAAAAATTCTTTGGAAAAGTCTTTCTCGAACTAGAAGAAGGCAGTTTTATTTGTTGCTTATTTTGATGTTATTTGCATCATTATTAGAAATAGCGAGTATCAGTGCAGTGCTTCCATTTTTAGGGGTTTTGACCTCTCCAGAAAAGGTGTTTGAATATGAATTAGTTCAACCATTAGTTCAATTTTTTGAAATCACAACTCCCAGGCAACTAATACTTCCAGTAACTTTTATATTTATCTCTGCAATAATTTTGGCAGGAATTATTCGTTTATTATTGCTTTATACTATGCTTAAAATGGCGCAATTGACTGGATCTGATCTCTCTAATAATATATATCGACGTACTTTATATCAAGATTATTCAACTCATGTAAAACGCAATAGTAGTGCAGTAATCAATGGAATAATTTCAAAAACAGATGCAGTTGTTGGAGGAGTTATTACACCAATTATTTTTTTGATTAGCTCGTGTATTTTATTAATTGGAATAATGGTTGCACTGTTTGCTATCGATATTATTATTTCTTTAAGTGTATTCATAGGATTTGGGTTAATTTATATTGGAGTGTATGTTTATACAAAATCTTTTCTAAAAGAAAATAGTAAATCTATTGCTGAAGAGTCAACTATCAGGATCAAATCTTTACAAGAAGGTTTGGGTGGAATACGCGATGTGTTAATTGATGGAACGCAAGAATTCTATTGTAGAATTTTTAAGAATGCTGACTTATCTATGCGAAGAGCTTCAGCGAATAATAGATTTATTGCTGCTAGTCCCAAATACGTTGTAGAGGCAGTTGGAGTGACATTAATTGCTATATTAGCATTTGTATTGGTACAGAGTTCAGATGGTTTGGATGTAATACCAATACTTGGTGCTCTTGCCCTAGGAGCTCAAAAACTATTTCCTTTGTTACAGCAATCTTATGCGTCAATTAGTGCCATGAAAGGAGCAAAATCGTCATTTGAAGATGTTATTGATCTTTTAGAACAAGAGTTACCTGATTTCATTGCCGAGTCAAATTCTTCTCCAGTTGACTTTAAGAAATCAATTGAAATAAAAAACTTAAGTTTCCAATATTCTAAAGAAAGTCCACAGGTTTTGAAAAATGTTAACTTCACTATAAATAAAGGTGAGACTATTGGCTTTATTGGCGAAACTGGAAGTGGAAAAAGTACTCTATTAGATATTCTTATGAGGTTATTTCCCCCTTCATCAGGAAATCTTCTCGTTGATAATCAAGTAATAGACCATAATAATTATAGACAATGGCAGATGCATATTGCTCATGTACCTCAAAGTATTTATCTTTTTGATAGCACAATTGAAGAAAATATTGCTTTTGGTGTTTCAAAAGAGCTTATTGATCATGAAAGGGTCAGGAAGGTTTCTGAATATGCCCAAATATCAGATATGATTGATTCGTTAAAAGACGGTTATTTAACTTTTGTGGGAGAGCGAGGAGTGAGATTATCTGGTGGACAACGGCAAAGGATAGGTATTGCTAGAGCTCTTTATAAAAAAGCAGATGTTTTAATACTGGATGAAGCAACAAGTGCACTAGATTCAAAAACAGAGAAAATGGTGATAAAAGCATTGGAAGGACTTGAGACAAATATGACAATACTAATTATTGCTCATAGACTTTCAACTTTAAAGAATTGTAATAAAATATTCAGTTTAAGTGAAAATAAAAATATCAGAATCGTGAACTATGAAGAGATAAAAAATGGATAATAATTTACAAATACAACAGCTATTTGCTCAATCAATTGAAACTAAGCAAGGTTGTTTAAAGATGGGGTTTACTTCTTTATATCAAATGGGTGATATTATTGCTCAATGTATTCAAGACGGAAATAAATTAATGCTTTGTGGTAATGGAGGCTCTGCCGCTGATGCCCAGCATTTAGCAGCAGAAATGATGGTTCGTCTGAGACCTAAAAATAATAGAGAGGGTTTAGCAGCAATTACATTGGCGCAAGACACCTCAACCATTACAGCATTCGCTAATGATTATGAATATGACAAGCTTTATGAGCGAGTACTAACATCTCTAGGAATAGAGGGTGATTGCTTAATTGGTATTACTACATCAGGTAATTCAAAAAATATAATATTAGCAATGAAAGCTGCCAAGAAAATGGGCATTAAAGTTTTTGGTTTTTTAGGTTGTAAAGGCGGCGAAGCTTTAAAGTATTGTGACTATGCTTTTATTGTTCCAAGTGATAATACAGGGAGGATTCAAGAATGTCATATTACTGCTGGGCATGCTTTAATGGAGTATGTAGAGGATAGGTTGATTCAGTCTAATTATTTACATCTTCAAGAATAATGATAAATTTATCAAATATTGACGTTTTGATTTTTGATTTTGATGGAGTTTTGACAAATAATTTAGTATATTTGAGCCAGGATGGGGTAGAGATTGTTGCTTGCAGTAGAGCTGATGGTTTAGCTTTCGATATATTACGTAAATTAAAAAAAACAACTTATATTTTATCAACAGAAAAGAGCCTAGTAGTTAAGGCCCGTGCTGATAAATTGAAAATTCCTGTGATCCAAGGGGTTGAAAATAAAGTTTCAGGGCTACAAGAGATTATTAAGAGAGAAAACTGTAAGCTTGAAAAAATTCTTTATGTAGGGAATGATTTGAATGACTATCAAGTTATTAAGTTATGTGGTTTTAGTGCTTGCCCTTCAGATAGCCATGAAGAGATTAAAAAAATAGTAAATGTGGTTTTAAAAACTTCAGGTGGTAATGGGGTTGTTAGAGAGTTATTAGAAGATATAATGGGTCTTGATTTTGTTAAAATTTTGTATTAGTTAATTAAAAGGTGAATATGTCGATTTTTATAGTTGCAGAGATAGGAATTAATCATAATGGGGATATGTCAATTTGTAAAGAGTTAATAGATATGGCAGTTGAATCAAAATGTGATGCAGTAAAATTTCAAAAACGTGATATAGATTTAGTCTACAAGCAGGATTTTTTAAACTCCCCACGAGAGAGTCAATGGGGAAAAACTCAACGTGATCAAAAAAATGGATTAGAGTTTGATGTCGATGATTATAAAGAAATTGATGAATATTGTAGGGATAAAGGTATTGAGTGGTTTGCTTCTGCGTGGGATTTAAATAGTCAAAAGTTTTTACAAAATTTTGACTGCAAACATAATAAAGTTGCCTCTGCAATGATTGTTTACTCGGATCTGCTCAAAATGATTGCTGCAGAAGGAAAACACACCTTTATATCTACTGGCATGACTACATATAATGATATTGATATGGCAGTGGAGATATTTGAAAAAGTAAATTGTCCATATGAGTTAATGCATACAGTATCGACTTATCCAATGAAAGATGAACATGCTAACCTCAACATGATTAACACATTAAGGAATAGATATAAGTGTGATGTTGGGTATAGTGGACATGAAGTTGGTTTGGCAGTTTCAAATGCTGCAGCTGCTCTTGGTATTACCTCATTAGAAAGGCATATAACATTAGATCGATCTATGTATGGGTCAGATCAATCAGCCTCTTTGGAGCCTGCTGGCTTTAGACAATTAGTTGGAGCAGTCCGTAAAATTACACTAGCAATGGGTGATGGAGTTAAAAAAACTATTGATGAGGAACTGCCTATTGCAGCCAATTTACGTCAACACCTAAGCTAACTATGCAAAAAAAAAGTAGGTGTAATACAAGGCAGTTTCCTGACAAAGTACAAAGGGTGTTACCAAGCTTTCCCTATTGGAAATTGGCAGGATGAATTTAAAGTTGCAAAAGACTGTAAAACTGAATTTATAAAATTAAAAGCTCCTGATGGATATTTAATAGAATTGTTACATTATTATTCTCATCCAGAAGATAGGAAAATAACGAAACAAAAATTAAATCAATTAGGTTGCTCTTATTTAGCATTTGGAGTATTCGACATTGATAGTATTTGTATAGAAATCCAAAGGCCAGGTGGGGCTCTAGTTAATCCACCTATATTATCAAATGACAAAAAGTTAGAAGTGGCTTATTGCAATGATAATGAAGGTAATTTTTTAGAAATTGTAGAGGTTTTATGACAACTTGTGATTTGTGTAACACAGAAGAATATCTGGTTATTTATGAAGGTAATATTCGTGATGGGGTCGTTGGCATTCAAACAATTGATAAACATAAGGTAGTTAAATGTAGCAATTGTGGCTTAGTAAGATTGCTTAATAACCCATTAACAATTAAATACTATCAGTCTGATGATTACCGTAATGCCTATAACGAAACTTCAAATCCAGATGATTATATTGAAATGCATGCTAATGAGCAGCCACCAAGGTTAGCTAAGATTGGTGCTGATTTTTTTAGAGATAAAATTACTGTAGATTATGGTTGTGGAGGAGGTGCATTTTTGGATTTAGTTAGTAATCTAGCCATTGAAACAATAGGTATTGAGCCTTTTTCTGGCTATCATAAGTCATTAAAAAGTAGAGGACATAAGATTTTCTCAGATATTGAAATAGCAAAATCTCATTTCCAGGGAAAAGTAGATAGCGTTGTTTCATTTGGGGTTTTAGAACATGTTGAAAATCCACAGCAGTACTTAAAGGATGCTCATAGTCTTTTAAAAAAAGGTGGTAAGATGTATTTAGAAACAGATAATTTAAATGATATTTTGCTGAAATTGAATATCAATTCTTTTGATGAGTTTTTTTATCGTACAGCCCACTTATGGTATTTTGAAGATAAAACTTTAGAGCGCATTGTTAGACAGGCTGGTTTCTCAGATGTAAGGATATCATTTAGACATAATTTTGATATGTCTAATGCTTTATTATGGCTGCGTGATAAAAAACCAACAGGTAATGGTAAATTAGAGTTCTTAAATAATAGAGTTAATAAAAGTTGGATTGAATTTATCGAATTATCAGGATTAGCAGATTTAGTTTGTGTTGAAATGACAAAATAATATGATTTTAAACCTCGATAACAAAAAAATCTTAGTAACTGGTTCATCTAGAGGCATAGGTTTGGCTATAGCTGAAAGCTTTTTAAAAGAAGGCGCAATGACTTGTTTAGTATCTCGTGGATCTGATGCATTATTTATAAATGAGAAAAAATTGCAAATTACTTATGGCGTCCAAAATGTCATTGCTTTAAAGTGTGATTGTACTAATGTGGAGTCAATTCATAATTTAAAGTATGAAATTCAAAAAAAATGGACTGACTTGGATGTTGTGGTTATAAATGTTGGTGATGGAAAAAGTATTTCAGATGCCCTGCCTGATAATGAGCAATGGCAAAAAACATGGAATAACAATTTTGAATCTGCTCTGCAAACTGCTCGAGCCTTTTTGCCAATCTTAAAAAAGTCAAATGGTGTAATATTGTTTGTTTCCTCAATAGCTGGAATAGAAGCATTTGGTGCTCCAACTGATTATTCTACTGCAAAATCAGCATTAATAGCATTGGCTAAAAATATGGCTAGGAAGTTAGCCCCTGATGTCAGAGTGAATGTAATTGCCCCAGGGAACGTTTATTTTGAGGGCGGATCTTGGGATGAAAGAATTAAACAAGATAAGGAGCTAGTAGATGAAGTTATTAAATCAACAGTACCAATGAATCGTTTTGCAACTCCTCAGGAGATAGCAGATTGTGCTGTATTTTTATGCTCAAATAAGGCTAGTTTTATTACTGGCACTACTTTAGTAGTTGATGGTGGTCAAACGGTAGGACTATTTTAATGTTAGAAAATTTATTTAGATTGGATAATAAAATTATTATTATTACTGGTGCAACAGGCCTACTAGGCAGAAAACACGCGGAGGCAATTGCCCATTATGGTGGTATACCGATATTATTAGATTTATCACAGCAGTTGGTTGATAATTTTGCAAGTGAGTTAAATGATAAATTTCAAGTAAATTCAGTTGGTTATGGTATTGATATTACTGATGAAGAATCAATTGCTAACAATGCTGAATTAATAATTAAGAAGTTTGGAAAAATAGATGGATTAATTAATAATGCTGCAAATAATCCTAAAGTTGAAGCAAATAGTGATAAAAACTTTTCTCGTTTAGAAAACTTCCCTATAGATACTTGGAACGCTGATATAAGTGTTGGTTTAACTGGTTCCTTTTTATGCGCTAAGTATTATGGGTATGAAATTTCAAAAAATTCAAATGGTGGTTCAATTATAAATATATCTTCGGATTTAGGTCTTATAGCGCCCGATCAAAGATTGTATAAAAAGGTAGATACTGATGACAATCTTCAAAACGTAAAACCTATAAGTTACTCTGTTGTAAAAACTGGAATTATTGGTTTAACGCGATATTTAGCAACCTATTGGGCAGATAAAAATGTTCGCTGTAATGCAATTTGCCCTGGAGGTGTCGAAAATGGGCAGTCAGTTAATTTTTTAAAAGAGATTGATAAAAGGATTCCATTAGGAAGGATGGCAAAGTCTGATGAGTATCAAGGAATCATATTATGGATGCTTTCAGATGCATCAAGCTATCTAAATGGTGCAGTTATACCAGTCGATGGAGGTAGAACTGTATGGTAAAGATTATCAAAATAAAGCCTAGAAAAATTGATGTAGTAAGTTTATATGCAACTAGTTTTATAGAGCACCTAATTCCAAGTAATACCTCAGTTCAAGATGTTACTGTTATGCGTAATAAAATTAACTATGTATCGAGTTTTTCTTTTTTTTTAATTTTATTTCGTAAAGTAATTTTTGAGAAGAGTGAAGGTAGATTTAAAAAAAACCTTTTACTTAAAATAACTACTTCTATTATTGATAGTCTAAATCCTTCTGTCATTATTACAAGAAAGGATAATGCATATGAGGTGCTCAGTCATCTTACGAGAAAATATCCAAATAAGTTGGTGTGTGCAGTTCAGAATGGTTCAAGATTAAGTGGAGGCCCAGGCATTGAAAACACTAAAAATTGTCATATTGATACATTTTTTGGGTTTGGTGACTATGAATATGATTTAATAAAATCTCATGGCGGTGTAATTAATAATTATTTTCCAGTTGGGTCAATCAAACAAGGATTATTTTTATCAAATAACAAAAAAAGTGAAAAGAAATATGATTTATGCTTTGTTTCACATTATAGTTCTTTTGGCTATGAATCTTCAGATTATAAGATAGTAAGGATGTATGAAATTGTAAATGAATCCTTATATAAAATAAAAAAAATATCCATATTGGATGAGTTGTTATTAGTTGTTGCAGCAGTTAATTCAGACCAAGTATCTAAGAATTATTCTAACTCATTTGAAGAAGAGAGTGATTTGATAATAAACACAGGGGTTTCAAGAGATCAAATTATCCCTAATGATATACACAAATTCCGTACTTACGATACATGTTTTAGTAGTGAAATAACCATTGGTGTTTGTTCGACTGTATTATTTGAGATGCTAGGATCTGGAAATAAAATTCTTTTTATTGGTACTGGAGACTTGATATTAAATGAACTTATGTCTGAGACTTTAAAAATGTTACCGGAAGAAATTAAAGTTGAGACATTGGAGCAAAATGATATTCGTAGCAAAATACTTAACTTAATAAATATGAGTGATAGTGATTATAAAAGCTTAACTAAAGACGCTCGAATTTACTATATGGCTATTAGTAATAGTTATCCTCATGAGGTAATTAAAAAACATATTGCTGAATATATTGTCAGCAGTAGCTAAGGTAAAATAATCAATAACATTTAAAAAAATTAGTATTTAAACGGATAATAAATATTGTGAAAAATATATTAATTACAGGTGCTGACGGTTTTATTGGTTCTCGATTAGTAGAAATGTTAGTTGCTAAAGGGTATAAGGTCAAGGCCCTTGCCCAATATAATTCTTCTAATAATTGGGGATGGCTTGAGGATGTAGAGTGCAAAGATGAGATTGAAGTTTTTACTGGCGATATCAGAGACCCATATTTTTGCAAATATATCACTAAAGATGTAGAAATTATATTTCATTTGGCGGCACTTATCGCAATTCCATATTCATATTTAGCGCCTGATAGTTATGTAGATACTAATATAAAAGGCACACTGAATATTTGTCAGGCAGCAAAAGAAAATGGTAATATACGTGTAATTCATACTTCAACAAGTGAAGTATATGGCACTGCAAAGTACGTTCCAATTGATGAAAACCACCCTCTGCAAGCCCAGTCTCCTTACAGTGCAACAAAGATTGCAGCTGACGCCATTGCTATGAGTTTTTATAATGCGTTTGACCTTCCCTTAACTATTGCAAGACCATTTAACACTTATGGCCCTAGACAATCTGCGAGGGCTGTAATTCCTACAATAATTACACAAATTGCTAATGGGGCAACAGAGATAAAATTAGGAGACACAACACCAACTAGGGATTTCAATTATGTTGATGATACCTGCCGGGGCTTTATTTCACTTGCAGAGTGTGATGAGTCTATTGGGCATACCTTTAATATAGGTTCTAATTTTGAAATTAGTATAGGTGGTACGCTGAATATTATTAAAGAACTGATGAATAGTGAAGTTAAGTTTATTGTTGATGAACAACGTATCAGACCTGAAAAATCAGAAGTTTTTCGCCTTTGGTGTGATAATTCTAAGATAGAAAAATTAACTGGATTTACACCAAAAGTTAGTATTCATGAGGGGCTTCAAAAAACAATAGACTGGATTATCCATCCAGATAATCTTAAAAGATATAAATCTGAAATCTATAATGTTTAAAAATAGTTTTATTAAATCTGGAAGTCTAATAAAGTGAGAGTATTTATAATTGCTGAAGCTGGAGTTAACCATAATGGTTCAATTGAATTAGCATTTAAATTGATAGATGCAGCTGTTGAGGCAGGTGCAGATGCTGTTAAATTTCAAACTTTTAAGTCAGAAAATTTAGTGACAAAAAATTTAAAAAAAGCTAAATATCAGGAAAAAACAACAGGCTCATCGGAGTCTCAATTTGAAATGCTTAAAAAATTAGAATTAAGTTTTGATGCATTTAAGAAGCTAAGTGACTATTGCAGTTCTAAAGATATTATGTTTCTTTCGACACCATTTGATCATTCCAGTATTGATTTTCTTCATGAATTGGGTCTTGAGATTTTTAAAATTCCAAGTGGCGAAATAACAAATTTACCTTACCTTAGGCATATTGGCTCATTAGCAAAGAGGGTAATTTTGTCAACGGGCATGTCTACTCTTAAAGAAATTGGAGATGCACTAAGTATTTTGGAAGATTCTGGAACGAAAAAAGAAAATATTTCTGTATTACATGCCAATACAATGTACCCAACTCCTATGGAAGACGTAAATTTAAACGTTATGCAAGCCATACATAAAGAGTTTGGTGTTGCTGTGGGTTACAGTGATCATACTTTAGGTATTGAGGTTGATATAGCAGCTGTAGCAATGGGTGCAATGATCATAGAAAAACACTTTACGCTGGATAAAGCTATGAATGGTCCTGACCATTTAGCATCTCTTGACCTAGAAGAATTAAAGAATATGGTGAGTGCAATTCGAAATATCGAGCAAGCATTGGGCAGTAACCTTAAAATCGTAACACCAAGTGAAAAAATAAATAAAAATATTGTTAGAAAATCAATAATTGCTAAGTGCTTTATTAAAAAAGGTGAGAGATTGACTGAAGATAATCTTACAGTTAAGCGTCCAGGTACAGGCTTAAGTCCCATGAAATGGGATAAAGTTATAGGAACAATAGCAGTTACTGATTATCAGGCAGATGAGTTAATATGACCAAAAGAAAGATTTGTGTTGTTACCGGAACTAGAGCTGAATATGGACTTCTTTATCCTATTATAAAAAAAATTCAAGAATCTAGTGAGCTTCAGCTTCAACTAGTAGCTACTAGCGCACACCTTTCAAGTGATTTTGGCCTAACTTATAAAGAGATAGAAGAGGACTTTTTAATAGATGATAAGATTAATAATCTTTTTTCATCAGATTCAAAGTCATCAATCGCAAAGTCGACTGGACTAGCTACAATGCTTCTTGCCGATAGTTTTGAAAAACTTAATCCAGATATTGTACTACTTCTAGGAGATAGATTTGAAGCTCATGCAGCAGCGACCTCAGCGCTGTTAATGAATATTCCAATTGGACATATTCATGGAGGTGAAATTACTGAGGGTGCTGTTGATGAACAAATTAGACATTCTATTACTAAAATGAGCTCCCTTCACTTTTGTTCAACTGAAGAACATCGCTGTAGGATTATACAAATGGGTGAAGATCCTGAAAGAGTTTTTAATACTGGTGCTCCAGGAATTGATAATATTATAAATTATCAATTATTATCAAAAATTGAACTTGAAAATACAATTGATTGGAGGTTTTCTCATAAGACAGCTTTGTTTACATATCATCCAGAAACACTATCTGATAATGATTTAGCTAAAGATTTAAATGATATTTTTACAACTTTAAAGAGCACTTCACTTGGTATTTTATTCACGTACTCTAATGCAGATAGTGGGGGAAGGTATATTAATAAGTTGTTAGAAGATTTCTGTAAAATAAATCCAGAAAGATTTAAAGTTGTAAAAAATTTAGGCCAGTTAAAATATTTAAGTGCAATGAGTCATGTTGATCTCCTTATTGGAAATAGCTCGAGTGGCATCATAGAATCTGCAAGTTTTGAGAAGCCAGTTATTAATATTGGTAATAGACAAGCCGGAAGGGCTAAGGGAGCTAACGTAATTGATTCTGAAATTATAAATTTAAATCAATCAATTAAATTAGCAATGTCAACTAAATTTATACATAAGTGCCAAGGTATATCTAATATTTATGGGTCAGGAAGAGCCTCTATAAATATTATCAATGAATTGGTAAATCAACCCCTACTAGTAAAGAAATTTTTTAAAGACATTAAACAATGAATACAAGAATAATTACGAAGTTAGATTTAAAACCTCCTACGGGCTAAAGTCATTTCATTTTAGGGATTAACAAATTGATTAACTGGAAAAAAATACTAATTAAACCCACTGATTCATTAGATTATGCAATCAAAGTCCTGCAAGAAGGTGGAGCTAAAATTTCGCTAGTTGTTGACAAATCCAATAAATTATTAGGAACTGTAACAGATGGAGATATTAGGCGAGCATTAATCAATAAGCTACCAATGACAATTGAAATAAAATATATAATGAATGATAACCCAATTAAAACCAACAAAACTCTTTCAAAAAAAGAACTACTTCATCTCATGAGTAGTAAAGGCCTTATTCATATGCCAATTGTCAATGAAAAAGGAGTTTTATGTAATCTTGAGACTATTGAATATTTAATTAAAAATCCTGTAATTAAAAATCCAGTGTTTTTGATGGCTGGTGGTTTTGGTAAAAGGTTATATCCCCTTACTGAGAATACACCCAAGCCATTATTAAGAGTTGGTGATAAGCCTATTATAGAAACAATTATTAAGCAATTTATTAAGCAAGGGTTTCATAACTTTTATATTTCAACGCATTATAAATCTGAACAGATAAAAGAATATTTTAAAGACGGAAGCCAATTTGGCGTTAGTATTAATTATGTTCATGAAGATATACCCCTTGGAACAGCAGGCTCATTGGGTCTCCTGCCAAAAGGTATTTCGGAATTACCGATGATAGTAATGAATGGAGACCTTTTAACAAAAGTCGATTTTAATAACTTATTAGAATTTCATGATTTAGGTTTTACTGATGCCACAATGTGTGTCAGAGAATATGACTTACAGGTCCCTTTTGGAGTTGTTGAAATGAAGAAAGGAAAGGTAGGAAAGTTAACAGAAAAACCCGTACACAAGTTTTTTGTGAATGCTGGAATTTATGTTTTAAATAATAAATTAATTAAAAAAATTGATGGAAAATCATATCTTGATATGCCTAATTTTTTAGAAAATGAGATAAAGAATAAAGGTATTAACGTATTTCCAATACATGAGTATTGGCTTGATATAGGCAGGATTGATGAATATAAAAAAGGTAACCAAGATGCTGCATTATTTAATTAATAAATTTTAGAGTGTCTAATAAGATTAAAACAGTATTAATTGTTGGTTTTGGAAGTATTGGTCGGAGGCATGTAAAGCTTATTCGAGAGATTTTTCCTAGTATAAATATAATTGTTTTAAGACATAATAAAATTGATAGTAGTGATGCCAAGATACGTGGATTGACAAAATTCGTTGATTCAGTAGACCATGCAATTAAATTAAATCCCCAAGTTGCGATAATTTCTAATCCTGCTTCAAAACATATAGAAATTGCTAAAAAGTTAGCTAAAAAAGGTATCAACTTATTAGTTGAAAAGCCAATTTCTAATTCACCAAATGGCGTTAAAGATCTTATAGATATTTGCTATCAAAATAGTGTAATTCTTATGACTGGATACAACTTAAGATTTTTACCGTCGTTAATAGAGTTCAAAAAACAAGTTCATTCTAAAAAAATTGGAAAAATATATTCTATTAGATCAGAAGTTGGCCAGTATTTACCAAACTGGAGACCAGAATTAGATTATAGAGCAAGTGTATCTGCCCAACAAAAATTGGGTGGCGGAGTTCTATTGGAATTAAGTCATGAAATTGATTATTTATTATGGATTTTTGGTAAAGTTGACTGGGTAAATTCACATGTTTCAAAGCAAAGTGATTTAGAGATTGATGTAGAAGATAGCGCCCAAGTAATTCTAGGCTTTAAAAAGACTGGTAGAAAAATGTTAACAGCGTCATTAAATATTGATTTTATCCGTCATGATACAACACGAAAATGTTTTGCTATTGGAGAAAGAGGAACAATGTTATGGGATGGGATAAAAGGCCAAGTGGAGTTTTTTGAAAAATCTAAACAATACTGGGAAGTTTTATTTTCTGCTATCCCAGATAGAGATTTTTCGTACGCAGAAGAAATCAAATCTTTTTTTTCATCAGTTGAAAATAATCAAGACCCAGCCATCTCTGGTGAAGATGGTTTGGAAGTCTTAAATATTGTAGAAAATATTAGAGAATCTAGCAAGAATCATTCAAGAGTTTTTTGTAAAAAATGAAATATATAATACTTATTTGTGCGCGAGGAGGCTCAAAAGGCTTGCCAGGCAAAAATATTAAACCTTTGAATGGTATTCCGTTAATTGGATGGTCAATTAACACTGCGAAACAAATAAATAGAGCTTCTCGTATTATTGTGTCTACTGACTCTGAAGAGATTGCAAAGCTTGCACTAGAATATGGAGCTGAAGTGCCATTTATAAGGCCAAAGGAGCTTGCTCAAGATAATAGCCCTGAATGGTTAGTTTGGAGGCATGCTGTTGATTATATTGAAAACAATAATAGTGAGTCTGTTGATGCTATCATAGTATTACCAGTCACAGCCCCTCTCAGATCTAGTGATGACATAAATGCATGCATTAATCTGTTTGAAGAGGGAGCGGCTGATTCTATAATTACTGTTTGTAGTTCCCATAGGAACCCATATTTTAATATGACTGTTAATAATAATGAATATGCATCACTTGTTATTTCATCAGAATCCAAAATCATAAGGCGGCAGGATGCGCCAGAGGTTTTTGATATGACTACAGTTGCGTATGTTGTCAGTAAGAATTTTGTTAAAAATCATAATGGAATTTTTGAAGGTAAAGTAAAAAGTGTAGTAATTCCACGAGAGAGAGCAGTTGATATCGATGATTTAATGGATTTTAAAATTGCTGAATTAATGTTAAAAAGTTAGATATTAATAGGACTGAAGTATGTTGTTAAAAGATAATATTATTGTAATAACTGGTGGAGCTGGACTAATTGGTAAAGAGTTTGCTAGATCAATTATTGAGCAGGGTGGCATTGCCATTATTGCAGATATTGATGAAAGTCGAGGTGCTGAAGCTGCATCAGCAATTCAAAAAGATTTAAGCACCCAAAATATATTTTTTGTGAAACTCGATATAACTTCTAAAAACTCTATTAAAAAATGTATTGAATGTTTGCATGAAAAATATGGAAAGATAGATGCTTTAGTTAACAATGCATATCCAAGAAATAGTAATTATGGAAGGCATTTTTTTGATGTTCAATATGATGATTTTGTTGAAAATTTAGGAGTAAATCTAGGGGGATGCATTATTCCATCTCAATCATTTGCATTATATTTTCAGAATCAAGGGTATGGGAATATTATTAATATATCTTCAATATACGGGGTGATAGCTCCAAAATTTGAAATATATGAAAACACAAGTATGACTACTCCAGTTGAGTATGCTGCTACTAAATCAGGATTGATCCATTTAACAAAATATATGGCTAAGTATTTTAAAGGTATGAATATAAGGGTAAATTCAATTAGTCCTGGAGGAATTTTAGATGGCCAGCCAGATGGTTTTTTGAAAAATTATAATATACAAAGTTCAACTAAGGGCATGCTCGATAAGAATGATATAAATGGAACATTGGTTTACCTGCTTTCTAGCATGAGTAAGTACGTTAATGGACAGAATATTATTGTAGATGACGGGTTTACTATATAAAATGTTAAATAAATATTAAGAATTTTTTTTTGATAGATATATAAGGCGAGTGTAATTCTCAAACCAGATAAAAACTGAAATTATCTTATTACTACTGCTATAGGGGTGCCTCAAAAGAGAATATTTTAGCAGTAGAGCTAGTGTAATTGATGTCTTAGGTGTTGTTAAAAATCCTATTTTTTTAACTCAATCAAAATGATTAAAATATTTAGCATTCAAGGAAAAAGTAATGAAAACTAATTCTGAATTAATTTTATCTGATTCAGAGACCTGCTTTGAAAATAGTATGTTTGATGTTGTTTCATGGAATAAAATTTCAATATCAGAAGGGATCTTTTCACTACCCAGTTTTGTTGAAAGAAATGCTGAATTTCTAAAGACAAAATATCTAAGCTTAATTTATAATTTTGGTGAGCATGTAATAGATGGAAATCGAATCATTGATCATTTAGTAATTCGACAAAACTTTAGTTATTGGTGGATGACTCTTCTCACTGAGAAGTGTAATTTATTTAAATCGCCTCAGATTAATAATATCATTAAATTAATGGCATTAGAACTTTGGCTTCATGATAAAAAATATCAGAAAATTAAGTTTATTTCAGCCAATGAAGATCTTTCTATGGCAGTTTCTTTATTAGCAAATAAAATGCTAATAGATTTTGAATGGGTAAATGAGAAAAGTAAAAAATCTAATAAAAGCTTATTACGTAGAGCTTTTCAAATGTTACCTAATATACTAAAGTCACCAATATGGTTGTTACACTATATATACTCGAATTGGGCTTTAAAGGGTGTGGGATTAAAAGAATGGAATCAGACTAATGCAACTACAACTTTTGTTTCTTATCTTTTTAATTTAGCTCCAGAATCAATAAAACGAGTTAAGTATGAAAGCCCTTACTGGGGAACTTTAACAGACTTAATTGATAATAATCAGCACTCTACTAACTGGCTACATATTTATGTTAAAGATAATATTTTGCCCTCTGCTAAAAAAGCACGTGATTTAATAAAGGGCTTCAATTATGAAGCAAAAGGTAGTCAGGTTCACGTAACTCTTGCCTCTTTTTTAAGTGCCCCACTTATTTTTCATACTTTGAAAGATTGGTATAAAGTTTTAAAATTAAATAAGATAGTTGGTGAAAAGATTCAAATTAATAGTGGCTACCTTTGGCCTTTACTTAAAAAAGATTATCTAGATTCAATGTCTGGTATTCCGGCGATGAATAATCTTCTTTATTTCAATTTATTTGAGAAAGCAATGAATGAATTGCCAATACAGAATAAAGGTTGCTATTTACAAGAAAATAAAGGCTGGGAGTTTGGTTTCATCTCAGCCTGGAAAGATGCAGGCCATAAAAAAGGTTTAATTGGTTTTCCTCACACCACAACCCGCTTTTGGGATTTGAGATATTTTTTTGATCCTCTTTCTTATAATAGGAAAGAACAATTTGATTTACCCATGCCTAATTATGTAGGAGTAAATGGCGAGGCAGCAAAAAATATGTTCCTAAGTGGTGGCTATCCAAAAGAAAATTTAATTGAATTAGAGTCATTGAGACATCTTTATTTGCATAATTATTCTGCACAGAAAATAAAAAAAGTTGAGGTGCTGCCGAAGAAAAAAATTGTTCTTGTAGTCTTAGATTATGTGGAAGAAAATAGTTATAAACAGCTAAATTTGTTATCGTCTGCACTTAAAAATATTGATAAATCTATCCAATTTATAATAAAACCGCATCCTGCTCGTTCGATTAATATTGAAAATTTTCCAAATTTACGCGCTGAAGTTTCATCTAAACCGATTCATGAGTTGATACAAATTAGTGATATTCTATATTCTAGTTCATTAACATCAGCCTCAGTAGATGGTTATTGTGCTGGATTAACGACAATAACATTGTTAGATGGAAAAACCTTAAATATGAGTGCTTTGAGAGATGCGAAGGGCGTATACTTCGTAGAAGATCCAGAAGGCTTATCAAGCGCTATAAATACTATTAAAGTCAGTAAAAGAGATAAAAAAGAATATTTTTTTTATCTTGATCCAAGCTTATCAAGATGGAAAAAATGGTTAATGAATAATTTTGAATAATATATGAAGTTTAAAAGTTAATGCAAATTTTTAAGAGTTTTAATGGTAAGAAGGTATTAATTACTGGTCATACTGGTTTTAAGGGTTCTTGGCTATCAATATGGTTGAATCAATTAGGAGCTAAAGTTCATGGTGTATCTCTTAATGTTCCAACAAATCCATCCCACTTCAATGCTGCTGATATATCTAATAAGATAGAAGACCATAGGCTTGATATATGTGATGCAGAATCTATTGCCTTATTAGTTCAAAAAATTCAGCCTGACTTTGTTTTTCATCTAGCGGCTCAAGCACTAGTTCGACCTTCTTATGAATCTCCATTAGAAACTATTCAAACTAATGTAATTGGAACTGCTAATATCCTAGATGCTTTGAGAGGCCTTAAGAAGGCTGTTGTTGCAATAATGATAACTAGTGACAAAGCTTATGACAATTTAGAGTGGGTTTGGGGTTATAGAGAGACTGATCGATTAGGTGGCAAAGATCCGTATAGCGCTTCAAAAGGAATGGCAGAATTGGTAATTCGAACCTATGTAAAGTCATTCTTTAATTCTGAAGATTCTAACGTTCGTGTTGGTATTACAAGAGCAGGTAACGTCATAGGAGGAGGGGATTGGGCAGTTGACAGGATTGTTCCTGATTGCATGAAAGCTTGGTCATTAAGTCAAACTGTTGATATTCGTAGTCCACACTCAACTCGTCCTTGGCAGCATGTATTGGAGCCAATTAGTGGGTATCTTGCACTAGGAGATAGCCTTTCTAAAAATAATCAGCTCCATGGTGAAGCTTATAATTTTGGCCCCTCGGCTAATCAAAACTATCCAGTTTCAGAGTTGATTGATGAAATGGCAATTTATTGGGATCATATTCGTTGGAAAGATGTTTCCCAAAAGCATGAACATTTTCACGAGGCAGGTTTGCTTAAACTCAATTGTGACAAAGCATTATTTGATTTACATTGGCAGCCAACTTTAAAATTTTCAGAGACCGTAAAAATGACAGCAAAATGGTACAAGCACTATTATCAAAATAGCAGTTACTCAATGTATGATTTTACTGCTTCACAGATTAATGAATACATTGAGTTAGCTAAACTAAAAGAAATTAGTTGGAGTTATTGATGGCTATAAATGGAGTATTAGTTTCACCTCTCTCAATCATTGATACAAAAGGTGGTGACGTATTGCATGCTATGAAGGAAGGTGATTATGGGTATTCAGGCTTTGGTGAGGCTTATTTTTCTACTATTGAGCCTAAAGCTATTAAGGGGTGGAAGCTTCATAGAGAGATGGTATTAAATTTGATTGTTCCTATAGGTGTAGTTCGTTTTATTTTGTATGATGATCGACAAAATCAAGACGAGCCTAACCAGTTTCAAGAAGTAGTTCTATCAGTGGAAGATAGTTACAATCGATTAACTGTTCCACCTTTGGTTTGGGTTGGTTTTCAAGGACTAGGGCTAGAAAAAAGTCTAGTTTTAAATATAGCTAATATTGAGCATTCTCCTAAGGAAATTGAACGTAAAGAACTAGAAGAAATTAAATTTGATTGGAGGATGTATTAGATGAAAGTTATTATTCTTGCTGGTGGATTTGGGACTAGATTATCTGAATATACAGAAACCTTACCAAAGCCAATGGTTACAGTTGGCGGTCGTCCAATACTTTGGCATATTATGAAAACTTATGCTCATTTTGGACATAAAGATTTTTATCTAGCACTTGGTTATAAAGCTGAAGTAGTCAAAGAATACTTCCTGAATTATCACTCACTTAATTCTGATTTTACCGTAGATCTTTCATCTGGTTCTGTTGAGCCTCAGCAGGTGGACGATACTGATTGGAAAGTAACTCTAGTGAATACAGGCTTAAAAACTATGACTGGAGGGCGAATAAAGCGTTTACAAAAGTTTATTGGTGACCAGCCATTTATGCTAACGTATGGTGATGGTGTTGCTGATATTGATATAGATAAATTAATGAAGTTTCATAAAAGTCATGGTAAGTTGGTTACATTGACAACAGTTAGGCCATCAGCAAGATTTGGCGACTTAGAGTTTGATGGTGATTATGTATCAAGTTTTCAAGAAAAATCTCAAATACATGAAGGATGGATTAATGGTGGCTTTTTTATTTGTGAACCAGGAGTTTTTGATTTTATTGATAATGATGCTCAAATGTTTGAACGTGAGCCACTTGAAAGTTTAGTTAAGGCAGGGCAATTGATGGCTTATAAGCACCATGGTTTTTGGCACTCTATGGATTCTAAGCGGGATCGCGATTTATTAGAATCATTATGGGAAAAGGATGCTCAATGGAAAGTTTAGCTTAGATATTCAATGAAGGTTTTAGTGACAGGTGGTTTTGGCTATCTTGGAGGCCGAATTGCAAAAAGCCTGAGTGCGCAGGGCTATAAAATTAGACTTGGATCAAGAAAAATTAGATCTACACCAAGCTGGCTTCAAAATGCTGAGGTTGTTCAGACTATATGGGGCGACTCTAGGAAGTTATTTGAGATATGTGAGGGGGTTGATGCAATTATTCATACTGCTGGTATTAATGCTCAAGATTGCTCCTTAGATCCAGTAAGAGCAATTGAATTTAATGGTGCTGAGACAGCTAGACTAGTTAAGGCAAGTTGTGATGCAGCAGTTCCTAGGTTTATTTATTTGTCCACTGCTCATGTATATAGCTCTCCATTGGAGGGAAAAATTAGTGAGGATAGCTGCCTTTTGAATAATCATCCTTATGCAACAAGCCATGTTGCAGGAGAAAATGCCGTTTTATATCAAGATAATCCTAAACAAAACTTAAGAACAATAGTGCTGCGATTATCTAACTTAATTGGATCACCAACCCATAAAGATGCAAATTGTTGGCAGTTGGCAGTTAATGATTTTTGTAGGCAAGTAGCTGAAACTGCTAGAATTGAGGTTAATTCACCAGCTGATGTGGAAAGGGATTTTATTTCAATATCAGTTCTTTGTAGCCTCATAGAATTATTAGTCAATAGTGATAGATTGGATGATAATTTAATCAATGTAGTATCTTCAAAAACAATTAGTTTAAAAAATATAGTCGAAACTATTGAAGAACGAACTCAAAAAGTTTTTGGTTTTAAGCCAAAAGTTTTATTTAAAAATAAAAACTTAATCAATAATAATAGTTTATTAATATCGAATGATAAATTAATAAAGAATATTAAATTCAAAAATAGTCTTGAAGATGAGATTGATCAGCTACTTCTAAACTGTAAACATTGGTTTGGTTGAATGAAAATTGATCCACTTGTAAGTGTAATTATGAATTGCTATAATGGAGATAAGTACCTTCATGAAGCGATTGATTCAGTTTATGCCCAGACCTATAAAAATTGGGAGATAGTCTTTTGGGACAACTCTTCAATAGATAAAAGCTCAAAAATTGCAAAAACATACGACAGTAAATTAAAGTATTTTAAGTCTCATGAGAAAACCTTGCTAGGACAAGCGAGGGTGGAAGCGGTTAAGATGGCCAAGGGCGATTATCTTGCATTTTTAGATGTAGATGATGTTTGGTTAGACAATAAGCTTGAAAAACAGATTCGTCTATTTGCGGAGAAGCAAACTGAGGTTGGTATAGTTTATGGTCGCACTGAAGTAATTTTTGAGGACTCAATAAAAGATAACTATGTTTTGAAAGAAGGCAATCTTCTGCCTGAAGGTAATATTTTTTCAGAATTAGCAAAAGAATGTTTTATAGTTTTTTCATCATCTATGGTTGATAAGAAAAAATTCCATTTAGTAGGTGGCTTTCCATCTAACTTCTCATATGCAACAGATTATTGGATATTTCTCCATTTATCTAGAAAATATGAATGTTTTGCCTTACAAGAAGTTTGTTGCAAGTACAGAGTTCATTCATCAAATTTATCTAATGAAAAAAGAACTACAGCTGTAAAAGAGTCGATTGATATTTTAGAAAATATGCAGCCAAATAGTGAAATAATTTTAGGTTTAAAGCATCAATATGTATCTCTCTTAATTGAGAGTTTTAAAGAAAAAAAATATTTAGATGTATTTAATATATTGATAAAGAAAAAAGTTTTACTTAAGCTGATTGAGAGAATATTAAAAAAATTGAGTTGAAATAAATAGATTTTTATTATGAATTTAACAAAGTTTTACGTATGGTCAATTGTCCTTGAGCCTATAGCATTTCTCACAGGGCCAAAACTTAGTCTTGGAATTAGTTTCAGCTTTTCAAGGATATTGCAGTGTGTTGTTTTATTAATTTTCTTAACTCATTTTCTAGATAAGAGTAGATTAATTTTAATTACCAATATCGATCAAAAAAACTACAAACCCTATACTTATTTTATTTTGTACTCAGTATTCGCTTGTATTTTTGGTGCGATATATGGGGCATACATTATTCCTCCATTAGCTTTTTTGGAAACATTAAATGTGAGTTTGTATAGACCTTTTATTGAGTTAATGATGGCGATATATTATTATTTTTATTTTGTGTTTTTATTTAAATATATTATAAAAACTAGAAGAGATCTTAATTATTTTTTTAAAGTGTTTAGTAGGGTATTTTATTTGTCTCTAATTCTTGGGTTATTAAGCCTATTTTTTATGTTTTTTTTCTACGAAGAGGGTTTCAAAGGGATACCTAGAAAAATTTTAGAAGGAGTAAATATAGGGGTTCGTTTTAATGGCTTGTTTGGTGAGCCTCGAGATGCTTTTGGATTCTTACTTTTAGGTTTAGTAATATTATGGCTAAAAGACCAATGGTTTAAAGAAACTAAATTAACAATTTTTATTTTGCTAGTGATTTTATATGCTCTTTTTTATACTAAATCTGCATCTGGGATATTGGGACTTTTATTTACGTGTGGATTGATTCTTTTTTATTATGTAAGGTTAACAAATATCAGAACCATGTTACTTTTTATAGGATTTATATTCTTAATATTATTTATTTTAGTATTTTCATTTCTAAAGTTTCCAAGATTACTTACTTATATTGATACTCTTCCAGTTTTATACTCGGTTTTATCTTCAGGAACTCCACCATATGAGCCGATTTTAGGGTATATAAATAATGTTTATCCTGTATGGCATAGATGGATTGAAATTTCAAATTTAAATGTTATTCCAACTATTTTAGGAACTGGATTAGGGTCTTCATCTATTATCAATAATATTTATTTTGCTAAAGAATCTATAAATGTTATAAATCCTAATGCTACCGTAATAAGACTGTTTTATGAAGTTGGAGTTATTGGAATTTATTTATTATTAGCTGCTTTTTTAAAGCCCATTAAGCAATTACCAGTTTCTTTTCATATAATTAATAAATTAATAATTCTTATGTTAATTATATTAGGCGCATATATGGCACATAGATCAGTTATTCCATTTTTCTTTCTTGGAGTTGCATTAGTTACTATAAGAAATCTAAATTCTGATAATAAATTTATATGAATATTTTAATAAATGCTTTTGGAATTTCCCACTCTGGAGGGTTAAGGGTTTTTAATAAACTGTTAGAAGAAATCCATTTTAATGTTTCTAACGAGTATTACGTTGTTATACATTACAACTTTTTTATGCAAAACCTAAAAGAAAAATATCATAATAAAAGTAATCTTCATTTTATTTTTATTCAAAATAAAAGTATGTTTTATAGATTGTACTATGAAAATTTTTCTTTTAAGAGGCTGGTGAAGGATAAAAATATTGAATTAATTTACAATTTTACAGGATCATTGCAATATTTTCTAGATACTAAACAGTTAGTAAAGGTGCAAAATTTACTTTTTTTTTCTAAGGATATGGATTCTTTATATTTTCAAAAAAAACAACTCTTTTTATGGTTTAAACAAGTTTTTATTAAAAGAATAATCTTTAAATTAATGTTAACTAAAAG
>Ga0075447_10000230_pt1 | contig 28006 bp, 21 predicted proteins | sample CoawatmetaG10DNA_FD_72352 | JGI IMG/M metagenome (GOLD analysis project Ga0075447, IMG submission 72352) | Marine microbial communities from the West Antarctic Peninsula - Coastal water metaG104-DNA | ecosystem: Environmental > Aquatic > Marine > Coastal | place: Atlantic Ocean: West Antarctic...
CTGCTGCTGCTGCTGCTGCTGCTGTTGTTGCTGCTGCTGTTGTTGCTGCTGCTGTTGTTGCTGCTGCTGCACTGCTGCTACTGCTGCTGCTGCTGCTGCTGCTGCTGCTGCTGCTGGTTTGTCTATAGATTGGGGTTGCTCAGCCATCTTCTTTTCTATACTAAGCTTTATAGATTGTAAGGCTTCTCGCTCCCGTTTAGCACGAATAAATTTGCTGAATTTATCATACTCTTTCACCACGGCGCTCTCTCCGCCCTCTTTCATCTGTAACTTAAGTGAGACAAGGCCGTCGTTAAATTGCTCCTCTTGGGCTTCTTGTTCTACCGAAGGCGGGTCACCGAGGAGGCTGTTGATGTTTTGTAGTGCGGTGTTGTAGTTGGGGGCGGCGGCCGGCGGCGCGGCCTCGGCGATATAAAATATTTTTTCTTCTCTTGATGGAATATTAACACTTTGATAATGACCGCGAGTATAATAAACTAGAATAGGAAATAACGTATTTGCTGCCTTGTCCGCCTCTAGCGTTGCACCAAGCGATTGAGATAACTGAGGCCCTGTGCCGTCCAGGTCCAAATCCGCCCATGCTGCTTCGCTGGCTTCTTCAGTTTGCAATGCCCAAAACTTTCCGGCACCGCCACCGCCTGCGTTGCCACAAGTCCATTGATATATTGGTATTTTAAATATTTTAGTTAATAACATAAATATTTCTTCACTAATATAACCTTGTTGTGTTCCATCATTTATTATAAGAGTTATATATGCTTTATATGCATTAATTTCATCTAGATTATCTCTATCATATAAACTATTAACCAGAAGATTTAACGCCATGACAAGGTCGCTTGTGATGGGGGGGGTGGTGAGTCCATCGGCAACCAATAATTGTGTAAGGATAATGGTGTAGAAACCGTCGGCTTCCATATAGGCCATGTGTTCTTTGCCCCCGCGTGGTTTTGATTTTTGCGCAAGCTGTGTGTCGATCACCCTCGACGCCGCCCGCGCCACACCCGCAGTCAGCGCCTCCACGTCCTCCTCTCTCTCCATATCGTCAAACTTAAAATTAGTGTTGCCCGAGCTGTCGCGCCCCACGTTATTTGAGGGTATCCATCTTTGTTTGATGTCCCTCTTGGGGAAGTTGAGCTGATCATTAATAGATTTAATACTTGGATACGTTTCTGTAATATAATTTATTATTAAAGATTTAAATAATTTTATGGTCTGCATACCAAAACCCACTTTTGTTATTGTCGGATCTGAAGGCCAAACCACCGCTTCTGGTTTGTGTGCGGAATCTTCTATAATATTTATCAAAGCATTCAGTTCGACAAATTTCGGGGAATTTAAATCGGTTTTGTTTAGGGACCCGGTTGCAATATTCTGATATAATGAAAATAAATATGAATAATATCCACAAAACCCATCACCTCGTACATCGACAAGATCATATGTTTCTTTTTTATATGGAATTAATAGCGTTTTGTCCAGGTGTTGTTTCACACTATCCCAGTCTTCAACAGTGTGGGTGCTACTGACATCACAAGACCAATCCCCATCCGGCTGGAATAAGCGGATATCTTTCATGTAATTGTCGTAATCTTCCTTGAACGTGCCCCCCCCCCTCATTGGTCGATCACTGTTTTGTCGTGCAGATGGTTTTTTTAGTGCTTTTATTTCAGCCATTTTATCTTTTAATTCGTTTAAATCTTTTAAAATAGCATTTATTTGTTTTTCTCCTTCTGCGCCATTTAGCCATTTTGCAACACTATCAAAATGGTTTTCGGTGGTTTGATAAGGATGGCTAATAAATAGTTGATTTTTTTTGTCAAACCCAATTGGAATGCCATTTGTGGTCAGGTCAGTAAATATTTGGCCTAAATTACGATTTGCCTTTTCTGATTCTACTAACTTTTTCTTTGTTATTTCGAAGCTATTTTCCAACGCGCCTATGATTGAGTCCTGTGGTTGTTCTGCTGTGGCGACGCCAGTGGTGGCAGAGGTGCCAGTGCCAGTGGTGGCAGCGCCAGTGGCAGCAGCTCGTTGGAACGCGTCAACAACATTTTGAGGGACAACGCGATCCGAACCCACCACGTTTACCGTAGGGCCAACGGAGTTGTATTTTATATCTGTACTGTCCTTACTCCATGTTCCGACTGAATATGGAACTGGGTTATCGTCTTTCCACTTACCTTTCCATGATATCTTGTCATTTTTAAACTTATATGTTCCTTGTCCATCCATTTTATTATTTTTAAATTTTCCTGTATATATATTGCCCGCGTTGGCGCTGGCGTCATCCCACCTCTTATATGTTCCGGTACCGGACAGCTTTCCTTTTTCCCAGTTGCCATCATACTCATCGCCATTTATATACGTATATTCTCCTTGTCCATTAAACAAATTATCTTTAAAATTCCCTTTATATTTCCCTTTTACCGACGTAAATACACCGAAACCCGTCTTTTCGTTCTCAAAATTCAGATTCCCAATATATTTACAATTGTCGTTATAATGACACGTCTCAAAACCACCACTCAACCCCGGGTAGGACAAAATTGTTGGTTGCGCATTGCTCACATCAGCTACTATCTCGTCGACACCAGAAATATTTATTCCAGAGGTATCTGCTCCAGCGGCAACTAATATCTTTGCCAATTGGCGGTTCTTATCGGACAAAGCCTCGCGCAGCTTCGCCTGCAGATTGTTAACGGAATCAAAGGGATTCTTCTCAACAACAAGTTTATCGATAAAGTCTTTTATTTGTTTCTTTTGTGTTGTTGTCGGGGTGTTTTGTGTTCTAAGGGGACCGTCCCACCACTTTTTGGGCGACCGATTGCGCCGCTTATTGGGTTGTGGCGGCGGCAGGCTATCGTCCAAGGCCTCCTTCTTGGACAAAAGCTTCGCTTGCTTCGCCTCCGTGGCGGCCTCCTTGGCGGCCTCCTTGGCGGCCTTGGCCTTGAGCTTCTCCTCTTGGGCTTGCACCTTGGCGGCCTCCTTGTCCGCCTTCGCCTTCTCCTTCGCCGCGGCTTTCTCCGCCGCGGCCTTCTCCTTCGCCGCGGCCTTCTCCCCCTCCTTGGCCGCCTTTGCTTCCTTCTTCTCCCCCTCCTTGGCCTCTGCCTCCACCGCCTTGGCCGCCTTTGCTTCCTTCGTCGCCTTGGCCTTGGCCTCTGCCTCCACCGCCTTGGCCGCCTTTGCTTCCTTCGTCGCCTTGGCCTTGGCCTCTGCCTCCACCGCCTTTGCTTCCTTCGTCGCCTTGGCCTTGGCCTCTGCATCCGCCGCCTTCTTCTCGTCCGCCTTCTCCTTCGCCGCGGCTTTCTCCGCTTCCTTGTCCGCCTTCTCCGCCGCGGCCTTCTCCTTCGCTTTGGCACCCACCGCCTTCTTCTCGTCCAGCACCCGCTCCTTCTCCGCGGACGATATAATTTCCGTGGAGACGGCTTGCGCGCGCGCCAGCAGCGCAACGACCTTGGGTCCGGGGGAGAGTCCATTGACCTCAGCTGCATTTTTGCGAGTCATGTGGCTGCTGCCGCGCTGGCGCGGCAGCCGGGCTTTGTATCTATCGACCACCTGCAGTGCCTGCAGTGCAACTCTTCGTGCCTCTCTGCACGTGTCCACTGATTTCTTCTTGCCGCACCCCGCCCTGACATGCTCTTCCGCCTCGTTCACTATCGTCTCGAGCCGCGGCAGCGCAGCGTCCTTGCCGTCTTCCAGAACGGCCTCCGCTCGCTCCGCCAGCTTCTCCACTAACTTGGGTCCGATGAGCTGTTTGAATTCGGTGCCGATCTGATTGATGGTCTCCAGTGCATGCATAGACATCGGCACCGTCTTCAACAACTCGACCTCGGCGTCATCTCCGGCGCCGCTCGCCGTCTCGACCATCTCTTCCGCATCCGCCACCGTCTTCTCCAGCTCCGCCGCCTTCGCGTCCGATTTCGTCTTGACAGAATCGGCAACCTCCCAGGGCCAAACATTCGCGTTTTGTGAAAGATCGTTTTCGCTCTTAGCCCAGACCCCAGGCGCCTTCACCTTGAGTTCGTCCTGCTTAGACTGCTCCATGCTTCTGGCGAGAGCATTGCCCCGGTCGCCAGTCGGGTCATTATCCATCAGATGTATCAGCTGAAACCCGCGCATGTGCATCTTCTCCGCATGCGGCAACAATTTCTTATACAAGCGCTCGTACTCTGGGCTTTTCTCGTTGGCTTTACGCAGGTCAGCTTGGGCTGTCTTAAGGTTGTTTCTCTTGAACTCGGCGTCCAATTTCTGTTTATGATTCCTTTTATCTATAGCGAGGCTGGCAGCAGCAGCCGCCCGCCTAGGCGCGCCAACAACTGCGCCAAGACCCGCAACCGCAGCGCTGCCAAAATGTTTCCCGTCAGTTATAAATTGAGTGCCTATTGTTTTTGTTTTTCGTGACGTTTGCAGCCTGTAATCGTTGAGGGCCCCGAGTTTGTCTGCTGCTGCTTCTTTTTCTTCTTTCACTCGCTCGTGTGCATGCTCTACTTTACGCCGCGTCCCTCGTCTCGCTTTAGACCCCAAGGCACGTGCGCCCCAATACATTGACGACATTCCTTCGACGCCGGGCATCTGTCTCTTCCATCTTCTGATCTCTGCCGCTCGCGCCGCAGCCTCCTTCGGAGGAGCGACGGAAGCGCGTTGCTGATCAAATTGCTGCTGTGTTGGCGGGGTGTGGAAGCGGTCGAGCGCGCGGCGTCCGCGTCGCGTGGCGGCCTGGTCCCTGGCGAGCTGCTCCTTCGGCGCCTCTGCCGCCCGCAGGCGCCGCGCCTCCGCTCTCTCCGCTTTTCTAATTCCCCGCATGTTTCCACGATGAGCTTCTGCCTCCACTGCAGCAGCCTCTACCTCTGCCTTCTTGGTCAAAATCTCCGCTTTCAGCTCCGCCTTCTCCTTGCGCTTCAAGACCGCCCGCGTGTCGGCGGGGTGTGGCTTCGGGAGTTGAGCGTTCGCCCAGGCCGCCCCCCTGTCGTGTAGGTCTGAGAACGCCTGCTCCTCCGCCTGCTCCACCTGGAGCCGCGCGTCCGCCTTGGCTCGGAGAGAAATGGTAGCCTCTTCCAGCGCTGCTTGCTCTTGTTCCACCGCCGCCGCCGCCGCCGCCTGGCGATTCGTTCTATCTTCCTTGTGTCGCTTCTTCGTCGCCGCCGCCCCCCTGCCCCACATATCCTCAACCACCTTCACGATCTTCGGGCTGTACCTCGCCTGGTGCCGCATGTCGGGCCCCCCCGACGACGAGGCGGCGGTGGCGGCGGAGAGAGCGGTGAAGTCGGCGGCGGCGGCGGCGGTGGGTTTCCGTCCCGGGGCGGCTGCATTCTGCACCGCCGCCGCTCGGACCGCTCTCTCCGCCGCCACCGCCGCCTCGCGCCGCCTGGCGGCTACAGTCTGAATCTCCAGGCGGGGCGGCGCTATCCTCACCGCCCCCGCCGCCGCATCCTGCCTCTTCTTCTCGTCCACCGCCGCTGCCGCCGGCGCCGGCGGCGGCGGCGGCGGCGGCGGCGGCGCGGGTGGTGGTGGTGCTGGTGGTGCTGGTGGCGGCGGCGGCGGCGCGGGTGGTGGTGGTGCTGCTGCCGCCGTCTTCTCTCTTCTCGCCGCCGTCCTATTTTTCTTCTTGTTCACCACTCCTCCTCTCTGTCCCCTCCTTGCCCCACCCTTATAAATCTTATTCTTCATTCCACCTTTCTTTTTCCGGCATTTCAATGTTTTTGTTCGCAAATTTACACCACGACCCCGTTTTTTCGTCATGTATCGTTTCGACTTCTTACCTTTCATCGGACGAAGTTTACGCCGACTTTGGTTCTTTCCTTTCAGTAATTTTTTTATCTTATTTCGGGAAAGTCTCATTATATATAAATTTAGGTAATATTATTTTATTATAAAGTTATTATAATGGCATGCACCGCTCCAATTAATATTGTTAAAAATGTAAAAAATAGTTGTGATAATAAATGCAATTATTCTTTCCTATATCCTATGACAAATTTAGCCATAATAAATAAAGGTAAATTTATAGAATTTAAATGTGACCCAACGCCCATGCAACCAGTTACGTTTAATGCAGGGAAATATAATGTTCAAGATTTTAGAATTTACTCACCGTCTCTACATACATATGGGGGCGTGGCGGCGGAAGGAGAATTGATTATTACTCATATAGATCCTACTACCCAGCACCACCTTCTTGTATGTATTCCCATTAAAACCGGAATTTCCGTTATGGGCAATGCACAACTCCTAGATACGCTTGTGGATAAAATATCTAAGGATGCCGCGGCAAAAGATGGACAAACTTCTATTAACACATCGACATTTACCCTAAATAAGATGGTTCCAAGAAAGCCGTTTTATTCTTATAAAGGTTCATTGCTCCACGCGGAGGCGATGTGCACAAAGCAAGATGTTGATTATGTTGTTTTTAAGCCAGAAGATGCTATAATTCTTTCCAAGGCAAGCCTAACTAAATTAAAAAAAATTATTATACCAAGTGACATTTCACCTAAGACAAATAAAGGTGGATTATTTTACAATAAAACCGGTCCAGGCAAAGCTTTAGGAGATGGAATTTATATAGAGTGTGCACCAACGGGTTATAGTGGAGAGACTAAGGTAGAGCAAGAACCTAGCGTAACCGACATAAATATGGGATATTATATGAAGAATATATTAAGCAATTATTTTGTTACATTTTTAGTAGGAGTTATTCTTATGGCTATTATTCTAAAAATAGGAGATAAAGTCTTTTTTAGTATATTTGGACACAAATAGTCCACATTAGCAAAAGCCTAATAGAGGGCAACTTATTATAGATCACAATTTGTTATCATAAATAACTTCAATAAATAACTTCAATAAATAATTTCAATAAATAACTTCAATAAATAATTTCAATAAATAACTTCAATAAATAATTTCAATAAATAATTATATTTAGAATATTATAAATCATTATAATATTCTATACTTCTATACTTATATACTTCTATGTAACCTGTTTATATCACGCCCTCGTAATCTACGGGGGCTGCATGATGTATGCGTTCTAAAACAGGCGTGTAATTGGCATTTTTGGCAGCAGGATGTTTTACCAACGGGGCCATTTTTTTTACCATTTCCTCTTCTAAACTAACAGGGAATTGGTTATATCTGTTAAAGTCTCGCACTTTAGCTCTTTCTGACGTGAGTGCTGTATGTATCGCGTGTGACCCAGTTTCTAGACTCGAGCGCTTAATTAATACATATGCTACAATTAACCCTAATACGCCAATAACTGGTTTACTCTGGGTAAACACTACTACAGCGAGCGCAGCTACAACAATATTCCCTAATGTAGAGTCAATTGCCGGCGCAATTGCATGAGGCGTTCTGACATTCATAAGAATGTAAATAATAAACACTACACCTAAAATAAGCTGGTTGTTTTCTTTCACTTGTAGGAAGTTTTTAAGAATCTTCATTGTATATCATATTATAATATTTTTTTTTATTGTTAGAATTCTCTCTACTTTTATTTCGAATGTCTATGTCTTTACTTCTATACTGTCTAGTATATATTGTCGTTATGATATCATTATAATAGACTTATGAATACATTGGAGAGAAAGAGAGAAGATATATAAAAGAAATCTAAACATTCAACTACATATTATTTATGTTGAATACCCAAGAAACATATTTAGGTAATAAAGGGTATACCATTTATAAAAACACAATTAGTGTAAAAGAACAACAATATATGCGCGAGGAATTAAATGTGCGCCCCTATATCCCTAAATCACCTGTGCAACCTCCGGCTTTTCCTATATATCGCGAATCGCAGAATAAACTTTATGTGCCTCGCTTCTTTGGTGTAGAAACATATGGTGTTCCTAATCAATTAAAAATTGCACAAGGAGAGAATATTTCCATCCCATTTAGCGGGTCACTGCGAGATTATCAAGAAAATATTGTAAATGTATACAAAAAAAATGTGAATGATGTTGACGGCGGCGGCGGTCTCTTAGAAGTTCCATGTGGTCGCGGTAAAACTGTTATCGCCCTAAAATTAATCAGTGAATTAAAGAAGAAAACACTTGTTATCGTCCACAAAGGATTTTTAGTTGATCAATGGTTGGAGAGAATCGAACAATTTTTGCCCGGAGCACGCGTTGGAAAAATACAAGGACAAATAATAGATATCGAAGATAAAGATATTGTTATTGGAATGCTGCAATCATTATCCATGAAAGAGTATCCTAACAATATGTTTGACAGCTTCGGGTTAACTATTGTAGACGAATGTCATCATATTAGTTCAGAAGTATTTAGTCGATCGCTTCTTAAAATCGTCACCAAATATTGCTTAGGGTTGAGTGCAACTATGCAGCGCAAAGATGGACTTACTCGAGTATTTAAAATGTTTCTTGGGGAGATTATTTATAAAGAAAAACGTGAGGGTGATGATGGTGTATTGGTAAAGGCAATAGAATATAAAACAGAAGACGATGAATTTAATGAAACCGTGTTCGATTATCGAGGAAATCCGGCATTTAGCACAATGATTTCTAAGCTATGCACATATAACCGAAGAAGTGAATTTCTTTTGGAGGTGGTACAGAGAGAACTAGCGGAAAAATCAGGACAACAAATAATGATTTTAGCACATAATAAAAATTTGCTAGTTTATTTGCATAATGCAATAGAGCACCGAAATATTGCATCCTGTGGATTTTATGTTGGTGGAATGAAAAAGGAGGCGCTAAAAGAAACGGAAACAAAAACGATTGTTATTGCAACATATGCGATGGCCGCTGAAGCACTGGATATAAAAACATTGACAACTCTTATATTAGCTACTCCTCGAACAGATGTGGTTCAGGCAGTGGGGAGAATTTTACGAGTGAAACATGAGAGGCCATTAGTAGTTGATATTGTAGATTCGCATAATATGTTTAAAAACCAATGGATGAAGCGGAAGCGATTTTACGAGAAAAGCAAGTATCATATTATTTATACAGATTCTAATTTATACAGTAAGAATAAGCCAAATACACAAACAACAAATAATAATAAACTAACCACGACACAAAATACTACTGATATTTGGACAACTATACATGACCCTCTTGTTAAAAAAACCAGAGTGAAAAAATCGGCTACAAAATGTGGTGATGTATCTGACCCGTTAAAGGGAAAATGCTTAATAAAAATATAAATATTCGTTATTACGTAATTTCATTATATATATATATATATATATATATATATCCTCGTATGAGAATGAATATAGGAAAGAGAAATATGAAGAAATCATTCAACCTTATGAGTTCTAATGAAACACGCAGTAAAAATCATGCACAAAATGTTCAGATACAAAATAATAATGCTATAAATAGTGGCGGTTTAACTAAATTACAAGTAACGCCTGTTAATATAGGTTGTATGGCGTTTACTAAAAGGAATGTAAAGACTGCATCAAAAAATGTTAAGTCTATATTCACACCATTATTGACCCCCAACAGAGTTTCTACACATCTTCATGCAAACGCCACCCAAGCACCAGCACCAGCACAAGCTCAAGCACAAGCTCAAGCTCAAGCACAAGCACCAGCACCAGCACAAGCTCAAGCACAAGCTCAAGCTCAAGCACAAGCACCAGCACCAGCACCAGCACCAGCACAAGCTCAAGCACAAGCTCAAGCACAAGCTCAAGCACAATCTCAATCTTCTGCATTATCAACAATGATAATGACAAAAAAAAATCATAATGAAGTAATGTCTTATACAAAACCTATTTTACAAGAAAAAGACAATATTTTATATACAACATTAGTAGGCGGATTGGGGAATCAGTTATTTATGATATTTAATATAATCGCACTGTCCGAAAAATATAAAAAAACTTTTAAAATAAGTTACGATAAAAAATATATTGCAGAGTATTATAAAAATAGAAACGTTGTGCGCAAAAGTTGTTTAGAATATAAACTATTAAATAAATTTAATTTTAATAGTATTAATACAGAAAAAAATAATTTCAAACAAATAAATGAGAAGGAATTTAAATATAATCCAATAATTCTAGATTCGCAACAAAGTAATTATATTATATCAGGATATTTTCAGTCCTATAAATATTTTTGGGATTACAAAGACAAAATCAAAGAGCATTTAAATATTGATACAAAGCTCATTAAAGATATATCAGATAAATATAAATCATTTCATAAAAAAATATTATCCATTCATATTCGTTTAGGAGATTATGTTAATTTACAAGATTTCCATTCTATTCCAACATTAGAATATTATAAAAAAGCCTTATCTTATTATAATTTAGATAATTATCAAATACTACTTTTTAGTGATGACATAGAATTAGCAAAGGATAAATTATCACCATTAAATTTAAATTTCATTGACGCAAATACTATTTATACCAACGATGAAGAGCAATTATACATACTTATGTTGTCAGATGTTCGTATATGTGCAAATTCAACTTTTTCTTTAATGTCTTGCTATTTAAATGAAATGTATGGTTTCAATAAAAATGCAGAATATATTTTTTCTTCAAAATGGTTTGGTCCAAAAGGGCCTGATTATGATATTTTTGATTTAATACCCATAAATAATCATAAGTTTAAAATATTAGATGTAACTTCTGAAAATTATAAAATATCAATATTAATACCCACGCATAATTTAAAAGGCAAACAAATTAAGTTTATGAAAAAAACATTACCTATAATATTTAATCAAACATATAAAAATTTTGAAATAATAATAACCGATAATAATGATACAACAGAAACAAAGGATTTTTTAGACAATGATTTTGAAGATTACTACCTTAATACTAATCCTTCAAAAGATAACATAAATACATTTGATATAAATAAAATCAAACATACATATTGTAAAACAAAAGGGTGGAGCCCAAATCACAATCATGGTTTAGATTTGTGCACAGGAGATTTAATTAAAATTTTACATCAAGATAATTATTTTTTGAATCAATTTTCATTGGAGAATATTGTTGCTGCGTTTAACAATAATGATATTAAATGGTTGATTGGTTCTTATTTGCATCAAAATGAAATTGGTGATCAAAAATTATTTAGACATCATATACCCAAATATACCGACAAAATCTTAAATGGTGAAAATTTAATAGGTGACCCAAGTTGTTTAACTATTAAAAAAGAGTGTGTTTTAAAATTTAGCATATCAATGAAATATTATGTAGATTGTGAATACTATTTTAAATTAAAACGAAAATTTGGTTTACCTTTTATTCTTAAAAACACAAATATAGTAGTATTGCAACATAGTGACCAAGTTACACACAGTATGCGAATTGAAGAAGTTTTAAAAGAACATTTTGAACTGAAAAAGATTGGAAATAATTATGGAATAAATTTTGAGGAATATCCTTGGTGGATTAATGATAATACATTTTCGCCTGTTTCAAAAAGAATATATGATAAAGAATTATGTAAATATAAAAAAATGACAACCACCTATAATGATAACAAGTCCGCCAAAATAATAAAAACATATTACATAAATTTAGACGATAGACATGATAGAAACTTAGAAATGAAAGCAGAATTAGAAAAATCCAATATTACAAATTATGAACGATTTTCTGCGATTAAACCTGATAAAAATATGATAGAGAATTGCAACTTAATAATCGTAGATAAATTATGGCATAAAGATGGAAAACCTCCAAATATAAATAATGAAAAAGACTTTAAATATATTAGAGGTGCGACCGGATGTAAATTAAGTCACTATAATATTTTAAAAAAATTTTATTCTCAAGATAAAGAACAATATTTATTAGTATTAGAAGATGACTGTGTTCTAACAAATAATGCTTTAGATGTTATACATAATTCATTATCTTACTTAAATAAATTTAATATTAAATTTAATATATTGTATTTATCAGCAACAATTCACCATCATGAATACTATAATTATTGTGAAAAAATAAGCGAAGATATTTTAAAACTAAAAAAAGGTTGGGGAAATACCACTCATGCTATGATTTTTTCAAGGGATACATTGAATGATGTTATAAAAATATTAGAAAATTCTGATAATGAAATTGATGATGTATATAAAAATAAAGTAGATAGCAGATATGTTACACATCCAGTAATAGGTTACCAAAGACCAAGTCCTAGTGATATTGGTTTATTTAGAGAAGAAGAACGTAATATTACTGATAATTCTATTGTATATTATGGAGAATTAGATAAAAGATATAACTATTCAAATATAAATTGTATAGGAATTAAATACTTAGTTTACAAACCAACTAAAGAATTTAATAATAACTTATCAGAAAATTTTTATAACTTTTTAATACGCGATTTAAATTTAGGAGAAGTTAAAAGTTTAGATAATTACCATGAAGATGTAACCTATATTTGTTTTTCAAAACAGAATGAAATAAATGTAAATATTAATTTCATATATGTAAATGATAATTCTGTCGATATTACAATTTTTAATAATCATCCAAATATGAAGTTTTTTATAGAATTAGATATAGATGTATTTAGTCAATTAAGAGATGATTTTTCAATTCGGGAAAAATTAGCTTATTTAGATTCTAACTTACAGTCATTATATAGTTGCTGTGTAACAACAGGGATTATTAATATAGATAAATATCATATTAAAATAAATTCAGAAAAAGTATATGTAATAAATTTACCTCACAGTGTTAAAAGAAAAAAAAATTTTACAAATAATAATCGAAATATAAATTATGAAATTATTTCTGCTATTTTATATAATCCAGGATGGTTAGGATGTTGTTTAAGCTACAAATTACTTATTGAAAATGCAAATAGAAACAATTTAGAATATATTAAAATATGCGAGGATGATTGTATAATAAATGATGCAAATATTATAAATATAGCTCTAAAAACGTTAATAACTTCAAAAAAAGAGTTTGAAATACTAAGTTGTTTTATGGTTGATATCCAAGATAATATCATTATCAAAGATATAATAAATTTAAATGAAGATTATAAACTTTTAAAGATAAATACATGGACGTCTTTAGTTTATAATATTTATCATAAAAATGCTTATAAATATTTTTCAAATTATGATGAAAAAAAAGCAAATGATTATGAAAAGGATGAAACAGGTAATTTATTATGGACTATCGATAGATATTTAAAATTCAAGGATATTTGGGTTATTTATCCATTTCCTGTTAATATTACTGACGAAACTAGTGAAATTTGGAAATCAAAAATATTTGATGGGAATAATTATAATGATTATATAGAACTAAGAAATAAATCTTTACAAATTTTAAAAAATAAAGTTGATAATTTTTCTTAGTTAATAGAAAATAAAACATATAAAATTTTTGGTTATTTTATAATCTTATTTTATATTATATGATAACCGACGACGACGATGAGGCGCCAGAGCATGACGAAAATGTGATTTCGGAAGAAGACGAGACTGGCGTGGAAGGTGCAACCGGTGAAACAGGCATGGAAGGTGCAACCGGTGAAACGGGTAGTGCCGGCATTATGGCAATAGGAGCTGAGGAGGAAGAAGCGGAGCAACAACGCGACGATGAGGATGAGAGCAACGATAGTAATTTAAATGATAATAATACCTTCCCAGATGATAAATTAATCAAAAACTCCTTTTTAACAAAAACTACATTTGATTATTGTATTCCATTAGGATTTAATTGTAATTCTGCAATGTATTTAAAGCGTACTAATAATAGGGAATATAAATTACCATTTGATTGGATGCAAACTTCTTTTGATAATTATCAAAAAATGTTAAAAGATATGAAAAATAATACAGTAAATACAGAGATTCAGCATATTCTAAATGATAATGAAAACACCAGGGTTGTTTATCCTTATTTCACGAAAATCAAGAAATATGACGCGTGGATTCCACATGAAAAAGGTGATTTAAAACAAATTGAGTTAAATTATATAAAATATTTTGAAAGATTAAATAAAATATTAACTTCTAATAATATAATACAGAAAAATATATGTGTTATGATTACTTCTTTTATAATATTAGATGATGAAATTGTTAAAATATATAGAACATTATTAAATGAGTTGTATCCCAATAATAATTACTTTTTCTTAACTGTTAATATTGGTAAAGTTCCAGTTGTAACCAAAGATTATATAAATATTCTGAATCGTTCTGAGGACCCGTGGGTCCATAATATCCCTTTAAATCATTTTTTTTCAAAATACTTATCTTCTACTAAACTTAGGTAAATCCAAATTCTTTTTTAAATATTAAGAGATTTATTACTGTTCTTTAAACAGGTAGTCGAATTACAATTAAAACCTAATGGAATACAATGATCTGTAGGTAATTCAACAAATTCTTGTCTTTCTTCTGTTATTCACCATCACCCGCATCTTTGTGATTCATTTATATATATCCTCTAACCGTGTTATTTGCAGATCTGAAACTAAAGTAAATAGTAATTTATACCATTTAATTAATTAGTCTTTCTGTTAGAGGATAAGACTCTAATTTATATTTTCAATATAAAAAAAATTTCATATAAAGATGCCAGCTATTGATTTAGTGTTTTTGAAAAAAATACAAAGTGATTATAAAGACTATCCAAATTTTATAGAAACCGGAACATTTATGGGAGGAACTATTTTACATATGGAACAATATTTTTCAAATTTATATACTATAGAAATAAAAAAAAGAATTTTATGAAAATATCGGCGTCTTAAATATTCAAAGGTCTAAAACCTCTTAAGAATTATTCCTTAAATTTATATAATAAAAATACAGAATTATTTTATACAGCCATCACGAAATAGGTGCTAGTATATTTGAAAATAAGGAGGATTTATACTGGAAAGGCCATACAGAAAAAATTAATTTAAAAAATGTATTATCTAGATATTTATATATTTATAATTATATATATATATATATATATATATGAAAGTAGCAATATTATTATGGGGACAATATCGAACGTTTGATTTAACAAAATGGGCATTAAAAAGTCTCAAAGAGCAACATGATTGTGATATATTTATGGGCATTGACCCAAATCAAAGCATACAAAATGAATATTGGAATTCCAAAGAAACTACGAATAAAAATATCATAGATGATACTATAAATTTTGTACAACCTAAACAATACTACATTTTTAATGAATCGGAATTTTATAAATCATTTAATAACTTTGAATTATGTGAATATGGAAAAGTGCCACCATTAAAGTCGATTAGCAATGAAAAATTATTTACTCAAACCGATACTCATTGGAAAATACACAAACCATTTGATGATTCGATTTCAGTTAATCTACCAATAACAAAAATACAAGATTGCAGAATACCAGAAATACTTTTCAGACAACATTTTTTAGTCGATAAATGCTATAAAATGTTAATCAATCATATTGAATCTACAAAAACTGAATATGATATAATAATTCGATTAAGATTTGATATGATAATGTGGTCTAGACGTACTCCCAAACAAGATTTTCCTTTAAATAAATTTATAGGATACGATTCTAAAAGTCAAAAAGAATATTATAAGGAAGATAATATAAATTTATTTAAATCTATTTATAAAGATATGTTTTTTGATTTTAGAAAACAAGACTATAATACTCTATCAACTTGTAAGATGGCAACTATAAATACATATATAGCTCTAAGCGACGATTTTTGGACACATGGAATGGATTTAATAGAGAAAATGAGCAAATATTATGAAAATCTAGGTGATATTATGAATCAATCTCGACAAGAAAATCAGCTTCAACACGGGGCAAATAGTGAACATTATTTATTAAGACATATATTTAATAATAATATTGAGGTAAGGAATATACATAGTCAAAATTTATATGCTATGATAATAAGAAATTTTGATAAAAAGAAAGATATACAATAATATTAAAAGTTTTTATAGTATTTGAAAATAAAGGAAGCATTGATAAGAAATTTTTATATTACAAGCATATTTGGCGAATGAACAAATAATATATCCTCTAACCATGTTATCAGCAGATCTGCTATTTAATTAAATAGTAATTAATACCAGTTAATTAAATAGTCTCTTTTGTTATAGGATATTTATTTTAAATAAAGGATCTAAAATAAATATATATATGTTGAATTTATTTTTATCTTGCTATATATTATTAATAGGAATAATAAAAAAATACTTTATAAATTTCAGGATTTAATTACCCAAATAGTAGAGGAATATACTAATGATTCTTTTACTATAAAGATAGTTTGTGCGAAAAGTTTAAATTCAATAGCTGAAAATATTCCGCCTGAAGATTCTTGTGCTAAAGAACTATATAAAGATTTTGTCTTATTTGTTAAAGAAGATATAAAAGAAGATTTGTCAAATATAGATCAATTATATGAGGCAATTGATAAAGCATTACTTATAAATATTGATTCTGATAAATTTGATCTATATAAACAAGTTTTAGAAGATAAAACAACATATTTATTTACAAATAGTTTAATAAACATGATATATTCTTATCTAATGAATTAAAAACAAGACTATTATTGATGTTAAAGTAAGAACCAATTTAATATAATTCTATTTATCTATTATTTAGAAATCAGTTTATCTTGGTGAGTAAATAATCCGTGCCCTGCAACTAGCTCTAAGGTACTATAACTATCAAGTAATGAATCTAGTTTGTCGTTCTTCCCATAGTATTCTTTGAATTTAACTAATATATCTTCTAATCCTAAATAATTAAAACTCAAATTACGATGATCGGGTTTCCAAAAAGGTTTTGCTTCTTTAAGTAAAGGAACAACAACATTTTTTAAAAAATCTGTATTTATAATATATGCGTTAGTTGACCAGGATTCGTGCTTAGTTGTTGTAGAATACCAGGTATAATTATATTGTAATTTATTTAAAGTATCTGATTTATAAAATTTTTCTGGTTCTTCTAACCATTGTATACTGTGAAGTTTATAACAAAAATGATCATTATCTTTCCATTCCGTTTCCATGCCCGATGCATTAGGCACACCTGGATTTTTTCTATGTCTTAATTTGATATTAGTACCGGATTTTCCATTATCAATTATCTTAATACAATCATCTATTATATTCTTACATACATTGCTGCTTTCAATTAATAACCAATCATCTTCACTGAAAAGAAAATATTTGGTTTCACAATTTTCAACTAATTCAATAAAGGCATCTAGTACTCCTATGTTTTTTTTATTACCTAAAACTTTTAATCCATACTTTTTTGCTAATTTAATATCAGTTTCTGAAATTTCTTGAAAGAATATTATTCTATTCTTTGCTGGAATGATATCAAATAATCCATTTTGTTTATGACTTTCCAAAGTTTGCTCTAAAATATGTGGTCTTTTCCAACTTAGGTATGCTATTGTTATTTCATCCATATTATATTATATATATATATATAATATAAAATATTTTTTAAATAATATATATAATTTTTGAACTAATTATTTTATTTATTCCGTGCACTGCGCATACACTTTGTGAGGAGAAGGATTTGCTAATCCACTTAGTTTTGAGTCGAGATGAACACCTCCTGAAGAATAACCCTGGCTGTATGCAACATCGCTTAATAGTTGTGTGTAACCACTACGTGGGTTCCCACTTCCTCCACGGTATCTTCTAGAACGGCGGCGTGGCTTTCTACGTTTTCTAGAATGTTTTCTGGAACATTTACCACCAGAATGCCTGCGTTTCTTTGACTTACGCCTTCTAGAACGCCTGCCCGCTGTGCGCCTTCCTCTCGAACGACGTTTTTTATTGTGCCGTCTTCTAGTGCCCCATACTCCAGTGATACCCCCACCTTTATAAAGCGCACCTGTAAGATCATTTGCATGTGCTCCTTGTCCTACCGAACCAACCACTCCAGCACCCATTCCTAAACTTCTTTCTGCAACCATATTGCCACAGGGCTTTATGGAAGCGTATCCTGCATCCGGACCAGCTCTCTTTATAAGTGGCGTATTTTGTAAACAAACGCCACCACCTTGCTGACCATATGGCACATATTTTCCTTTTGCTGCTGCAGTAGCCAAGCGAGTTCCGGCACATCCGTGCCCACCAACCTTTGCCTCATTACTTGGAAATAATGTTGGCGTCTCGCCAGTTACGGGCATTGGCGATAATGGTATATTCATAGAACCTCCTCTTTGTCGTCTACGATTAGGCATTATATATATACTACATATTAAATATTTTGTTTATAAAATGGGGTTCATATGATTTATATCATATTTCATTAGAATATTTATGTTTTGCTAAATAATATATATTTTATAATAAATATTATTTATATATTTGGTATGTAGTTAGTTATTTAACGACGCACTCTGCTTCTGCGTGCCTTACGGCTTCCTCTGCGTGCTCTGCTTCTGCGTGCTCTGCTTCTGCGTGCTCTGCTTCTGCGTGCTCTGCTTCTGCGTACCTTACGGCTTCCTCCGCGTGCTCTGCTTCTGCGTACCTTACGGCTTCCTCCGCGTGCCTTACGGCTTCCGCGTGCCTTACGGCTTCCGCGTGCCTTACGGCTTCCGCGTGCCTTACGGCTTCTACGCGCCTTGCGGCTTCCGCGTGCCTTACGGCTTCCGCGTGCCTTACGGCTTCCGCGTGCCTTGCGGCTTCCGCGTGCCTTGCGGCTTCTACGTGCTTTGCTTCTACGTGCCTTATGGCGTCCTCCCACCAATGCCGGCACACTCGCGCTTTGTTCTGTTCCCAGTGAAATCATTATATATATATGCTATATATTAAATATTTTTTTCCATTAAAATAGCTTGTTTTATAGACACGCATGGTTCATCAACAATTACTATAGGCCGCCATTTATGGAATTTTTTCACATATTCACAACGCATCACTGCCGATTTTTGCAAATCAACAAATTTATCTTCTGCAATATTCTCAAACTCCTCTTCACTGTCACTTTCTTCTAAATAATCTAAATTAGAATTTTCCTTAATTGTTCGAAAAATAGAATTCATCATCACACTAATTTTATATGTGGAAATCATCGCAACGCCATGCATTTTTTCTTCATCAAATTTATCTTTTGCATAAAGATAATAAATATCTGCTGCCGGCGTTGCATGAACAACAAAATTTGCATAACGTTTTTGTTGGCGATGAATCGGAAATGTGCCTACATATCGCTTCTTTGTATACGCCTGAATACTATACGCTGGATACAGTAATGTTTCTAGTTGATCTTCCGCCAAAGCATAACTCCTACTAATAATTGGTAATCCAGGGATAATACTATTTTTCGTATACGTTTTTTGAGATAATTCATATTGAAATAAATCACCACATATATGCAGTTTATCTATATAATCAAAATGCGAAACACATCGCCCTTTCAAGTAAAATATATTTTCAAATGTAAAATATAATTGCATATCTACTCGAAATAATGTGCCATATATTACCGTCCCATGCGACAAAGTTTTATCAAATGACATCGGATACATGTCGACTGCTTTCACATTACCCCTATGATTTAACGTTAATATTATACATACATTTTTGTTACCAATATAGGTAAGCCACATAAATGCTTTTGGTCCTCGAGGAATAATTGAGAAATAATCTGCAAGAATTTTCTTATGTAAAATATTGTCATAAGAAAGTTCAATTTTGGGAAAGCGTTTCATTAATTGGTGTTTTAATGCTTCAGTCAAAATAGATTCAGGCATATATATATTATATTTACCATGTCATATCTTTATATAATATCCTTTGATTGTGTATATTATTTAAAGAATGCCCCTGATGGTAGTTGTGATTCCCTCGGTTCACTCTTCTCTTGCTTCAATTCATTCAAAAATGTTTGCAGTTCATTTTGCATACTAGTCGTATCCAATGCACTTCTCTCATTATTTGGCAACCCAGAGGGGAGAGAAGAACCTGTCGGTATAATATTATCTAATGAAACATGATGATTTGATTTCGGCATATCGCGTATTGTATCAAGCATTTCCTTATATTTTTCTACAGGTCTATTAATAAAATCTTTATTCATCGGAACGGTTAATGTCTCCATAAAATATATATATAGGTGGTGCATAACTAAAATAAGCACAATAGACATGATTACCCATTTCATTGTCCAAAATAGCATATTATATTGTTTATAGATTTAATCTATTTTATTTTTACGAGTTCAACTAAACTTAAAATAGGACTGCATGTATCTTGGATATTAATATTATCGGGAACTAAAAAATACATATCATGTAAACGATCATTCATCATTTCTAATATCATTTTAATTCGTGATTTATTTTGAAGCATAATAATATATTGCATAATATTCTCACTTACATGACGTGGGGGTATATGATACACTTGATCGTAATATATAATGCTTTTATCAATGATAACGCTTAATTCATTCATTATTACAGATTTGTCTTCTGAATCGACTTCTGAATCGACTTCTGAATCGACTTCTGAATCGACTTCTGATACATTTTTCGCATGATGTAGGATGTTATCTTTGTGATAGTAATCATGGTCAGCATAATGCTGAATTTTACCATATTCAATAGGTTTATCAGCGACAACTAGTTTTTGGATACTTTCATTTTCTACAATTAAAATACTTTCTTCGGAAAATATGCGTTTGAAATGTCGCACTGCATGAATATATTTTGCAAACGCTTTTTCTTTTAATATGTCTGGAGAAATTGCCATTAATTTCTCTTCCTGCAGATAAATCTTCATATAAATATACATCTCAAACCATTTAAACCAATCCGCAAAGTAATATCTAATGACTAGTTTTGTTCAAATTGATAAAACGGGAATGATTAAAGAGATTACTAAAAAAAAACTATCAAAAGAAACATTATTCAAATTGTGTGGTTTTAAAAAACCAGATGGATTTGAAAAGCGAACAACCTGGGATGTTTCAATTGAAGGAAATCGCCATAGTGTAGAATTATGGGGACGTGATTTCGGTAAAGCCGGTACAGAGAATAAATATGATTTCCCTCCACCATGTGATACCGCTCTATATTTTGGAACATGCGCATTAATTAAAGTTTCAAAAGATAATAATGATGAAATTAAAGATTTTGCCGGCGATACATGGCTAAAAATATATGAAAAATTATTTGGCGGATTTGAGGATCTCGGCGGCGAAGATAGTGACGAAAGCGAAGATGAACTAGAAAATGTTTCCAGTGAATATAAGACGAAAAACGGTTATTTAAAAGATGGATTTGTAGTTGATTCTACAAGTGATAAAAGCGATGGAGAGAACAATGATGATATTAGCGAGGAATCCGAATGTGAGAGCAGCGGAGAAAGTAGCGATGGAGATGGTTCCGAATTAGTAATGGACGAGTATGATTATAGTGATGATGATTCAAACGATGAGGATGAAAGTGAAGACGAATGAAACAGTGATGATTAAAATTGTAAAAAGTAATTATATAAAACATTTGTTAGGTAAAAAAGTACACCACCCCATAATGTATCTTGGACAGCTATGGCGAGTTTATAATCTGAAAATAAAGCCATATTTGTAAAATCAAAAACTCCATATATTAAAACGCCCAGCATGAAAGCTTCGGCATTACCAAATCGTTTATGAACAACAAAATAATTAAAACCAATTATCATTAACAAATAAACAACTGCGATAGATAAGTAATTCATAACCGCGGACTTTTTCTGAATTCTTTCTACCATATTTAAAAATGGTTTGCCTCCAATAGTAGATAGATAGAGGGTATCTAGTACCAACATGATAGTTGCTATTATAAGTAATGATTTCATATAATATAATAAAAGATAATATATATATATAATAATATCATAGCCTTAAAATCTTTAAGAACATTAAATTGAACAGATATAAATATGTAATACCATATAATACAAATGCGCCGCGTAGATAATCCAGATACTTTTCGAGAAAATATTCGCAATCGTCTACAACAAATAATTAAAAATGATCAAATCGTAGCCAATCTCGAGAAAGGTATTTTCAACTATACTATTAAAGCAGCAGGAGAACGTAATATTGTTAAAAAATGGTATAATCCATATTTTGTGCAACTATATACAGACAAACTGCGCATGATCATCCAAAATCTACAATATGAACCGCTGCTTAAAAAACTTAAGTATAGACAGGTCAAGGCACACGAGTTCGCTTTTATGACACACCAAGAGCTGCGGCCTGAGAAATGGAAAGATCTTATTGCAGTAAAAGAGCAGCACGATAAAACCAGATATGCGCCTACACTGAATGCTAATACAGACGATTTTACATGCCGTAAATGTAAGTCAAACAAATGTAGTTATTATCAGTTGCAGACGCGTAGTTCTGATGAACCAATGACAACATTTGTTACATGTATTGACTGCGGTAATCGCTGGAAATGTTAAGATATTATATTAGCGCACACTATCTTTTAGTATTTAAAATATTATATTTTTATAATAAAATATTATAATAAAATATTATAAAAAATATATTTCACTAATGTAATATATTTTTATTCTTAAATATGATTATTATTCTTATTATAAATATGTTCTTATTCGAGAAACTCAAGGTCACTAACTTTCCAGTATTCGAATCCTCCATTTGGGATGGGTCTACGAATAATAAAGGGAATCTTCCTCTGTCGTAATTCCTCAAGAGCCATCAAATAACCATCAATTGTCGAATCGGGAATTTGCACCGTAGATTGTGCTCCAGAATTAAGCTGTTTTGCACGTTGTCCCAAAATGCGTGTGCGCTCGTATTTTGTTAGAATAGGAATGGTTCGATGTAATAAATCAATAACATCCCCCTGCTTATTACGTTTTACTGTTGAAAACTTTTTAACCTCCTCATAATTATGTGTTTGTGCTTCTGGATGAAAATCGAGAAGATAATTTTTTTTAACATCTGCATCGAATTTCTGCAAATAATTCTCATCATTATCGCTATCAGTATCTTCGTCACTTGATTCCGCGTTGATTCCTAGCGTATGCTCGATGACCTGAGATATCGGTTTTTTTGTTTCTTGCTCGGCATCTTCATCCTCATCCACCGCATCTTCATGTACCGCATCTTCATCCTCATCCACCGCATCTTCATCCTCATCCACCGCATCTTCATGTACCGCAACAGCATCTTTGTCATCAGTGGCAGCATCTTCGTCATCAGCAACAGCATCTTCGTCATCAGTGGCAGCAACATCTTCATCCACCGCAACAGCATCTTCGTCATCAGCAGCATCTTCGTCATCGGCAGCAGCAGCAGCATCTTCGGCCACCGCATTTGCATCAAGCTCATTATTTGGTACCAATTTACTAAAGAAATCTGTTATTGGATTGGACTGCAATTTCTCTTCCATTGAGGTTATCCCTTCTTTCGCGGCAGCAACTGCATCTTCCGCTTTGCTCTTTAATTTTTGTGTTTCATCAGTCACATCTTCAATAAGTTCTTCGCCGAGATGTTTAAGTTTTGGAAATAACTGTTTCTCAAAACTCATCGTATATATATATAATACAATAGCTTTTAAATATCTTCAATTTCATAACTAAAATAAAAAAGTTTATTCTGTATATTTGCAATAAAATATATGTTATGATATTTATTACTTATACGGTGCTATGATTTCGTATCTGTTTTCCATACAGTATCGCATGTTGCACACATATAAATATATTTCATATTCTTATCATCATATCGAATATACAGCACTTCTCTGTTTGCGTCATCATCTTTATTGCTAGAACACTCCTGATTTGGACACCTAATTGTCGTAATTCGCGGAAGAGTTGGGTCCTCCTTTGTATATTCATTAATCGTTTGAGCATATTTTTGCGAATCCCGATGCACCGTTGTTGAAGATACACACATGTTTTCCGCAGTCAGAGAACTGTCTTCATTACCACAATTTCTGCAATAATAGATTAGTTTATTTCCATCTTCCTCGCCAATTTTTAAATAATACATATTTTGGCATTTTTCACAAAAATGCATACTTATATTATCTTATGAGATGATTTTTAATTCAATTTTTTAACTCTTTATATACTCTTTCAATATCTTCCCGCGTCTTTTTATAATCAACTTTTGTCTCCATACAATAAACACGTGTTGTAATGATATGCGATTTATCATTTTTATGTTTTTCAAGATTCTCCATAATACTTTTATCAAGATTCTCCATAATACTTTTATAATTTTTTAAAAATACTTTTGTGGATGTTTCATACAGTCCTGTATATTTATCCTTAATATATTCACTTTCCAACATCTGGACAATCCCAACAGAATAATTCTTATACTCAATCGTTTGAGTATACTTATGAAAATCTATATCAGTTTCTTTAAATCCTGGTTCATTTAATAGTGGTTTATCATTTAATACACTGCATACAGAGAGAAGCATACTAGATATTGTTTGGCATGGTGACCATTGATCACCCCTCCACGTATTTAATACAGAAATACACACTTTTCCATTTTTATATAAATTTGGGTTAAATCGCGTATGACCGTCATTTGTATCATATGTAAAAACCGGCGGACTCTGTGGATAATTCGCCGGATAACGAATATCAAAATAATAATGTCCGTGTGCATACGGTGTTCCTTGTGGGCCTTCTATCATTACTTGTCCATGTAGCATATCTGTATCACTATGAACATAATGTATCCCATTATCGTCTAATGGATTCTTCATAATTTCACGGACATCGCGTGCAAGGCGCCTGATCGTATCATGCGATACCACTGTTTCTTCGGCCATAAGATATATTACTTTAATATATCGTTTTATGTCGTATTCATTATGATTATATACATATTCGGGTAATATACTTTTACAGAAGCTTTCTAATAAATATTACGTTGGTCTAATTTATAGTTTCAATATAATGAAAAAAAATTGAGATAAAAATTTCTCTAGAATATATACCAATAATATGTCATCCAAATTAAAAGTAACAAACATGGAGGATTGGCTGCGTTCAAGAAAAGCAGCGAAGGGTGAAGAGTACACACACACCAAAATAGGTGACAAGGCACTAAATATATATGCAGGGACATATAATATAATAGAATCTGATGATAAACCATTCAAACAAAAATACTATATAGCCGCTTTTAAAAATCATATCAAACATTATTTAACCGAAAAACAGCTTATTGAGAATGGTCCGGTTATGATAGATCTTGATATGCGATATCCAATAACGATCAAGGAAAAGCAACATACGGACGAGCATATTCTGGATTTTATTATGGCTTATTTAGACAAATGCAATAGTGTAATCGAGATTAAAGATAATGTGAGCATCGATGTATTTGTTATGGAGAAAAAAAAAGTAAATTGTCTTCCTGAAAAAACAAAAGATGGGATTCATCTAATTATTGGGATTAGCATGCATAAAGGACTACAGGCAATTCTTCGCAATAAAATGGTCGAAGAACTGCCCGAGATGTGGGATGATTTGCCGATTACAAATAGTTGGGATGAAGTATTTGATGAGGGCGTTACAAAGGGGCATGTGAATTGGCAACTTTATGGCTCAATGAAGCCAAATCATTTGCCATATCTTATCAAGAAACACTACACTGTGACTCATGATAGCTCAGTTTGGAGCCCAGAAGAAAATGATATTTGTGATTTTAACACAGAAAAAATGTTGGATAAACTGTCAGCTCGATACACCGGTTATTCTTCATTTGATATTATAGATGGTGTGCAGGAGGAATTCGATGCTGCATGTCAAACGCTCAGCAGAAAACACCGAAAGGGGGGGGCAAACGATAAACCAAAATATAAACTAACAATGAAAAGCGCAGCAAGTAATATGTCTGTTATGGATATCAAAAATAATGAAATGTTGGATCAACTTATTGAAGAAATGCTAGAGAATGTAAGCCCGAGCGATTATCATATTAAAGAAACACATGATTATACGATGACGCTGCCTGAGGAATATTATGGCCCTGGTAGTTATAATAAGTGGATTCGAACCGGTTGGGCACTTTCCGCAACAAGCCATAAACTCTTCTTGACATGGCTCAAGTTTAGTTCACAAAAAATTTGTCGCGATACACTTAAAGCTGGTAACGGAGCGTTTGATTGGAAAAATGTCTCAATGCTTTACGAAATGTGGAATTCGTTTGATTCTGGGCATCGCGTCGACGGACTTACGCACCGGTCTATTATGTATTGGTCTAAACTTGGTGCTCCGGAAAAATTTCATGCGGTTTATCGCGAAACAGTCGACTATTTTATCAATGTTACGATTGGGGCAAGAGGCGGCGGCGATGAAAAAAATGGTGATAATCCAACAGAATTTGATTTGGCACAGGTGTTATACCAAATGTATAAAGACAAATATGTGTGCGTAAGTATTAAAAATAATTGTTGGTTTGAGTATCGTAATCATAGATGGTATGAAATCGACTCAGGATCATCACTCAGGTTGAATATATCAACTTTTATGTGGAAGCTTTATATGGAACGCGTTCATCAGCTCTCGAATAAAATGGCGATGGAAGACGATAGCAATGATCATGATTCACAGCGTTATCTTGTGCATAAACATACTGGTATTTGCGAAATTCTCAAAAAAACCGCATGGAAAAATAATATTATGCGGGAAGCCAGAGAGCTATTCTATGACCAATATTTCATTGAAAAATTAGACCAGAATCCATATCTGCTTTGCTTTAATAATTGTGTGGTGGATTTTGAAGCAGGTATTCATCGTAAAGGCAAGCCCGATGATTATGTTTCGAAATGCACGAATATCGATTATATTCCTATAAAACGCAGCGTACATGGAGATATCATGGATGAAGTTACTGAATTTATTGCACAACTTTTCCCAGATGAAGAGCTGCGTGCATATATGTGGGAGCATCTGGCATCTTGTTTGGTGGGAACGAATGAAAATCAAACATTTAATATCTATACTGGTTCTGGTAGAAATGGTAAATCTGTTTTAGTCGAACTCATGAGTAAATGTATGGGCGAATACCAGGGGACAGTGCCAATTACACTTATTACGCAAAAAAGAAATAATATTGGGAGCACATCGTCTGAAGTGGTTCAGCTAATGGGAACGCGATATGCAGTGATGCAAGAACCTTCAAAGGGTGATAAAATTAATGAAGGTATTATGAAGGAAATCACTGGAGGTGACCCTATTCAAGGGAGGGCTTTATTTAAAGATACTGTCACATTTATCCCACAATTTAAACTAGCAGTTTGCACAAACACACTATTTGATATTACTAGTAATGATGATGGTACATGGCGAAGAATTCGAAAGGTTGATTATAAATCTATATTTATTGAGAACCCATATGAAGATGAGGAGAGATATCCAAAAGAACAATACCCCTATCAGTTTCCTGTAAATAAATTGATTAAACTGAAGTTTAATAAATGGGCACCGGTATTCATGTCTATGTTAGTCGACTTAGCAAAGAAAACTCGCGGAAATGTAAATGATTGTAAAATGGTCATGGCCAGCAGTGATCAATATAGGGAAGGTCAAGATTATCTGGCTGAATTCGTTCGTGATAAAATTCAAAAGAAAAAGGGTGAGCGGATACGAAAAACAGAAATTAGAGAAGACTTTAGACAATGGTATGTTGCGAATTATAACCGCATGGTGCCGCCCGCACGCGAAGTAGAAGATTATATCACAAAACGGTTTGGCCGCCCAATTGCAAAAGGTAAAAAAGCCGGATGGCAAAATGTTTGTCTTCTTCGCGATGACGATGATGATGATGATGGCATTGTAAGTGACATGTAAAACATTTTAAAAAAGTTTAATCAAAAGAAAACTTTTTGGTAGTGCTAACGCTTCAGGTAGTGCTAACGCTTCAGGTAGTGCTAACGCTTCAGGTAGTGCTAACGCTTCAGGTAGTGCTAACGCTTCAGGTAGTGCTAACGCTTCAGGTAGTGCTAAC
>Ga0075447_10000233_pt1 | contig 27898 bp, 24 predicted proteins | sample CoawatmetaG10DNA_FD_72352 | JGI IMG/M metagenome (GOLD analysis project Ga0075447, IMG submission 72352) | Marine microbial communities from the West Antarctic Peninsula - Coastal water metaG104-DNA | ecosystem: Environmental > Aquatic > Marine > Coastal | place: Atlantic Ocean: West Antarctic...
ATTCAATACTTGAGATTCTGGGAAAGGGATATCATGCTATTTGGTTATTTATCATGATGCTAGTAGGCATGTGTTTTGAGTTATTAAGTATTGGTCTAATAATTCCTGTTGTAGGAGTTTTAACTGAAAATAATATACTAGAAGCATATCCAATTTTAGAGCCCTTAATAAAATGGTTAAACTATCCAAGTCAGTATGATTTAATTTTATTTAGTATGATATCTTTAATAGTAATATATGGAATAAAATCAGTTTTTTTATCGTATTTAGCCTGGGATCAAAGTAGGTTTTCATTTATTATTCAAGCAGAGGTATCCCAAGCTTTATTTTCTGGGTATCTTAAAAAACCTTGGACTTTTTATATTCAGAAAAATTCGGCACAATTAATAAGAAATCTGACATCAGAGTCAAATTTATTTGCAGGAAGTGCTGTAACCCCAGTATTGCATTTACTTACAGAAATTGTCGTTGTAATTGGCATAAGTATCCTACTATTTTTAGTTGAGCCAGTCCTAACTATAATTATTGTATTTAGTTTTACTATTTTCGGTTTTCTAACACACATTATATTCCGTAATAAAATTTCAAAATGGGGTCAATTAAGACAAATGCATGAAGGTATGCGTATTCAGTTTGCTCAACAAGGTCTTGGAGGAGTTAAAGATTTAAAAATATTGGGACGAGAAGATGGAATTACGAATCAATATTTTGAACATAATTTTGGAAGTGCTGATGTAAGTACAAAGAAGGCGATAATAACTTTACTACCAAGATTATGGCTGGAATTTATAGCAATTATATCGCTTGGATTGGGGGTAATAATAATGCTAAATCTAGGAAGGCCAGTATCTAGTTTATTTTCAATGATTGCAATTTTTGGTGTTGCATCTTTTAGGATAATGCCTTCAGTTAATAGGATAGTAACATCAATGCAAAATTTTCGATATGGTATTCCTGTAATACACAATATCTATGATGAAATAAATGCCATTGAAAAATTACCAACTTCTAACAGTGTTAATATTAAATTTAAAGAAAAAATTGTAGTTAAAAAAGTTTTTTTTAAATATCCAAATTCTCAAAAAAATTCTTTACAAGATATTAATATGATTATTCCATATGGATCTTCAGTTGGTTTAATTGGAGGAAGTGGCATGGGAAAAAGCACTTTAATTGATGTAATTTTGGGGCTTTTAGATCCTGATTCTGGGTCAATTCTTGTAGATGGTATTGATATAAAAAAACAGTTAAGAGGTTGGCAAGATAATATCGGCTATGTCTCTCAATCTATATTTTTGAGCGATGACTCTTTGCGTAAAAATATTGCTTTTGGTCTTCCAGATAGTGATATAGACGAAAATAAAATTAACAGAGTTCTAAAGGCTTCTGAACTGCTTGAATTTGTCGAGCAACTCCCTAATGGTTTGAATACATTTGTTGGAGAGAGAGGAATTCGGATATCTGGCGGTCAGAGACAACGGATTGGAATTGCTAGGGCTTTGTATAATAATCCAAAGGTATTAGTGCTTGATGAAGCAACTAGCTCATTAGATGTTGAAACTGAATCTAAAGTAATGGATTCAGTATATGCTCTGAAAGATGTTACGCTTATTATTATTGCCCATCGATTATCAACTGTGAATCATTGTGATAAAATTTATTCTATAAAGTCTGGAGTGTTGTCTGAAGGAAAAAATTAACAGGCTTACTTTAACTAAACTGTTTTAATTTTTTTTACTTAATCACAAGGATAAACTTATTAAAAAATGCAAAAAATATTAATTACTGGAGGAACTGGGTTATTAGCAATTAATTGGGCATTTGCATTGCGAGATAAAATGCATGTCACTTTAATAACGCATTCTCGCTCAATTAATATAAATAAAGTAAGTGTATTAAATCTAGATCTTAATTCTATTAAGAATATTATTTCTGCAATCGAAAACATTAAGCCTGACTACGTTATTCATACTGCAGGGTTAACCAGTGTTGAAAAGTGCGAATTAGACCCTAAAGAAGCGTTTTTTGTTAATGCCCAACTAGCAGAGAATGTTGCACTTGCATGTCTTAAAACAAATACTCAAATGGTGCATATTTCGACTGATCATTTGTATGATGGAGGTAAGTCATTTTTCAGTGAGCAAGATAATGTTTGCCCATTGAATATTTATGGTGAAAGTAAAGCAGCTGCAGAAAAGAAAATATTAGATTTAGGATCTGAAGTATTAATTATCAGAACAAATTTTTATGGCTGGGGGCCAAGATATAGGCAATCTTTTAGTGATAATATTATTAAAAATTTAAGATCTGGTATGCCCCTTAAGTTATTTGAAGATGTATTCTATACACCTATTTATATTGGAACATTAATTCGTTTAGTCCATGAACTTCTAGTACAAAAATCTAATGGAATTTTTAATATAGTTGGTAATGAACGTCTTTCTAAGTATGATTTTGGAATGAGTTTGGCTAAGTTCTTTAATTTAGATACTAAACATATTACCCCTAGCAAAATAATTGATCATGAATTTTTGGCCAAACGTCCCAATGATATGAGTCTTAATAATGCAAAAATTATCAAAAAATTAGGTTTCAAGATTCATAGTATGGATAAAGATTTTGAATATTTATTACAAGATGAAAAAAAATATAATATTAGCAAAATTCAATCGTCAAATTAAATTTTTTTTATACAAAAAATTGCCCATATGATTTTTGTTAATTTATGAGCTATTTTATTAATGCTAGTATTTTATATTCTTAGTCTGTAATTTTCCAAATATTTTGCATTTATGCCGTTACATTGGAATTTTATTGTTAGGTATAATATTCTGTCATAAAGATGGTGTGAATTCTCTTAGAAAAATTGGCTCTTAAATGATAAAAAATTTAAAAAATCCTAAGTTATTTATAGTTCATTGTGTTGACACTGAGGGCCCTATGCATGAATCTCTGGAAGCAACTTTTGGAAGACTTAAAACAATATTTAATATTGATTTGGCTGCTTCAAAAGATAATCTTAAAAAAATACAAAATCAAGAGATTGATTTGGGTGTAAATACTAAACGTGCATCTGATATTTTTAATCAACATAACCTTACTTATAATGATTCTTGGGATAAGATTGATCTTATGTTGGATAAGATAATGAAAAAGGAATACAGGAGTCAATTTAAGGATAGTCATGGTAACGGAAATATTTATAATTGGCATTGTTTAGATAATGTTGGTTTTACAACAAATCAACGAAGGAGAGATTTAGGTTTTGGGAATATTTTTGTCCATTATCAAAAAAAAATTCAGGAACATGCTTCTTTAGACCCTATTCATTGGCACTTTCATCCATTATCTTTTACTAAAGATGCGCATTTATCTAGTACTTCTTATGATAATTCTTATGAAATATTGCATCAAATTATTTGTAGAAGATTAGTTGATCATAATTGGTTTCCAATTGTTAATCGTGCGGGGTTTCATGCAATACGCCAAGACTCCAGTTTTTTCTTAGAACAATGGATCCCATTTGACTTCTCTAATCAAGCTACGTATTCGAATCAAAATGAACAAATTGATATGAATAGGTTTGGAGATTGGCGAAGAGCAACAAAGAAATGGCTGCCTTTTCATCCCTCTTTTGATGACTATCAGTTACCTGGTGATATGAATAGGTTGACTACTAAATGTCTTAATATTGGCACCCGGTTAAAACTTTTAACAGATGAAGAGATTGAATATGCTTTTCAAGATGCCGTTGAAAATGAGTCTGCAATATTATCTTTTACAAATCATGATTTTAGAGATATGTCTAATGATATTGAGGATATCTATAAACGGATAAATAAGATCCATAAAAAGTATCAAAATGTAGACACTATTAATTCAGATGCAGTTACTGCAATACAAAATACTTTTTATAATAAGCTTGACCTCCAAAGCCCAATTATTAAAATTGAACTTAAAATTATCTCTGAGCATAATTTAGATAAGATTATAGTAACTTTAAAAAAAGGTGAAGTCTTTGGGAGTCAGCCTTATTTAGCAATTAAAACAAATGAGGGTCGATACTACCATGATAATTTTGTTGAAAGAGATTACCCATATTCCTGGGAATATATTCTAGATGAAAATACTTTTAAATTAGAGTCTATTGCAAAATTTGTCGTTGCGAGTAATGATTGTTATGGAAGACAATCAATTGCTAGTTTCTCTACTTAAATGATTTTTTTAAGATGTTTGTTTTAAATAAAAATTTAAGTAATTAATTATAAAGCTTATGAAATTTAATAAAAAATTTAGCATAGGAGGAAGATTAATATCTACTGACTCACCAACTTTTGTAATTGCTGAGGCTGGTGTAAATCATGGGGGCGATATGAAAATTGCCAAAAAATTGATAGATTTGGCAGTAGAAGCTAAGGTTGATGCAGTTAAATTTCAAACCTTTAAAGCAGATCAATTAATATTAACAGACATTCAAAAAGCTCCATACCAAAAAGATACGACTGATGCAAGTGAATCACAATATGACATGCTAAAGAAACTTGAAGTGAGTCAAGACCAGAATCTTGAGCTTCGGCAATATTGTATAGATCGAGACATTATTTTTTTAACAACACCATTTAATGAAGAGAGTCTAGATGAGCTGGATAGTCTCGATTTGCCAGCCTATAAAGTATCGTCAACAGATACTACAAATATTCCATTTCTGAAAAAAATAGCACAAAAAGGGAGGCCTATTTTTTTATCTACGGGCATGAGTTATCTTTCAGAGGTTAGACTAGCGCTTGAAGCTATATATGAATATAATAAGGATGTAGTTTTATTACAGTGTACTGCTAATTATCCAATTAATGATGACGAGGCAAATTTAGCAGTTATGAGAACATATAATGATAATTTTGATATTTTGTTAGGGTACTCTGACCATAGCGAAGGAATTGGAGCCGCACCTTTTGCTGTTCCAATGGGTGCCAAGGTAGTTGAAAAACATTTTACTCTTAATAAATCTGATATAGGCCCTGATCACGCAGCATCTCTATCACCTAAGCAATTAATAGATTTTGTAAATACAATTAGAAGGGTTGATGAGTATATGGGTAGTTCAATTAAAGAACCAAGTTCATCAGAATTTGAAAATAGAAAATCATTGCAAAAATGTTTAGTTGCGAGAACTGACATAAAAAAAGGGTTTATTTTTAATGAAGATAATATTATCGCAAAAAGAACTGGGGGTATTGGAATTTCACCAATTGATTTTAAAATTATAGTAGGAAAAAAATCTTCTAGAAACTTTAAAAAAAATGAGGTAATTAGCTTTGACTAACAAAGTAGCAATTATCGGATCTGGTAGTCATTTGTCATCTTCAATAAATCTATTAATGAAGTATTTTGATGTTGTGAATATGAGTATTTATGACAATTCTTATGAAGAAGGTGAAGAAGAAATAATACATTCAATTTTATTAACTGGGAAAATTGAAAAAATTGAGTTAAATCAAGATTTATTCTTGTCAATTGGAGATAATAGTTTAAGAAAAAAATATTTCTTGAAATTTAAAGATCAAGTAATTAAAAAAAATCTCTTTCATAGTAATTCATTACAAGAAAAAGAAGTAAAGTTTGGCTATGCTAATCAGATTTTTGCTAATACCTATATTAATTCAAAGACTATTATTGGAGATAATAATATTATTAATACTTCTGCTATTATTGAACATGATTGTAGAATAGGAGATCATAATCATATATCTGTTGGATCAAAAATATGTGGCAATGTTTCTATTGGTGATAGTTGTTTTATTGGAGCGGGATCTATAATTTTAAATAATTTATCAATTTGTGATAATGTAGTTATTGGAGCAGGAACTGTGGTTATTCAAGATATAAATAATTCTGGAACTTATGTGGGCAGTCCTGCAAAGAAAATAAAATGATATTTGTCTCTAGTTCATGCGTCAAGCATAATAAAATTAAAAATTCTGTAGAAGAGCTCGCAATTAATGGATTTAAAAATATTGAGTTATCTGGAGGTACTCAATATTACGACAATTTTGAAAATGACCTGTTAGGACTAAAAGATAGATATGGTCTTAACTATCGATGTCATAACTATTTCCCACCTCCAAAAGAACATTTTGTATTAAATTTAGCTTCTTTAAATGATTATGTATTTAAAGCTAGCTTTGATCACTTGCAGGAGTCTATTGCCTTGTCAAGTAGATTAGGAGCAGAAAGATTCGCGTTTCATGCAGGTTATTTTATTGATATTAAATTGAATGAAATTGGTCAAAGATTGAGCCGAGATAATTTATTTAATGAAAGTAAATCAGTCACTAGTTTTTGTAACGCTTTTCAAATTCTCAAGGAGCAAGCTGGTGATGTAGAATTATTTATTGAAAATAATGTTTTCTCTGCAGCTAACGCAGAAACTTTTAACATAAAAAACCCGTTTATGCTAACAAGTTTTAATAATTACATATCCTTAAAAGAAAGTATAGATTTTAATTTACTTTTGGATGTAGCCCATTTAAAGGTAAGCGCAAAAACTTTAGGCCTTAATTTTGAAGATGAGTTTGAAAAAATGATGAATGTTAGTAGTTACATCCATATAAGTAATAATGACGGCCTTCATGATTCAAATAATCAATTGAAAAAGTCCTCCCATCTTCTATCAATGATAAATAGTAGTGATACGGATAATAAGGATTTTACATTGGAAGTATATGATGGAATTGATGCTCTAAAACATAGCCATGATGCTTTAGAATTGGTGACACTATGATTAGCAACTTTCTTTGTAATGTTAACAATAGTATATTGGAGGCAATGCAAGTTATAAACAATAACTCAAAAAAAGTTTGTTTTGTTGTAGGTGACGAAAATACCCTTGAAGGAGTTCTTACTGATGGTGATATTAGAAGAGCCATTCTGTTAGGAAATGAGCTTCAAAATCCTGTATCTAAAATTTTAGTTAAAGATTATGTTTATGGACAAGAGCAAGAGAGTATTAGCTCTTTACTGAAGAAGCTAAACAAAAAAATTTATATAATTCCAATCGTAGATAAAAAAAATATAGTTGTTGATTATATGGAGCATCCTCAAACACCCCACTATCCTGTTGCTCTCCCAACCTTGAATGGAAATGAGTTTAAATATCTAACAGATGCTTTCTTTAGTACTTGGGTGTCAAGTAAAGGCAGATACATTGATAAGTTTGAAGAGGGTTTTTCTAAATATTCAGAATGTAAACATGGAGTTGCAGTTTCTAATGGAACTGCAGCCTTGCATCTGGCTATTTCTTCTTTGGATATAGGCCTTGGTGATGAGGTAATAGTTCCAGACTTAACATTTGCCGCAACCATAAACGCTGTAATTCATTCAAATGCCACTCCTGTAATTGTAGATATTGAGCTAGATTCATGGTGCATTGACCCAATATCTATTGAGAGTGCTATCACAAAAAAAACTAAAGCTATTATTCCTGTGCATCTCTTTGGCCAGCCTTGTAATATGGATGCTATTATGAAAATAGCAAGAAAATACAAATTAAAGGTTATTGAGGATTGTGCTGAGGCACATGGGGCTACTTATAATGGTAAAAAAGTTGGTAGTTTTGGTGATGTTGGATGTTTCTCATTTTATGGGAATAAGATTATTACAACTGGAGAGGGAGGAATGTGTACTACTAATAGTAAAAAGTTAAGTGCCAAAATGCAGCTTCTTCGAGATCATGGCATGAATAAAGTGAAAAAATATTGGCATGATATGGTGGGCTTTAATTATCGGATGACAAATCTTCAAGCTGCTATTGGATTAGCACAATTAGAGAGAATAGATAATATTCTTAAGAACAGAAGGGCGTATGAGGATGGTTATAAAAAAATATTGAAAAAAAATTTCGTATTTCAGCAAGATTATAAGAATAAGAAAAGGGTTACTTGGTTGGTTAGTCTATTAGTAGAAGGTCCAAAATCTAGAGACTATCTTGTTAAAAAATTTGTCAATAATGGGATTGATGCAAGGCCTTTTTTCTACCCACTAAGTGATATGGATATTTATAAATCATTTTGTAATACTTATACTATTAATTCTCATACTGTTTCAAAAAAAGGCTTAAGTCTCCCAACTTATGAGAGTCTAAAAAGTATTGAAAAAATTAAGCAAATATGTCAAAAAATAAAATACTAGCAGTTATTCCAGCTAGGGGCGGTTCAAAAGGAATCCCTGGAAAAAATATAGTTGAATTGAATGGTAAGCCACTTATTAATTGGACAATTGACTCTGCAATCAAATCTAAATATATCAGTAAGATAATTGTTTCAACCGACGATGATGAAATTGCTAACGTTTCAATATTAGCGGGAGCAGAGGTACCTTTTATTAGGCCTCATGAATTATCTACTGATAGTGCTTCATCAATGTCTGTAATTAAACATGCAGTTGATTTTATGACTTCCCAAGGAGAAATATATGATGAAGTTATTATGCTCCAGCCAACATCACCATTACGCCACAGTGACGACATTGATAAAGCAATTGAACTTTACCTAAGTTATGATAATAGTAAAGGCGTAACATTAATTTCAGGGTTTAGAGTTGACTATAAATTCAATTGGCTCATGAGTAAGGCAGCTGATAAAGTTTTATTTATTAATGATAACCTTCCTACCAATTTAAGCCGCCATGAATTGAATCCAGTTTTTTTACCTAATGGAGCAATATTTATAGCTAATGCAGGCAAACTTCAAAAATCTTTTTATACTTTAAATACGATTATTTATGAGATGAATAGTGAGTTTTCTGTGGATATTGATACTTATGAAGACCTTCAAATTGCTGGTGATAATTTAACTTCAAATATAGAGTATTTTAGGTAAATAATATATGAATAATAAGCAAACTCATGTTTTGATGTCTGGATGGGCAAGGTCAGGCGCTAATTTGACTGGTTCTATTATTAATGCGCATTCGAATGCATCTTTTTCAGTTGATGTCCTGAAATATATGAATTTTTGTTTTAAACGTTATCCAGAGATCGATGACTCTAATATTATAACTATGCTTAATGAGATGCATTTACGTTTAAGGGCTAGGTTTAGTATTGATTTTAATATTGATTATTGTATAACATCCGCACATGGTAATTTTTCACATGAAAATATGTATAAAGTATTAACATCCCATATTGTGGATCATGACAAGAATTCCCCTATTATAGGCGAGTCAGAAGTAGTTGCATGGGGGGGTATTTCTTATTTTTTAGATCATATTAAAAATAGTAAGGCTATAATGATTTTAAGAGACCCTCGTGATGTCCTTGTTTCATTTAAAAAAAATACAATAGCAACTGGTAATGATTATTTGATATCAGTTTTTAATTCACTTAGTTCGATGAAAAGTTGGCTTGATTATGAAAAAGCATACCCAGAACGTTTTCACGGAGTTAGATTTGAAGATTTGAAATTTAATCCTGAATCTATAGCACATGGCATAACAAACTTCTTGGATATCGAATTTGAGTCTTCAATGCTTGAGAGTCAAAATTGGAAAAAACTTCGGGGGGGAGATTGGAAGGAATGGGAAAACCATAATTCATCATCCTTCAGAGACAATGATAAACTGAAAGTGATTCCAGTTGGCAGATGGAGGAGTTTGATAGATCCAGTTGACCATTTTATATGTGAGTGGATTGCTGGAGATGCTATGGAGTTATTCAATATTGAAAGAGAATTTCAAAATCCATCAGTTGAAATACTTAAGGCGGCAGTCGAAAGATTAATGTCTAGCCCACTTTTAAGAGAGGCGTTTTTAAATTATATTTATAGTAATGAAGGCTCTGAAAAATATCCTCTAGATCCTACTAATCCCACTAATTGGGATAAAAGATTCATAGATAATAAAGGCTTATTGGGCTTAGAATAATTTTTATATATAGCTATATAGTCTTTAAGGCTAATAATTTAAATATATTTACAAATATTATTAATAACTCACCATATTTTTTTTGAAAAAAACAACATTAATTTTTTATGAATTACATCCCATAAACTTATTGCCTATTTTAATAGCTAGTGTGTTTTTTAGGGTTGTTTATTGGCAGTCTGTATTTATACCTAAGTGGCTGCAAAAAAGATTTGAACAAATCTACCAACCTGGAGATTTCACCCAAGGAGAGTGGGGTGTTAAAACAGCATCAATTTTCTTCCAGTTAAAAAAAATATTTCCAAAAAATTTTTATAATAAGAAAGTTTTGCTTCATTATGAAGGACAATCTATTGACCTTACTCATGCTTCAATGCAGAGCTTAGTTATGAAATATGAAAGAGTTAAACATCTTTATTGCCTAGTTGACTTCTGGCTCTCTAGACAACCTACAAAAACTAAATATTTTGTTGTTGATTTTTTAGAAAATAAAAACTTAGATGATATTCATTTATCTGCAAGAGATAATAAATATTCAGATTTATATTTATTTAATAGTTATTTAGATATGTTGTGGGGGGTAATATTAAGTCTATTAATGTTAGCTAGTCAAGTAAAAAGCTATTTATCTCCTTCTATAAGTCCTTGCTATGATTTTTCTAAAGAAAAAATAAAATTTTATTGGCACTGTTTGTCTGAATATGAGATTGCATCTAAGGAAAATTCTCTCGATATTACCAATCTTACTCAAAATGCTACAATAAATTTAACTGAGTCACTTTTAATATTGCATAAACGGCCTAACAGTAAAGAAAGATTAAGGCTTTCAAAAAATAAAGTTAAATGGACATATGAGAAAGATATTTTTAAGTTCAGTTTGAGAAAAGATTTTGTTAAAAATATTCTTAAATTAATTAATATATCTTTTAGTTTTAGGTTTTTTTCTGGAGAAAAGGCGTTAATAAGACAAATAAAACCAAAAATTGTCAGTAATTTACTGATGCTTGATCATTTTAAGAGAACAGGAGCCTCTACATTAATTTCAGGTCAATCACATGGGTTACAAGAGAAAGCTATCGTAACTTTAGTAAGGGCATTAGGAAAGAAAACTATTTATTGGTCTAATGCGGGACTAGGTGCAAAGTCATATCCAGATTTAAAATTAAATCAATTTGATTATGAGCAAATAGAAGGATCAATCACACTTTCAGAAATAAAGTTTATTTGGAATAAACTAGATATGAATACTTTACTTAAAAGGAAATTAAACCCTTTACAAGAAGATCAAACAAAATTTATAATATCAGGCCCTTTAATGTCGGGCGATAGTTCATGGCTAAAAATAGCACCTAGTGATGCACGAAAAAAATATGGAGGCTTTAATGGGAGTAAAAATTGTAAATTATGGATTACATTATTCGATATATCAGTCCACATTCATAATACTCATAGGTGGCCAGTTGGACTCATAACAGAAGAGGTAGAGAATCAATTTTTTAAAGATATTGGTTTATTACTAAATAAGTATCAAGATGTTGGGATTATTTATAAACCCAAAAGACCTAATTTAAAAAATTTTATTTTGTCAAAAGAAAAGCTTAATTTTTTGTCAGAACATAATCCAGATTTTCTGTCAAATAGAATTGTTAAGCTTGAATTCAACTCAGATCCTTACATCCCTGGATCACTTGGAGATGTTGCAATTTCAATGCCATATTCAACATCGTTACTTTCAGTTATTGCTTCTAAAAAAGATGGTGGCTATTATGATCCATCTAGTAATTTAGGATTTGCATATCCAGAAATAATGAATTCACTTATTATAAGTTCATATGAAGAACTATCCAGTAAGGTTGAACTATGGTTAAATAGTACTAATACTAACAAAACAATACTTAATGAGAAACTAGAGATTCATAATGATCCAGTCGAATTCTTTGCATCCTTTATAAAATAATTTTAAATCTATTATTTCCATTCTATATTGAAATTTTTCAAATGGTAATACCTTTAAATAAACAGGAAAGTTTTCTAAGTGATAGTGAAAAAAATGAACATTCTTCATGCTTAAATTGATGACACATAATCAGATAATAAGTAATTGTAAAAGTATTATATTATGACTTTAAAAACATCAAAAATAAGTGTTAATTTTTTAAATTTGCATATTAATCTGTTTTATTATGAATTGATGTGAATCTTTTAGACTATAAAAAACTTTGTTCAGAATGTGAAAAAATACTAGCATCGACTTCATCTACAATTAATACAATTTCTATTTCATGGCTTCATATTGTTAGAGAGCATCCAATTTTACTAAGAAATTATTACGATGTTGTAGATACAAATAATAGTTGGAATTTTTTTACTAATTCACTCAAAAAGTTCATAAGGTATCATTTAAGTTTTTTTAAAAACATTATTCAAGCATTAAATAATGGAAGTAATTATTGGTATTGTTTAAAGCCTCTATCCAAAAAGACTGATCTTATTTTTGTAACTCACTTAGTTAATGAAGCACATATCAATGAGAGTGAAGATTTTTATTATGGAAATCTTCCACAAAAAATGCATGAAAAAGGTCTAACTATATTAGTCGTTTACATTAATCATACTAGTAAGTCTGAGAAATTTATTTCCCAAAAATGGGAAAGAAATTCGGGTCCAAATAAATTAATATTGTCTAGCAAAGTGGGGGTAAATGATGAAATTAAAATTTATAAAAATTTAAGTTTTGAATCTAAAAGAATAAAACTTTTAATAAGTAAAAATCTAAAAAACCTTAAGAAAAAAGTGTTAAAAAGATCTTCTATTGAGGCCTTTTCAGGTTCATCACGCAGTGCTTTACGTGTAAGTTTTCAAATTGAAGAATTAATTAGATGCACAAAGCCAAAGGCTTTGATAACTCTTTTTGAAGGCCACGCTTTTGAAAGAGTAATTTTTAAAACTTTACTAAGTGTTAATTCTAATATTATTAGAGTTGCTTATATGCATTCCATTTTTTTTCCATTTCAACACGCTATTAAACAAAAAATTTCGTCAGATTATTATCCTGATATTTTATTAACTTCTGGCTTAGAAGCAATTAAACGCCTTAAACATCATGATTCTTTTAATAAAATTACGTTGGATGTTTTAGGTTCAAATAAAAATTATTCTCCAAGAGATGGTATTTTACTCAATGTAATTAATAATAGAAAATCAGATAAAGCAACTTGCTTAGTGTTGGCTGAAGGCTATTTATCTGAGTCAATTATATTATTTGAGTATGCCTTAAAGTGTGCAATTATTCTTCCAAATATTAACTTTATATTTCGATTACATCCAATCTTAAATTATAAAAAATTACTTACTCATAGTAAGCCACTTAAAAAACTGCCCTTAAATGTTATATTTAGTAATAAAGATCTTGATGACGAAATAGAATTGTCTAGTTGGGCTTTATATCGAGGGACAACTGCAATATTTCGTGCTGTTCAAAACGGCTTAATGCCAATCCATTATGATAAAAATGATGAAATTAGTATAGATCCATTATTTAATTTAAAAACTTTCAAAAAAAGAGTTTCTAGCTCCTTGGAATTTAAGGAAGTAATTGTTACGTCTCAACTAATTTCTAAAGACTTTTGGATGCAATCTGCTAATTTTGCTAAGAATTATTGTAATGGCTTTAGTTCACCATTAAATCCAGATGTTTTGAGTGGTCTTTTAATTGAGCAAAATGATGCAAAATAATGATAAAAATAATTTTACTGTTGTAATTCCAACTTTGGGGCATGAATGTTTGGAGGAAACATTGTTATCTTTAAATGCCTCTAAAATTAGACCAGATGAAATACTGATCTGTACTCCTAAAAAGTCATATATTAAATTGTCAGAATCTATTAGTAAAAATATATCAATAATTGAGACTAGCGATCATGGCCAAGTTTTTCAAAGAATGATAGGTTTTTCAAAGGCAAAATCAAATTTTGTTATGCAGCTTGATGACGATATTTCACTTGATTATTTATGCACAGAAAAATTACTATTTGAACTCAATAAGTTGGGTGCTAGAAGTGCAATATCTCCAGTATGGATATCAAAAGAAACTGGGAACTCTTTGTACAGCATAGAGGGGCAAAATTACCATTTATTAAGAGCAATTTATTGCTGGCTTCTTAATGGTAGTTTTAAGTGTGAGCCAGGCACAATTACAAAAGCAGGAACATCTGTAGGTGTTGATCATAACCTAATTAGTAATAATATTTTTGCTGTTGATTGGCTAGCTGGTGGTTGTATAATGCACAAAAAAGATAATTTAATTTTGAATAATTTTTTCCCTTTTCCTGGAAAAGCATACTCAGAAGATCTTATTCACTCACAACTTCTTAAAGATAATGGCATAAGTTTATATGTATGCAAGGAGGCAATAGGAGCGCAACATTCGGACCCAACGATTCCAAAACTTGATTTTATAAATTTTATACTTTGGATTAGGGATGATATGCGTGCAAAAAAATATTTTTTAAAACTATCAAAGAAAGGATTTTTTAGGATGTATTTATACTATATAAAGCTGTTCATTAATTATCCTATAACTCGATTGGTGAAATAATAAAAAAATTATTATGAAAATTGTTAATATCCCAATCATAAACAAAATATACATCTGGTCTATATTATCAGATCCTTTATTGTTTTTTATCTTTACAAGTCATAATACTTGGGCTGCAGTTCCATTGACTTTATCAAGAGTATTACAATTATTATTTTTAACTCTCTTTCTTATCAAAATAATAGCAAATAATACGAGCTTTACTTTTCTAAATCCTTTAAATTCAAAAAATCGATATATTACAGCATATATTTTTCTAATAGTTTGTAGTAGCTTATTAGGAATTTATTTTGGTTCTTATTACGATGCTAACCCTGATTTGAGAAGTGACTATAGTGGAGTCTTTGGTGGTAAATATATTCGTCCTTTCTTTGAAATTTTTCTCTTAATATATTATTTCATATATTTTGTAATTCTTCCACGTTATTTCATCCAAACAAAAATCCAGCTAAAGTATCTATTAAAATTAGGATTAATATTACTATGGGTAGTAATATTTTTAGGTTTGAGTGATGTTATATTTACGTTTTTGGGAATGGATATTATACCTAGACACCTAGTTGACACCAGGTGGGTTGAAGTAGGAGGCCGATTCCACAGTATACTTGGAGAGCCAAGAGATGCAAATGTATATATATTTTTTTCTATAGCTTTTTTATATATAAATAGCGCTTTAAACAATTCAAATATTCCTAGTAAAGCGACTATTTTGCTATTATTTTGCTGTGCTATGCTGACCCAATCGTTTTCTGGCTTAATTGGATTACTTTCTGCACTTGGGCTTCTTGTGATTTTTAGTGAATTATCTTTAAAAAAACTTTTGTTGATACTATATAGCTTAATAGTAATTGGATTAATTTTTTATCTTTTGTATAGTTATTCTCCTCGAATATATGCTTTTTTTGAGGTTTTTTCATCTTTACAAACGACAGTCATCCCAGGTTATAAAAAATTGCCTAACTTAATTTATGTTCAATCTGCAGATATTATTCCTATCTTACTTATTTATGAAAGATTAATAAGTATGGACTTTTATAATCTATTTTTTGGAAGTGGTATTGGTACTGCTTCATTTTTTACTAATAATTTTACTTTTGAATTTCTTGAAGTTAATAATCCAAGAGCTCAGGTTTCTCGCATTGTTTTTGAATCAGGCCTAGCTGGTTTTTATATATATTTAATGATTTTAATAAAACCAATTAAAGAATTTTTGCATAGAATTGATAGTAACTATAGAACTTATTTTTTTATAAGCTCAATTTTTTTAATAGGCGCAGTTATGGGTCAGAGGTCTAATCTTTCCTTAATATTTATTGGTATTTTGTATACTGTATTAATTAATAACTTATTTAATTTGAAGGAAAAATATTAATTATGTTTATAAATTATTTTTCAAGTATGTGTAAACTTGTAAATCAAATACCCTATTATTATCTTCATGATAATAGTTTCTTTGATTTATTATCAATTAAAGTAAACTTTAATAATCCTTACCAAAATATTATAGGAAATTGAATTGTGGCAGGTTATAAGATTTGTAAAAATTGCATTATGGATACTTCAGATTCAAGTATAGAGTTTGATGATGATGGACAGTGCGTTTACTGTAATAATTTTTACAATATAATTCTTCCTCACTGGAACCATGGAAGGAGTGGTGAAGAGAAGTTACTCAAAGTAGCTAATAAAATTAAAAAAGCTGGATTAAATAAGGACTTTGATTGCATTATTGGTATCAGTGGAGGATTAGACAGCTCTTATTTAACCTACATTGCTAAAGAAAAGTTAGGTTTAAGGCCTTTGCTATTTCATGTAGATGCTGGCTGGAACACTGATAAAGCAGTAGGGAATATTGAAAAACTTGTTGATGGTCTTGGGCTAAATCTTTTTACAGAAGTTATTAACTGGGAGGAAATGAAAGATCTTCAGATTTCTTTTTTAAAGTCTCAAATCCCTCATCAAGATATCCCTCAAGATACTGCCTTTTTTTCCGCACTATATAAGTTTGCTCGAGAAAATAAAATCAAATATGTCCTTACGGGAGGAAATTATTCAACAGAGTGTATAAGAGAGCCAGAAGAATGGGGCGCCTATCCTGGCATAGATAAAACTTTGATTAATAATATTCATACAAAGTTTGGTTCTTCTCCATTAAAAACATTTCCAATTATTGATGTATTTGTATCAAAAATTTACTATAAATATATCCTAGGAATGCAGGTATTCAAGCCTTTAGATCTTGTGCCATACATTAAGTATGATGCTGAAACTGAACTTAAGAAAAGGTTTGGTTGGGAAAGCTTTCAACATAAACACCATGAGTCGCGTTTCACTCGTTTTTTTGAAGATTTTTGGCTACCTAGAAAGTATGGCTTTGATAGACGCAGGGCTCACTTTTCAAGTTTAATTCTCACAAGTCAATTATCAAGAAAAGAAGCATTAGAGCGAATTAAAAAACCTGAGCTTGATGAGCATTCATTACATTGTGAATTTGAATATATTGCCCATAAGTTAGATTTAAATGTTGAAGAATTAAAGTCTATTTTTGAAAATAGTAATAAAGTAAGTAGTGAATATAGAAGCAAAAGAAAGTTTATTGATCTTAGTGCAAAAATTATGGCTATGATTGGACTTGAAAAGAGGCTTTATAAGTGATTACTATTATTGATTATGGGCTTGGTAATATCCAGGCATTTGTAAATGTATACAGTCGGTTAGACATTCAAGTTAGAATTGCAAACTCTAAAAATGATTTAGTTGGAGCTACTAAACTTATTCTTCCTGGCGTTGGTTCATTTGATCGTGCAATGCAAAAGCTTAATTCTTCTGGAATGCTGGACTCACTTGAGCAACTTGTATTAAACAAAGAAATTCCTATTTTAGGAATTTGTGTAGGAATGCAAATGTTAGCTAATTCTAGTGAAGAAGGAAAATTATCAGGACTTGGCTGGATTGATGGGACGGTTAAAAAATTTGATAAATCATCAATGTTGATTAACAAAAACTTGCCTCATATGGGCTGGAATAATGTAATATCAAGGGAAGAACAAGGTCTTTTTAAAGAGATGCAAGAAAATAAAAGGTTTTATTTCCTTCACTCATACTTTTTTGAATGTAATGAAGACTCAAATATTTTAGGAACTACAGAGTATGGGCTCAATTTTACTTGTGCTATTAAGAAAAAAAATATTATGGGAGTTCAGTTCCATCCTGAAAAAAGCCATCATTTTGGCGTACAATTACTTAAAAATTATTCAGAAATTTAATTATGTTGCAACCAAGATTCACACCCTGTCTTCTGATAAGAAATAAAGGATTAGTTAAAACATTAAACTTTAAGCCATTTAAATACATTGGTGATCCAATTAATGCGGTAAAGATATTTAATGAAAAGGAGGCTGATGAGTTAATTGTGCTAGATATTGATGCAACTTCTAAGGCTAAAGAGCCTGATTTTGCAGTAATTAAGAAGTTAGCAGCTGAATGTAGAATGCCTTTGTGTTATGGTGGTGGAATAAAAACTGTGGAACAGGCTAAAAGGATTATAAAGTTAGGGGTTGAGAAAATAGCTATTAGTTCTGTATTTCTTTCGAACCCCGATATTGTCACAGAAATTTCTAATGAAATTGGTAGTCAAAGTGTTGTTGTCGTTTTAGATGTAAAGAAAAAATTATTTAATAAATATGAGGTTTATTTAGATAATGGTAAGAAAAGTACTGGTCAATCCCCAATAGATTTAGCACAAAAAGCTGAAAAGTTTGGTGCTGGTGAAGTTGTTGTGAATTCAATAGATAATGATGGAGCTATGGCGGGTTATGATTTGTCTTTGGCATTGAAGGTAAGAAAAGCTATCAACATCCCTATTACTCTATTAGGTGGTGTAGGTGATTTAAAACATATCGAAGAGCTTATAAAATTATGCGGAGTAGTTGGTGCTGCAGCAGGAAGTTTTTTTGTTTTTAAAGGGTCATTGCGTGCAGTATTAATTAACTATCCTGCTTATTCTGAAAAGGAAAAAGTGATCAAGGCCGCATTTAATATCTCTTAAAGTTTTTCGAAGAAATTAGTATTTTTTATAGTGTTTTATTAAAGTAAGGATGAAAAATGTTTAAAGATAAAATTTTGTTAATTACTGGTGGTACTGGATCCTTTGGAAAGGCAGTTTTAGATAGGTTTTTAAATACTAATATTAAGGAGATTAGGATATTTTCTAGAGATGAGTTAAAACAAGATAATATGAGAAAGCACTACAGTAATGAAAAACTTAAATTCTATATTGGAGATGTAAGAGATAAAAGCTCAATTGATGATGCAATCAAAGAAGTTGATTATGTTTTTCATGCTGCAGCACTAAAGCAAGTTCCCTCTTGTGAGTTCTATCCAATGCAAGCAGTTAAAACCAATGTTATAGGGACAGAAAATTTATTAAATTCTGCTATTAGTGCTGGAGTAAAAAAAGTTATTGCCTTAAGTACAGATAAAGCAGTATACCCAATCAATGCAATGGGTATTAGTAAAGCACTTATGGAGAGAGTAGTTGTATCTAAAGGAAGAGATGAAAGTGATACTATGATTGCATGTACGAGATATGGTAACGTGATAGCTAGTCGTGGATCTGTAATACCATTATTTATAGATCAGGTGAAGAAAGGTAAGCCTATTACAATAACAGACCCTAATATGACAAGATTTATGATGAGTCTTGAGCAAGCTGTTGATTTAGTATTATTTGCATTTGAAAATGGTAGGAATGGAGATATTTTTGTTCAGAAAGCACCAGCTGCAACATTAGATTTGCTTGCTCAAGCTTTGAAAAATATATTAAAAAAACCCCTTCATGTAGTTAAAATTATAGGTACAAGGCATGGAGAAAAACTCTATGAAACACTTTTAACTAAAGAGGAGATGGTTAAAGCGATAGATATGGGTGATTATTATAGAATTCCTGCTGACATGAGAAGTCTTGGTTATAGTAAGTTTTTTGAAGAAGGAGAAGTAGTGATAACAGAGTCAAGTGAATACCACTCTCATAATACTCATAGATTAAATGAAGATGAGCTGACTGAATTATTAGTCAATAATAAAGATATTATTTTTGACTATGATAGGCTAGAGAGCAGTGAGTAAGCTTAAGATAATGATAATATTAGGCACAAGGCCTGAGATTATTAAATTAAGTGAGGTAATTAAAGAATTAGATCGTCATATTGATCTGACTATAGTTCATACTGGCCAAAATTATGATTATGAACTAAATGAGATATTTTTTGAGCAATTAGAAATCAGAACGCCAGATGTATTTTTAGGAGCTATTAAGGGGACTCCATCTGAGACAATTGCAGATATTATTGCAAAATCTGATAAAGTGTTTGACAAATATAAGCCTGATGCATTATTAGTTTATGGTGATACAAATAGTTGTTTAAGTGTTATTCCAGCTAAAAAAAGAAAGATACCAATTTTTCATATGGAGGCTGGTAATAGATGTTTTGATTTAAGAGTGCCTGAGGAGATTAACAGGAAAATTATTGATCATCTAAGTGATATCAATCTTCCTTTATCTGAGCATGCTAGAGACCATTTAATTGCGGAAGGTATTAAACCTAATACAGTTTTTAAGACTGGATCTCCAATGCTTGAAGTTCTTAACGCTAATATGGAAAAAATTAAGTCTAATAATGTTTTAAAAAGAGAGAATTTAAAATCTAAAAAGTATATTATGATGAGTATTCATAGAGAGGAAAATGTTGATTCTCCTCAAAACTTTAATGACCTTTTAGAATCTATTGATGAATTATCAAAGCATTTTAAGTTACCAATTATTGTATCAACCCATCCAAGGACTGCACAAAAACTTAAGGAAATTGGTTACCATAATAGTAATAAATTAGTAACTTTTTCTAAGCCATATGGATTCCATGATTACATAAATCTTAATATGAATGCTTTTTGCATTATTTCTGATAGTGGAACTATTACTGAAGAAAGCTCCATACTTAATTTACCTGCCGTCACAATCCGTCAAGCGCATGAAAGGCCTGAGGGCATGGATGAATCTGTTGTTTTGATGTCTGGTTTAAATAAAAATAGAGTAATTGAAGTTGTTAAAGTTGCGGTGAAACATAACTCTGAAGATGGAAGAGCTATTAGTCCTGTTCTTGATTATGAGGTAGATAATGTCTCAAAGAAAGTCTTAAGAATAATTTTGTCATATGTAGATTACGTCAATAGAACTGTATGGCATAAAGAAGTATGAAACAAAAGGTACTAATTCTAGGCTCTACTGGAATGTTAGGTCATCAAGTTACAAATTATTTTCTGTCAATTGACAAATATGTAGTTTTTAATGCATCATTCAAGAATAAATTAAATGAAGATTCAATAATTTTAGATGTATTAGATGACGCAGCTCTTCATAATGTTATACATAAAGTAAAGCCTGATATTATTATAAATTGTATTGGCATTCTTATTAGGAGGTCAAGTGATATAGGAAATGCTATATATATCAATGCTTATCTGCCACATAGATTAAAAAAAATTGTAGAAGAGACTAATTGCAGAATTATTCATATTTCTACCGATTGTGTTTTTTCAGGGAAGAGTGGAAATTACATTGAAGAAAGTTTAAGAGATGGCCAAGGCGTATATGCTCAAACAAAAATACTTGGTGAAATTATTGATGATTACAATACCACTATAAGAACTTCAATTATTGGACCTGAATTAAAAATTAATGGTGAAGGTCTTTTTCATTGGTATGCAAACCAAACTAAGAATATCAATGGTTATACTAAAGAGGTTTGGTCTGGAGTTACTACGATAGAGCTTGCTAAAATTATTCACTGTGTAATCCAAGAGAATATAGTTGGACTCTATCATGCGTCAAATAATCAATCAATAAGTAAAAATGATCTTTTGCTTTTATTTAATAAGTACACTAATAAAAAAATTAAAATTACCCCTGTAGATGGAAAAAATTCTAATAAGAGTCTTATTGATACAAGGAAGTTAATTAGTCATAATATTCCTTCTTATGATGATATGGTATTTGATATGCTAGAGTTGATTCAAAAGCAAAACAACTTATATTTTTATAAAAATTTATAGCATTAACATCATGAAGCAAGAAAATTTAAAAATTTTGGCGCATAAATGCTCAATTGGCATTGAAACTGGTAAGTTTTATAATGAGCCGTATAAGCATCTTATTGTAGATAACTTTTTTCCTGAGGATCTTGCTGCTAAATGTCTAAGTAGCTTTCCCAAAATTAATGATGGTTCCTGGGAGCATCAGAATGACAAAAATATAGAGATTAAATCTAGATCAAATTGGAAAAGTGAATTCGACATACCTGAAAATATTATTGATGCAGTTAGAATACTTAATAGTACTTTAATTCTTCAATCTTTTTCTCAGGTATTCGGCATTAAAAAACTTTTGCCTGATCCTTACTTTTCAGGAGGAGGTTTAAACATAACACAAAGAGGTGGGCTTTTAGATGTCCATATTGATGGTAATTTTCATGATGCTACTGGTTTAAATAGGAGAATGAATGCAATACTTTATTTAAATCCAAATTGGGAGGAGTCCTGGGGTGGGTATTTTGGTATTTATAATAATGATGGAAGTAAGTTAATCAAAAAAATTGAGCCTATATTTAATAGACTCATAGTTTTTGATTCACATGATTTCAGTTTTCATGGCCTTCCTGACCAGTTAAATTTTCCAGAAGGAAAAAATAGGAAATCAATCATCTTATATTATTATACAAAAAGTCCTAGGTTAAAAAATCAAACATTAATTGATAAACCACACAGTGCTTTATGGGTAAAAAAAGGCCTTAAAGACAAAAAAGGCAATATATCAAGAAAAAAACATGATTAAACCCAAGATACTTATTGTCACCGAAGTATTTTATCCGGAAGAATTTTTAATCAACGATCTTGCATTATCTTTACAAGAAAAAGGTTTAGAGGTTAGTGTTCTTACTTTAAACCCTTCTTATCCATCTGGCAAAGTCTTTAAGGGGTTCAAGAATTGGTTATTTTGGAAAGATAATTATAAAGGTATAACTATTTATAGGATTCGTGCAGTTACAGGCTATAGAGAAAATAAGTATAAAAAGTTACTTAGATACGGAAATTTTATGTTGTTTGGATGTATTGTTTCAATTTTCATAGGAAGAAAATTTAATTATATTTTTGGCTATAATCTTGGTTCACTTACTGATATGTTGCCAGCAGTCATTATAAGAAAATTATACAAAAAACCATTAATGTTATGGGTTCAAGATATATGGCCAGATAGCGTTTATGCATATGGTGTTAAGAAATATAAGAGCGTATCGTATCTTCTAAACCATTTTGTAGGATTTATATACCGAAGTGCTAGCTCTATAGGTATTTCAAGTAAAGGGTTCGAGTCAAAAATACTAGCGTATGTTAATAATGATTTAACAATACACTATCTTCCTAACTGGAGTTTTGACTTAGATATGGATATAGAGGCAGCTAAGCTAAGTGAAGTTAATAAAGTACATTTTACTTTTGCTGGAAATATAGGAAAAGTACAAAATTTAGAAAATATTATTAATGCATTTTCCTTAATGGATAAAGAATATCATCACAAAGCGCAATTAAATATAATAGGTGATGGTTCAAATTTAGATAATATAAAAAAACTTGCAAACAACAATCCTCATATTGTATTTCATGGTAGAAAAAAAATAAATGATATCCCTAAATTCTTTAAAGCTAGTGATTTTTTAATTATTTCATTAATTGATAAGCCTGTTTTCTCTGTAACTGTTCCTGGTAAAACTCAAACTTATATTGCAGCTAAAAAACCTATTATCGCTATTATCAATGGCGATACAGCTGATATTATTGTTGATAATAATTTAGGTGTTTATGCAGATCCATCAGATATTGTAATGATTTCTAGTGTATTTCAACAGTGCATTGAGATGCCTAATAAGCAAAAGGAAGAGTTTATTGTCAATTGTCAAAAATTACTCAAAACTACTTTTAATAAAAAGCTTATAGTTAATCAGCTAGCTGATGCTATTATTAAATAGTGAAAAATAAAACTTACTTAATCACAGGTTCTTCAGGATTTATTGGGACTAGATTACTTGACTATCTTATCTCAATTAATTGTAATATCAAATTATTAGCAAGAGAACATCATCCAAGCATTGAGACATTTATTTGCGACTTTCGAAAAGATAAAATTCCCCCATTAGCATTAAAGTCTATTCATACTGTTTTTCATCTTGCAGGAATTGCTCATGACTTGCGCAATCAAAAACAGGTTGAAGAGTTGTATAATTCAATCAATATTGATGCTACAATTAATTTGGCAAAGATTGCTGCTAAAAATGGTGTAAAGAAATTTGTTTTTATTAGTAGTGTAAAAGCAGGTGGTATTTCTTCTATAGGAAAGTGTGGAAACGAAAGTGATCAGTCTTCCCCATCTGATATTTATGGAAAAACAAAGAGAGAGGCTGAATTACAACTAATTCGGCTTGGGAGGGAAACAGGTATGCGTATATCTATTATTAGGCCAGCTCTTGTTTATGGCCCAGAAGTAAAGGGTAATTTAAGGCTGATGTTTCTAGGTGTAAAAAAAGGATGGTTTCCTCCATTACCAAAAATCGAAAATAAAAAATCTATGATTCATGTAGATGACTTAGTAAATGCAATTTTTCTAGTAGCTAATGCAAATCATAGTGATCATGAAGTAATTTTTATTGCAACAGATGGGGTAAAGTATACTGCCCGTCAAATTTATGAGTGTATGTGCATTATTACTCACAAGCCCATCCCAAAGTGGGCCATTCCTAAAGCTATATTTAATATACTATCTTTCATAAGTCCAAGTATTGGATACAAGGTTGGTAAACTACTTGGAGATGAGTGTTACTCTTCTAATAAATTAGAATCACTTGGTTTTAAGGCCCAAAAAACATTAAAGGATATGAATGAAACGTCTTTTTGATTTAATATTTGCAATTATGTTAGTTACTATTTTATTAATTCCTTTTTTGTTGGTTGCAATAACTATTCTTGTTACATCCAAGGGCTCAGTTTTATATTGGTCAGATAGAGTTGGAATAAATAACTCAATTTTTTCGATGCCTAAGTTTAGATCTATGAAAACTAATACTCCAGAAATTGCGAGTCACTTAGTTTCCAATCCTGATGAGTATTTATCTCCAATCGGTGGTTTTATTAGGCGCTATAGTATTGATGAACTTCCACAACTTTATTCAATTTTAAAAGGAGATATGAGTTTTGTTGGACCACGACCTGCACTATATAATCAAAGTGATCTAATTGAATTGCGAATACAAAAAAATATTATTCAAATAATTCCTGGTTTGACTGGCTGGGCACAAGTTAATGGGCGAGATGATTTGTCAATTATTGAGAAAGTAAAATTTGAAGAAGAGTACTTTGAACGTAAGTCATTTTGGTTTGATTTGAAAATATTATGGATGACATTTATTAAAGTTACTGGTAAGAAAGGAATCTCTCATTAAACCTCATTTAATTACTTTTTAAATATAATGAAAAATTTTCTCAAAAAAATAACTGAATTAAATCAATTTTATAAAAAACTAATTCTGGTTATTTTGGATTCAATTATAGCTATCACTATGTTAATTCTTGCATTTTCACTTAGGTTGGGTTACTTCTATTGGCCTTCAGATGATTTGTTGTTTTTTATACTTTGCTCTCCCTGTTTTATTATTCCTATTTTCTTCATCTTTAATTTGTATAAATCGGTTATCAGACATATTGGGTTTAAGGCTTTATTATCAATTAGTCAAGCTATAACTTTATACGTTGCTCTTTGGGGTCTTATAGGCTATATGATTTCAATTACTACTGAATTTGGCTTAATACCTAGATCAATAATTTTTATTAATTGGATGCTCTGTATTTTAACTATTATTGGAAGTAGATTGTTTGCTCAATGGTTGTTTTCCAGCATAAATAAATCAGTTAAAAATATTATTATTTATGGGGCAGGATCCTCTGGAATACAACTATCTAATGCTTTAAAGTTATCTAATGAATATATACATGTGGCTTACATAGATGATGATATTAATCAAAGGGGTAGGTTTTTAAACAGTATTCCAGTATTTCCTTCTAAAGAACTTAGTATGCTTACTAAGAAATACAAAACACAACAAGTATTACTTGCAATGCCTTCAATATCAAGAAAGAAAAGGCAAAAAATTATAAATGATTTAAGTAAATTGAATATCAATGCTAAAGATATTCCTAGCTTTTTAGATGTTGCTGAAGGCAAGGTTAAAATAAATGATCTGCTACAAGTTGATGCACGAGATCTTTTAGGAAGAGAAGAGGCTAATCCTGATAAAACTCTTCTTAAATTGAAAATTAAAGATAAGGTTGTTTTAGTTACTGGAGCTGGTGGCTCAATTGGCTCAGAGCTATGTAGGCAAATTGTTTCTTTAAATCCTAAAATGCTTATTCTTTATGAAATTAGCGAGTCAGCACTTTACCAAATTGAAAGTGAGCTTAATGATTTATCTAAATTAAAAAATATTACTCTAATTCCTGTCTTAGGTTCAATTTTAAATTATAAAAAATTAAAAACTATTTTTAATGCTTATAAGGTACAAACTATTTATCATGCTGCAGCGTATAAACATGTTCCTATGGTTGAGTTTAACCAATCAGAAGGGGTTTTAAATAACGTTATTGGAACTATGGAATGCGCGAAAGCCGCAATTGATTCATATGTAGAAACTTTTGTATTGATTTCAACTGATAAAGCAGTTAGACCTACAAACACAATGGGCGCATCAAAACGCATTGCAGAGTTAATTTTACAGGGTCTTGCAATGGAGAAACACAACACATGCTTTACTATGGTGCGTTTTGGAAATGTACTTAATTCTAGTGGTTCAGTTATTCCTTTATTTAAGAAACAAATTGATTTAGGTGGCCCAATTACTGTAACTCATAGGGATGTAGTTCGATATTTTATGACTATACCGGAGGCTGTTGAATTAGTTATCCAAGCGGGTGCAATGGCAGAAGGGGGAGATGTATTCCTACTGAATATGGGTGAGCCAGTTAAAATATATGATTTAGCTGTGAAAATGATTAACCTTAGTGGCTTAAAAGTTATGAATAATGATTTTCCTGATGGAGATATAGAAATTATTTTTACTGGACTCAGGCCTGGAGAAAAGCTTTATGAGGAATTGTTAATCGGGAATAATACTATAGATACAAATCATGATCTTATTTTTAGAGCTGAAGAGCATATGATTAATTGGAATAAATTAAAAGTTGATTTAGTTGATTTGCATGAAGCTTGTGATAGTTTTCAACAAAAAAGAGTTCGGGAATTACTTATTAAAATTGTGCCAGAGTTTGATCCAGAGTCACCTATTTTAGATGTATTATTTGAAAAATAACTTAAATTCACTTTTTATCAAGAGATTTTAATTCCAAGTTTTTTTGCATAATACCCAATTGCATCAAGGTAGCCTTCAATGCTTCCACAGTCAAAGCGGTCCCCTTTAAACTTATATGCAATAACTTTCCCTTGTTTTGCTTGAGATAGAAGTGCATCTGTTATTTGAATTTCACCGTTTTTGCCAGGCTTAACTTCTCTAAGAATTTCAAAAATATCAGGCGTGAGAATATATCTTCCAATTATTGCCAAATTACTCGGCGAATCAATATCATTAGGTTTCTCTATCATATTGCTTACTCTATATAAGTTATCAGAATCATCAACTAAAGTCCCTGCAATAATTCCATAATTATGCACTTTATCAATAGGGACTTCTTCTATAGCAATAATTGAACATTTATACTTTTTATAAACTTCAACCATTTGTGCAATAACCCCATCTGAGTCATTATTGCAGAGGTCATCAGCAAGAATTACAGCGAATGGTTCATTTCCAATAAGTGGCTCACCAGTTAAAATAGCATGCCCAAGTCCAAGTATATTTTTCTGACGAACATAGGTGAAAGTGGCTTGATTTATAATTGACTTAATATCTTTTAGGTAGTATTCTTTTGACGTGTTATTAAGTTGTGCTTCAAGTTCAAAAGCATTATCAAAATGATCCTCAATTGATCTTTTACCTCTACCAGTAACAATTGCCATATTTTTAATACCTGCAGATAAGGCTTCTTCAACTCCATATTGTAAAAGAGGTTTAGTGAGTATTGGTAGCATTTCTTTAGGTACTGCTTTTGTAGCAGGGAGAAAGCGAGTGCCAAACCCTGCTGCTGGGAATAGACATTTTTTAATCAATTGCAATATCCTATATTATTATTAGATAATTATATATTGTATTATTCATCCATTAATAC
>Ga0075447_10000242_pt1 | contig 27657 bp, 23 predicted proteins | sample CoawatmetaG10DNA_FD_72352 | JGI IMG/M metagenome (GOLD analysis project Ga0075447, IMG submission 72352) | Marine microbial communities from the West Antarctic Peninsula - Coastal water metaG104-DNA | ecosystem: Environmental > Aquatic > Marine > Coastal | place: Atlantic Ocean: West Antarctic...
TCTCTTTATAACTCGATACCTTTTTAATAAAATTTCAGAAATTTTACGAGAAATACTAGAAAACTTACTGCAACTTTCACCTAGAGAAACAATCTCTTTAAAGTCAATAAATTTTTCATGGTTATCAATAATAAAAAATTTTATTTCCGAAATATCTTTCATACTCATTGAGTTAATATGCAAACATATTGTTGACACACCAGGCCCATATCTTATTGGGGAAGATGACATTTGAGGCACACATAATATGGAATTGCACTTATAAGGAAAAAATCCATAGCCGTCAGTGATAGCCACAAAATCAAGATCTAACAAAGCTTTAATAGTATTCTTATCAAATGAGTGAGCTGGGGCCATGAACCAGGGCTGCCAAACATTTTCATTTTCTAAGATCTGCTTACCTTCGTTGATTTTTTCAAGCTGAGTATTATAGGTAAGACCTGAAAATTCACTTCGATTATTAATGTCAAGTAACCCAGGATTTTCTGTACAGTAAACATGGTTAGTTCCATGTTGGGCAACAGCATCCCCATAATCAGAGTATTTTCTAATATAACCAAAAAAATCACTCTTTAAAGGCTCTACTAATAACTTTGAATCTAAAGATTTAGGAACTACACCAAGCACCGATTTAATTCCATAACTCTCAACAAATTCCTTGAGAGGGAGAAATTTACTCCATGACATGCCTGGAGTGATGTCATCAAATCTTAAAATATATTTCATAACAATAACTATTCACAGTAATAAAAAAGTGTTTATTCCTACATCCATTTCTCGTACCACATCTCAAACATTAATAAAAACCATAACCTTTGCACATTATTGTTGCTTCCATTCAAATACTCATCTCTTAAAATTATAATTTCTCTGGAATTAAATAAGCCTTCACTGTTTAGTCTATCTTCGTTTAAATAAATCATAAAATATTCTTTCAGTTCATCTTTGAACCACTCAGTTATAGGAACCCCAAAACCCATTTTTGGCCTATCCATTAACTTATTTGGCAGATATCGCTGCGAAATTTTTTTTAATATCCACTTTTTATCATTATTTTTATACTTAATATTTGATGGCAATTGACTGACAAATTCTACTATATTGTGGTCTAAAAATGGATCTCTTCCTTCAAGCCCTGCACTCATAGTTGCTCTATCTACTTTTACCAATATATCATCACTCAGATAAGTTTGATAATCTACCGCTAGCATTTGGTCTCTTTTGTTATCGCTATAAACTAAATTGTCAAAATTCACAGCTAATGGCTCTATACTTCCTTTGATCAGTTTGTTTATTTCAAAATTTGTAAAATGCTGACTCATATATTTTAGCGACTCGTTAATACTAACAACTTCTAACATATTTTTTATCTTTTCATATCTAGTTTTATAATTATAGGTTCCATTGAAATAGGGAATATATTTAGGATTTAGCTCATCCATTCCAAATTTTAAAAAATTCCTTATAAAGCCTGGAGTCTTATTAAGTCTATTAAAGTATTTTAGGCAATGATCATATTTGTTATACCCATAAAAAATTTCATCCCCTCCATCAGCACTTAGACTGACTGACACTTGCTCTTTAGCAAGCTTACTTACAAGCACAGTAGGAATTGCAGAACTATCTCCGAATGGCTCATCATATATCTCACATAATGTTGGAATAATATCAGCAGCATCTTTTGGTGTGCAAAAATATTCTGTATGGTCTGTGCCTATATACTCAGCCACTTTTTTTGCAAAAGGAGATTCATCAAAACTCTTCTCTTCAAAGCCTATTGTAAATGTCTTTAACTTTTTTTCTCTTTTATTTTGCAAAATTGCTGCCACAATTGAACTGTCATAACCTCCACTCAAAAAAATACCAACAGGAACATCTGAAACCATTCTATATTCAAAGGCAGTTTTTAATAACTTCTCAGTTTCATCTATCGCTTCATTTTCGTAAATATCAAGCTTTGGCTTGTTATAGAAATCTATAACATCCCAATATTTTATTTCTTCTATATTATTATTGCTTAAATCAATCACTAAATAATGTGCAGATTTTAGCTTGAAAGTATTCTCAAAAATAGTATGTGGCTGCAAGATATATCCAAACTGTAAAAATAAAGCCAAACTATCTTTGTTAATTATCTTTTTGAATTGGCCATTTTGATGAAATGACTTAAGCTCACTGCTAAACATCAAAATATTACCATTATGATAATAATAAAAAGGTTTTACTCCAGCCCTATCCCTTATACAAATAATCTTATCATTCTTTCTATCATAAATTACAATAGCAAACATGCCATTAAATTTATCAACAGCCTTTACACCCCATTTATGGTAAGCCTTAAGAACAACCTCAGTATCACCGTCAGAATCAAAAGTATAATTACACTCCTCAAGTTCTTTTCTAATTTCTTTGAAATTATATACCTCGCCATTATAAACAATTTCAAGACTTTGAAAAACCATGGGCTGATGTCCACGTTCTGATAAATCCAAGATAGAAAGTCTTCTATGCCCCAGACCAATATTAACATCACGTGTTTCGTGAAAGCTATATCCAAAATCATCTGGCCCTCTGTTACTCAACACGTCAGTCATTCTTACTAATGTTTGTCTGGATGATTTTTTATTAAAATCACAAAACCCAGCTATTCCACACATTTTATTAAATTTCCAATAATTAAAAAAATCATATGGCACTCCTATTCAATTTTTTTATATGCATGATCATAATACTGAGCTTAGAACCGATAAAAGCAAATAATATCTTTTTATTGCTATTGATAGAATGACCAAATATATATATAAACAGCACTATACCTTCATAAAATTCACAAACAATACGATTATATCCTTACAAAACTTACAGAAGGATTATGTCTTTATGATTACTCATATATCGGGTGACAATGCTACAAAGATTAGTTATAACTTAATAAGAGAGAATTTACGTACTAAGGCTCTAATGCTTTTGACGAATTGTGGATGGAACTCAGTATTGAACACAGAACGACAAAAATTAAACATCTATGGACTAATAGTAGAAATTAACTATCAGATGATTCATCAAGCAACACTTAAAAATCCACTATAAAAGATTTAATAACTTTGATGTTGTATTAAAACTATCAATGATCCTTGAAGTTTCAGAAAGTTTAAAGCCCATTGGGCATTAAAACTAAATTGTTATAATAAAAACCACAATTCTTTTAGAGAGAATCCAAATAATAAGATTATGGGACAAAACATTAGACTAGGTAAAAAAGTTAGCTTTAAATTATGACTGATAGGCACTTAAATAATTCTCTTTTTTACATTTCTGTAAAGATGTTTTTTAGTTGTTAACCTTACTTACCAAATCAAGTAGATTTCTACCCAAATCAAAATCATTAATTGGTTTATTTTTCAAACCATAATATTCTAAAGCATCTTCTGATATATCATATTCAGTAGTTCCTAAAAAACATTCCAATGACTCTTCATCACTAATTAAAAAAGCCCCTCCTTTATCAACTAAAGGCCTTAAATAACCATGATTAGACGTATCTAGTATTCCAACTTTAACTCCTAACAAAATAGCTTCGAGTGCAGAACTAGAATAAGCGGTCATAAATCCATCACTAGATCGAAGTGCTGAATGAAAATCAAATTTTGAAAATATACTAAATTCATTTGATGGCATATTTGACTTTCTAGCAATATCACCAATCAATTTTATATTATCAGGCCTATTAGAAGAATTGTACGCCAATAAAGTAACTCCTCCATCATCCCCATGATGTGTCTTGATTACTAATATAGTTCCAGACAAGCGTGCAAAATACTTCATAAGAAAGCATTCCAATTCATAACGTTGCCTTTCATTTTTTCCAGGATCTGACGCATAAAATATAATTTTCTTATCATTAATATTTAATAATAATGCTAAATAGTTATTTACTATATCTGGAGAAATATGCATTCTATACTTCATGAATTCATTGTTACCTCTTACAATAAATTCTCTATCGCCTAAAACCTCTTTCACCAAATCTACACGAAGAAAATCAGCATGTATAATCGCAGCATCACAATAATAAATTTCCTCAAAAACATCTCCAATTACTGGTATTTTTAACTCTTTTGCCATAATAGTAAAATAGTTATCAACTATGTGAACCTGCTGTCGATTAATCAAGAAATCAATTTTTTCATTTTGAAAGATTGATTGAACAACATTCAAACAGGTTTTAAGGTGCTCATGTTTGCTATGTATCAATAGAATATCAGCAATATAGCTTTTTACAGAGCACCAATCGAAATTATAGCGCCCAGAAAATTCCATCATTTCAATATCAACTGCAGAAATTTTAAAATCCTTTGGTGTTTTTTTTAGCTCAGCTAAACTATATAGAATTATATTTATATTTTTAATATTTTTAACGTAGCTTTCAAAAAATGCTTCTGCTTGGGTATTTGGCAATGTAACTAAGGCAGTAGGATTATTTAAATTTTGTTGCTTAGAATAGTAAACGCTAGGAAGGGTACTTTTCGCAATCTTTGTTTTTAATATAGCTGCAAATCTCATTATTAAGGAGTTAATTGTAATAATAAGTGTTAGAGATCTTTTTTTCTTCCATTTTATTTGCTGATTATCAATTTTAAGAAAATTACAAGCCGCAATAATCATCTCAATAGTTTGGGCATCAGATGAAACCTCAACATTTTTTTCATTAAATGAAGACCATCTTTGTATTTGCAAAGCAACTGTTACTACTGCTATTAGCTTTTGCTTTATCTGTCTTGTAAAGAGATCATATAGTGGAACCTTGCCAAACAAGATGCTATCTCTAGATCCAGAGCTATATAGATATTGGTAAAATTTAAAACCTAAAACTTGTAATTCATATACAGATTGATCAATGGAGGTGCTACTAATATTATTGATATTTTCAATAAATGCCTTATTATTGTCATTACGGACGACAACCAGTCTAGTAATATTAGACTTTCGCTTAGTTAAGAAAAGTTTTACCACACTGGTATAAATTACTTCAAAAATTGGGAGTAAATAAATGGCATTAAATATTACTATTTTAGGCACGCTAGCATTTCTTTTTTCCATACTTTTAATAATAATAGTTTCGTAACTTTCAATAATTTTATTTTTTGAATATTTGTTTTTTATATATTCTTTTATTAATTTATTGTCAAATTTAAAATTTTTAATTTCATTCAACTTTTCACTCATCTTAATAACATTTCCATGTTCTATTAAAAACCCATTAACATTTTCATTAATAATCTCAGCTACACCACCTGGACAATTAAATGCCATAATTGGAATTCCACATGCGTTAGCCTCCAGTAGAACATTAGGAAAACCCTCATAACTAGATGTAAGAATCAAGCAATCTGATTGCCTCATATATTTATATGGATTTGTCTTAAAGCCAAGAAGTGTTACTTTATCTTCTAAATCTAACTCTTGAATTAAATTCAACAATGATCTTCTTTCACTACCATCTCCAATAATAGTTATATGAAATCCTGGGCCTAATTTTTTTGCAACATGAATTAGTCTTTCATACCCTTTTACTTTTTCAAGTCTACCAACAGCTATTAAATTAAATTTATTTCTTTTAAATAGCTTTTTTTTACTATCTGACATTTGGTTAATTCTATCCATATCTACAAAGTTATTTATAGTAGAAATTTTGTTGCTATTCATTTTGTAATTAATACAAAGATCTTGCTTCATACTCTCAGATTGAGCAATTATTAGATCCAAATTTACATAGATAAATTTATACATAATGTTGTATAAATAAGTATATTTATTCTTCTTATTTCTCACACTTACAAAACTAGACTCTCTTCCAATAAACTTAGTTTCTCTCGGAAAGAAAATCTTAAAAATCGCCAACATCATATTCAAGTGCGCTAATGTAGAAAGAACTACATCTGGCTTATGCTTATAAAGCAATTTTATTATTTTAAAAATACTTTTTCTTACATAAGGTGTTTTAAGATCAATTATCTTTATATTATCATTTTGATAATCACTAAAACCACCTACATTGTTGATTAATACTAAAGTTACATCAAATTTTTCATAATTTATATTACTCGCTAAAGATAGCATAAATCTCTCAGACCCACCAATTGTTAGTGTTGGTATTAATAAAAATAATTTAATTTTCATAGTAGTTGAGTGCTATCTAACCCAAAATAAAAAATATGTAAGGAAAAATGGAAAATAAGCAATTGTATACAAATTAACAACAGCCGTTCTTTTAGTATTAATAATATATGTTGTAAAATATATTGTCGATATAGCTATATATCTAATAAGGTTATAGTCAAAAATAAAAGAGATTAATATTAAAAATATTAATCCAATACCTACAAACCCTTCTACTGATTTTAGTGCAGAATAATAAGCACTAAAAAAAATAAAAACAACTGCAAGACAAAAAGTTATAGCTTTATACCCTAGACCAAACGAGTTACCACCTGCTGGATTAACCATGTTCAAGCCCAACATAATAGCAATAGAAAAAAGGAATAGCACAAGTAAAGTTACAAATGTAAATTCAATATTTGTAACTTTACGAACAAAATAATAAAATAAGTAAAATGCCAATATGGGGAGCATCGACATATGAATTAATACCGAAACCAAAATTCCAATATATTTTCTATACCCTTTTAATAATTGTGTTGAATAGTAGAATATAGCAAATGCAAGCCCAGTTCTAATAACTGCAGCGAATAGTTCAATGACTCTTGGTGTTAACAAAAGCATAAATACAATAGGTAAAGTAATCAGAAAATATTTTGAATTTGGTATACCAGCTGTCAAAGTGTAAATAAAAAAAACTGGCGATGCAAATATAACAAAAAGTAATGCCGAAAACTCTTTATCAGAAATATACTTAAAAGTTAAATCAATCAAATACAATATATGATAAAAGATACTTGTCTTATCTGATGCGAAATCATTATTAGAAAACCAATTAAAGTGTAATTCCATGTTGTTTTGATAGTTTTCTAAATCACTAGTACTCAATTCAGAATACATGTTCAAAACATAATAATTAATAAATAACATGTATATTATTGCGACAAGAATAACCATAATAAAGTGTAATTTCAATCTCATAATTATTGATACACTTTAAAATTAAGAGTTTTCATGCATCTTTCCTAAGCAAAAATAATCTAATTGCTGGATCATCTAAAATAAATGAAATTAATATAATATTAGTAGCCATAAATCCATATATAAGTCTGATTAAATTTTTTGATTGTTTTAAGAAAATAAGAAATAAAAATATTGATAATGCATACGAATTAGAGTGAAAATAAATAGTATTCTATAAACTAGTCATAATTAACCTATTAATTTCATATCAATAAAACTCTTTACTTAACTCAATAAAGAAAATAATAATAATAATTTACTCCATAAGGACGATTGAATGTATTTCAGATAACTTCGGTGGCAACTGAAGAAATCTTGAGGCCTTTGTTAAATTATCGAAAACTATAATGCCTGCATCAATTGAGATATTCTTTGATAGTCCTAGATTTTTTGAATAATTTCTATTTCTACTTTGACCAATATAGTAATATTGACCATCATAATCTAAGCCGCGTGTAAAAGCTGGGAAATCACCTGATACTTGCATATTATTTGTTAACAAATGGCCTTTTAATGAATCTAAAAGTGTTAAACCACCATCTATTATTTTAATATTATGTGGCATCCATAAGTCCTTTACAACTGGGCCAACTAATTTTTTAGTTTCTAGATCAAATTCAAGTATGGCGCCATCAAATACATCTAACTTCCAATTTCCAGTTTGAGAAAACATAGAAATAAACAAGCTATCGCCCCAAACACAGCAATCATTAGAATGGTGTGCTGGATTTCCATATTTTTTTTGTTTATTTGAAATACTTAATTCATCAACTATCTCAAAATCAGTATTAACAAATAAAACAGTGTCTAAATACGAACAGTTAACAAAAAACATTTGTCTTTCCGGCGAGAAGTCAATTCCATGAGCCCTACTTCCAGGTGGCATTTCAGCCTGCCTTATGATTTCAAAATTTTTATTAAATTCAACTATTCCTCGATCTGTATCTAAAGCAACATAATTTTTGTTATATTTAACAATACCATAGAAATTTCCATCAATCATTTTCTGATGAATCCACTCATCTCCTTTAACGGATAATTGATAAATTCCTCCACCGTACAATGGGGAATTTTGCCGAGGTGAGCCACTAGAAAATATTAAGGACTTTTCTATGGATTCCAATTCATCAATAATCCTAAGATCATTGAGTATAGGGCTGACAATAAAATCAACTGAAGGCTTAAATCCCATGCCTTCTAATTGTATTGAAACATCTGTAAATGATGTTGTTGTAATGATAATTAAATAAAATTCTTTATTTTCTATTTCTAAAAACTTAGGAGAATGCACCTTAACCCCAAATTGAACTTCTCCCGATAGATTTGTCGAATTATCAATAATTGCGTGTAATTTATTTCTTTGGATTATTCTAGTTGTTTTTTCGGCAATATTACCTGCGCCAAATAAAATGATTTTTTTATCGCCACTTAGTCTATTTATTTCTTGTTTTGTTGTGAAAGGTATTTTTCTTTTCATTTCTCTATTTTATTTATCATAATGATAATCAATTAAGTAATTTCATCTTGCTTTTTATTAAACGATTTAATTTGTTTTTCATTTAAATGAACTACTCCATATGAAGAGGAGCCACCCCATATATTCATTTTCCACCACATACCATCCTCTATCCACCAAACCCTTGGATCTCGAAATGTATCAGCTATATTCCAAAACTCTTCTTCAGTCATACTTACATAATCAAGCCAATAATATAAGTCACTGGAAACAACATGATCATATTTTTTAACCATCTCTATCCCTTCTTCTCGACTCATATATCCAGTTCTAATATCCTTAGATGCATGGTCTGAGCATCGACCATAACCAAACTTAACAAATTTCATTAAATCATGAATACCATTTTCATATCGATCATCTAAGTTCGACATGCGTCGATATGTTCTTTCGAATGGCTGCCTAGCCTCTTCCCATCCATATTTATCTTGCATCATTTTGGTATGTTCGTTAGGGTCCCACTTAAAGAAATTACCAATATATAAGCCTCTAACACCTACCTCTAAAATTTCTTCATCAGAAGGGTATTTTGCCCAGATCATATCTTTTTCAATAAGCTTATCATCTTGATCTCCAATAAAGTCATACCACTCATACCCTCTGAGGTCATGCTCATGTCGGACTCTTGCGCTAAACTCCATAAAGTCATTAGGATCAAACATTCCTGAAATGTCCCAATTAATTTCCCCCCATATGATCAATGGTATTTTAAATTTTACGGCCACTTGTATAGGTGAAGAAAATATACCACAATGGTTTTGCCAATTCATATCCCCCATTCTCTTAAATCCCAGCCTATTTAGCTTTTTTAATACTTCAATATTAGGGCCCCAAATAATATGATCAGCATCAAAAACGTGTCTCATTTTGTCACGATTAGAATCACCTTCTGGTAAGAAATTATTTCCATGATATGTCATTAAAAGAGGTTTCAAACCTAATTCTTTTGTAATTATATGCGCTTGATAATAACTATCTTTACCACCACTTACAGGTATTAAGCAATCGTATTCTGAGTCATTATTATCAGATGTTTCTTTGATAAGTTTTTTTAACCTTTCTTTTCTCTTATCCCAAAAATGATCTGGAATCTCTTCAAAAGCCTCAAATGTTTTGCAACTTGAACAAACCCCATCATCATCGACATGTAAATTAACAGTTGCGAAAGGATAAACGCATTTTCTACAGTATTTCATTTCATTTTTCATATTAAGTTAGTTTTATATTTTTAATAAATCTGGTTTTCGGACATTACAACCATTATTTGATAGGTATTTTTTTGCCATATATACACTTTGGTCTGTATATTGAAAAATATTAGCTGCAGCAACAGAGTCTACATTAGTCTTATCAAGTGCCTCTTTAAAATGCTCCCACTCACCAACTCCACCAAACGCAATAATAGGACAACTACATTCTGAAGATATCTGATCAAGCAATTCAATATCATAACCTTCTCCCGAGCCATCTCTGTCTATGGAGTTTAATAAAATCTCCCCAGCACCATAATCTTCCATTAGTTTAGCCCAATATAAGGGACCATAGCCTGTATCCTCTTTTCCAAATTTTGTAAAAACCCTATTACCTAATTCAGTTTTTTTAACGTCCATAGAAACAACAATGCATTGAGAGCCAAATTCCTTCGCAGCATCTTCGATCAATTTATTATTGTTATAAGCCTCAGTATTTATTGAAACTTTATCGGCACCTAGTAATAATCTATCTTCGATATCATTAAGATTTTTTATCTTTCCACCAATTGTCATAGGCATAAAAACTTCCTTGGAAATATTCTCAATAATACCAAGGAAAGAAGAAATATTTTTATACCCCTGATCATCTCTTCTAGTATCGTAAATATTATCCCGCGAAATGTCCAAATATACCAATTCATCTGACGCCCATTTACTTAATCTCTTTACAGCATCAATAGGATTGCCTAAATTTTGATGCCTAGAAAAGCCCCTACTCTGAACAAGCCAACCATTTTTTAATAACAAAACTGGAATTACACGGTTTTTTTTCATTTGTATTCTAAAAAATTTTTTATTATCTTTTGTCCTGCGCCTTGACTCTTCTCTGGATGAAATTGCACACCAAGTATATTATCTCTGCCAATAACTGATGCAAAATTTTTATGATATGTTGTTTCAGCAATAAGATTAGATTCATTTTGAACTTTAAAGCAATAGCTATTGACAAAATAGAAATCATTGATTTCTTCAAACCCCATCATAAGTTTAGATTCTTGGACTGAGGTAACGTTATTCCATCCAATATGCGGTAATGGATTATCACCAGAGTCAATTTTTTCAACATTACCCTCAATCCAGCCCAGACCATCATGTTTTCCAAATTCAAAGCCATAATTTGCTAAAACTTGCATTCCTATACAAATTCCAAGGAAAGGTTTTTTTTTATAAACAACATCGTCCTCAATAAGTGTCATTGGGAGATTTTTCCTAATCTTTTCCATAGCAGAACCAAAAGACCCAACACCTGGCAAAATTAAGTGAGTAGATTTCTGAATTTCTTTCTCTTTATTTGAAATTATAGTATTTATTCCCAAATGCTGCAATAAATTAGACACAGACCCTACGTTTCCACTGCCGTAATCTAGAACACAAACTAGCTTTTCTTCCATATCAATTACTTATGTCCGTAACTGGTTCAATATTGGCCCAGGTTAATGGTGAGCCGTACTCAATATCTTGAGCAGCATATGCACCAATTACTTCTTCATAATATTTTGGTGACAAGCCAAAACTAGGGCGAATAGAACGAATGTTTTTCTCAGTAAATTGCTCCCCTTTTTGTATGTTTTTAACTGCATACAATGAACGACGAAAATTACGACCAGCTTTCTCTGAGTCTCTTAGCTCATAGCCTGCATCACCCAAAGATGAATAAGCAATTTTAGTCTCTTCACATAACTTTTTTAACTCATGTGGCTCCATTGAAAACTCACTATCAGGTCCCTTATCATCACGACTCAAAGTAAAGTGTTTTTCAATTACACTTGCTCCAAGTGCAACACTTGAGATTGACACAGCTGCTCCCATTGTATGATCAGATAAGCCTACTAAAACTCCAAATCGCTTCATTAAATCAGGAATAGTTCTTAAATTAGATTGCTCTGGTGGTGCTGGATAAGAGCTAATACAGTGCAGTAATACTAGATCTTTGCAGCCATTCTCTTTGGCAACATCAACTGCAGCACTAATTTCTTCTAAATTCGCCATACCAGTTGAAATGATCATGGGTTTTTTAGTTTGAGCAATATAATTAATCAAAGGCAAGTCTGTTATTTCAAAAGAGGCAACTTTATAAGCTGGAACATTCAAATCTTCTAATAAATCAACTGCTGTTTTATCAAAGGGTGAACTAAAGATAGTAATACCAATCTCTTTCGCGTAATCAAACAGAGGTTTGTGCCATTCATATGGCGTTTCCGCCCATTTATAAAGACTATATAAATCATAGCCATTCCATATTCCACCTTTAATCTTAAATTCATCTCTATCACTTTTTATTGTTATTGTATCTGCAGTATAGGTTTGAATTTTAACCGCATCAGCGCCTGCTTCCTTAGCTGCCTTTATACTTTTAAAAGCGCGCTCAATACTGCCATTATGATTGGCGGATAACTCTGCAATAATATAAGGGAAATGTTTATTTGAAATGATACGATTATTAATTTTCATTATTTAAACTTAGAAATATTATGACTCTTTTCAAGGATAGCTTTTGTTCCTTCGACTCCACAATACATCAAAGCATCTAAAATGCTCATATAAGGAGTAAACTCTAATTTTTTTTGATTATAGGGGATTAATTCAAAATTTTGAAAGAAAACTTCAATATTATTAGAGCTAAATAAGGCTTTATTTTCAATTGTATCTAAATAATCCAAAGATCCTAAAGGAGAATAATAAGAATTGCATTCTTGTATTTGGCAAAACTTAACCAATCTTTCTACTTTACTTTGAGCTAAATTTTCTAAATTACTTGCAGTATAAAATTTAGTATTCAATGACAAGACTGAAGAAAATAATTTAATAATTTTAATATTTAAGTCACTGAGTGTCAATATATCACTAGAAATAACATTTTGAACATGATGGTATATTTCACTAAAATAAGGTGCTTTTTTATAAGACTGCTCAATAGACATTAAATGTTTTTTTTTCCATTTAATAGAATTATCTATATCTACTTCATTGATTAATGAATCCATTCTTCCTTTTTTAGCATGAGTTGGTACACTCAATAAAATAATACCATTAACACCAAGAATTTTATTTTGATGATGATATGAACTCTTATTAAATTTCACATCATCCAAAAAAATAAAATCTCTTGCATTAGCTACTAAATCAAAATATCCCAGCCATGGTAAATAAGTTGGCTGCATAATGACGCAAGTATTATTTTTTAAAAGCATATTTTTTCATTTCACAAAGTTATTAATAATTTTTACAATATCTGCAGCCTTCTCTTCTGTAAATCTAAAATCGTTAAAAAAGTTCACAATCTTCGAGGAAATTCTATAAGTATTTGAGTTTTGTATTGGATTATCTTTATATTTAGAATCTATAGGGGCATAGTGGCTGCTTGCAAATAATCCTTGCTCCTGAAATATCGCCTCTAATAAATCATTTTTTTTATCAATCAAAACAGAAAATCTCCAACTCTCAAAAGACCTACCTAGATGCATATTAGAAGGTATACCTTTTTGATAAATAGCATTTAATTTAGATTTGTGTTCACTTATCAAAGGGATTTTTCCTTTAATTTCATTCTGATAATCCAAGAATAGCTTACTATTCTTATTATCCTGAAGACTTTCTTTAAATTCAATATCTTTTAAAAATCCAAACCCACCATATCCTATATCTACATATTTGGAGTAACCTGAGCTAAAAAGTACTAATGAAGCAAATGAATTATTAATATCAAAATCAAACTTTGGAAATGAAAGGCATTGGTCGTCAATGACAAAAAAATTTCGATTAAGGGCTTTAATTTTTTGATAAAAATCTTCAGTATTCAGCTCGATTCCAAACGTCTTAACAAATAAAATACCACTTATAGACTTATCATTTTTTATAGCCTCTAATGCCAATTTTTTATCCATGCATAGGGTTTTTAAATCAATATCCACAAACTCAAATTTTAGGCCAGCCTCTAAGAAAGTATCAGGAACAATAGGGCAAATATTTAAAGGCAGAAGGAATTTAATATCTTTATTCAAGGTCATTAATACATCATACAAAACAGTTGATGCCCTATCTCTAAACAATATCATTTTGATCCTTTTATGATGGCATCCACAACGAGCTTTCCTCCATTAAAATCAATATATTTAGCGGCATTAGATTGCATTTCTTGTCGCATATTTTGATTCTTTAATGACTCTACTGATGCTTCTAATTTTTTCATTAAGTCTGCATCATCAAAACTGCCAATATAATCTACAAAGCCGACTTCTGCCCAGCCTTCAGTGTCTTCTCTGGCATTCTCTACCAACAATATTGCAATTGTAGGTAATCCTAAATAAGCCAACTCATACAAAGTTTGTCCTCCACTTGAAATGGCAATGTCACTTTCCAGCATCAAAGATGTCATCTTTTTTGCATCTGCATTATAAATTAACGTTGTATTTTTGTCTTGATGTAATTTGATGTTGTCGTTATTTACAAATCCAGCACCAATAACAATATTTTTCTTCAAATATGGAAAAAACTTATTTAAATTTTCTAGGACCGCAGGTGTCAAGTTTCTTACGTCTGACCCACCAAAAGAAACTAAAATATTTTGTATTTTTTCCGATACAAATACTTGTTTAATATTTTTAAATGCCGCTCTAAGAGGGGTATATTTACTTCCTAAAAGATAAGTTACATCTTTCTTTTTTGGCAAAAAATAATTCTTGTTTTCGCTTAAAATTGTCCAATCTAATACAAATCCTTTGTCCAAAAAATTATGCCTCTTCTCATCGTCAATATAGATAACATTTACGCCTAATTTTTGAATATTTTGAACCTTTCTTTTGGTCACTCTTAAAGAATCAATTAAGACAAAGGTGCTTTTTTTTAATCTTTGTAAGACCGCCTCGCTATTCAGCCAATCTATTAAGATGAATGAGTGATCTTCTAGTATTGGTAAAGTACTATCATCTCCATCGACAATAAATTCTATTGATACACCATATTCATCAAAATATTCAGCAATAGAAAGGCAGCGAGTGATATGTCCAAAACCTAATGACTTGCCCCCTTCTGTGAGTATGCTCAGCTTTTTAGTTTGCATTTTAACTAGAGTCTATCTCACTTTAAATAAGGGTTGCAAAATTTCACCTTTTATATTTTCTAATAAAGTTTTATTGTCAATGTGTTGCTTAATCATCGGCAATACTTCACTATAGACATTAAGTAACTTGTCAATGTTCTCTTTGGTGTGAGAGAAACTTAAGTTATGCGTTCCTAAGGTTAATATTCCACGTTTTAGTGTCTCCTGCAAAAAAAAAGTTTTTATCTCAAAACTATTATATTTAGCCTGATCTTTAATATGCAGAAAACTCCAAGATGGGTGGCCAGATGTCCAAAAAATACTTTCCAAATCTTTATCTTTAATAAGACGGTCTAATTGCTCCAATAGGTAAACCCCAGTCTCATAAAAGTGGTCTACAACTTTATCTTTTTCGTACTTATCAATAATTGCATTTGCAGCAGCAAGCGATAAGGTTTCTCCACCAAATGTGCCTGAAAAGAAAATATCTTCAACTTTTTGCATAACCTTATCATTGCCAACGACAGCAGATAAAGGATGTCCATTTGCCATACCCTTACCAAAAGTTGCCAAATCAGGGGTTACTCCAAACAATTTTTGTGCACCACCCAACGAAAAACGAAACCCTGTGATAGTCTCATCAAAAATCAACAGTGCGTTATTTTTATGAACTAATTTCTTCACTTTTTCTAGAAAATTATCTTTTGGATAATCAATATTCATTGGCTCCATAATTACACAAGCTAACTCTTGCTCTTGAAATATTTTTTCTAATGATCCAATATTATTAAATTCAAACTTATGTGTCAAATCTTTCACGCCACTAGGCACGCCTAAGTCCCTTGAAGTTGAGCCAATATACCAATCTTGCCAACCATGATATCCACATATAGCAACATGTTCTTTGCCTGTATAAGCTCTGGCAATTCGGATAGATGCAGTAGTAGCATCTGTACCATTTTTAGCAAACCTAACTTTTTCAGCACAAGGAATTATTTTAATTAATTTTTCGGCCACCTCCATTTCTAAAGGGTGTGGCAAAGAAAATGTCACACCTTTGCTCATTTGCCTTTGTACTGCTTTGTCAATATCAGCATCACAATAACCTATAGTAACTGCTGCCAATGAATTTACAAAATCAATGTACTCATTACCATCAACATCCCACACTATAGATCCCTTGCCTCTTTCAATAAAAAAGGGCGATACACCCATTGGATACTGAGTTAAACTTTTACTAAAAGTTTGCGATGCCAGAGGTATGGATTTTAGTGCCCTCTCTAATAACTGATTTGATTTTTTATACATTTTTCAAAAATTCCTCATCCTCTTGCAAAGATTTTTTTAAGCCTTCATTTCTAATAAATTTATTATTAATTTTAGTAAATTCTGGCTGATCTTGCAACAAATTTAAAATGTCATCAATCAAAAATAATGGATTATTTTCGTATAAAGACTTATATATATATTTCACTAAAACAAAATCTTCAGGCTCATCAACAGTCAAGCGAAGATGCGATAAATTCTGTTTGAATTCAAAAACTCCATTATTAAACAGCTCACCCCTGTTACAAATATATTGAGTTACATGCTCAATCTCTGATGGTAAAGCTGCATTATATTTTGCCTGCATTAGAGCGCTCACTGTCATTACTTCAGCATCTAAGCCATCTGGAAATTTTAAAGATGTCTCTACATAATCAAAGTTGCCTTCTAAAAAATATTGAATCATTCCGTCTATTACCTCCCAATCGATCAAAGGACAATCTCCTGTCAAGCGGACAATGTATTCAGGATTATATAATTTTGAACATTGATAAAACCTGTCTAGAACATTGTCAAGGCTCCCTCTAAAAACCATAATTTCATTATCTAAACACACTCGCTCAATAGCATCATCTGCAACATTATCTGAAGTCGCTACCACTATCTGATCAATCATTTCAGAGTTTTGTATTCTTTCAATCTGGTGCAACAAAATAGGCTTACCTAAAATAGGTTTTAAAACCTTTCCTGGTAATCTTGATGAAGAATATCTTGCTTGTAATATTGCTAATATCATACTTTCCATAAACTTGGGTTTATCAAGTTTATGTCATTAATAGAAAAAGCATCCAAATTATTTCTCACTTTTATTGCTTTGAAAATTTCTTTTAGCTGTTTCTCACTATCAACACCTACTAAAACCTTATCTATTTCTTGAATGTTTAGTGCAAAATTCAAAGCATATTCTAGTAATGTTAGACCACTTTTTTCAACCATCAATTGATACATGCTAAATTGCTTTTGCCAAGTTGAAAAATAACTAGTTTGATTATCAAAATCTAATAATATGCCTTGCAAAAAAACACTTCTAGCATGAATTTCCATATTTTTATTTTTTAATGCATCCAACTGACCTCCCTGTATAAGTCGTGTATCAAAAACATTAAATGGGATCTGGATTAATTCAAATTCAAAATTTTCTAATAAAAAATCGACTTGTTCTGGCGTATAGGTAGAAAAACCAATTTTTTTAATAACACCTTTTTTTTTTAATTCATTTAACTTATTAAATAAAGTATTAAATTGCTTACTCTTTATATCCTCAATATTATGAATTAATAGGCCTTCTACTTTCTTTTGATTTAAATTCTCTAACGATTTATAAAGTCCATCTATAACTTCTTCAATATTATTTTTTAACGAGATAGTTTTGGTGATAATGTTGTAATCATCGATATTGGTCATTCCAAGAACTCTCTCACTCTCACCATAATCTGCGGCAGTATCTAGGAGATTAACTTTATTAGCTTTAGCAAAATTCAAAATTCTCTTGACTTCGCCTATCTCTGTCTGACCATCGTGATTTGTGATGCCATAATCCAACCCAAACTGTACAGTTCCTAGAGCAATTTTGCTCATTAAATGCTCAACCATTATCACTTTTAATAATTAAGCTCGCCAAACCTTTTTTTTCAAAGTCTGAACGTAACATTGAAACTCGCAAATCATCATAAAAAATTCCATCTATTTGGGTAAATTCTTTAAAAATCCCTTCAACTTGAAAACCTGCTTTAACACAGCTTTTAATTGAAGCAATATTATCTAAAACAATACCAGAATAAATTTTATTTAAATTTAATATATAAAATCCATAATAAGCAATTAATATCAATGCATTTGTTCCAGCATTTTTACAGCCATGATTTGACGCCCCAATAAGTATTCCATATGCGGCCCTCAGATTCGCCTTATCAATTGATAAACGAATATTTCCTATGTACTTGTCATCTTTAACTCTGCATACTGCAAATAATAACGAATCTGGTAATTTGGAGTTTTGCATGTAATCAATTAATTCATCTCTAGAATACCCATTAGAGTTTAATAAATATTTACATAGTGATTTATCATTAACCCACTCAAGCCAACCATTATCTATGTCATCAATATTAATTTTACGTAAGTAGATTTCTTTTGTTTGTAAAATAATTTTTCTCATAACATATATATTTTTCTACCGATTAGTCACAAAAACTTCAAATCTTGTCTATTTTCTCATTCACTAACATAGCCCTTTAAAACTTCTATTGACATATTATTTTTTGCATATTCAATATAAATCACTCGCCTCTATAGATTAAGCAATGAAAGATATTTTTGACTAGCATCTCACTCAATTAGAGGCTTTAACCTTGATTAGTTAATCGTAAATTATAGAGAATTAATAACTTCCTCTTGTTCATTAATGCTTAAATCCGCATAAATTGGTAGGCTCAAACAATGCTGATAAAGTTCACTGCTATTTTTCAGTGATTTTTTATTATAAAAGGGCTGAGTAGTGACTGGGATGTAGTGCACTTGTGTTAATACACCTTGCTCTTTTAAATTGATAAAAGTTTCTTTTCTATTATCGATTTTTATTATAAATAAATGCCAAGATGACTTTGTGTCAGGGTGTTGATAGGGCAAGATCTTATCATCAAGCTTATCAAAATATCTTTTAGCAATCTCTCTACGTTTTGCAATAAAACTATCCAATCGCTTTAGCTGACTAATACCTAAGGCTGCCTGAATATCTGTCAAACGATAGTTAAAACCCAATTGTTGTTGCTCATAATACCAATCACCGTCACTTTTATTCTTAAACTTAACTGCGTCTTTAGTAATACCATGACTTCTCAGCAGCTCTATTGTTTCATCGAGAAATTTATTATTTGTACAGATAGCACCACCCTCACCTGTAGTAATCATTTTAACAGCATGAAAACTAAAAGTCGCCAAATCAGAATATTCGCAACAGCCAATTTTTTTATCAAGATATTCACCACCAAGCGCATGACTGGCATCTTCAATAACTTTAAAGCCGTATTCTTTAGATAATTCCCAAATAGCCTTCATCTCACAACTCTGTCCTGCAATATGAACTGGTACGACTATTTTTGGAAGTTGTTCATCTTTCTTTGCTTGAATTAACTTTTCTCTCAGGTGGGCAATAGATAGATTATAAGTTTTTGAATCTACATCAACAAAATCAATGATTGCACCACAATAATGAGCTGCATTTGCCGTTGATACGAAAGTGTTAGGCGTTGTCCAAACAATATCATCTTTTTTCAAACCTAAGGCTAAGTAAGCCAAATGCAGTGCGGCTGTGCCATTATTAACCACCTTTACATGCCTTACATCGCAGTAATAAGCTAAATCATTTTCAAATTCTTTAACTTTAGGCCCTTGAGTTAGAAAATCTGATTTTAAAACATCGATGACAGCATTAACATCATCTTGGTTGACACTTTGTTTCCCATAAGGAATCATGTTTAAATTCTACCTATTTTGTTTCGATTTTCTTCAATCCAATCTTGAAGATCAGAAATGCTCATCCAATCTTTATTGGTGTCAGAAGAGTATATAAAATCTGGGTTAACTTTAACACCTTTACCGATTCTCTCTGAGTCATTAGCCCAATCATTGATAGAGGGTAGAATCTTAAAGTGTTCAGAATATTCATAAGTGTAAAGCGCATCTTCCTGGCCTATCATTTGCTCATGAAGCTTCTCACCAGGACGAATACCTACTTCCTCTTGTTTGGCATTCTCATTTACCGCCAATGCAACATCAGTAATTTTCATAGAGGGAATTTTTTTCACATAAATCTCACCTCCCTTCATATCATTAAAAACATGCCAAACTAATTTCACACCTTCATCTAAGGAAATCATAAATCTGGTCATTCTACTATCTGTTATTGGAAGAGAGCTGTCTTTATCTATTGACATAAAAAATGGAATAACAGAGCCACGCGAACCCATAACATTTCCGTATCTAACAACTGAGAAGCTTGTATCGTGATTACCACTATAGGAATTTCCAGATACAAACAATCTATCTGATGTTAGTTTTGTAGCGCCATATAAATTAGCTGGACTACTTGCTTTATCTGTTGAAAGGGATACAATTCGTTTAACGCCTTTATCAATGCAAGCATCAATAAGATTCATTGCGCCAAATACATTAGTCTTAACACACTCAAATGGATCATATTCAGCAGAAGGAACAATCTTAGTGGCTGCAGCATGTACTACATAATCGATACCATCTAGTGCTCGATATAACCTATCTTTATCACGGATGTCTCCAATTAAAAAACGAACACGAGGATCGCCTTTAAATAACTTAGCCATTTCCCATTGCTTCATTTCGTCACGAGAAAATACTACAAGCCTTTTTGGATTATATTTCTTTAGGGTCATCGGAATAAAAGCATGTCCAAATGAGCCGGTCCCACCTGTAATTAGTATTGATGAATTTGTTAACATAATATCTATTTCCTAATATCTGAATTTAGTACTTCCTCATAATCTATAATTTTTATTTGATTATTTTTATCTAGCTTTACTATTGTATCGCAATCCTTTAAAGTGGTTGTTCTGTGTGCAATAATTAAAATAGTTAGATCCCTACCTAGGGATTGTATTGCCTCCATTACTGCATGCTCTGTATCATTATCCAGTGCACTAGTTGCCTCATCAAATATTAACACATTTGCATGCTTATATAGCGCCCTAGAAATTCCTATTCTTTGACGCTGCCCTCCAGAAAGACGAACCCCTCGCTCCCCCACACGTGTTTGATATCCGTCTTTCCAGAGCTCTATCATTTCTTCAATTTGCGCCTGTTGTGCTGCTTTTTCCACTTGTTTATAATCAATGTGCTCTTTAGGCACACCAAATGCAATATTTTCCGCAATAGTACTATCAGAGAGGTAGATATTTTGCGGTACATGAGAAATGTGCGACTGCCATGCTTTAAGGTTTTGGGTATTTAGCACCTGTTGGTCAATTATTAACTCGCCATTGGTTGGAGTAAGCAACCCCATAATAACATCAAGCAGCGTACTTTTTCCACTACCAGTTGCTCCTATAAAGCCAATTCTTGCACCCTTTTTTAAAGACAGATTAATATTTTTTAATACCCAAGGAGTATCTTTTGTATAACGGTAGCTTAGGTTTTTTAGTTTTATCTCTTTTTCAAAAGGAATTGGTATCGGCGCAGGCTGATTAGCATATTCGGGTAATGGTTGTTCTAATAGAGCCAATACATCATTAAAGGATGATTTTGCTCCATTCAATGTACTGTATGACCCATAAGCTTGTTGTAAAACTGGTAGAAGTTTCTGAGCTCCTAATGCAAGCGCCCCAAGTATGGGAATCGCCACATCCATTCCACCCTCTTGAAGACTCATTACATAGGCTAATCCAGCAATGAGTGCCATACCTAGAGCTTCCATCACAAAGCGAGGACTTGCACCTATGAATTGATTATTTCCTGCTGCTCGACGAAATGGAAGGTCAGAGTTACGATAGAGTTGGCAATAGAATTGCTGACTGCTATCAATAAGAACATCACGAATTCCACCTAAACCCTCTTGAAGAGATTTAATCATCTGAGTTGATTCATCTGCAATAATTCGGCTATTATTCTTGATTTGATTTTTAGTATAAAGTATGACCAGCCAATAGAGTAAACCAAAACCTATGGACGCTGTTAATGCGACACTTACACTAATTGCAAATAATGCACCCATGATGCCGATGAGTAAGATTATAGAGCTAATCAGGTTTAGTACAGGCGCTATAACACCACTAATTACAGTATTTGTTTTGGTAATAATTCCGTTTATTACTTCACTACTATTTCGTGATACATGAACTGCATATTCCTGGTAAAGCGTTCGACGGTATATATTAATGCTTAGGTCTGCACCTGTAGCGTATGAGAGCCTTGTCATTGCATAGAGAAGCCCAAGGCGTATTGTTCCACCAAGCAGTGCAGCAACTATAAATATGATAGTTACTGGCAATATAAGTTGGCTAGGCTCGCTTAACTCTAATATTTCTATTAGTGGTTGCATCAACGGGTGTTGATATACTTGCTCTGGTGAACTTAATACACCTAAAAATGGTAGGACTGCACCTACACTTATAATCTCAGATAAGGAAGCAATAATCATTAAAATTAATAGCAACCAAAACTGTTTTTGACGGCGACTAGATATATGAATCCATAGAGTTTTTAACATTTTTTACTATTCCCCAGACAACCTAGGCCAACATCACATATTATATCGTTCATAAATTTCTCAAAAGCTTATTAAATTTACTTTTGCTATTTTTTTAGGTTAGTGTCATTGCTAATTAAATAACAACTTTATGCCATATTTTGTAAAATATTTATGCAACTCAATCACACCTTTACTTTAATCCCACTTTCAAATCTTGGCAAGGTCATGCAAAGAAGTTTGATGTTTGTTAATAATAAAAAAGAAGTTATAGACGTCCATCCACTTCATTAGCACTCAAAATATATTTAATATCATATAAAACATAATTTTCACAGCCCAGCCTATTAAAATCCTTTAAATTGAGTTTTTTAAATTCATCATGTGCAACCGCCAAAACTATAGCGTCATAAAAACTTCCTTTCAACTCGTTAAATGGAATAACTCTGCATTTATTAACAGTATCTTGCTCATCAACCCAAGGGTCACTAACATCAACATTGCAACCGAAATTCTCAAATTTAGAAATTAAGTCAACCACACGCGTATTTCGCAAGTCAGGGCAATTTTCCTTAAAAGTTAGACCCATAATAAGTATGTTAGCACCGACTATATGAATAAGTTTTTGGGCCATTAACAGAGTCACTTGATTGGCAATATATGAGCCCATACCGTCATTAAGTTTTCGACCAGAGAGAATCATCTCTGGATAGATGCCCGCCGAAATAGCTTTATGAGTAAGATAATATGGATCAACTCCAATACAATGTCCGCCTACCAAGCCTGGTCGAAATGGGAGAAAATTCCACTTAGTTCCTGCAGCTTCTAGTATGGCTTCAGTATCAATGCCAAGCTTATTAAAAATCATAGCTAACTCGTTAATTAGAGCTATATTAACATCACGCTGTGTATTTTCAATTACTTTTGCAGCTTCAGCAATTTTGATACTCTCCACTTTATGAGTTCCTGCGGAAATAATTGTTTGATAGAGCGAATCTACCTTATCTGCTGTCTCTTGTGTTGATCCTGAGGTGATTTTTTTAATCATTGTAAGACGGTGTTTTTTATCACCTGGATTAATTCTTTCAGGAGAGTAACCGCAATAGAAATCTTGATTAAAGCTCAAACCAGAATTTTGCTCTAATATTGGCACACACACCTCTTCTGTCGCACCAGGATATACAGTAGATTCATAAATAACAACGTCATCTTTTTTTAATAACTTTCCAACAGTTTTGCTGGCATTAATAAGCGGCGTTAAATCAGGTTTTTTATATTTATCTATTGGTGTTGGTACAGTTATAATAAAGGTATTACAACTTTGAATGTCTATATCATCATTTGTATAGGTGAGCCTGGTTGACTCTTGTAATTCATTAGCTGCTACTTCAAGTGTTGAGTCTCTTCCTATTAATAATTCTTCAATTCTAGATTGTTTGGTATCAAAACCTATAGTATCAAAAACCTTTCCAAATTCAACAGCTAATGGCAAGCCTACATAGCCTAAACCTATAATTGCTATTTTTGTATTCATCGCATTAGTCATAAGTTGTGATATTCTTTAAACCAATTAACAAAGCTCTCAACTCCTTTCTTAACATTCATTGAAGGTTTATAGCCAAACTCCTTAACCAAATCATCTACATCAGCATAAGTATCTGGAACATCCCCTAGCTGAAGTGGCAGAAGTTCTTTATCAGCTTTAATGCCCAACGCTTCTTCAATTGCTTCAATGTAATCTAACAACTCAACTGGCGAGTTATTGCCGATATTATAAATACGCCAAGGTGCTTGAGAGGTTCCAGAGTCTGGAGTATCGCCATTCCAATTTGGATTTGGTTTCGCTGGCCTATCTAGCACGCGAATAACCCCCTCCACGATATCATCAATGTAAGTAAAATCTCTACGATGCTTACCATAATTAAATACTGGAATTTTTTCACCAGCTAGCATTGACTTAGTAAATTTAAATAGCGCCATATCGGGGCGACCCCAAGGACCATAAACGGTAAAAAATCGAAGCCCTGTTGTAGGTAAATCATACAAATGACTATAAGTGTGTGCCATTAATTCGTTGGCCTTTTTACTTGCCGCATAAAGACTCAAGGGATGGTCAACATTATCGTGGATTGAAAATGGCATCCTAGTATTTGACCCATAGACAGAACTACTTGAGGCGTAAACGAGATGTTCAATATTGTTATGTCGGCAGCCTTCCAAAATATGCCCAAAGCCGACCATATTAGTGTTAATGTAGGCTAGTGGATTTTCGATAGAATAGCGAACACCAGCCTGTGCTGCTAGATTCACCACTCTATCAAACTGATGCTCCTTAAATATTTCTGCAACTGCCTTACCATCCTCAATATCCATGCGTATATGAGTGTAGTTTAGATGATTCACATGGCGGGCAAGACGAGCTTCCTTAAGGCCAGGATCATAATAATCATTATGATTATCAATACCAACAACCTCATCTCCTCTATGTAGGAGATTAATTGAAAGAGCGGAGCCAATAAATCCAGCCGCACCTGTTACGAGTACTCTCATATAATTAACTTAATTAGCATTAAACAAATCCCTTGTATAGACTTTATCCTTCACATCCTTAAGATCATCCAACATACGGTTAGTAATAATCAAATCAGATAGTTTTTTAAACTTATCAAGGTCTCTAATCACTTTTGAATTAAAGAATTCATCTTCTTCTATTACTGGCTCATAGATGATTACTTTAATACCCTTAGCCTTAATTCGCTTCATAATACCTTGGATGGAAGAAGATCTGTAGTTATCAGAGCCATTTTTCATAATCAGGCGATGCACCCCAACTACTTTAGGATTTTTACTAATAATTGAATCTGCGATGAAGTCTTTACGGGTGGAATTAGCATCAACAATGGCACTGATTAAAGTATTGGGCACATCTTTATAGTTAGCTCTTAACTGCTTAGAGTCTTTTGGCAAGCAATAGCCACCATAGCCAAATGATGGGTTGTTGTAATGAGAGCCAATACGGGGATCCAAACAAACACCTTTAATTAATTCCCTAGAATCTAGTCCATTAGCTTCGGCATAAGAATCTAATTCATTAAAGTATGACACGCGCATTGCCAAATAAGTATTAGAGAATAGCTTAACTGCCTCAGCTTCAGTTGAATTAGTAAACAGTATATCAATGTTTTTTTTAATCGCCCCTTCTACCAATAAGTCAGCAAATTTTCTGGCGCGTTCTGACTGCTCACCTACAATAATGCGAGAAGGGTATAGGTTATCCTGAAGTGCGCTACCCTCCCTTAAAAACTCTGGCGAAAATAAAATATTACTACAATTAAACTTATCTTTGATACTGGCAGTATAGCCAACAGGTACAGTAGACTTAATTACCATCACTGCATTTGGATTAATATCAATTACATCCTGAATGACTGACTCTATTGAAGTAGTATTAAAATAATTATAATCAGTGTCGTAATCAGTGGGAGTGGCAATGATAACAAAATCGGCATCTTTATAGGCCACTTCTTTATCAAGTGTAGCCTTGAAGTCAAGACTTTTATTTACCAGAAAGTCTTCAACCTCAGCATCTAAGATAGGAGAGATATTATTGTTAAGTTGGTCAATCTTCTCAGGAATAATATCTAGAGCAATAACTTTATGATTTTGAGACAAAAGCATGGCGCAGGAAAGGCCTACATAACCAGTACCGGCAATTGCTACTTTCATTTGATTTCCATTAACATAGATTATTTTTGGAAATGATAATGGCTCTTATCGGTTTTCATTAGTCATCTCTTTGGATTCAAGTTTTAGCGCATTAATCTCTTTTTTTAGTACTTCATATTCAACAATCTTTCTTTTAAGAAAGGAAAAAGTTAGCCTTGACTTCTCTTCGATTCCGCTAGGGGTAAGGAGGTACGCATAGCCCATTTTATTTGAGTTGTGAGTGAAGTTTGTTAGCTTTACCCACCCCTTCTCAGTCAGTTTTTTCATGCAGTAGTTTACCTTACCCAGGCTCACACCCACCTCCCTAGAGAGGTCTCTTTGAGTGTATTCAGGTTTTGACTCTAGCTTACGAAGCAGATCAAGGCGTATATCTTGGTTATTCATTAGTGTAGGAAAAAATAAAAGTCAAATATTAGGTACGCTACCGCCATATCTTGCAAATGTATTTGCAAAAAAAAATCGGAAAAAAACCTATTCTATCACTTATATTGGCTCGTGTTCAACAATTGAACAAACTTTAATTATATTCTTAGCGCAGGGTAATCTTAAAATATATCGGTGAGTATATTTTATAGCTAGTGCATTTTTTTATTTCTTAGTTATGCTCTATAATGAAACATTGTTTTTATGCAAGCAGATAGATAATAATGCTAACTTTAATCTATAAAATTTATTATTTTACTGTTGGCGTAAGCTGTATTGGTAGAGACTCTTATCACAATGTATAGCGCTTAATTTTGATTAACCTATGAATATTATCTGCATGAAATGGGGCAGTAAATTCTCCGCAGAATATGTAAACCGTCTATACGCAATGGTGTCTCGAAATATGGACTCCAAGTTCAGATTTGTGTGCTTCACTGAAAATAGTGAAGGCATTCGGCCCAAAGTAGAGATACAAGATCTCCCTGAGCTAGAACTTCCAGCTGGATCGCCTGAGCGTGGCTGGAGGAAGCTCACTGTGTTTAAAGAAAACTTTGGCGGACTATCCGGGCCAACGCTGTTCCTTGACTTGGACGTAGTCATTGTTGGAAAATTAGATGCATTCTTTAGTCAGCCCGGTGACTTTTTGATTGCACACGACAAAAAAAGCCCAAAGAAGAAAGAGGGAAACTCCTCAGTATTTCGATTTAAAATTGGACAATTCCCACAAATACTTGAGCACTTTGAGAAGAACTCTGAACAAGTAAAAAAAGAGGTGCGCCACGAGCAGGCCTATTTATCTCGCGAAATTGATAAACTCGGTAAACTAGAATACTGGCCAGACGACTGGGTCCCTAGCTTTAAGTATAAATGCTGCCCTTCTTGGCTTAAATCTTGGTTCGTAGCGCCTTCAATACCAAGGAGAGCTAGAGTTATTTTGTTTCATGGCCTGCCAAATCCACCTGAAGCAATTATA
>Ga0075447_10000243_pt1 | contig 27630 bp, 39 predicted proteins | sample CoawatmetaG10DNA_FD_72352 | JGI IMG/M metagenome (GOLD analysis project Ga0075447, IMG submission 72352) | Marine microbial communities from the West Antarctic Peninsula - Coastal water metaG104-DNA | ecosystem: Environmental > Aquatic > Marine > Coastal | place: Atlantic Ocean: West Antarctic...
GAGTACTACAAAGCACTTAAGAGTAAGTCAGATACCTTCACAGTCAATATCGCTATTGAAACTGACGCCACTACTAGTGGATTAATCATAAGCTTCTTGAATACAGGATTACGTAGTGAAGGAGCACTTAAGAAATTAGCTGCAGGTGGTGTTTACACAGATAGAACCAACTACGTAGAACATAATCAGGTTAACCCTGATAACTACCAGATGCTGGCCAATGTATGGGCTGACAAAATCAAACTGTCTGACGCATTTGTTAAAGGACATGCTGAAGATGTTGTTGCACTTCTAGGTATGCCTTCACGAGCGGACGCTAAAGACCCTGTATTGCAGCACAACTACTTTGCAGGAGTTAAGACACTAGTTTCCAGTTATGTAGAATCCTCTTTAGACAAGCTATATGAAGGTCTCACGAGCCCTGATGAAAGAGTTCGTAAAGAGGCACTACATCACATTAATAACGTTATGGCATTCGATAACAAACTGTTAGGTAAGCCTAAGTCGTTTAAGCAATCTAAAGTTGTAGATAAGGGTATCCATACTGAACTAACCAAGTGGCAACAGATTAAGTTCCAAGTGGTTGTTCGCGCAGTATATGGTCAAGCCATGGAAGATGGTTTAGCTGAGCTAGGAAATGAGTTCGCTAACTACGGTGAAAGTCTTAACGAAGCAGGTAACACTGCGTACTACGTGTACAAAGCACTGCAGGAGTCTCTTGAGAAAGGCCTCATGGAAGCGCGTAACCAAGACTACATGTCTAACGAAATGCGCGATCTTGTAAATAACGACCCAACACTAGTTGCCTTATATCCTAGAATGAAGTTCTTCGACACAGGTGACGGTGTAGGTATCCATGCGTTTAAGAAAAACAGTGAGCGTAACACTGATGCTGGATCTAGAGTTGTAACTCGCTATCCTGATGGACGTCCGTTTAATGGAACTAAGTCCACAAGTGCACGCACCTCCACAGTGAATGATAACGCACCGGGTGTTAGCTTAGTTGCCCGATCTATCCAGGGCATGGATGATGTCTCAGCCCGTAGTGTGTTCGGCCAGTTCCCTGTTATGCACTTATTTGACGCTGTGTTCTCTACAGTACTTAATACTATTAGAAACACTAAGGAATATAATACAGCTACACTTGAAGCAAACAGAGACTTCTCTATCTACGACAATGCAGTGTTAATGCTACAAAACATCGTCGATACCTTAGAGAAGAACCCAGCCGCTGCAGCTATCGTTGCTAAGGAAGTGTTGAATGACCAGAGCCCGCTATTTGAACTAGACTTTAAGAGCATGCTTAAGTCAGCCCTTAAAACACAGAAGAAGATCCAAGAAAACAAAGCCCTACTATTCAGTGAGGATATTGTACATGTGGATCATGCTGGTCTAGAAGGCACCGGTATCATCAACGAAGAGAACATTAACGAACAGGCTACCGAGTCTGGTGTTGATGCGCTTGTTGAACAGTTCCTAGGATCTACTCTAGGTGCAGATGCAGCTTCGCAGGTTGACCATACTAACTTTGTACACTCAGACAGTGAGACATTGTCCGCTGAGAATGCACTAGACATCTTCGACACTTTAGGTGTTGCAGACAGAAAGGGTAACTCAACAGATACAGCTGAGCACCTAACGCACTTGCGTACGCTTCTAGCAGATGTAATTGCGCCTGCTCTAACTAAGCTAGGTGACTTTAGTCTAAGGATGCGTCGAGCTGGTGATACCAACGCCGGAAGTATTCACGATAACGAAATACTACTAAACTTTGGTGTAAACAACGGTAGTAATGTAATACTGAACCAAGGCTCTGAACGTACAACGTACGTACACGAGCTAGTGCACGCTATTACTCGATTCATGTTTGATGATCCAAAGATGAGTAATACAGCTACTGAGATTGTTAAACTTAGGGAGCGAGCACGTAAGCATCTAACTGAGAAGTACAAAGGCGAGCCGTGGAGAGTATTCTTATCGGAGGATGATTCAGTTGCTGGCCATGTCTACAACAGAAATGCTGAGATTGCCCATGCTAAAGGTACTTATGAGTACATCTTTGAGCAGAAAGGTGAGTTCTATACTGCTGGAAATGCTGACAAGATTAGCGCCAGGGGCATACACGAGTTTGTTACCTTTGGATTAACAGACCCACGTCTTACTGCTGAACTTGCAAATATGCCTTACAGGTCTGCACGAGACACTGCTAAGACTATTGGTGGACGCATACAGAATGTATTCCTAGAGCTTATTGACCGTATTATAGATAGGGTTAAGCATCGTGGAGACCGTGCTGATACTGCATTAATACAATTAGTAGCTGCTCTAAATAAAGTAGATACTAAGACTCGCTTCAACACCAACTTTATAATGAAGGGTATTGGTAAGATAGACGACGTAGCTGCTCTTAAGATAACTGAGTGGGTATTTACTCCAATTGCCAGATTGTCTCTAGCAGCACAGAACGTCAGATCTGATAACCTTATAGGTAAGACTGTGCGTGTAGCGGCCAGTGTAGTAGGAGCAGTTAACCCTGTTCAGGAACTACCTGCCGGTGATACAGGTGCTATCATGCAACTTCCGTTCAGAAAGGCACTAGATGAGAGTCGTAAGCGTCTTAGAATTAGTAAGAATAGTTTACTAGTGCACATTTTACGTACAATTGCTGGCCCCAGTAATGATATGGATCGCAAAGTTGAGCACATGCTTGCTAAGTCCAACATGCTTATCGACCAGAATCGTAAAAACATCATTGAAGGTACTCGTAAGCACATTGAAGAGTCCTTTAGGACTACTATGGAGAAGCAGGACTGGGAAGCTCTAACACTATCTGTACTTAAAACAGACCTTGTTAGCCTATTCCCTAACCTAACTGCAGAAGAGATTCCTAAGTTTATTGATATCTTACGTAACACTAAGGGTGTGCGTAAGAATAAAATAGCGGAAATACGAGCTAAGCTAGCTACGTACGGTGTCATTGGCGACCACTACATCCAACAAAGCAAAGGCTTAGGTCTGTTTATGGCTAAGGGTGAGGTAACCGTACGGATGCAGCGTATGAATGCATACATGATCGCTAACTCTAAGGACGTTGTACCGCCTAAGAGCATGCCTAAGGACTTGGTAGCAGTAGAAGGTTTAATTGACCAACTAGCGTCTCTATACGCCATAGAGAACACTGACAGCGGTGTTAACGCTAATACTGCAGCTATCTTTGAGCGTGAGATGGGATCTAACCCTAGAAAGAACGGTATTATTGAGTTCCTGGGACTGGCTGTAAGCGCTAAGCAGGATGCATTGTCTAAAAACTTTAATAATGACAAGACTCATACAGTCAAAGGTCATATTAAAAGCATCACTAACCCTAACATCTCTGTAAAGATTGCACTTCTGTCTGAAAAGAAGAAAATGAAAGAGATGGGTTACAAGTTGGTAGCGGCGCTGCAGGATGATACAGTGTCTGATCCATCTAAGGATCATAAAGCTCTGTACTCAAGTGACTTTGTCACGATGCAGGACTACAACCGGGGCATTATATCTACTACAAGTATGCGTGCTTCAGGTACGTTGCTATCTCAGATGTTAGCTAACTCAACCGGAGAGATGTACAACTTCGCTTCTGCTAAGAAAGCAGTAAAAGCTGCTGTACTTAGTAACAATAAAGAAGCAAGAAAGCATGTGGGTAACCCAGATCACGCAATCACTGAAGAGAGTGTGATGGTACCAGTTTTTGATACCAATCAGAATATCGTAGACTTCCGTTATATGATGACTGATCACACTAAGCTAAGTGTTCTTAAACAAGAGCTGCGATCAAACGTCGTGCTTAGTGCATTGATTGGCTCTATAGCTGACAAGGTGCAGACTACTGTTGTGAACGAAGAAGCTCTTGTAATGATGAAGAAAGACTTTGATGATAACTTCCTTAAGAAGTCTGATGAATTCATTAAGATCAGTCTATCTTCTGGCAAGGCTAAGCACCGTGAGTTGTATAACATGCTGCCTGAGCAGACTAAGATGCTTATCAAGAAAGTATTTGGTAACAACGAACTTCATGTTGATGAGAAGTACATTGATATATTGTTTGGTCAACGTTCGCTGTCATTAGCAGACCTACCATTCCTTAACCACAGAATCGTTAAGATCGCTGAGGTAATCTGGAAGGAGATGGTTTCTATGGCTAAGAAGAACATCGTTATCAAGACGGGCTCTGTGTTGTACCACAACATTCTATCCAACACTGTTGTTGGTATCTTAAACGGTGTGCCCATCGAGTACATGATAAAGGAGCAATTACGTACTGCACGGGATCTAAACGCGTACATGACTGTAAAGCGTGATCTATACGCTACTAAGGCGGAGCTTAAAGCAGCTGTTAGCTTAAATGATACTAAGGGTATCTCAGAAGCACAGGACACAATCAGGTCATTCCAGACTGTTCTGAACAATAGCCCGGTACGTGAATTGATTCGTAGGGGTATGTTCCAAAGTATTACTGAGGAGATTGACACTGAGTCTGATCCATACTCATATGCTAGTGCTCTGTCAGGTAAAATAAATAAGTTTGCCGGCAGGAACAAGACCTTATCTAAGGTGAATGCTGGTGCACAGGCTGTTGGTCGGTATACGTACATGACTGATGATACGTCTATGTACAAACTACTGTTAAAAACTACTCAATATAGTGATTTTGTTGCTAGGCAGGCAGTCTTTAAATACAAGACTGAGGTCGAAGGTATTGGGAAGGACGAAACAGAGAACCTAGTAAGGGATCTGTTCGTTAACTATGATTTGCCTGACCACCAGATCATTCAATACATGAACGAAACTGGCATCTCTATGTTTACTAAATATCCTATGAGGATGTTAAGAGTAATATTTAAGATGATGAAAGGTAGGCCTGTTGAAGGGATAATGCTAATACTGCTTGAGGACTTCATTGGCTTCAATATAGATGACCCAACTGATATAGGTCTAAATATACTGAATAGTCCATTTGGTATTGTAGAAGATGCCTTTACCCAAAGTGGTGTTGAAATGGCTAGAAACATCTTCTAATTCTTAGTGTCGTCCATAAATAGTAGCTTGGCTATAAACCAGGCTGCTGCTAAGGACACGAAAATTCCAGCCAGTGCCGCTAGAAAAGGTGCAGCAAGGAGCAATCCTAAGATTGCCCCCGCTGTTAACACCACCTTAATGTGTTTTAAAAAGCCTCTCAAGAAAAGAGGCTCTTAAACTTACTACCAGCTGTGACCTTTGGGGCTACATTCATGGGCAGATCGTCAGCGATGTCTAATAACATCTCCAACTGTTGATCTTCTGACAGAGCTGCAGGTTCGTTAGACATAATACCCTCTAACTCTCCCACTAACGCACTCACATCTTCAGACGCTGCATTGAATGTCGGAGGTGGTATGATATCGTCCTCAATTGGACGTATATACTGATCCATAACAGTCAGTTCAACTGTACCGTTATTCGGTACATCGTTGCCCTTAACCTTACGGCCTCCTTTGACATGAATATCAACCAGACGATCTCTGGTATACCCCCGCCTAATGTAATACTCCCGAATAGCCTCTTGGACGTCTTCGGTCTTCATCTTGATGTCCATTACAACTCCTTTACTGTGATGATAACTCGTGGATCATTCTTGTCCTTCTCACCAAAAACAAATGTAGTACGGACTATGTGCTTGTAATCGTCATCAGGGATGCACCCTAGCTCTACTAGGGCATCTTCAAAATACTTCTGATGAACTGACAGTACATTACCCAAGTCCGTCCTACGGGCTGTTTTAGGCATAAGACAATACTCGACCTCTATCGGACACTGAAAGGTTACCCCAACAAGTTGAGGTGTCATGTCGCTTTTATAAACGATCTTAGCCTTATTCAGTGTCTGATAGTGAGTGTTCCTATAGTTATTTAGATTCAGGATAAACTTCCTTCCTCGCCTATTAACCAGAACACTCAACGGAGAAGAGAATGCTTGTTGCACGGTTATGAGCCGAACAAGCTCTTCTTAGGAGTTTCAGCACGAGCAGCCATACCCATTGGGGATGCACCACCAGCTTTAGTAACTTCACCAGCTTTAGCAATAGTCTTATCACGGCTAACGCCAGTGTTCTTGGCTACCCAACTTTCGTAGAACGAGGCTTCAGTAGCCTCATCACGGATTTCAGGAGTAGTCATGAGATCAGTAGTGCGGAACACCTTATCAATCTCGTTGATAGTACGAGTTTCACCACTAGAAGCAGCGTTCCAAGCACCAGACGAGTCTTGCTCACGCTTGTTTTCAATGACCTTCTTAACACCTAGAGTGACATCCTTACCTAGAAGCGTCATAACGACAGACTTCTGTTGAGGCATGTCCTTCTGATCATCGTAGCTGTAGATTTTAAGAGTCTTAGTCTCAATCTCTTGAGCAGCGATCTCTTCGCCAGTAGCTAATAAGCAAATAGAGTTTGCTGTATTGAAACCAGGAAGATACTTCTTCTCACCAGTACGCTTATCCGTATAGGTGTTCAGGCCGCCTTTGGCAGTACCTGAGGTTACGTAGATGGTTTGACGTAATGTCTGACCATTATTGCTCTTGAATACAAGATTCAAGCTCGTTGCACCACCAGATGACGTATCAAAGTAAGCAGTTTCCACTACCATGTTGTACGCACCTGACTCCAGCACTCCACCTCCTCCAAGAGAGTTAGTTTCGTTGCCTACTGATGCAGATGTTTTTAAATTATCTAAAAAACTCATAGTTTTAATACCTTTATTAAACGTAATATTCGTGAAGTCGGTCAATGACCAACTGAATGTTGTTATCAGTAAATGTCTCTTGTGTAGTCCACATACTGAGGGGAGCTCGCATACGCTCATTAACTGTATCTTTAGTGATACGAGTCTGAAAGACGTACTTAAAGCCTAGTTCTTCTTCATCTGGAGTGATGTCCAGTAAGTCGCTCTCATACTTTTTCAAGTGCTTGAGATTTACCTTCTTCGTACTTACTACAGTAGAGAAATAGGACTCAATGCCTTGGTTCATGAGGGAACCTTTTACCTTAACAAGTGTTTCCATTGCCATCTCGGCATCATTCATGATGTCAGAGGTGTGAGCAATAAAGATCACATTCTTAGTAGATTCAGCAACATATTTACTCATTAGCTTCTTGAAGAATTGGGCATATTCGCCCCATGCCTTCATCGTATTAGACGATGTAAGCACGTAATAGGACTCGAACATATCCATCATGTAGGTCAAACTGTCTACAACGATAGTATGAACGTCGTCCATCTTCTCGGCTTCTTCAAATGCTTGATACACCTGTACTGGGTCGGTGATACCAAACTCTTTGAACTTACCTCGAAATGGTAATTTCTTATTATTTTCACAATTTAAGTAAATAACGCCTTCAGGATTTTCAATGTTCATCAGACTAGCTGATTTACCTGTAGCACTCTTACCTGATATAAGAACCAGGTTATCGTTCATCTTCATAGGGTTCCCCTGTTAGTGAAGTGGTCGTTGCTTTGGCTCACCATAGGTCAGCAGGGCTTTAACCCCAAACTTTGAAGGGTTACCAGTAATACGCATTGTCTTAGTAAGCAAATCTGCTCGTACAAATGAGTAGTTCTGTTCTCCAAGCTCCTCTAGGGCACCGTTCATGCTCACCAAAGACATATCCTTCTTCAGATCCATCTCAATGTCCTTCATGACAAAGAACGTATGGCCTTCACATTCTTCTACAGTGTGATCCACTGCTACAATTGCTTCAGCGATAATGTCTTTATTGACACTATCTACTGCAATTAACACATCGCATATTGCCATAGTTACTCCGAGTCTCGTTTAGTTACAGCTGACATAGCTGTGGTTAGTACAGTCTTCTCAAGTTCTTCCTGAGGTAATGGGTTCTTCATCTTCTGGTTAAAGGAGATTACAGAATTACGGATAGCTTCAACTGTGTAGCCACCATCCACTAAGACGTACGTGTACTTTATTAGTGTATTAGACCTACTACCCACACCAGCGTTAAGCAATAGCCAACGTTCTAGGTTAGATAGCGAAGCATGATCCATGATCTTCTGATGCTGTTCTGTCTGCTTATTTGTATCAGGGATAAACATTAGAGCATCCAGCATCTTACCTTCTTGGTAAGAGTACTCACCTGGGAACGATTCCCACTTACGTGCGATGTCCTTGGTGGATCTATCAGTTTCAAATGGAAGCCATTCAAACAGGTTAGTCATAAACTTAGAGTACAACGCTGTATTCAACTTCACATTGTGAGTTAAAGGCATAATAATTCTAAAGCGATTATGTTCTGCAGTATGGCGCTTAGTCGTAGCAAAAAATGCCTTATAGTCCTTAAGCAACATCTTAGCCTGCTTCAACGAGGTACCTTCATCTACGTCAAGAATAACTAGGTTAAACCCAGGTATGGCTTTATCAGATGTCCGGTACTTATCCTCAAAGTGATGAGCTGCATAATGGAAGTCAGCTGCGCTAACTAAATTATGTAACTGATCCCAAGGAGCATATTCAGGCTCAAAGTTATTAACTATGTCTGTAGAGTACGAGATACGCAGATTCTGCATGTCTGACTCGTCCATAGTCTCTCCCTTGAAGAACTCAATACTATCTGAATAGGAAGTACGTATAACAATGTTATTACGATATCCCCATGCAATAGCTTGGGTCATAATGTCTTTACGATGGGCCGCACCTCCTCTAAAGAAAGGTAAGTCCTCCATAAGATCCACATGAGTCACTTCCTTACGAACATCAGCTAAGTAGATAGCCACACGCTCATGCGTACGAGGTCTGTTCAGCATTCTACCGAATGCCTCACCTGAGTCCTCTACTAACTTAAATGCACTGTACAAGTGAGCGGAGGTCACAATTGAACTGCTATCTATGAACGCATATGCACCTGCCAGCTTTAATGCCTTAAAGTACCTATGGCTCATCTCTGCTTTTTGGATCTCCTCAAACTCACGCATATTACGAGCACGTGTCTCGCACATCTGCTTATACTCTAGGAGAATTAGAGATTCTGGTTTAAGAAGAGCTAACTCACTATTAAAATTAATAGGATCAGCCAACTTATGCATACTGATAGCTAGATCATCTAGTACCGTGTCTGCAGTAGTATCCGTAAGCATGTCAAAAAGGTCTTCTGGGGAGACATTGATGTCAGTATGAACCTTGGTGGAGTAACCAAACAAACAACGTCTAGCGTAGCCTGTGTCGAGCATAGACATATACTCTTCTTCAGTCTTGCCACCATTCATGAGCTTACTGGGAGTACCGTAAAGCATCATGTTGGTAGGGGTCTTACCATCAATCTCCTCACTACGTAGATTCTCAGCAGTGTTCTTGATTAGCTTTGGCTTAATCTTACCTACGTCGTACAGTTCCAAGAATGTATTCAATACATCTGTGTTGTGTACTAGGTTAGAACCAATCTCATCAATTTCTAGGTTAATACTGCCAGCACCCGACATAAGAAGCTTATGACGCATCTGCTTAATCGCTGGAGATGTGCCTGAGTCAAAGCTAAAGAGTAGGGGCCCTAGTAGTTCAAACTCCTTAGTAAGCTTCTCTTCCATCTCATCAACTGGGATGTTATGTCGAGGTGCTCTGCGTATTGCCTCATTTCGTATACTCTGGTTTGCAAGAGTAGGAAATGTTTCTGATAAGAAACGTTCCTTAAACAAATGAATGACATTTTCTTCAATAATGTTGGTACTAAATCCCTTACCAGAGCCAGACACACTAAGGTTTATAGCGTATGTGTTCACGGGAATAGTCCCCTGGTGCAGTGTTTTTAAATTAACACGCATCATGGAAGCTATCTTAGAGAAATAGTAGACGGTCAATATCCTAAAGAACAGTGGGTTATTGTTCTGGGTCTTCTGAACCAGTGTTTTAACCAACTTCTCCTGTGGGACAAAATAGTCCATATCTTCAAAACTTTTCATAATTCCCTCTTCTAGACTATTAATCTACCTGAAGCTTTATAGCCAGCAGCCTGTTGACAGATGTCAACGGCAGGGCAATAAGCACAGAACTTAATTTCACCCTTCACCTCTACAACGATACCCACAGATCCATCTTGCATAAGACGATCATGGGCTTCAAAATATGTAGTGAAGTTCTTAGTAGAGCGGGCTCTACTGTTAGGATTTTTATAATACTTAAAGACAGGATCCCGTTCCCATAAATCCTTAGGGGTACAATCAGGCATAGCAGATTCATCTGCATTCTCTAGTGTATCAACTAAGTTAATACGCTCAGATACAAATGCTTCTGTTTCCTGTACGGAATTCAGTACGAACTTCTGAGGAACAATCCGACTTGCTGGATAGTTCTTATCAGACCGTGCCTTAGCAGCACTCCAGTCAGTGAAGATGTATTGGATATACATATAGTCTTCAGTGATGATGTCCGGGTGCAACCACTTATAGATACTACCCTGCTGAATGAACTTCTCAGCATTGGATTGGTTAATGTATCCGTAGGTGCCTGTAGTCTTGAAGTCTTCTAATACACCGCCTGACACGAAGTCAAATTTACCTGAGACAGTGTACTTACCAACCTTCTTAAATCCGCGTAGCTCCATATAGATGGGTACGGAATCTTCAGTCAGTTGTTCTTTAGTTGGGTTAACTACAATATTGTCTATCACCCTAGGTGAGTAGCCAAGTTCGAGTAAATGCTTAGGTAGCTCAGGGCTTAACCAAGCACTCTCTATTGCAGTATGTATTGCAGTACCCATTCTGCTAGGAATTAGGTCAGCTACATCGGATTGTGAGTTACCTACAGCACGTCGTCCCAATACTAAGCTTTTAATTGGCTTTAACAGACTGGTAGCACTAATGCTATATGGGTCGCTCGAATGATCGTAATCATCATGGGCTAACCATAGAGATACGCTCATAGGCAAATTTGCTGTATTTGTTAACATAGATAGCTCTCTTCATAGAAGTGTGCGGAGCACATTATATTTTGTTTAATAGCTTGATTGATAAGTTACCCCCTCTGTCACCAGCTGCGGGGGCCACAGCTCTATGGGGAAAAACACTAACCCTGGCTTATTGATTTTTTAACGCTACTAGGTAGGTATGCTCATCAACGAGAGCACCCATACTTTAGCATTTTTAAAGAGCTGCATGTACTATTTCTGCCTTTGTAGCATTATTGGGTATAGTAATTTTATCAGCCATACTAGGGTAGTATACTTCTAGTGTTGCACCTAGTTTTACTAGGTCATGTTCAAGCTCTGGAAGATCCTGCCAAGACATGCTATCTACTAGGTTAATATTTAACCAGTGAATCAGATCTGGGTCAGCTTTAACCATATAATACTGAGCATCGTGGATATGAGCTATGGGTAAAATGTTGTACCTGTGTTCAGATGTATGCACTTTATCCATAAATTCATTAGCTGCTCTGTTATTTAACAGACCATATGACTGTCCTAACGCATTACCTGCGGTACGACCCTCAGCTTGCGCCTCATACGGTGTGTGCCTCGTGTTTAAGATGGTTCTAGCCAATAGTGGGGTTCTTAGTCTAAGACCAAAAGCACCCGTCACATAGCCTTCCTTGGACGCTAGGAGCAGCCTATCTTGTACCCACTCATCTGAGACTTTATAGAGCTCATGGTAGTTATCCTCAATCTCTTTAGCTTCCTTCTTAGAGAAGCCTAGGTTGTTCACTAAAGTGTGTGACGTACCCTGATAAGTAAGAGCAAATGTAGGGCCCTTAGACCTTTGTCTAAGTGCTTCATACATGGTCTCAATTGAGTTAATGGATTTAACGGTGTTCACAATATCAGGCATCTGCTTACCGAAGTAGGCGAATGCTCTCATACAGTGCCCGTCGTAACCATCGGTATAAACCTTCAGCTTGTTTGGATCTCGTGTAGTCAGAGCAGATATTCTATCCTCTAGGCTAGAAAAGTCAGCACCTACTATCACCCACCCTTCAGGAGCCTGGAAGCATCCTTTAATGGCTTTAGCGTATTTACTACCAGTAGAGGGCAACTGCTGTAGATTGATCTTAGACGAGCTTAGACGACCTGATTTGGTACCTCCCAGGTGGAAGTTACCGTGTAAGAACCACTTACCCATCTTAAGTACGGTTTTAAATATAAAAGCAGGGATGAACGCAGTTAGTAATTTACTAACCTCGTTTATCTCTATTAAATACTTAAGGACTCTGGCTACTTTAATAGCATCGTCCCTATTCTTTATCTTCGATATTCCAGACATAATTCAGGGTTTCCTGTGAGTCTTTAATATAATTAGTTAGAGCAATCTCAGGGAAGTCATCTAAAGATATACTAGTCTCTAGTACTATCTCAGATATACCCGGTATGTCAGTATCTGGGTTGTAGTGCATGCGCTTCATGTCTACATTAAGGTCAGACAACAATAATACTGTCTTCATACGGCTGAAGTGTTGCGTACTATCTACTTCTTTTACCATAATTGTTAAAGCACCAGTGACACAGTTGCTCTTTAGGTTATAGTTCTCAAGGTTCCAGTTAATATTTGTAGTACCTGGGGAGATCTTATCAAGACCAACCCTAAGCTTCTCACCCAGGTCTCTTAGTTTAAATGTGCTCATAACTCGTCCTTAGTTATATTATATTGGTTAATTAAAGAGTCGTATAACTTTTTAATTGTTTTCTTACCTGTAGCTGGTTGCCCAGTATCAGTAATATCCAATATAGGTAACCCAAGGAAGTCGTAAAGCAAGCTACCAAGCTGCTTAGGACTATTGGTGTTAAGATCACTCTTAAACTCATCTAAGGGCTTAAACTTAGTCTTAAGTAAGGTATTCTTTTTAATGAACTCCTTCTTCTGCTCTAGCCAGAGGTAGTCTTTAACAAGTTCTTCTTCTAGTAGGCTCTTTGTACGCTCATCCATAATACTCTGCAGATCAGACTGAACACTTCGGATAGTGGTCATGTCCATAGGCATGCCTGTTAATTCCATCTGTGTAATATTCTTCAGCGAGGGTAAAAAAATATTGGAATAAAATTCCAGCTGGAATTCATCTACCATTTTTTGGTGGTACTTATTATAGACGTACCATGTACTTAGGCAATCAACTAAATTGTAGTTCATAAGATCTACATTTTGGATCAACTTAATATCATGGATGTCTTCTTGAGCATAATTACCAGCGAACTCAATAGCGTTTTCTTTTAATGAGAGCTTATTCTCTGCAGTATTATTAGTAGCTAGATAAGTGATTAACTTTGTGTCATCAATATCCCTAAACATAATGTCTAGAGCATCTACCATTGCAACGAAATTAGTTGAATCTCCGAACATAAAGAAGTCGTAGATAATACAACGAATATCAAAAGATGCATTATGGTACTTAAGGTTACCTTTAAACACCTTAAAGAAGTTGTGCATCAGGTCAGCTATATGAAGCTTCTCTTCAGCACTTCGACTAATCATGTGGTTCACATTTATAGTGACACCCTCATGCTGGTTCCATGCAAATGCAATAGTCCCAATACGGGACACATCAATGCTTAGACCATAGGTCTCCACGTCACATGTAAGTGAAGGATACTTAAGTAGCATAAGTAGAGTGCTAGTGATGTCAGGTATTGTATGAACAAAAGTTGATGATCTGACAACATCTTGACCCAACTGCTGATAGTTATCAGCTAGATGATCAGCAATAGCAGCTAAACTTAAGTCTATCTTGTCTTGGATACGTGGGTTATAGAACAACCCTTGGTAGTTACTGGTTAGGAACACATGCATGTGCTCAAAACCTTCAACAGTACAAGGCATTCTGTAACCATAGTGTGGTTCCGCCTTAGATTGACGGGTAGCAGCCTTAAAGTACGCAGAATCTGCAATGATGACTGTAGTAATGCCCTCTGCATTTATATCTGCTAAAAGTGCAGGTAGCACTTCCTTTATCATCTTAGCTGGAGCCTTCCCTAAGGAGTTATACTCTAGCGGAAGAGCCTTTAAACATACCTTTAAGGGGTTTCCGTAGTGCTGCTTAATGTCGGTATACTTGAATGCGGTGCCCTTAATTAACAGGGCAGCCGCCGGAAACTTGTCCGGGTCTGTATATAAGTGCTTCATAGTTACCTCAGGTATTTGGTACCCTCATACATAAGGGTACCATACTGAATTAGGTAGTCCGTTATGACCACAGGTGGACTAATCCTGCAGGAACACCCCATGGAGAGGGCTGGTCTCATAAAAATTATTTAGTACGCCGGCGGTGGATAAGTCTCTATTAATAAAAGCATATCCTTCTGGGAGTTATGTAGCTCGATCTTAGACCGGGCTGACATCTTACGTCCTAGAGCATTCTCACGGGCCTCTAGTGACTTTGAATATATTTCATTGTACTGCTTAACGGTTAGTAGCTTGGGTGTGTCCATCAGACATGATCCTATGGTAGTTGGCTAACGTATCACTATGCAAGATATCTTGGATCTCTTCCAAGGTGTAATAATGCATAAGATATTTCATAGTACGTTGTAGCACTTCAGCCGTTTTTACATCTCGGCTAATTTCTTTAGTATTAATAGTAATACTCCTGCTGCGAAATAGATTATAGACTCCACAGGTAAGTCGTGTTCATTGATGTTCATGATGTACCCCTAATTTTGGAGCACATATTATATCTTAAAATAAGATGGCTAGGTCATTCCCATCTATAGAAGATGTGGTCACCTATTAGACCGACTCGTACCATACCACGGTCATTAATCCAGTTCGGATGATAACCTATCTTATGGTAGTGGGTCGAACCATCTGTAATATCTGGGTACACGCCTAGTATGACGTCGCTGGCCAGCTGATTAGAATACAACCATGCGCTTATATTCTTTGGCTCATCTGACTTACCGTCACACCACCAGCTGAATGCACATTTGTTACGTACTGGGTTGTTGTTCCAGTAATGTCCTGACTTCACCACACCGCACACGTCGTCTTTGTAACGACTATCTGCAACACGGTTCATAACTACGTGATTTACTGCTAACTCACCTGCTGTGGGCTCACCACGAGCCTCATGATACCCGTTGAGGGCTAGACACATTAACATTTCTGCTATCATTTGAAGCCTCCAATTCCCATACCATTTCCTGGTAGTGGGCAACTGCTTTGTATTCATCGGTTGTTTTTAAAATGGTGATACTACCAAGATTGTCAGAGTGTACCTGGTACATCCCTTTAAGTTGCATCAACATTACCGAACCACTAGGGTTTTTAAACTTTCTCATAATGTTCTCTTTAATTATCAAACCAGAATACGATTCGCTGTTCGCTGCCTTCAGGTATATAGATCCATCCATTGATATCATCAAGACTTTTTAGAAGACTATCTAGGTATCTATCCTGGGAGTGTGAATCCTCGGTAGGTGGCTGCACCACCAATTTTAATCTAATCCGTAATTCTATTATTTCCAACTTTGTAATGTAGCTAGGTGTATGAGCATCCACGTCCCAGCGGAGATAGTCTCCATTTACAAGATGGGAGACATCGTCAGGCATTCCCTTAGCCTCTATTGAATAGTCGTACTCAGTACGTACACTAGCTAGTAGACCAAAGGCTGCGTAGTTTCTACTCCCAGTATGATTATTCCATGTTACAGCCATATGCAGATCTTTTGAAGAATCTTCCTCATACGCACTAGCGTCTTCATGCCAGTTATCGGAGCTAAACCATCGGCCATTGACCTTGTGCTCCCGGTATGCGTGAATATCACATCCCATAGTAGTTCTCCTTGCGTGAAAGAGTGCGGAGCACTCATGACAGCAATAGTAGTTTAATCTGAAGCTCATTCAACATTGCATACATCTCAGGGTCACGTAGATCGTGATCTAGGTACTCTGTAGGCGTTATCATTGGAACTAGTTGATTGATATGTGGAGGTAAGGCATAGGCTACATCAGTGACATTATTACTCTTATTATTAAGGTAACTTAAGTATGTCTTAACCTTAGCTGTAGTAGCAGTTAGATCATCTAAACATTTTATATGCTTAGTAATCTCTGCTTGGTTGTAGTCAGGTAACTCAAACATATATATCGTTGGTGGATTAATGATATTTCTATCATTGGATACATACAGCCAATAAGTAGCACCGCTTGAGGTACGTAGCCTAAAGCCCTCTTCCTTACTATGGGTATCGCTCATAGAGGATAGGTATTTGAATAGTAGTGCCTCCCTGGTTTTAATAGCAGGCAGTATATACTTTGACCTTATCTCCCATAGGAGTGATGACACATTAAGTTTCTTAGACATATCATCCTCCTATAGTCTTCTTCATCTTTAGTTTATTAAGGAACACTTCGTTCATAAGCTCAAGTGACACCGTGTCACCTGATCCGAATGGTTCAATAGCTTGGCTATCACCATATCCAGTTAGCAGTGATGCATTCTTGAATAGTGACAACATTTGAGTAGCATCCTCTAAGGGTAGTATCAACTTAGTTGAGTACCCGAAGGATATTGTGGCAAATAGTTTACCATGCATGTTCTGACTCATAGTATATAGTCTCCCCATACTCCTGTGGGTCATGCTTAGAATAGCAGATCCATAGAGTATCAAATTCATACCCATCATCTGGGCCAATTGCCTCTGCGTATAGATCAGTAAAGTACAACAACACATTAGTGTGGTTCTCTTTACAGTAGTCTAGTGGTGGTAGGAACGATGTTCCTCCACATCCAGAGAATTTAAGTTTTAGTATGTCAGTACTGTCATCCACTTCATGAATGTTATGGATCTCATAATCACAATCCAGAATAGTCATCCTATTTGGCTTATATGTGTCATGGATACTCTTAACTTCAGTAAGGATCTCAGCCAACATAGCAGGGCTAACTGACCCTGACGTGTCTACAGCCACTGTAATGTGGTCAATACTTTCTGAGTACATAGTAGGCATGTAGTGATTAGGGAAGTAACGTCTATTAGGACGCTTCCATGTATAATCATCTTTAGCATTACTATCCATAAAGCGAGCTAACAACTGAGTCCAATCTAGGACAGGGTTAATAAGAGCATCAATAACACGGTCAACTTCTCCGGGTATACCACCTGCTTCGTCACCCCCTTCCATCTTAGCCTGGGCTCTAGCCTTCATGACTGTATCTTGCACACTAGTAGAAATATCGCCCTGTGTGTCAGAGTCTGCACCGTCAGAGAAGTCTACATCCCCTTCAAGAACGTTAGGATTATCCTGAGCATCTTCATCTTGGATCAGATCATCATAGATTTGCTCTGTGCTCCAGCCATGGTACTTTGCATCATATAAATGTGGCTCAGGTAGTATGTAACCACTGTTACGCAAGATATCGTTGATGACATAGTCACCAGCTTGGTTATAGACACCGTGGTCACGATCTCCTTTACGAATCATGTGCATCAAGGCAACATGCATAATCTCATGTGCTAGTACACCGATACGTTCCTGCTTATTAAGCGAATTAAAGAACGATGGGTTAAAGTAAATACGTTTACCGTCAGTAGCTGCAGTATCAATAGCATCAGTAAAGATATGCTGCATCATTAGGCCAACAGATATCAGGAAGGTACCCCCTTGCATCATTAAACCAATCTTAGTCCTATCCAGCTCCTTCTGTAGGGCTGGTGTAATTTCAACTTGTGGGTATTTGTCTTCCATAATATTCTCCTATTTCCAACGGGATAATTTGTTACAAGTGAAGTACTCCACCTCTACTTCATTACGGAACTGGGTATAGTACTTAATCATGTTCTGTACTAGATCCCGTGCACGACTGTAGTAATGATGGTTATTGCCTCCTGGGAAACTCTTATCGAGTACAAGCTTCATAAATAACTGGCTTTCATATGACCCATCTACATGTGCAAATATAGCCTCATGTTGATTAGCTAGAGGTTCCTTCCATAAAGTATGGGCAAGATTCTCAAGATCCTTAGGAGCTTCAACCTTCTTATTATGGTCATCCTTAAGAAAACTCAGTAGAGTCACCTTTGTGATAAGCGCATTAATCTTATCCCGGTATTCTTTACGGATTGCCTTATTAGGAGGCATATAGTAATTATTAACATGATCTTTCTGAAGCTTATACTTACCCATACTATCGGGCAGGAACATAAGTTTCTGAGACTGGCTTGGAGGCACCATATCAAACCTTACAACATCTATGTCATTCCTAAAGAGCTTCCCTGTAGACGTAGACAGATCAACAATTACCATCTGGTTCTTATCAAGGTTATTCTTGGGAATATGAACTTGCTTACCATCTGCAGTGTGGCCTGTGGTGTCCATCACGTAATTAGTGAATCGACGTACAGGGCCCACTACGATATTTAGTGAATTTATCGTAACAACATCTGCTAGACCATTGCTTACCATTAGTTCTATAGAATTGTTTTCGTATATCCTAGCAGCTACCCCGTTGTGTCCATTATGAAAATAAAACCTATCTAAGGTTTTCTTATCAAATAACGGACTGCACTGTTGGCGCATCTTACCAAGCTCAGTATCTTTATCTGCCTCAGAGATTGCCTTAAAGACATCTACGTCAGATGTTAAATCGAGTGGTGAATCATAAATCATAGCATCTCCTGTGCGTTCTTCGTGATCCATGCATCTATGTAAGGTGCATTTATGATCTCGGCATTACGACGTACTGCAGACTTCCAAGTAACTACCTGAAAGTCAGCTGGCAGACGTTCTACAAACGTGGATAAGTTGTTTATATTCTCCATAGAGACTTCATAGGAGATTAGTCCCGCTAGAGCATAATGAACACTTGGCTCATTAGGGATCTTAACGGTAGTAGGCTTGTTAATGATGTCCTTGATCTTAGGTAAGCTCTGAAAGATCTCACTAAAACCTTTGAACTCTAGTGCCGGGCCTTCACCTACGGTTCCAACAGCACACACTACATCAATATGGCTCAGCTTCTCTTTACCTTTGATCTGCTTAGACAAGAACTCCCATGTACGAGGACAAGGGAATGTATCACCAGCATGGCTTGGGTCAAACTTATGAAGTAATTCTTTACGATATTCAATAAAGCTTGTGATTCGATGATCAATACCACTAACGTTAGCCCACTTGAGCCAAGCATCAGGGTCTACAGCCATAGTAAAGTGAATAAGGCGTGATTGCATAGCTGTACTTAAACGCTGTGTAATGGCCTTATCGGTGGTCAGGTTGCCGGCACCTACAATAGCTACATTCTTATGTAGATTATGAGTACCTACCTGCTTATCTAGGCACAACTTATACGCTGCAGCCTGTACTGACATAGGTGCACTGTTCATCTCATCGAGAAACAGTAACCACCCGTTATATCCAGCTGGAACCTCATCCCCTTCAATAGGGAAGATCTCACCTGGGTAGAATGTTGCACGGTCTTCCTTCACTCCAGGGAATCCCTGTAGATCAGTTGGATCTGCTTGGCTTAGACGAAAGTCTATAACCTTTAAGTTTAACTCTTCAGCAACCTGACGTACGATGTCAGACTTACCAATGCCCGGACTACCTTTAATAAAAGGTACTAATCCTGCATATAGTGTATTTACAACCGCTTCAGGGATGTCTTTAGTCGATAATTCCATAATAGTTCCTATTTATTAATTAGGTAGAAACGTGCGGAGCACGTATAAAAAAAGACACCCTTAGGTGTCTCTTGTGATTGGCTCAATGGCCTAGAGTGATAACAGTTTAGCGTTAAGCTCTGCTAGTTTTTTGAGGTTGAACTGGTTAGCCCAATCCTTCCCGTGTTTAATTGCCATTTCATAGTTAGCTATCTCACCTTTGACATAGTCCAGCTTCTTCTGGCGTAGTATCTTATCTTTTAAGTTCATCGTTCATATTTTCCAGCTCTACTTCGAGCATAAAGTTTAAACAGCATATTGCGTGAGCTATATGATGGTACCCAGATTCTGGGTCAATAGCTTCGCCCTTTTTATATGCAGCTAGATGTCTGCGAGAAGCAGCGTAGTATCGCTTATGAGCGTCATCCAATTCCCTCCAGTTATCATCTGCATACTTCTTTGCACCAAAGGAGAGAACTCCTATGACTTCTTCAGTGGCTAATACCTGCTCTAGGTCGTACCTGAGCTTACCGGTATCGTGCTTCATTCCAATAGTAGACATACATTACTCTTAAAATAGTGGCTTCTGTCCCTCATCTAAATACCAAGGGATGTCTATACGACATGTTGAACATGTCTTTATATTCATACTGGTAAATGTCAGTAGGTTAGTGGCACCACACTGTGGGCACTTTTTAGTTGATACTTTTGTAGATGTTGGTGCAACTACTGCAGGCTTCTTAGCCTTTAGCTTTTGCTCAAGGTTATTAACCTTTATCTTCAACATGGAGATAGTCTCCTTGTCTCTGAACATTGCTTTCTCACCTAGGTCTACAAGATGCTTCCATTCCTCAATAGTTTGAGGCATAGGTTTACCTCTCGGTGTCATACCGTACGATCTGAGAGGCAATTGTTTCTGCTGGAACTCTTCTGGCATTCTTATGCTCCCGGTTACCCTTACATGCAGGACAGCAGCCATGACCTCTACAAGATGGGTCTACTGCCTTTGAACCTGTGTAAGGTTTACGATTTGACCTGCTCATGTTTTATCTCCCATTCAGCTAAGTCGTTCCAAGCACCTGCTTGGTCGAATATACTGTTAGCCTGTTCTTCGTCGAACTCATATAAGTGAGGGACAGCAATCCAGCCCAGATTCACTAGGTGTGTTTTGTTACAGGATTTCAGTAATTCTTGATGTACTTTATCAGCTTCTTCAGAGATTTGATGCTGTTTTTTCGTCTCATTAAAATAGTGGACGTAGTAAGACGCATAAGACGAGTGTGACTGGTCTTTTAATATTACAGCACACAAAATACACCACTTTGTAGTGAGATTCTCAATAATGTGTGCAGTACTGGTTGTGGGTAAGTACTGTCTACCGTTACGTAAGTTCACTAAGTGAGCTCCCTTACCGTTGGTTACAAACAGTACAGCTTTGTCCTTCAATGCAGACTTATAAAACTGATTAGTAGTCTTACTTGCATTGTATTTCTTATTCCTTACCTTCTTCATACAGCAGTACCTCCTTAATGAGTTTAGCCCGTATACCCTTGTAGATATCTTTAAGATCATTCCTATTGAACGCTATAGCGCAGGCATCTTGGGATCTATGAATATGACGAGCTATACTCCGGTATGACATACCTATGGCTCTAAGATTGACCATTATGGTTAGTTCTTTAACAGACCATGAGTTGTATTCGCGCAAAGCTGCTTCTGAGATTGGCTTAACGGTTATCACCCTAGGTGTAACTATCTTGTCATCCAACACATGTTCAACAACATGTACATGTCTTGCAGGCTTTAAGGCAGCAAAGCTATAGGCAATCTTAGGCACGAATACAATACTCATTACTCTTCCTCCTCTTCCATTTCCATGGTCATCTGGACTAACTCATTACGTCTTATACCAATACGACAGGCTACATCTTCTCTGCCTGCCATCTTGTTACAGAACGAATGTGAATTACCCAGCAGCTCACCACACCGTATGTGTGATATGCCCATGGCTCGTAGCTCAATAAACTGCAATAGCTGCAGCTCAGTAAAAGGTATAGAAGGTCTACCGACTTTCTTACCCTCTCCCTTAGGAGTGAATTTAGACCTAACAGGCTTAAACTCTTCAGGGATTGTTGGCTTAAATACAAGACTCATGGTTACTTTCCTATCCGTAGAAGTGAAGTATTGCGGTACCAATCATAAGGCCAGCACTCGCACCTATACAGCTAACAAGTAATACCCTTACTAAATCAGGGGTTATTAGTACAGCTCTACCTGGTTTAGTAGAACGACTTGGCCCAGCTACACCTGTAGTGATCTTTGCAGTACCATAGCGTGTCTTAAGTTTACTGATCCGAACACCTACAGCAATAGACGTACGTCCAATATGCCTTGCAATATCCTCATTAGACATACCAGCTAAGAAGCTGTCCCATACATAGTCGTTATCTTTCACTGACCATTGTTTTCTTTCATTACTCATTTGATTCTCCAATAAGTTCATAGTTTAGTTTAAAAAATTCAGCTGCTACCAACCATACATCCGTACGGTTTTCAGGGTTATAAGCGATCATATCGCCTTCTTTAGGACTACCATTTGAGGCGTCTGCAGCTGAGACACTTACTAAGTCCATTAACTCACCAGGCTCCCATGGGTACATAGGCTGCACTGCTGTCTTGTAATACAGTTTAATCATTTGCTTCTCCGGTACATATTTATTAATCATAGGCCAGTTCTCTACTTTCGTACTCGGAGATAGACCTAGCTTCACCCAATCCTTAGGTCGCGTATCCTCACCAACAGGTGAAACACAATCACATGGCGGTATCTGTGGTGAATAACTAGTTAGAATCATTGTTACGGAGGCACACCATTCTTTATGTTTAAATAACTGCTTTCTGATAGGCTGCTTCATGAATTCTTCTCCCATAAGTTACCTAATATTAACCACTGCATCTTCCGCCAGAACCAATTAGGCTCACAACCTTTGTTAGGTACCCATACAATACCTTGGCTAGCAGGTGTGCCACCAAACAGGTAACACTTCCACTCAGACTTTTCAGCGTTAATCCCCCACAGGGTATCAGCATTTATATCAGTCATATCATCCATCAACTCTTTCCTTACGTTTAGCATATCCCATACTGTCCATAGTGCGATAGCGCTGGTTATTACAAGCGTACCGATTACTGCTATTAGTATTGGGTTATTTATCATGGCTTCTCTTCTTTTTGTTCATCAATATTCTTTAGTATGTCTGCTTCCAACTCCTTCAAGAACTCTTGTAAGTCTTCCTTACTACCGAGCTGGTGAACATACTGTCCATCTTCCATCATCTCTTGGTGCAATTTTATTACTGACATCATAGTCTCACTCATTCTTTTAATTAATGAGTAAATCAAGGCTATTAAAATATTAGATATTGCGAAGAATATACACATGAATATCAAAGATATATTGGTGCCCAAGCTCCCACCATTTGCAAGGTGAACCCAGCTTACGGCTAATACAATGGATGGAAATACCATCATGGTTTTGGTAAGTCTAGTTAACATACTTCACCTCAGGTTTGATTAAAAAAAGACTCCAATTACGAAGTCATAGAGTTTAAAATACATAATTACTAATAAATATATTAGAGTTTAAAATATGTACTAATAGAGTTCTAAAAAGGGTGCGGAGCACCCCTTGTTTTATTCAAGACAACGCATATTCTGAATTTAAGATATGTTTACTTAAATCAGGTGAATCCTTCACTAATTGAAGATCCTCACCAGTAACATCTTTGATAAATGTTTTAAGCGCATCAGAGTCAGCAAGCTGAGCTAGTATGATTCTATAATTAGACCGCACCTTATTCATATGGTTTGGTGATGCCCAGAACGAGTCATGTATATGAGCTAACTGGAACCCTTGCTTATGTGCCATACGTACCATCATACGAGCTACCCATGCATCTAAACTATGAATGTAGTTAGGACATAGTGAAGTATGTCTCGTACTAGGTTGGTTACTGGTATAACGATAAGTAAAGGTAGTATGCTCAAGCTCATCGACCTCAATACGAGTATCAACAGCTTCTACTACCTTAACCTTAGCAACATGACCATCTGGCGTACTCCACTTGTGGTACAGAGCACCAGAGTCCCAACAATCATTGATGAATTCCATTACATCCTCTGCTCCTGAGAACGAAGAGTTGAGAACGTTGTGAAATGCTGCCTCCTTAGCAGGCGTAAGGCTTGCCTGGGCAGACTTATTGTAATAATGGGTCATTACAGGCTTCTTAACATCAGCTCTTACAACGGCTTCTGATGGATCTAAGATAGCATTCATTCCGTCTGCTACCTTGGTGTACACATCCTCACGGTTACCCGTATAGATCAAATTAACTGCAGCTGCTGTTTTCTTACAGCCCGATAGACATGCCATGATCTGTAGACCAGACGCAGTAGCATCTAATGCCATAATGTAGCCCGTTGGAGTACCTATTACCGCACTCATGTACGCATTTATAGCTTTTGTGAACAAGAACTTATTAGCAGCCTGGTCTACTAGACTTAACAAGTCACGCTCGTTGTAGTCAAACCAGAATATCCTGTCCTTCCATGACAGTTTGTCCATACCAAACTCGTTGGCAGCTGCTATCTTGATATACTCGATACCTGTGTATTCTTGCATAGTGTTCCCCTTAATATTTAACAATAATAGTCTTCAAGCCCATACGTCTAGCGATGTTGATCATATGCTCAGTACCCTTCGACACACCATCCCAGAAAGCTAGCAAGTGAGTAGCATTCTCTGCCATCTGCACATTGCGCTTGTAGCCCGCTGACCTACCGTACACATGCCACAATGCAGGGTACTGATGTATAACTAAATTATACTGATTGGCTAACGCTACTCCTGTGATGTCTGCTCCTTGTGCCATACCTGACACAATAGCTACCTCATCATTTGTATACTTACTAAAGTTGGCTAGGAATACCTCCTCCATGTTGTCTAGGTTTATGTAGTCACGACCACCTGCAATTATTACTTTAATCATAGCGTTATAACCTCTTGTTTTGTAAAGGATAATAGAGCTTTCTTATAATCAGTGCTCTGGAAATTAATGTGATAACCTGAAGAGTACATTCTTCCTCGCTTATCAAATTTCCACATGAAGTAGAAGGGAATACTGCTATATTCTTTATATACTCTAGAACTTGTAATCCTCATAACTTTGAATTGCATGATTTTTTCTGGGGTATCTAACACCTTGTTAGGCTTCTCCCTAAGATGCATGATATTTGGGTCAAGCTCCCACTCAATTTCTTGCAGGATATTCAAACAGTCCAATGCTTGAGCATCCTTATGATGGTTATGCTTACCTAAGATACAGCTCTCTTCTTGAGTGTAGTGACCACCCCCCGTATTAGATTTCCAAGGCTTTGGAGTCAACACCATTGGTGGTACAAACATAAACTCCTCAATCCTACTCAACACGTTTATACTAGCCTTGATCTTTGGCTCAATAGCTAACGTACCGGTAGGATTCTCCTCATAATCATGTGCTAGCAGGTCATACAGCTTACCTTCACACACTGCGATGATTTCAGCAGCTGTACGCACACCGTCTAACAACTTATCGTTGAGTAATGGAGCTAATGAGCTACATATTCCCTGGATAGGAGTAATAACACCATTACAGCGCATTACACTAGCTGCCAGCTGGTACGCAATGTCCAATGACTCAACTCTTATTTCGCTAACACGAACATTCTTGCTGTCATAGGAATACTGCTGATTTAGGTAGGTTTCTATTGAATATACTAGGTCTGTAATACTTTCTATATCTACGTCATCTTTTAACGAGGCCATAAGACCCCGTCTAGAGTACGTAGTCTCTATAAGCTTTTGTTGGTTCATGATAGTTCCCTAGAAAGGCACGTCTTCTGTAACGTGTTGTAATACATCTGACAATGCATCACGGTGTATGGTTAGCACCTCGGACGAAGTACCCCAATTGATTTGGATTGTCCGCATAGCCCAGTAATCCTTGGCTTGCAGCGTACATACTCCAGTCACATCCCGCATAAACCCGCTGATTTCCGCCACTTCCACTGGCTTCAACAGGTTCAACTTAACTACAAGCTTCTTACACTCACAAATGTGCTCGCATATCATAGTATTCCCCTGCAATCTCCTCAGCACCTGCTATAGCTAGCTCTAGAGTGTCGTACTCTCCGTCTAGCCGCCAATCATCGTTTGAATAAAATAGTAGTCCCTGGTTCACATACTTAAACTGGAACCCCTTAACCGTAAAATGGTGCTCTTCCATATTATTCTCCATACTTAATTCTGATTTCTCTAGCTACAGTCATACAAACCCTGTAACTACACATAGTGTCCCCGAAAGTCAGCAATAACGACACTTGCTTAGCTCTGTCACACCGGCTACATCTACACGACCTATACTTGCTAGGTATAAGTCTAGATATAAATACCTTGTCAGGTAGTGCCATAAACAGCTTAAATTCAATTTCCTTACAGACATTCATGAGACCTCCTGTAACTATCTTAACTATCTTACAAGAAGAATAAAGCCTACCCCTACACTTGGTATAGGTAGACTTTAACTTCGTCACTAGCGGTCATTCTCGCGCTCTAAGGCAGTAGTTTTGCCCTTCAGCATCTTAAATGGAGATACAAACTTAAATATACGGTCATATTCCTCATGATCGCACTCTTGCTCGTGGAATCGCTCTTCGGCCAACTCCCCATCATTCACTGCTGGTTCAAATACAAACATATTATTCTCCAATGTTGAACGCACATCCGTTCTCAGTCCTGGTTATATCCTTGCGAGGTATACCATTAGATACCAACTCAGCAATACACTCATTCTGAATGTCGTACTGATCCTGGTACATCACGAAAGACTTAACTCCCGTATCTGCTAATACCATGATAGTTGCGATACCCGCAGTCACCATAATAGACGTACAAACTACAAATAACACCATCAATATAGTGTTATTATTACTCCTAACTGCTGTACTACGCTCGATTTTACGACGCATAAATTACTCCAAATTTAGCTACTTACAAAAAACAAGAGACCGAGCTTACGCCCAGTCCCTGTTCCTATTAATCTGCGTTGATGTCGTCTACAGATAATGCCCGATTAAAGAACAATTCTTCTTTACCAAGCTTCTGGATAAACATGCTCTTACCTTCCTCAGAACCGTTCAACCAGCCTAATGTAATTTTACGACCCGCATTGTTCATACGGAAGATGATGGTTCCCTTCTCACGAATATCGAATCCTAACTTAGACTCGAACTTAGCGAAGTACTCACCATCAATGCTGTCCCATGATTCTTTAACAGCTACGTGTAGATTCACAATACCGCACTTATTACCTTCTCCATCGTAAATGAAGATACCTGGTGCTGGGTTTGCGTTAATAACTGGAGCTTTCTTAGATACTGCTGCTGACTTTTTCATAACAATTACTTCCTTAATGGTATAAGACACGGATTGTGCCACTACCATATGGAAAGGATATTAGATTTAACAGGCAACGTAACTATCGTGGGAGTGTGTAGGTGTCTAGTGTTAGAGTGTCTATAAAAAAACCCTACCCGAAGGTAGGATTAGAATTATGCACGTCTACTTGCTATAAGGCTTCGTAGTGCTGCTCGTTCCTCTGGTGATGAGGTAAGCTTAGCTATGTCTGAGACTGCGTCATGCGTAGACTCTTCGATTGCTACGTACAGGTTGATGTCCACTAGCTCTAGTACAGAGGTGATGGTAGCTGTGGTAGATCCAACAGTAGATGAGATAAACTTTAACATAATGGTGGTGCTCCTAGGATGTGGCATGATTGCCAGTACCATATGATTAAAGAATCATTAGGTCAGATTAATGAGGGGGGGTATGCTGGTAGTTGTTGCTGTGGGCTATTAGTACTGTAGTCATACCTAATAATAATTTTCTTCTAAATACCTGTATTAGCTGTTACTGTTATACAGTATATGTA
>Ga0075447_10000262_pt1 | contig 26808 bp, 24 predicted proteins | sample CoawatmetaG10DNA_FD_72352 | JGI IMG/M metagenome (GOLD analysis project Ga0075447, IMG submission 72352) | Marine microbial communities from the West Antarctic Peninsula - Coastal water metaG104-DNA | ecosystem: Environmental > Aquatic > Marine > Coastal | place: Atlantic Ocean: West Antarctic...
TGGTGAGGGTGAGAGAGCCGAACGTTTAGTACCTTATATTAGGTCTAAATTGGAAAATAACCAGACTGCTGAATTAACAAGTGGAAGTCAAGTAAGGGATTATATCAACGTATCTGAGGCGGGAAGTATGATTGCTAGTATGGCATTTAATAAAGTTCTAGGTTGTACTAATATTTGTTCTGGTATTCCAATAACAATTCGTGAGCTTGCAGAGCAAATTGCCGATGAATATGGAAAGAGAGAGTTACTTAGATTTGGAGCTAGACCTGATAATTTAGTTGATCCTCCCTGCGTTGTGGGGATTAAATAGTAATACACAGTAATCTGAATTTTTTTAGAAGGAAATGAAGATGGTTAAGATTAATAATTGTTATGGAGTTAAAAATGAATGATTTTAAAAATGAAATCAAAGAAAGGGTTTCAAAAATTGCAAAAAATGACATTTTTTCAAATGCAGCAAGAGATTTTATGCATGCATCAATAATACCAAAATATTCATATAATTTTTCATGGCAGGGGCGTCCAATAATCCAATATCCACAAGATATTGTTGCCATGCAAGAGATTATTTGGGAGGTCAAGCCAGATTTAATTATTGAGACAGGTATTGCTCATGGTGGCTCACTAATTTTTAGTGCCTCGATTCTTGCAATGCTTGATATTGAAGATGCAATAAAATCAAACAAAGTAATTAATCCTAAAGAGTCAAATCGGATGGTATTAGGAATAGACATTGATATTAGGAAGCATAACAGAGAGGCTATTGAATCTCACCCTATGTCATCAAGAATAAATATGATTGAAGGTTCTAGTCTTGATAAAAATGTCATTGAGCAGGTTGGAAGTATTGCAAAAAAATATAATAAAATATTGGTTTGCCTAGATTCTAACCATACTCATGACCATGTATTGTCTGAATTAGAAGCCTATGCATCTTTAACTAGTGTAGGCAGTTATTGTGTTGTTTTTGATACACTTATTGAAGATATGCAAGATAATTCTTATCCTGATAGAGACTGGGGTATTGGAAATAACCCGAAGACAGCAGTTTGGGCATATCTTAAAAATCATAATGAATTTGAGATTGATAAAAGTATTCACCAAAAATTAATGGTTACTGTTGCACCAGATGGATATTTAAAACGAACTTCTTAATGAAAGTCTTAAAAAAAGTTATTATTGGAATTCCTGTTTATAATGGCGCTGAATATATTCGTGACACTCTAGAATCGATCCAAAAACAAACTTTTCAAAAATTTTTAGTTTTAATTGCTGATAACAGTTCAACAGATGATACTAATAAAATTTGTAGTGATTTTGTTAATACTGACGAAAGGTTTAAATACACATGTCATGAAACTAATTTAGGTCCTGTGCTAAACTTTAAATACATTTTGGATCAAATAGACTCAGAATATTTTATGTTCCTTGGCCATGATGACTTGCTGAGTGATAATTTTCTCGAACTATGTGTTAACCATTTGGATTGTAATAAAGGTACTTCAATAACAAGTGGTGCGCCGTTATACTATGATAATAAATCATTTATAGGTAAGGGTGTTATTCATAATCATTCCCAGAATAATGCCGGTTTAAGGTTAATAAATTACTATTACAAAGTGAAAGATAATGGTATTTTTTATGGACTAATGAGAATGGAAATGGTTGATAAAAAAATATTTTCTGAAAAATGTGATTTTGCCTTTGACCATCACTGGGTTGCAATGCTAATTTTAAAAGGCAAGTCAAAAGTTTTTAAGAGCTGTAATCTTCATAGAGAAGTAGGGTTAGCTTCGATGGAGCATGGCTCAAGTATTTCTTCTCGTCTAATTATTAATCAAGCCAATTTGTATTTGAAGACTGCGCTCTACTTCTCAAAAAAAATGTTAGAAGAAAAAACAATTGGAATTCTCTCATTTTTTGGAATATTCATTATTATTGTATCAAGATGGTACGTTAAAAGATTCTTAGGAATTAAGCAATTTCAAATAAGAAAATGGTTAAAAAAAACCTTTTTTAATCAAGTTTCAAATTAAGATTTACAGAATTTTATTAAGCCATTAAATAAATATAAAGAACAATGATATATCACTACCCTTCTTTAAGTAAACATGATTTTTTATTCTTCAGGCTTCATGGAGCTGGTCTAGCTAATCATCTTTTCCCTATGTATCGAGCCTTTCAAAAAAGTAGACAAACTAATGGTATATTTCTTTTCCCGACAATGACTCAGGTGAAAATTGGCCCAATAATTAGAAGAGAGCAGGATAAAAGAATCTACTTTAATTTATTTCAGCGAAGATCAATTAATGAATTAATAAAATTGAAAGTATTAGCTTCATCAAATAAATTTAATGAGTCTAATTACGAACTACTTGATAAAACTAAAGATGGAGTTATTATTTATGAAGGGATGGAGGGCTTCAGTTACAATGAAAAATATTACTTTTTTAAATTTTTTAATAATGAATTTAGGAATGATTTTGTAAATATTTTGATGGAGAAGACAAAGAATAAAGTTAGGCTTTCTTCTGAGTTAAGTAACATAAGAAAAGACGATATTTGTGTCCATATTAGAAGAGGTGATTTCCCAGATAAATTGAGTGATGAATGGTATATAAAATCAATAAATTATGTTGTTCAAGAGTTTCCAGGAAGTAAGATTAGAATTTTTACTGATGATATAAATTCTTTACGTGATAATATTTTATCAATAAAAAATATAAGCGTAGATTCTTCATTCAATGCTTGGCATGCTTTAATAAAAATGTCAGCTCATGGTACAATCGTAGCCTCTAAATCAACATTTGCAATGTGGTCTGCATTTATTGGTAATCAAAAGGTTATTACTAATAGCGAAAGTGATTTAAGTAGGTTTATTAATAATAAAATTCAAATAATATAATTTATGTTAGTTATTTTTGCAACTCATCCAGTTCAATATCAAGTTCCAATCTGGAAAGAATTAGCTAAAAGGCTCAATCTTGAATTTGAAGTATGGTATCTAACATCTCACGGTGTAGAGCCAACATATGATATTCAGTTTGCGAAGACTATTAAGTGGGATATTGATTTATTAGATGGTTATACCTATCGTTTTTCTCAGATACATTGTCCAAAGAGGTTGACAAATTTTTGGTCAGCTAAGTTGCCAAAGGATTTTAAATCTAGACTAAAGAATAAAGAGATTACACATATTCTTTTACCAGGGTGGAATGTTGTAGGTTTTATTGAGGCTTTATTTATTGCATCTAGATCTAGAAAAAAAATTTGGCTTAGAGCAGAAAGCAATGATTTAAAAGTAAATTCATTTTTTAAAAAACAGATTAAAAATTTATTTTTAAAACTATTTTTTTCAAAGATTGAAAAATTCCTGACTATTGGGAAAGCCAATAAGAGGCTATACAAAAATTTTGGAATTACCGATGATAAAATTTGTAGCGCACCATATTCTATAGAAAATCAGAGATTTGCCATCGAGGCTGATAAAAATCTTAATAATCGTACAAAATTTAGAAAATTGTGGAATATTAATAGTAAATCATTTTGTATTCTTTTTGTAGGGAAGTTTATGGAGAAGAAAAACCCTATTGACATTATTAAAGCAGTAAAAGTTTTAAAAAAAATTGATCTAAAAAAAGACTACCATATATTGTATGTTGGAACAGGTGAGTTAGAAAATCAGCTTAAAAAAGCTTCAAAAGTTGTTTTTGATGGAAATAATAAAGTAGTTAGTCAAAACTATAATGACAATTTACCATTAGCATCTTTTACTGGATTTTTAAACCAATCGCAAATATCAGATGCATATATAACTGCAGATTTGTTAGTCTTACCAAGTAATGCTAACGAAACTTGGGGTTTAGTAGTTAATGAAGCTATGGCATCAGGATTGCCATGTGTTGTTAGTGAGTCTTGTGGCTCTTCAGAGGATCTAGTTTCAGTAATAAATAAAATGTTTACTTATCCAGAAGGAAATATTGAGTCTCTAGTCGAATCTATATATTATGCCTCTAGAAACTTACCCTCAAAAATCCAACTTAAAAAGATAATTGATAGGTATGATTTTTTACATACTGCAGATATTTTAGAGCAACTTCTAAATGAATCAAAGTGCAAATGAGGTTTTGATATTTTTATAACTAATTTGAATTCTCGCTTAAATTCCTGTTAATAATGATAATTCCTGAGCATTGTAGTATTTTTGTTTTTAAAGTCGGCTCTATAGGAGATTCTATAGTAGCAATTCCTGCTTTAAAAAAAATTAAGGATCAATACAAGGGTGAATTCCATTTAATAACTAATAAACCATCTAATGGTGTTTTATCTTCTTGGGAAGTATTTAAATTAACTGGGTTCTTTAAAGATTTTTTTGAATTTGATTACAGTCTTAAAAGTATCCTTAAGCTGAGAAGATTTATTAAGAGAGAGAAAAAACATAAAGTCATTTTTTATTTTGCTGATTTGTCATCTTTCAGAAGAAATTTTAGAAATTATTTATTTTTTAAAGCTATAGGATTTTCAGATGTTTTTGGCTGGAAAGAATGTGTTGGTAGTTACATAAAAAGAGATTCAAAGGGTCAATTAACTGAAGTAGAGCCAGAGTATAAAAGGTTAGAGGGTATTGTGGATAAATATATTGATAAAAAATATATTTTTGATGTTGATTATGATTTTATTAAATTTAATAATCTCTTTATAAGAGATACTTTAGAAAAATATAAATTTTTGGATGATGCGTATTTTGTAATTGGTCTGGGTGGTAAAACAGATATTCAGAGATGGAACATTGATAGTTATATTAATGTATTAAAAGAATTAGATAAGGATATAACTCTTGTTGCATTAGGTGGTAATAATGAATATGATGACGTTGAGAAGATTAAAGTACTATTGCCAGAATTAAAAATATTAAATTTTTGCGGTAAAACATCATTACATGAGTCAGCATTTATATTAAGTAAGGCATTATTTTATTTTGGTAATGATACTGGAACATCTCATCTGGCTGGAATAGTAAAAACAAAATCTATAGTAATTACCTCAGGAAGAGATAATATAGGAAGATGGGCTCCATATGGCAATATACATACTATTATTAGAAAAAGAACAGAATGTGAAGGCTGTTTATTATTCTCATCATCAGGTTGTAAGCATAATCTTAGTTGTATGAATGAAATTGATAGTAATCATGTTAAAAAAATAATCATTAATGAACTATCAAATTATTAGTTTAAATCAGTGAAATTTTTATTTAATTTTTTGAGAAATCCATTTTTATTTGAAAGTTATTTATTCAAATAAATAATGTAACTATAAGAGTGATTGACTACGTTAAAATTCACAACTAGAATTCAATGGAAAGAGCGCTAATCAGTTTTATATTTTTGCACTATAAATATCTGCATCAAATCATACCTCTTAAATACTGATTAAGAATATTTAAATGATAAAGGGAAAATAATGATAATTTTGGGTTTTAATTCATCTCATGCAGATTCAGCTGCCTGTTTATTGATAGATGGAAAGTTAGTTGGTGCAGTTGCTGAAGAAAGATTAGGTCAGAGAATCAAGCATGATTCGTCCTTTCCAGCAAATGCTATTAGAAGGGTTCTTTCTGATTCAGGTGTAACCTTAAAGGATGTTTCTTATGTCGCTATTGCAAGAGATTCGAGCGCAAATTACTCTGCAAAGATAAAGTACGTCTCCAAAAACCCTATTAAATCTGCTGGGGCAGTTTTAGAACACTTGAGGCGCAACAAAAAAGTAAAAAGTATTTTCGAGCAGTTAGCTGAGGCATGTAACGAAGATCAAAGTCAACTAGATTTTAAAGTAATTGAGGTTGAGCATCATTTAGCTCATGTAGCCAGTGCATATTATTTATCACCATTTGAAAGTTTGACAGCTGGATTTTCATATGATGGTTCAGGTGATTTTGCAAGTTTAATGGCAGCTAGATGTGAGGGAAATGAAATTCAGGTGCTAGATAAAGTGTTGTTGCCAAATAGTTTAGGCTTCTTTTATACAGCTCTTTGTCAATTTATAGGGTTTGATAAGTTTGGAGAAGAATATAAAGTTATGGGCTTAGCACCCTATGGAGAAGATAACTACAGGCATTTAATGGATAAGTTGCTAATGCTTGGAAAAAATGATTGGTTTAAGTTAGGAAAAGGGTATTTTGGAATGCATAGTGGTGGTGAAAATGATGCCGTAGATGAAGAAAAACAAATACTAATGGCACGTTTTTATACTGATAAATTAATAAAGCATCTTGGTGCTCCAAGGGATAGAAATCTCGAAATAACACAACGAGAAATGGATATTGCTAAATCTACTCAGGTTCGCTTTGAGGAGGCTGCAGTTCATTGTATTAATAAGCTACATAGATTAGTACCTTCAAGTCAGTTAGCTATGGCTGGAGGCTGCGCATTAAATGGTGTGGCAAATGCACGAATTTTACGTGAAACTGAATTTATATCGCCTTATTTGCAACCGGCTTCATCAGATGATGGAACTTGCTTAGGAGCAGCTTATCATGTTTGGCATAAAATTTTAGGGCGTGAAGAAAGGTTTCATATGGGCCATGCATTTTGGGGGCCTGAATATTCTGATGAGCAAATAAAACAAGTTGCTGAAAAAAGTAATTTTTTAGTTAAAAAATGTAAGAATCACATAGAGTTGGTTGAAGATGCATCTTCATTATTATCTAAAGGACTTGTAATGGGGTGGTATCAGGGAAGAAGTGAGTGGGGTCCTAGGGCTCTTGGAAATCGATCAATACTTGCAGACCCATCAGTTCAAGATATGAAAAGTATAATTAATTTAAAAATTAAGAGAAGAGAGTCATTTAGACCTTTTGCTCCAAGTGTCCTAAAAGAAGATGTTTCTACTTATTTTGAACAAGAGGTAGATAGCCCGTTCATGATGCATGTAGTCAAAATTAAACCTGAGTGGCAAAAACGGCTACCAGCAATAACTCACGTTGATGGAACTGGAAGATTGCAAACTGTAGATAAGGGAAGTAATCTTTTGTATCATGATTTAATTACAAAGTTCAAATCTAAAACTGGAATTGGAATGTTGTTAAATACCAGTTTTAATGAAAATGAACCTATTGTTGATACTCCACAACAAGCTTATGATTGTTTTAATAGAACAGATATGGATGCCCTATGCTTGGGTAATTATATTTTTCAGAAAAAAAAATAGATTAAAAATAGAAATTAATTATGGTTACAAAGGTAATTTATGTTTTTACAAAAAAAACTAATTAAAATGACTTTGACCTCATTAAGAATTCAATTCTATCTAGAAGTTCATAATTAAATGAAAAAAAAGATTATGTACCTTAAAGCCATAATTCCTTCAGTATATGCTCGATAAAAGTTTATTTGATGTTTGCGTTATAGGTTCTGGTCCAGCTGGAATTACTGCATCGCTCGAACTTGAGAGTGAAGGGTTAAAGGTTTTACTAGTTGAGTCAGGTTCAAATAGTTTTAATAATAATATTCAAAGTAACTCGGATGCAGTTATTACAAACACAGAAAACCACGCTCCAATGAATGAAGCTACACGAGTTCAATTAGGAGGCACATCACTAATCTGGGGAGGAAGGTGTGTTCCACTTGATTCAATAGATTTTCAAGCTCGAAACTTTGTGGAAAATTCGGGCTGGCCAATTTCATTTGATGAAATTAATAAGTATTATCCAAAGGCTTGTAAATACTCTTTATGTGGCGAATCAGTTTTCTCATCTTTGTCAAGTGAAAGTCGAATTAAGGGAGGAATTACACCGTCAATGAAAGATAGTAATGTATTGTCATCATCACTTGAGCGGTGGAGCTTACCTCTTAACTTTTGGGCTAAATATCGATCTAAGATAGAGTGCTCTTCAAATATTGAGGTCCTTACTAACTTTACATGCACGAAGATTAATTTTGAAAATACTAATGATCATGTGAGTTCTATATCTGTAAGTAATATTAAAGGTATCCAAAAAAAAATTCATTCAAAGTTTTATGTTTTAGCATGTGGAGGACTTGAAACAACAAGATTATTACTTGATTCTAATGATGTTCATGAGAAAGGGATTGGAAATAAAAGTGGTTTACTAGGAAAGTTTTATATGGGCCATATTTCAGGAAAGATTTCTTCAATAAAATTCACTAAAGATATTGATAAGGTAAGTTATGGCTTTGAAAAAGATAATGATGGAATATACTGTAAAAAACGTTTTACTCTTTCGGAGTCTGAGCAAAATAAAAGTAAATTATTAAATTTTTCAGCTTGGATTGACCACCCTTTAATTGGTGATCATACTCATGGAAGTGGCTTTTTGTCACTATCATATATTGCATTATCTACGCCTATTTTGGGAAAATTTCTGGCGCCGGATGCAATTATAAGATTCGCTAAAGAGTCAAATCCAGATGGTTCTCGTGTTGGTCATATAAAGAATATTTGCTTTGATTTTCATAAACTTTTGTTTAAAATTCCATTTTTTATTTGGAAAAGGTTTATTCAAAAAAGAAAACTACCAGGAGTTCAAATTTTTAGCAAAATTGGCTCGTACCCTTTACATTATCATGCAGAACATTCACCAAATAAGAAGAGCATGGTTTCACTATCTGATGAAAAAGATCAGTTGGGAAGAAGGAGGTTGCTTATTGATTTTAATTTTTTAAATGTAGATATCAATAATGTTATAAATAATCATCAAATTATTGATAATTATCTTAGGGAAAATAATTTAGGTTATCTAGATTATGTTAAAAAAAATCTTAATAAAGAAGTATTTCAGCAAGCAAGAGATGGCTTTCATCAGATGGGCACTACACGAATGTCTAAAGAAATAAAAGATGGCGTAGTAGATACTAACTGCCGTGTTCATGGAACTAAAAACCTTTATGTTGCCAGTAGCTCTGTTTTTCCAACATCAGGCCAAGCAAACCCAACTCTTACCATTGTTGCTTTGTCAATAAGAGTAGCTAACAAAATAAAAATTATTCTTAAACCTAAATTAGATTCATGAAAACTATTGAGTGGGAAAATTCAAAGCTCTCAACGTCAAAATTAGGCTTCGGCTGCGCTCCAATAATGGGAAGGGTAGGCAAAAAAAAATCACTTTATGCCTTGGATATGTCTTATGAGCTTGGAGTAAGACATTTTGATATTGCAAGATCATATGGCTTTGGGGAGGCAGAAGGTGTTTTAGGTCAATTCATTAGACAAAAAAGAGACACATTAACAATAACAACAAAATTTGGTATTAATCCACCTAAAAATCAAAAAGTATTATCAAAAATTAAGCCTTTAGCAAGGATGATCCTCGAAAATTTCCCTAACTTACGTTCGAAAATACCCTATAACTCTTTAACTACAATAACTTCAGGGTTTTTTTCTAAAGAGTATGCAAAAAAAAGCTTAGAAAAAAGTCTTAGAGAATTAAAAACAGATCACGTAGATTTATTAATGCTTCATGATTGTAATTCAATGAGTGATTTGTCTGAAGATCTTTTAACTTTTATGGAGTTGCTTATTAATGAAGGGAAAATAAAGGATTGGGGATTAGCAACAGAACTCAAAACTATTGAAGAATTACTTCCAGTTCTTGATATAAAGCCTGGTGTTATTCAATATGAGAGCAATATATGGTGTTCTAGGGAATTACTCAATAATGATTTATTAAATATAAACTCTATTTTACACAGTCCATTTGGAGGCGTTAAGAGAAGTTCTTTAGCTCATGAACTATGCTCCAATAATTCAATTATTAGCTGGGGCGAGAAGGAAAATCTTGAAATTAGTTTTAAAAAAATATCTAATTATTTTCTAGAAGCGGCAATTCTTTTATCAAATAATGGTATTGTTCTTTGCTCTATGTTTGATAAAACCCATATCCATTCAAACATTAAAGCTTTTAATAGCCCTAATTTGTCAAGTAGACAAGTTAAAGAGTTTATTAAAATTTGTAATTTACTTAATAATAATTCTAGCTAAAGATGCAATTAAATTATCTTTCCTGTTCAAAATTACATTGATCTTATCATTTAAAAAAATTTCAACTTTAAAAAATGAAACTTCGTCTTTTATGATTACCATAATCTCAATAGTAAGCTTTATGTCATTAAACATTAAGAGGGTATAAATTTGCATCTTACAGTTATCATTCTTACTCTAAATGAAGGTAAACACCTTCCTCGCTGTCTAAAAAGTCTAGAAGGTATTGAGCACTCAGTATTAGTGGTTGACTCTTTTTCTTCTGATAATACTATTGAAATTGCTAAGAATTATGGTGCTTCTGTAATTACGCATGATTTTGTTAATCAAGCCCAGCAATTTAATTGGGCCTTAAGTCAGCTAGATTATAATACTGATTGGATTCTTCGAATAGATGCTGACGAGTACCTTACTCCAGCCTTGAAGAATGAAATAAATGAAAAGCTCTCTAACGTAAAGCTAAATATTAAAGGTATTTACTGTAATAGAAGGATGAGTTTTCAAGGAAGATTAATTAAATTTGGGGGAGTTTTCCCTGTTAATGTTTTAAGACTCTTTAGGTATGGTCATGGAGAGTGTGAAAATCGCTGGATGGATGAACATATTAAAGTTACTGGAGATACAGAGACTTTAAAAGGTGAGATAATTGATGATAATTTAAATAATCTTTCATATTGGATAAATAAGCATAATAATTATGCTTCAAGAGAGGCAGTAGATTTGTTAAATCTAGAATTTAAATTTAATGATACAAACTCCATTGCAGATCTTCATTTTGGAAAAAATAATGCGATTAAGAGATGGCTTAAAGAAGAAATATATGCTCGAATGCCACTTGGATTTAGAGCGATATTATATTTTCTATATCGTTATATATTTCGCCTAGGTTTCCTAGATGGAAAAAAAGGGCTAAGCTTTCATTTCTTTCAAGGCCTGTGGTACCGATATTTAATTGATGCTAAAGTAAGTGAGGTCAAAGATTATATGAAAAATAATAATTCAAATATTGAAACAGCAATAAAAAAAATTCTTGGCGAAAAATTTATTAAATAAATTCATATACTCATCAATCTAGATTAAAGCATCTCAATAAATCATCCCTTGTATAATAAGTAAACTTAATATTAAATCATTTTTAAGAAAAAAAATATGAACGAATCAAATGCTCTTATCCCTACTGAGCAATCTTCAGAAAAATCTTTTGGTGTTGTGTTTTCAATCGTTTTCTTAATAATTGCGTTATACCCTTTAACTAGTTCTGAAGGTATTCGCTTTTGGTCAATAATCTTATCGGTTCTATTTCTATTGCTAGCTTTTGTTGCTCCTCAGTTTTTAAAGCTTCCGAACAAACTATGGTTTAAGTTTGGTATTTTGCTTGGATCTATAGTAGCTCCAATTGTAATGGCTCTCGTCTACTTTATTACAGTTCTTCCTACTGGACTAATTATGCGCTTTTTGGGTAAGGATTTACTTAAGCAAAAACTAGATAAAAATGCCAAATCATATTGGATAAAGCGCATTGAGCCAATAGGTCCAATGAAAAATCAATTTTAGGAGTTTAAATTATGTCGTTTATTAAAGAACTATGGAGTTTTATTCGAGCTAGAAAGAAATTTTGGTTACTTCCAATATTGCTTATGATGGCAATTTTTGGTGGATTAATTGTTCTTAGTCAGGGTTCTGCTGTTGCGCCATTCATTTATACTTTGTTTTAGTTAATGACAGCTATATTAGGTATCTCTGCCTTTTATCACGATAGTGCGGCCGCACTAGTTATAGATGGTGAGATAGTCGCTGCCGCTCAAGAAGAGAGGTTTACTCGGAAGAAGCATGATCCATCTTATCCATTAAATGCAATTCAATACTGCCTATCAGAAGCGGGATTAAAGTTAAAGGATTTAGACTATATTGCTTTTTATGATAAACCTTTTTTAAAGTTTGAGCGTTTATTAGAAACCTATGTTGCTTTTGCACCAAGAGGTTTCCAATCATTTAGAATGTCAATGCCCATATGGTTGCGTGAGAAGTTATTTCTGAAAGATATGCTTATCAAAGAAATCAAAAAAGTTGATAAGAATTTTGACTCTAATAAGCTCATGTTTGGTGAACATCACTTTAGTCATGCTGCTAGCGCATTTTATGCCTCACCTTTTGAGGAAGCTGTGGTGTTAACCCTTGATGGAGTTGGAGAGTGGGCAACCACAACTGTTGCAATTGGTAAAGGTCATGAACTTAACATTGTTAAAGAGATCCATTTCCCACATTCACTTGGCTTACTTTATTCAGCGTTTACCTATTACACAGGTTTTAGAGTAAATAGTGGGGAATATAAAGTAATGGGTTTAGCGCCATATGGAGAGCCAAAATATAAAGAATTAATTTTAGATAAGTTAATAGATTTAAAAGATGATGGATCATTTCGCTTAGATCAATCTTATTTTAATTATGCAACTGGACTTACTATGGTTAATCAAAAATTTGCCGACTTATTTGGTGAACCTATAAGGCAGCCAGATAATGATAAGTTAACTCAGTTTCATATGGATATTGCTGCCTCTATTCAAGCTGTTACAGAAGAGGTAGTCATTACGATGGCTAGGTCTCTAGCTAAGGAATATAGCATTCCAAATCTCTGCATGGCGGGTGGTGTTGCACTTAATTGTGTTGCTAACGGTAAAATACTTAGAGATAATGCTTTTAAGGATATTTGGATTCAACCTGCATCAGGCGATGCTGGCGGTGCATTAGGAGGTGCTTTAGCAGTTTGGCATAAAGAGCTTAACAACCTAAGAAAAGTTAATCCTAATGATGCGATGAAAGGCTCCTACCTTGGTCCACTTTATACACAGGATTCTGTTGAAAAAGAACTTCTAGATTGTGGAGCAAATTTTGAAATAGTTACTGAGATTGATATGATTGAAAAAACTGCAAATGCACTGGCTGATTCTAAAGCAATTGGCTGGTTTCAAGGCAGGATGGAGTTTGGACCTCGTTCACTGGGTGGGAGATCTATACTTGGAGATCCTCGCTCCGAAAAAATGCAAAAGATGCTCAATCTAAAAGTTAAATATCGCGAGAGCTTTAGACCCTTTGCTCCATCAGTATTAAAAGAGGATTTAACAGAGTGGTTTGAACTTGATTATGATAGCCCATATATGCTTATGGTTGATGACGTTAAAAAAAGTAAACGCATTGAGATGAGCTCAGAAGAAAAATCTTTATTTGGCATTGATAAACTTAATATTAAGCGGTCAAGCATCCCAGCTGTTACTCATGTTGACTACTCTGCAAGAATACAAACTGTTCATAAAGAGACTAATCCAAAATACCACGCTCTGATTACTATGTTTAAAGAAAAAACAGACTGCTCAGTATTGGTGAATACATCATTTAACGTGAGAGGGGAGCCAATTGTTTGCTCACCTGAAGATGCTTTTAAATGTTTCATGGGTACCGAATTAGATGTGTTGGTTGTAGGAAATTGCTTTCTTATAAAAGATCATCAGGATGAAGCTCTTATTGAAAATTATAAAGATAAGTATGAACTTGATTAGCTAAGATTTTTTATATGCTGATAATATTACTAAATTTACTAACCAGATAGTTTTAAAAAATATTACCTATAAATAATTTCAATTAAAAATATGAAGATAATAAAAAAAATAGCAAATAATTTTCTAACGGTTGAAGCAATTAATGTTCTAGGGGCTAGAATATTTATTTATTATATTTTAAATTGCATTTTTCAAATTTTTAATATAATCAAATTTAGGGATCTTAGGCCTTTGGATAAAAAAATGGGTCAAAATTTAGTTCAAAGTTTCACTTATAGAGGAAATAAGTTTATCTTCGACTGTAACCATTGTGATAAAAAAATTGAAGATGGGACGTATGCTTTTGGTGTGGTTAGGGAGATTTATATTCGTGATTGTTATTTTAAACATTTGCCAAAAGATATATTTCAAAATATTAATAATGCTTTAGATATTGGTGCAAATAGAGGTGCGTTTTCTTCACTAATGACGTCAACTGCAAATTATATTTTAAGTGTAGAGGCGCAAAAAGAGTTTGAGCCAGTTATTAAGAATAATATGCTGAAAAATGAATTTATAAATTACAATTTAGAAATTGGATTTATTGGAACTGGCGGTGATTTGTCAAATAAAAATATTAAATTATTTACAATACTAGGGCTGCTGGATAAACACAATATAGATCAAGTTGATTTATTAAAAATGGATATTGAAGGGAGTGAATTTAGTCTATTTGAAGAACCAGATTGGTTGACTAGAATAAATGCTATTTGTATGGAGGTTCATCAAGAGTTTGGAGATCCTAAGGAGATTATTGATGTGTTGAATAACTTCGGTTTTACATTTAAGGTTGCGGATGAGAATCTTAATTTGACAGAAGATCCTGAATCTGTGAACTATATTTATGCTTGGAAAAAAAATGTATAACTCATTAGTTATAAATGAAAATCTAGATAAAGAAAGTCATTCAGAGGACGCCTTAAAAGGTATTGCTGAAAACACTAACTTAATTGAGGCTATAAATTACTCTACGCTCTATAAATCGATTGGGAAGTTAAAATTTGAAACGTATATAAAAAATTTAATATTTGAAAATAATGTAGAAGTGATATTCTTTGGTATTGGTGGTGGATTGGTAATAGATATTTTTTTTCTTAAAGAGTTGTCTGAGAATTTTGATGTTAAGATTATTATCGCCTTTCCCGATAGCGAACACCTTTTTGAAGATATTGATAGATATTATGCGCAAGCTGCAGATCTAGTTTGTGTCAATAACCCCGATCTTGAAAAAATATTTAATATTTATGGCATCCCTACTTTCTGTGGGTTAGGTTTTGATACTGAGAGATATAATATTCAATCAATCAATAAATCTATTGATGTGTCATTCATTGGCGGCATAAATCGGGGGCACAGAAAAGAGTATATTGATTTCTTAATTGCTAATGGTGTTAATGTTGAAATTGCGGGACATGGATCTGAAAGAGGAATTATTAGCACAAAAGAAAAAAAAATAGTTACGTGGAAAACTAAAGTTAATTTGAACTTTACAGGTATTTTGAATAATGATAGAGAAATATATAAGCGTATCAAAGGGTCAAAAGGGCGTGCGCAAGAAATATCTTTATTAGGTGGCTTTGTTTTAAGTGAATATGCTTCAGGTTTAGAGGGACTTTTTGATATTGGTAATGAAATAGATGTATTTCATACCAAGGAAGAGATGTTAAAAAAAATAACTTTTTATTTACAAAATAATACTTTGAGAGAAACTATGGCATTTAATGCCAACAAAAAAGCATTAATAATGCACGATACTTCAACCGTTGTAAAAAGACTTTTGGTTTCATTAGAGAACCTATCTATTATAAATAATAAAACGTACTATATTGATGCACAATTTGCTTACTTGTTCTCGAGTTTTAGATTCTATTACATGATAATATCACTTTTAAATGGAAATTATAGAAGCGCAGGAGCAGAATTCAGTTGTATATTGAAATACAAACACGTTAGATTCAAAAACTTTTTTTATGACATTCCTAGAGCTTTTTATCATCACTTTAAATCTTTATTTGAAAAAAATAAAAAGGGTTTTGAATAATTTTTTAGTAATGAATCTGATTAGCATAAATGTATAAAAGAATTATTAAATTACTAAAATATTCTCGAACCAGAGGGGTTTATATACTTTTTATTGGTATCTTAGTAAAAGCACTAATTGAGGTTTTAGGGGTTGCTTCAATAACTCCATTCGTAGCAGTAGTAGTAAATCCTGAAATAGTTCAAACAAATCAGTATCTTAATTATGTTTATCAGTATTTTGATTTTGATAGCACTGCAAGATTTTTGAATTATCTTGGAGGTGTTACTTTAATTTTATTACTGTTAACAAATATTATATCTGCGGTTGTAGAGTGGATGATAATTAGATTTTCTAAAGTTATGGAATATAGACTGGCAACCCAACTAATGAATCAGTATCTTTCTAACAAATACGTATTCTTTTTGGAAAACAACTCTTCAAAGCTTGGAAAAAATATAATTTCTGAAGTTCAAAGATGTATTGATGGAGTCATTTTGCCACTTATGGTGGGGTGTTCTAAATTTGTAACAGCAATTTTTATTATTACTTTGTTAGTTTATGTTGAGCCAACTGCTGCATTTGGTATGAGTATTTTATTTGGAGGTGGTTATTTATTAATTTATGTTTTTGTTCGTAAAAGACTATTTGAGCTTGGAGCGCTTTCATCGGAAGCGCTTTTAAAGAGGTTTAAAACAATAAACGAAGCTTTTCTTGGTGCTAAAGATATCAAATTAAGGGGTATAGAGCAAAATTTTGTAACTAGATTCAATAAATCTGCAAAAAAACTTGCTCACTATAACATTTATCAACATGTTGTCTCAATAATGCCAAGATATTTACTAGAGTCGATGGCTTTTGGTGGGGTTGTGTTAGTGATGATATATCTAGTCAACCAGGGTGATAGTGCAGAAAATATTCTTCCAACTGTTGCACTATATGCCATGGCTGGATACAAATTAATGCCCGCTTTGCAAAATATATATAGCTCTATTGTCACTTTAAAATTTAATGCTCCTGCATTAATAATCTTAACTGATGATTTAATAATTAATAGTACTATTAATAAAGTTGAAAAAAGTAATTTACCATTAACAAAATTTACTAAAAATATTATTTTGAAGTCAGTTTCTTTTAAATATTTAAATGCTAAAAAATATGCGATTCAAGATATTAATTTAACTATTAAGCCAAGAACAACTGTTGGTATAGTTGGTTCTACAGGTTCTGGAAAAACTACTTTAGTAGATGTAATTCTTGGATTATTAGAACCTAATTCAGGCTACATTTCAATCGATAATAATCGATTAAATTCCAGTAATATTCACTTATTACAACAAAAAATAGCCTATATGCCTCAAAATGTTTTTTTAATTGATGATACTATTGCTGCAAATATTGCTTTTGGTTTGGAGAAGGATGAAATTGATTTGGAGAGGGTTCTAATTGCCAGTAAAACTGCTAATCTACATGATTTTATTTCTGGCTTTTCTAAGGGTTATGACACAGAAATTGGCGAGCAGGGTGTGAGGCTTAGTGGAGGTGAAAGACAGAGAGTTGGAATAGCACGTGCATTATATGGAAATCAAGAAATACTTGTTTTAGATGAAGGCACTAGTGCGCTTGATACCATTACAGAGTCATCATTGATGGAGTCAATTCATAAGCTTTCCCATAAAAAAACAATTATATTAATTGCCCATCGATTGTCGACTGTTAAAAAATGTGACATTATTTATTTACTTAATGAAGGTAGAATTGAAGAAAGTGGTACTTATGACGAGCTCAGGCTAAAAAGTCAAAAATTTAAGAAAATGTCAGGTGAATAATATTTTTTTAATGCGAATTTTAGTAATTTGTATTAAATTTTCAAGACAATATTTATAAAACTTTGAAGGTATAATCAATTTTTTTCTAGTCCATAAGTTATGACAAAAAAAACAACTAAAAAGTCTACAAATCTTTTAGAGAAGGCTTCATGGGTTTGGAATGAAACATTAAAAATCCACTTGGATGCTCCAGAAACTAGGTTGGCATCCTCCCTTTCAGTTATTGAAATTTTTGTGGCTCTTTATTATGGAGATATTCTTAAGTTTAATCCTATATTTCCTCTAGATGAAGAGCGAGATCGATGCATCATAAGTAAAGGACATGGTTCAATATGTATGTATCCAATTCTTGCAGATTTGGGATTTTTCTCAATGAATGAGCTTAAGAATGTTTGTAAAAAAGGAGGTTTTCTTGGGGGGATTCCTGATCCAGTTATACCAGGTTATGAAACGGTTAATGGTTCTCTTGGCCATGGTTTAGGGGTCTCTACAGGAGTTGCGCTAGGTATCAAAACTAAAGGTGGAGGCCAAGATGTATTTGTAGTGTGTGGAGATGGAGAGCTACATGAAGGCGCAAATTGGGAGGCAATTATGTTTGCTTCTCACCACAAACTTGATAACTTAAATTTAATTATTGATAATAATAGTATTAGTATGCTGGACCATACTGACAAAATTGTTTCGCATGGAGATTTAAAAAATCGTTTGAGTTCTTTTGGTTGGGATTGTAAATTAATTGATGGTCATGATGTAAATACACTTCAAAGAGCCTTACTAGAACAAAAAAATACTCATAATGGTAAACCAAAAGCAATTATTGCTCTGACACTTAAGGGTAAGGGGGTTCCAGGACTCCAGGATGCGCCACTTTCACATATTATTAATCCGAAACCAGAGCTAATTAGAGACTTGATTAACAAAGCAAATGAGAATTTTAAGTGATACAAGATGATTAATAAACCCCTTGCAATGAGAGATGTCTTTTTAGAAAAAATTTGGAAACAAATGTCTGTTGATTCATCAATTTTTTTTATTACTGCTGATTTTGGTTCACCCGTACTTGATAAAATTCGTAGAGACTTTCCTAGTCGTTTTATTAATGTTGGGATTGCAGAACAAAACTTAATCAATATTACTGCAGGCCTTGCTATTGAAGGTTTTACTGTTTTTGCATATGCAATTGCTCCTTTCATTACGATGCGCTGTTTTGAGCAAATTAGAGTTAGTTTGTCACTATTATCTGAGGTGAGACCTATGAATGTCAGTCTAATTGGAGTAGGTGCAGGTTATAGTTATGTAGTTTCAGGCCCTACTCATCAATGCTATGAAGATATTACTATTATGAGAGCATTGCCTAATTTTCAAATTCTTTCACCTTCTGATCATGTTTCTGCAGGCGAATTGTTTGATAATTCTTTAAAAAATCAAGGTCTAAAATATTTGAGATTTGATGCGCAGGTCTTACCAGTAATTTATGAAAAAAATTTACCATTGATGTTGGATGGCTTTCATCAACATAGCAAAGGTAATCAAGTCTGTCTTGTTGCAACAGGCTTTATGACGCATACTGCATTAAAAGTAGTTGATGAAATATCTACAAATGGCCAGCATTTAGGATTAATTGATATATTTAATTTGACAAATTTTTCTGGTAGCAAGTTTCTAGCTATAATAGCTAATTACTCAGTAATAATAAGTTTAGAAGAAGGATTTAGTGGAAGAGGCGGTTTAGATGCAATGTTGACAGAATTTATTATGAAGAATGATTTAAATATAAAAGTTATAGGTATTGGAGTTAATCCTGGTTATAGTTTCGAATTAGGAACGCGTCAAGAGTTACATGAAAAGGTGGGAATCGGCTTTCAATCTGTCCTCAAAAAAATTCGTTCGGTTCTTTCTAAAAAATAATTTTATAGGATTTAAATTAATTATGAATAATATTAAAAATGTTTGTGATATTTTACTAATTCACCCAAGTAAGACTGGTGCATATGGTCAAATAGCAAAGTTTGCCAGTACAACTCCAGACTTTCTTTTGGGACTTGTAGATTCATATATTGAGAGTAAAGGCTTTGTTTCTTCCATTATTGATTTAGATGTTACTGAAATATCAGAAAAAAAGCTTCTTGCTTTAATTTCTAGTTTGCAGCCAAAATTAATTGGAGTTTTTTCAACTGGAGTAAATGTTTCTGCATCAACACAGACAATGCCGGCTGTTATAGAGTTTTTTAATGATGTTGCGCCTAAAATTCCTGATTCTATTAAAACTTTTGTTTATGGTGGGCATCCTACAGTATTGCCTGAAAGAACTCTAAATGAAACAAACGCTGATTATGTAATTATAGGTGAGGGTTATGAAACTATAGAATTACTTCTTAAAGGTTTAATTGATAATAAACCTGTTGATAATATTGAAGGACTAGCATTCAGAAAAGAAGATTTATTAGGAAATATAAATAATGTAATTAATCAAATGCCAAAAATGATTGATGTAAATGACCTTCCAATGATCAATTGGGATAAATTAAATCCAAGTATTTACCAGGCGCATAATTGGCATTGTTTTGGTGAAGATACTATTGAAAATAGGTCTCCTTATGGGGTTGTCTGGACTTCAATGGGTTGTGCTTATCCATGTGATTTTTGTTGTATAAACAATCTTTATAGTAAAAGAACTTTTCGTTTTAGAGATATGAAAGCCGTTGTTGAAGAAATAGACATTCTTGTTAACAAGCATGGTGTCAAAAATCTTAGAATAATGGATGAATTATTTATTATTAAGCATCCAAGAATTGAAGAGTTTTGTGAATTGATGGAGCAGAGAAATTATGATTTAAATATGTGGTGTTATGCAAGAGTAGATTCAGTTACGTCAGATATTCTTAAGCGTCTTAAAAAAATTGGTATGAATTGGATAGGATATGGCTTTGAAACTGGTGATGATGAAGAAGCACTAAAGTCAATAAATAAAGCAGTTAAGAAAGGAGGTCTTTCTAATGATGAGGTAATAGAAATGACTAGGGAAGCAGATATAAATATGATCGGCCATGCAATATTAGGGCTTTATGATGATGATGAAAAAGCTATCAGAAAAAATGTAGATTTTTTAAGAAAACATGAGTTTGAGTGGAATAATATTTATCCAGCATTTGCATATCCAGGCACTCCATTCTATGAAAATTATGTTGGTAATAAAATCATACCAGTCCCTGAGAATTGGGAAGAGTATGGTCTTTATAGTGATGAGTGCAAACCTTTGCCTACAAAATACCTATCTTCAGCAGAGGTTTTAAAGTTAAGAGACGAGCTGTTTATGGATTACTATAGTGATAAGGGTATCCAGGATAACTTACTTAGTAGGTTTGGCCAAAAAACAATTGATCATATAAATGAGATGCTTTCATTAAAACTTGATAGAAAGATAGTGAATGAAATGAACTTGAAAGCCATGTAGTCTTGATGAAATAAAGTCTATTTATAATAATATAAAGTACGATGAAAATTTTAATTTGTGGGGCTACTGGTTTTATTGGAAGAAACTTGGTTGAATCATTATCTAAAACCCCAGGTAATGTAATTACTGCGGTGTTTAATAAAAAACCACCTTTTTTTATAGATAATGTAAATTTTATTCAAGCAGACTTAACAATATCTGAAGATGTTAATAAGGTAGTTAAATCTCAAGATATAATTATTCAAGCAGCTGCAAATACTACAGGGGTTAAGGATGTGGTTGAGAGGCCTTATGTCCATGTAACTGATAATGCGGTTATGAACTCACTTATTCTTAAATCTTGCTATGATAATCATATAAAAAAGTTTATTTTTTTTAGTTGTACAGTAATGTACCAGACAAAGTCACAGCCTTTTTTAAGTTCTCCAGTAAGTGAGTTAGATTTCAACCCTTCTAATGAAATTTATCCTGGCTATTTTGGAGTTGGCTGGACAAAGGTTTACATTGAAAAGATGTGTGAGTTTTACTCAAGATTAGGAAGAACTCAGCACTATGCAATTAGGCATTCAAATGTATACGGCCCATACGATAAATTTGACCTAGAAAATTCTCACGTGTTTGGTGCGACAGTAAATAAAGTATTAAATCCAAACTCGGATACTATTTCTATATGGGGAGATGGAAGTGAAGAGCGTGATTTGCTTTATATTAGTGACTTAGTCAACTTTGTTAATATCATAATTAATAGCAATGATAAAGAAGCTTATATTTTAATTAATATAGGTTCAGGGATTACTATTAGTATTAAAAATTTAGTTAAAAAAATTATTAAAGTTTCTAAAATGAATAATAAAAAAATAATTTATGATAACTCAAAGCCAACTGTAAAAACAGCAGTTTGTTTGGACTGCTCAAAAGCAAGTTCTTTATATGGGTGGTATCCTAAAGTATCACTTGAAGAGGGTATAAAAAATACCATCTCATGGTATAAAAGCACTAAATTTAAATTATAAATTGTTTTTTTTTACCTTTTTAAATTCTGAAATGAAATAATTATGATTATTACTAAAACTCCATATCGTATATCTTTCTTTGGAGGAGGGACTGATCATCCATCTTGGTTTAAAGAGGAGGGTGGAAAAGTATTAGCAACCACAATTGATAAATATTGTTATATAACAATGAGAGAGCTCCCACCTTTCTTTAAACACAAATATAGAATTGTATACTCGCTAATTGAAAGTATAAATGACGTTTCTAGTATTCAACATCCAGCTGTAAGGGAAGTTTTAAAATATTTTGAAATTCACGTTGGATTGGAGATTCATCATGATGGCGATCTTCCTGCAAAATCTGGTCTTGGTTCAAGTTCATCATTTACTGTTGGGTTAATAAATGCAATGCACTCATATTTAAAAATTGAAAGTAGCCCATTAGAGTTAGCTAAAAAAGCTATTCATATTGAGCAAGACTTAATTAAAGAGCATGTTGGGTCTCAAGACCAAATTTCAGCAGCATATGGTGGATTTAATGAGATAAATTTTTATAGAGATGAAACATTCTCAGTTGAACCTAAAGTGATTGATAACAAGAGGCTGAGAGGACTAAATAACCATTTAATGCTTTTCTTCACTGGAGTTTCAAGATTTTCAACAGACATTACTAAAAGCCAGTTATCTAACATTAAAAATTGCTACTCTCAACTAAATGAAATGCAAAGTATGGTAGATGAAGGCTCATCAATATTGATTAATTCTAATACTCCTCTTGATGAATTTGGAATTCTACTTGATAAGTCATGGAGACTTAAGAGAACTTTGTCAAATAAAATAACTAATCCAATGATTGATGATATATATTCTGCTGCCACTAAAGCGGGAGCTCTGGGTGGCAAAATACTCGGCGCTGGAGGTGGAGGGTTTGTTTTATTTTATGTAAAGCCAGAAAACCAATTTCAGGTTAAAAAAGCTCTTAATAAATTAACTTATGTTCCTTTTAATTTTGAAAATTCAGGATCTAAAGTTGTTTTATTTCAGCCGACTGGATTGTAATTTTTTCTAAGGAGTGAATATGAAATATCCATTAATGCGTAATAATATATTGCGTGAAGATTTAGATGAGGTAATTAAGCACTTACAAAAAGATGACCCTATTTTGACTAATGGACCTTATGTGAGAGAATTCGAAGCTGAGTGGTCTAAATGGCTCGGTGTTAAATATAGTGTATTTGTGAATTCAGGGTCTTCTGCCAATCTTTTAACAATGGCGATATTAAAAATACGACATCCAGAGGGTGGAGATGTTATTGTTCCAACATTGACATGGATTTCAGATATTTCTTCTGTTCTACAAAATGGATTTACACCAGTTTTTGTAGATACTGATCCTTATACTTTAGCAATGAATTCCAAAGAAGTAATATCAAAAATTACAAATGAAACTCGTGCAGTTTTTTTAACTCATGCTCAGGGATTTGATGGATTAACTGATGAGTTAGTTAATCATCTCCAGATGCAAAATATTCCACTTATTGAAGATGTATGCGAGTCACATGGAGCAACACATAATAATAAAAAGGCAGGAAGTATAGGTTGGATATCCAATTTTTCATTTTTTTATGCACACCACATGAGTACTATTGAAGGTGGGATGGTATGCACTAATGATGCTCAAGTCTACCAACAACTAAGAATGCTTAGGTCCCATGGCATGGTTCGTGAATCAACTGATGTGGATCTTCAAAATAGCTACCATAGTGAAAATCCTGAGCTGAATCCAGATTTTATTTTTTCTTACCCTGCTTATAATGTGCGTAATAATGAAATAGGTGGAATTATGGGAATTAGCCAACTCAAAAGACTTGATGACATAGTTAATCGCCGAACTGAAAATTTCAATAGATTTATAAGTCAATTGGATTCAAATAAATATCGGACTGATTTTAAATTAGAAGGCTCTAGTAATTATGCCTTTAATTTAATTTTGAAAAAACCAGACAATAAATTTGTTGCAAGACTTATGACTACAATGAGTAATGCCGGTATAGAATACCGAAGAGGAAGTGCTGGAGGTGGTAATCAAACACGTCAACCATACATCAAAGAAATCCTTGCAGAAAAAAGTTATTTGAATTTTCCTGAGACAGAGCACATTCATTTTTTTGGGTTTTATATTGGAAATTTTCCAGATTTAAAGGATGAGGATATTGATGATATTTGCAATATTCTTAACTCAGTTATTTAATGGTTAAAACAGCTATTATTCTTGCTGGTGGATTAGGTACTCGGCTTAGATCTGCTGTCCCAGATCTGCCAAAGGCAATGGTGCCTATTAATAATCGACCTTTTCTTGAATATCAGTTGGATTATTGGATCAATCAAGGAATTAAAAATTTTATTTTATCTGTAGGTTATTTAAAAGATTTAATAATAAATCATTTTGGCTCGTCATATAATGGTGCTTCTATTAAATATATCATTGAACACTATCCTTTAGGTACTGGAGGTGGAATGTTTCTTGCTGCTCAAGGCCTGACAGAAACCTTTCTTGTTTTAAATGGAGATACTTTTATTGAAGTAGATCTAAATAAACTTTATAACTTTCATTTGAAGTCTAAATCTCACTGGACCTTTTCCCTTTTTAGAACTGGTGATTTTAAGCGTTACTTGACTATGGATATTGGCTCAAAGGGGAAAATAACCTCGTTAAGTGTAAAATCAAAAAAATTAACTGGATTAGCTAACGGAGGAGTTTATCTAATAGATCCACTTACACTAGACTTATTAGGAATTGTTTCAGGTGATAATGCCTCTTTAGAAGAACAGCTACTTCCAAATTTAATGACTAATGGTGGTGAATTATTTGGACAAGAGTGTGAGGGAAGGTTTATTGATATAGGCTTGCCACAGGATTATTTTCGTGCATCTGAGATTCTTCCAACTGCATAAAACTCCTAAGTTAGTTTGTTGGTAATATCCAATTTAATAAAATGATTACAAATTTATTTTTACATTTATTTTTAGCTATTCTATAAATTCTTAGTTTAAATTTTTTTTGAATTATATATTTAGTTAAAATGAAACCTTTTTTTAAAACTAATTCAAGGAGAGAAATTTTGTATAATATTTTAGTAACTGGTGGTGCTGGATACTTAGGTTCAACTATGGTCCCAGACCTCCTAAAAGCTGGACATAAAGTAACTGTTTTGGATAATTTTATGTTTAAGCAGACCAGTCTTAATCACTGTTGTTATCATCCTAATTTTTCAATTGTAAAGGGGGATATCCGTCAAAAAGATACAATGATGAGACTAATGAAGAGTGCAGACGTAATAATTCCTTTAGCAGCACTTGTTGGAGCTCCATTATGCTCTTTGGATCCAATAGGTGCTACTACCATTAATCATGATGCAATTGAACTAATGCTTAAGCTTCTTTCAAAAGATCAAATAGTATTAATGCCAACAACTAATAGCGCATATGGTACTGGAGATAAAGATAATTATTGTAATGAAGATTCTCCATTAAGACCAATCTCTCAATATGCTATTGAAAAAGTTGGTATTGAGAAAGAACTAATGCAACATCCAAATGCTATAAGTTTTCGTTTGGCAACTGTATTTGGTATGTCACCTCGTATGCGTATTGATTTATTAGTAAATGATTTTACTTATAGAGCAATAAATGATGGTTTTGTTGTTTTGTTCGAAAGTCACTTCAAAAGAAATTATGTTCATGTTCGAGATGTGTCTAGGGTCTTTCAGCATGCACTTAATAACCACAATGACATGAAGGGTGAAATTTATAATGTTGGTTTATCTGATGCAAATGTTTCTAAGAAAGAGTTATGTGAGCATATCCAAAAACAAGTTCCAAAATTTATATTTATTGATGAGCAAATTGGAAAAGATCCAGATCAAAGAAATTATATTGTTTCTAATGAAAAAATCCAATCTACTGGCTTTAAGACTGAATTTTCTTTAGAGCGAGGAATTGGAGAGCTTTTGAAGGGTTATACAATGATTAAGAATAGTCTTTATGGAAACGTGTAGCTTTAATTAATTCTAAATATAGCTTAAAAAACATACTATGCCATATAGTTTAAATCGACTATCAATAATTTTAATTTTAACTCTACCAATTATTGGTGAGTTGTTTAGAAAATACGTGCTCTATAGCAATGTATGGTTAATAGTAGTAGATTTAATATTAGTATTGATTTTTATTAGAACTCTAAGTAAGTTTAAACCACCAGCAATCTTTAATTATTGGGTATTTTTTGTAACTATTTTTACGATGCATGGACTGGCATTTAGTATTATTGAATTACGTGAGCCATATTCAATTATTTTTGGTCTAAGGACTGCTTTTTATCCTATGGTGGGATTTCTGGTTGCCTCAAGCGTTAATTTTGATAAAGATTTTACAGCTAAATTAATGAGAGTTACTTTGACCCTTCTTTTGCTGATATCAATATTTGGTCTTTTACAAGTAAGCCTTGATTCAAGACCATGGGAAGCACCAATTCACTGGATAAATTATTATCCTTCAGAGCTTAATTATGGCTGCCCTCAAGCATGCAGTATGGGTTATGGTGGCTCACCATTCGATAATGCTGGTGCTAAATATTTTGGAGTTACCTTATATCGACCACATTCTATATTTTTACATACTGGAAAATTTGGTCAAGTTGTATTTGCATTGGGCGCAATAGTTCTTCTATTAGCTAAAGATTTAAGTCCTAAAAATAAAGGCATAATAATATTTATTATTATTGCGTGTAATTTCGTTACCTCTCAAAGAGCCGCCTTATATTCATTATTATTTTTTGCAATTCTTTATATTTATTTATTTTCAAATAATAGAAAGAATCTTACAATTGGCTTGTTAATTATAAGTTTTTTTATAATTATTT
>Ga0075447_10000270_pt1 | contig 26446 bp, 21 predicted proteins | sample CoawatmetaG10DNA_FD_72352 | JGI IMG/M metagenome (GOLD analysis project Ga0075447, IMG submission 72352) | Marine microbial communities from the West Antarctic Peninsula - Coastal water metaG104-DNA | ecosystem: Environmental > Aquatic > Marine > Coastal | place: Atlantic Ocean: West Antarctic...
TTAAATTTTTTAAATTAATAAGTGGAAAATATATATGAGAGTTGCAGACTACATCACTGAGTTTTTATTTAAAAATGGCATTAAAACTTCTTTTATGCTGTCTGGAACTGGTTCAGTTTTTCTTGATGATGCCTTTGCAAACTATGAGGGAATGAGTTATGTAAGTGCTCGCCATGAGTCTGCTGCTGTAATGATGGCAGTAGGTTATTATAAGTCGAGTCAAAAACCTGGGGTTGCTCTTGTTACTACTGGCCCAGGAGGGGCAAATGCCGTAGGTGGGGTAGTGGAGGCGTGGGTTGATTCTATCCCTGTGATTATAATATCTGGGCAAGTTGAGTCAAAATTTTTAAATAAAGATTTACGCTATTTTGGTGCTCAAGGGTTAAATATTCTACCAATAATTGACCCAATTACTAAATTTTCAAAAACGATAACTGATCCCTATTCAATTCAGTATTATTTAGAAAAAGCTTTATATTATTCTCTTGAAGGAAGGCCTGGTCCAGTTTGGCTTGATATACCTTTTGATATTCAGTCTGCAATAATTTCAGATCCTAGTAGAATGAGAATGTTTAAAACACCTCAAAAGATAGAGGCTCCAATTGATAAAACTACTTCTCAAGTAGATGAAATTCTAGAGAAAATAATTAGTGCAAAAAAACCTCTTTTTATTCTTGGGCAGGGTGTAAGACAAGGCGATGCCATTGAGGAGTTTAAGAGAATTGTTGAATTAATTGATGTGCCTTTTTTAGCTTCAAGAGTGGCAATTGATATTTTTAAAGCTTCCTATAAAAATAATCTAGGTCTAGCTGGTATGAAGGGCTCCCGATATAGTCAAAAAATAATGGATGAATCCGACTTAGTGCTTAGTTTTGGTTGTAGTATGAATGTTGCTTTCACTAATGAGTCTGAAGTACTTTTTCCTAATGCCGAAGTTATTATGGTTAATAATGATAAAAATGAATTTGACAAACCAGGTTTGAATCTTAGCATGAAAGTTTTGTTAGATGTGAAGACAGTTCTCGAAGAAATGTTAACAAAAATTCATCTTAAAAAAAATAAGCAATTTACATCTTGGACAGAATATTGTTTGGCATTAAAAAAAGACTATCCTATAGTTAGCTCAAATTTAGAAGGTAATCCAATTAATTCATACTTTTTAGTGAGCAGACTTGCAGCTCTTTCTAACAAAAAACAACATTTTGTTAGTGATGCAGGCTCTTCATATTACGTTACTGGACAGGCTTTAAATTATGATTTTGGCCAAAAAGATATTACATCAGGTGCTTTTGCTACAATGGGAGTAGCAATTCCAATGGCAATAGGAGCTAGTTGCTATGATAAAGAGGCGCAAATAATTGTTGTAACAGGTGACGGGTCTCTGGAGCTAAATATTCAAGAGTTAAAAACAGTGTCTCAGAATAATTTAAATATCAAAATTTTTGTTATCAATAATGGTGGCTATGCCTCAATCAGAGAGTCTCAAGATGAATATAGTGATGGAAGGTATACAGAAGATGAAGATATTTTAGACTTTTCTAAAGTTGCCGATGCTTTTGAAATGGATTATGAAATTATTGATGATTATGAAATTATTGACGAGCAAATAAAGAAGATTACAAATAATGCCAATCCAACTTTGATTGAGGTTGTTTGTGAAAGAGATCAGAAAATATTTGGTCCAGAGGTTATTTAGATTACATTTATATAGTTCTAAGGAAGATAAAAATACTTATGAGATCACCAACACTTGGAAAAATAGATAATTTACCTGAAATATTTGGTCAAAAATTTGCTTTAGATTTATTTACTCGTGGAAATTTTTCAAGGCAATTTGAGCTTCAAGTCAAAGAAAAGGCTAATGAAGGCTTGATACATGGACCTATATATCTTTCTATTGGGACAGAGTTTAATTCTGCCGCTCTTTCTATGGCGTTAGACAGACCACTCATTTTTGGCCAGCATAGAGGCCATTCTTTGTATTTAAGTTTTGGAGGTAGTCCCGATCCATTAAGAGATGAGTTGTTGGGTTTGAACTCTGGATGCTCTAATGGGGTTGGCGGTTCTTGCTGTATACAATGCAAGGAAATCAATATGTTTGGACACAGTGGATTACTTGGTGAGCAAGTACCTCTTGCTGTAGGCGCTTGTTTTGCGAAAAAAAAATTGACACTTACTATTTTTGGAGATGCAGCAATTGAAGAAGATTATGTTGCTCCAGCATTAGGATGGGCGGTAACTCAAAAACTACCTATTATTTTTATTTGTGAAGACAACGATCTTTCTGTACTTACAAAAACTGAAGATAGAAGAAGTTGGAAAGCTGTAGATTTAGCAAAATCACTTAATATGTATGCAGTTGATATTACTGATGATCCTTGGCTAATTGCTCATCATGTGAAGAAAATTAGTGAGAGTGGAAAACCAGGGTTTATTAATATTAGAACAGTAAGAGGTATATGGCATGCTGGAACTGGAGTTGATAATGAGCTAGAATGGAATAGATATAACTTAGTTGAACAAGAGCTTGAAATAATGGGATTATCTCAAGAAATGATAGAAATTAACCTTAAAAATAAACAAAGAGTTGACCGTATATGGCAAAAACAACAGCAGAAATTATAAGAGAAATCACTCGTAACCATCTTCTTAATAATGATGGTCTTATGTTTGGACAATCATTAAAAGGAGCTGGTTGGCTAGGTGGTACTATTCCTGATTGTGAGGGATTAGTTGATTTACCCATTACTGATATTGCTGGTCCAGGCTTTGCTGTTGGTGCCGCATTGATGAACACTAGGCCAATTTTTTTAGTGCGTTATCAGGGTTTTTTATGGCTTAATTCAAGTCCACTAATTAACTATGCTGCTAAATCACTTAGTATCTGGAATAGACCATGCCCTTTATTTATAAGGGCTGTTGGAATGGAGGGTGATGGTATAGGCCCAGTCGCTTCAGGTTGCCTCCATAGTATATTTATGCATCCTCCTGGAATGAAAGTTGTAGCTCCCATGACGCCAGTTGAATATCAAGATGTATGGAATGATTTTTATTCAAATGAAAAGCCAGTTTTTGTTAGTGAACACAGAAGTAGTTATGCTATTTCTAAAGAAATGCCAGATATTATTAATCAAAAATCAAAAATTACAATTATGGCAATATCTGCAGCTCGTATAAATGCATTAGAAGCAATTGATGAATTAATAAAAGAAGGTATTGATTGTGATATATTTCATCTAGTAAATTTAAAGCCATTTAAAATCTCTGATAAGTTAGTTTGCTCGCTGAACTCAACAAAATTAGGCATAGTAATTGATACTGATTTTGAGACATGTGGTGCCTCCCAGTCAATAGCGTACGAATTGATGCTAAAAACTGGTGTAAGAATTCATGGCTATGGCTTGGCAGACAAAGTAAGTGGAGTTTCTAAAGATACAGAAAATTTAACGCCATCTAAATTTGAAATAAAAGATAAAATAAAGTCAATAATAAATCAGAATTAGCAATAATTATTAAGGTGTATATTTAAGTCAATGAATAGTTTAGATTTTTCAAATAGAGGTCAATCTTTAATAGGTCAAAAAATGTTTTCTATTTTAGATCAAGCAAACCAATATGAGAAAAAAGGTCAATATATCAAACATCTTGAGCTTGGTGAGCCAGATCAATATGCTCCTGGGAGAATTATAAATAAAACTATAGTTTCACTTTTAGAGCATAAGGTTGGCTATGCTCCTTCTGGTGGTATAAGTTCACTCAGGGAGGGTATTGCTAATTATTATTCAAAAAAATTAAACAAAAATTTTCTTGAAAGTAATGTGGCAATTAGTCCGGCAAATATGCTTATCTACCAATTGCTAGAAATATGCAGTAATAGTGAAGATAAGGTATGTATTTTTACTCCTGGTTTTCCCACATACTTTGCAGCCTCTAAGTATATTAATTTAAAAATTAATCAGGTTGAGCTAGATTCTAGTAATGGTTTCCAACTTAAACGTATGCATATAGATCAAGCAATATCAAAAAAACCCAAAGTTATAATGGTTAATTCTGGAAATAATCCAACTGGCGCTGTTTATGATAAAGACGTGCTTGAATACCTTGTAAAAAAAGCAACTGAAAATAATATATGGGTCATAAGTGATGAGACTTATGGAATGCTTAGTTTTAATAAAAATTATTTTAGTTTATTAGAATTGAATTATGAAAAAATTATTGTTCTTTCGTCTTTTTCAAAAGTTTTTTCAGTTCCTGGCTACCGAGTAGGTTATGTAATGGCAGATTCTAAAGTTATTGAAAAAGTTGTTCTTTCTTCATCTACTTTGTATTCATGTCTCCCTATTTTTGTGCAAGAGGGTATTAATGAAGGGCTAGATATTCTAGATGAGTTTACAAAAAAAAGACGTTCTGATTATAAAAAACTAAGTACTGAATGTATTAATATACTTACTAAAGATAATAGGATTAGCTGTTCACCGCCTGATTCAGGTTTTTATTTATTTATAGATATTAGAAAGCTTGGCTTAGATGATTTTACTTTTTGTTCTAAACTTCTTGAAGGTTATGGCACTGCTATAACTCCAGGAAGCAGTTTTGGTAAGCCTGGTTTTGTCAGGGCATGTTTTTGTAAAGATATTAATATCGTTAAAGATGGTCTAGAGGATTTAGTAGCATTTGCAAAAACTTTAAATTAGTTAAAGAGTTTGATTTTCATTTTATAGTTTTTATATAATTTAACCAATTATTTTTTTTAATATCCAATAAAATGTAACCTTTATTTATACTTTCATAACATAATCATGAAGTATCCATTAATGCGCAACAATATTTTGCGCGAAGATTTAGATGCGGTTATTGAACACTTAAAAAAAGATGATCCAATTCTTACAAATGGCCCATATGTAAAAAAATTTGAGGAGGATTGGTCTAAATGGCTTGGCGTAAAGTATAGTATTTTTGTCAATTCAGGGTCTTCAGCAAATCTTTTAACAATGGCTGTATTAAAGATTCTTCATCCAAATGGTGGTGAAGTGATAGTCCCGACACTAACTTGGATTTCAGATATCTCATCAGTACTTCAAAATGGTTTCACTCCAGTTTTTATTGATACAGATCCTCAATCTTTAGCAATGGATACTAAAGGTGTGATTTCTAAAATAACCAATAATACCCGTGCTGTTTTTCTAACTCACGCCCAAGGTTTCGATGGCCTCACAGATGAACTAATCGAATACTTAAAAACAAAAAAAATTCCTCTAATTGAGGATGTTTGTGAATCCCATGGAGCAACTCATAATAATAAAAAAGCCGGAAGTATTGGATGGATATCTAATTTTTCATTTTTCTATGCTCATCATATGAGTACGATTGAGGGAGGTATGATTTCTACTAATGATCCTAAAGTTTATCAGCAATTAAGAATGCTTAGGTCTCATGGTATGGTTAGAGAGTCAAGTGATCTTGCTTTGAAAAAAAGCTACTATGATGAAAATCCTGATCTCAATCCAGATTTTATATTTTCTTTTCCTGCCTATAATTTACGAAATAATGAGATTGGTGGCATTATGGGCATTAGCCAGCTTAAGAGACTAGATACAATTGTAAAGCGTCGAACTGAGAATTTAAAAAGATTTATTAGTAAGCTAGATTCTACCAAGTATCGAACTGACTTTAAGCTAGAGGGGTCAAGTAACTATGCTTTTAATTTGATTCTTCAAAATTCTGATGATGATTTTGTTCAAAGATTGATGGAAAAAATGACTAGCACAGGTATTGAATTTCGTCGCGGTAGTGCTGGTGGAGGAAATCAGATTCGTCAACCTTATATCAAAACAATGTTTCCGAAAAATTTTCACTTAAACTTCCCAGTTACTGAACATATCCATTTCTATGGATTCTATATTGGAAACTTTCCTGATTTACTGGATGAAGAAATTGATGAAATTTGTAACATTCTTAATTCAGTTATCTGATGGTTACAACTGCTATTATCCTTGCTGGTGGTTTGGGTACGAGGTTAAAAATAGTTAATCCAATATTGCCAAAACCTTTAGCGCCGATTAATGGACGTCCATTTCTCGAGTATCTATTTGATTATTGGATATCTCAAGGCATATCTAAATTTATATTATCTATTGGTTACCAAAGTCAATCAATTATTGATCACTTTGATCAAAACTACCGTGGTGCTTCTATTGAATACGTTGTAGAAAATTCACCATTAGGAACAGGAGGGGGTTTGTTGCTCTCAGCAACAGGATTAAGCGAGCCTTTTTTAGTTCTTAACGGAGATACTTTTTTTGAGGTTGATTTAAAAGATTTATCTAGTTTTCATGATAAAAATAAATCAGAATGGACAATTTCACTTTTTAGAACGGACAATTCTCAGAGATATATGCCAATAGAAATCTCTTCGGATGGAATAATTATTAAAATAAAAGAAACAAATAAACAGACTAGTTATTTATCAAATGGTGGGGTGTACTTAATCAATCCGTCGGTAATAAAAAATCTATATAAGCATGCTAATAAAAAAATTTCCTTAGAAGATGTTCTGTTACCAGAGAGTTTTTCCACTGGAGTCCATCTTTATGGTTTAGAATGCTTTGGTGACTTCATTGATATTGGAATACCTGAAGATTATTATCGAGCAAAAAAAATTCTTTCTTGACACTAACTTATCAAAATAATGACAACAATTACTAAAATATTAACTCAAAATCTATTAGACTCAATTCAGGCTAAACAAGAACTGTTGAATAATGAAGCTCAAATTCTGCTTTTTGAAAAAGCAGTTAAGAGGGTAATCAGTTGTTACAAGTCTGGAGGAAGAATTTATATTGCTGGAAATGGAGGTTCTGCTGCAGATGCACAGCATCTTGCTGCTGAATTTGTGAGTAAATTATCTAAAGATAGAGATCCACTTGCTGCAGAAGCACTAACAGTTGATACATCAGTATTAACTGCAATTGGAAATGATTATGGATATGACAAAGTTTTTTCAAGGCAAATTGAAGGTAAGCTAACAAAAAATGATATTTTTTTAGGCATTACAACTTCTGGTAATTCCTTGAATATTATTAATGCACTTGATGTATGTAAAAAAATGGGAATTCCAACTATTGTATTCAGTGGTAATGATGGCGGCACTGTGTTGGAAAAAGCTGATTACTGTATAGTGCCTCCTGGCCACAGAACTAGCACAATTCAAGAGGTTCATATAGTACTTGCACACTCAATATGTGAGTGTGTTGAAAAAGAGATTTTTAATTTTTAATTTTTTTATAATTCATAAGGAATGTATATATGTCATTTGAAATTTTGGTAACTGGTGGTGCTGGCTATTTAGGTTCAACAATGGTTCCAGATCTCCTTGCAGCAGGACATAAGGTAACAGTTATTGACAACTTCATGTTTAAACAAGGTAGTTTAAATCACTGTTGTTATGATAAAAATTTCTCAATTATTAAGGGAGATATTCGACAAAAAGACGTTATGTCAAAAGCAATGAAATCAGCTGATGTAGTTATTCCACTTGCAGCTCTTGTTGGCGCACCCTTATGTAATTTAGATCCAATTGGGGCAACAACTATTAATCATGATGCAATACAATTGATGATGAAACTTCTTTCTAAGGATCAGATTGTTCTTATGCCAACTACTAATAGTGCTTATGGAACTGGTGATAAAGATAACTATTGTAATGAAGATTCACCTTTGCGACCAATTTCCCAATATGCAATTGAAAAGGTAGAAATTGAAAAAGAATTAATGCAACATACTAATGCAATTAGTTTTCGATTAGCCACTGTTTTTGGAATGTCACCCCGTATGCGAATTGATCTTTTAGTTAACGACTTTACATATAGAGCTGTAAATGATCGTTTTGTTGTTTTATTTGAAAGTCACTTTAAGAGAAATTATGTTCATGTTCGCGATGTTTCAAGGGTTTTTCAACATGCATTGAACAATCATGATGATATGAAGGGCCAGATATATAATGTCGGCTTGTCGGATGCAAATGTTTCCAAGAAAGAGCTATGTGAGGCTATTCAAAAACAACTTCCAGATTTTATTTTTATTGATGAGCAAATTGGTAAAGATCCTGACCAACGAAATTATATTGTTTCAAACCAAAAAATTGAGTCTACAGGTTTTAAAACAGAGTTTTCATTACACAGAGGAATAGAAGATTTAATTAAGGGCTATACCATGCTTAAAAATAGCCGTTATGGCAATGTTTAAATTAATTGAGTTAAATAAATAGTTTAATAAAAATGAAAACTTCAGGTTATTACAATTTAAATCGATTTGGTAATAAGCTTATAGAAGGAATAAATGCGTTTATTTTTCTTTTTGCCCTCTCTATTGGTGCATTAGTTCTTCCATCAATGCTTCCATTAACAACTTTTTTAGGAGTTCTTCTGTTAATTTATGGATGTTTTTTTAGTCTTGTATCAGATTTTGGTTTTACTAAAAATATTAATAAACTAAGCTTTATAGATAACATAAATTATGGGAATTTGTTGATTCCAGTTATTGGTCTCCTCTTATTACTTTTAATTTATTCTGCAAAGGCTTTTCATATTAAGTTTAATTTTATTTCGGGTTTTGCTGCTCTTGTTCTTCATGTTGGGTTTTTGGTATTTATCGTAAATACAAAAAAATATCTATTAACTTATATAAGAACTTATATTTACTTCTGTTGTTTCATGAGCTTTTGTAGCATTATTGCAATCTCACTTCTTTATTCTGGAGTCGTTGATAGTTCATCTAATTATATTAATATTTCAGAATTAACAGGTGGTGCTTTTAATAGAGACGATGGTTCAGAAAATAGTTATATTTTTCCTTATAACCTCGGCCTTATTTTAACAGGTGGGGGAAAATTAAATTTATTAGGGTTTAGTTTTTTTAGAATTAGTGGCTGGGCTCATGAGCCAACAAGTGCAACTTTATTTGTAGCTCCTGCCATCATATTACTTTTACATAGTAAAGTAATTAGTAAGACTTTTTACAGAATATCTGCACTAATTGTTATAGTTTTTTTTTGGTTTTTTGCAATGTCATTAGGATCTGTCTTGGCATTTTCGATTCTTTATTTTATGTATATTTTGTCATTCCTGTTTACTAAGATTTATCCTTTAAAATTTTCTACAATACTAACTTTTTCTGTAATGATATTAATGCTTGCAGGAGTTTTTTATTTTGATGAACTGTTGGATTCTTCACTTATTGCTTCTAAAATTGATTTCAGTTCGGAGACATTTCAGTCTGCTATGTCTAGATTAACTTTTTTTATGCCAGAAACGGCTATCACACAAGCAAATTCTTTTAGTTTTATATTTATATATTTAATGATGTTCTTTTTCTTTGCTAATATTGCACATTCTTTCTTTATAGAAAAAGAATTTAACCCCTATGCACTTGTTCTTTTATATATTTTGATTCACTCAATGAAGGGATCTCAAGATAGTGTTTTCTTACTTACTTTTTGTTTCTTTTGGTTTTATGTTCTGCATTTTTCAATTCCTAATAACCAAACTAAAAGTGTAAAATGATTCGTTAGTTTTGGTTTTTTAAAATAACAAACAAATTGGAGTTTTATCTTATGGTAAATAATAATAGAGATTTTGTTGATTTCCTTATTGAGCTTTTCAAAAAGAAGAATTTATTCTTCATTATCTTGGTGGTGCTTATAGGTTATATGACATATTTTAATATGTATACCAATGATAAATTTAAGTATCAAACAACGATGAATGTATCTTCAGAATCAGTTATGGTTCCAATAATAGATAATCTTAATGTATATAAAACTTCTGCAGACGTTTATTTAAGTGATCTTAAGCAAAGTATGACGTATTCGAATCTATCTTTAGATTTATGTAAACTCGTTAATTCAACATTTGTAGACGAAAGGTTTATTAATTCGTTAGTTATGGATTATAAGGATAAATATGTTTCAGATAAATCATCACAAGAGATATTTACAAATTTAAAGGGTTCAATCAAAAAACTCCCTAGTGATGCGTCTGTTTGTGTGAACGTTATGATCAGCGGAACGCAGGATTACATACCTTATATGTATAAATATTATAATAGTATGGTTAATAAATATCTTCAAGACGAAGTGAAAAGCTTACTTACTAATCTTAGAATTGGTAAGATTGATTATTTAAACAAAACTATAGCTAGTAATAAATCAGGTTTGCTTGATGAAAATAGAATCGATAGCTTAAGCAAGATGGACTTAAATGCTATTGAAACAAGAAGCCTTACAGTCTTAGGTAAATTGGAACTATTGGAAACTACAGAGCTAGCTGATACGAATGTCAATTTTATTATTTGGAGTCTTTCAACGGTTAATCAGACACTTAACTACATATTTTTATATGCTTTTGCAATATTTCTTTCAATCATAATTTTTGTTCTCAGTGTGGTGATGATTGATTTTAAGTCTCAGTATAAGCTTAGAAATGCTAAAGATAATTAAGTTTTAATTGTTAAAGTTTTAATAGCTAGAAGGTCTTTAATAATCTTAAGTTATTTTATTAGATAGGATAGTCTTTATAATTTTTTTTTAAGTAACATTTATTTATCTTTTTGAAGTCTTTAGTGTTAATTTAACGAGAACATTTTTTATGACTCAAGCAGGTCCCTTAGTTAGTATAGTAATGAATTGCTATAACAGTGATGAATTTCTAAAAGATGCTATCGACTCAATCTATTGCCAAAGTTATCAAAATTGGGAGATAATTTTTTGGGATAATGGCTCTTCAGACAGTAGCTCATTAATTGCTAAAAGCTATGATGAGAAATTAAAGTATTTTCATTCCACAAAGACAACTCCATTAGGAGAGGCTAGAAATATGGCAATGAAGAAAACAAGTGGTAAATATGTAACTTTTCTTGATTGCGATGATCTATACCTTCCTGAGAGAATTGAATTTCAAGTAAATGCAATGGAAAATAATAGCACTGTCTTAAGCTTTGGAAGCTGGATGGAGATTAATGCTTTTGGTGAAGCTGTTAAAAAGTATAAAATTGACTCCGAAAGTGGTAATTTTTTTGAAAAACTGCTCTATAAATATAATGTTAATTTTCAAACTTTGATGATTGATAATGATTTTTTAAAAAAAAATAAAATTCATTTTGATTCCGAATTAACTTTCGCTCCTGATTTTAATCTTGTCATGAAAATTGCATTATTAAATAATATTTCCTCTATTGACAATTACTTAGCAAAATATAGAGTCCATAGTAATTCAATGACTCATAAATATCAAAAAGATAAATATAATGATTTTAATTTCACTATTAAGAAGCTTGAAGATATGGGGGCTAGTGATTTATATCCAAAATTCAAATATCTTGCCTCAGCTATGCTATATCGAATGAAATATAGAGACCAAATAAAGTCTAATCGTTACTTTTCTGCTTTTATGAGTTTGATTTGCTTTATTCTTTTAAGATCAAGAGTAGCTTTGATTAAATAATAGGTTGTATAAATTAATATGATGAATAAAAGTCAAACAAAAATTGCTATTGTAGGAATGGGGTATGTTGGCTTGCCATTAGCTGTTGAATTTGGGCGTTTTTTTCCTACATTAGGCTTTGACTCTAATCATAGAAGAATTGATGAGTTAATTAATGGTTTTGACTCCACACTTGAGGTTGAGTCAAAAGAGTTTGTTGGTATTCAAGATTTATCTTTCACCTATAATATTGATGATATTGCAAATTGTAATATTTATATTATCTGCGTACCAACTCCGATTGATAATCAAAAAAATCCTGATCTTGCTATGATAACTAATGCAAGCTCATCTATAGCGGTTTTGTTAAAAAAAGATGATATTGTTATTTATGAGTCAACTGTATATCCAGGAGCAACTGAAGAGTTATGTGTGCCTATTCTTGAAAATTTTTCAGGGCTATCATTTAATCGAGATTTCTTTTGCGGTTATTCTCCTGAGAGAATAAATCCGGGAGATAAGAAGCATCGACTTACTTCTATTAAAAAAGTTACTTCGGGTTCAACACCTGAGATTGCTGATAAAGTTGATCAGCTTTATAAAAGGATTATTACTGCAGGAACATTTCAAGCTAAAAGTATAAAGGTTGCAGAAGCTGCTAAAGTTATTGAAAATACTCAGCGAGATGTAAATATTGCGTTAATTAATGAGTTAGCTTTGATTTTCAATAAGCTTGATATAGATACTGAGGCAGTTTTAGAGGCTGCAAGTACTAAATGGAACTTTTTAAATTTTAGCCCAGGATTGGTGGGTGGGCATTGTATTGGTGTAGATCCATACTATCTAACTCATAAAGCACTTAAGGTCGGTTACAATCCTGAGATGATTCTTGCCGGCAGAAAAATCAATGATAATATGGGATTTTATGTAGCTGATCAGGTTATTAAATTGATGAATCAAAAAAATATAACTGTAATAGAATCAAATATCCTTATCATGGGGTTTACTTTTAAAGAGAATTGTCCAGATTTAAGGAACACAAGAGTTATTGATATTGTTAATGGTTTAAATAATAAAAATTGCAATGTTGATGTTTATGATCCTTGGGTAAATAAAGAAGAAGCTAATTCTGAGTATGAATTAAGACCAATAAGTAAACCAATTAAAGCAAAATATGATGCTGTAATTTTTGCAGTTGCACATAATGAGTTTAAAGATTTTACAAGGAAAAAAATAAGTTCTTTTTGCAAAAATAATTTTGTTCTTTATGATATTAAATATTTATTAAGAGTAGATGAAGTTGATGGCAGATTATAAATGATAGTCTCAAAATAATTTATGTGTGGAATTATAGGTTTTGCCTCTCAAAGTGAGGTTGAATTCAAAGAAAAATATCTTTCTGGTTCTAAAATGCTTAAGCATAGAGGCCCAGATGATTCTGGTGAATGGTTCTCAGTGGATGGTTGTGTTGGTTTAGGGCACAGAAGGCTATCAATAATAGATATAAGTACAAATGGACATCAGCCAATGTCTTCTGTTAATGGCGACTTGAAAATTGTCTTTAATGGTGAAATCTATAATTATGTTGAACTATCAAAAACATTATCAGATAAAGGCTATAAATTCAACTCAAAGACTGATACTGAGGTAATTCTTGCGGCTTATTCAGAGTGGGGTGAAGAATGCACAAATTTTCTGAATGGTATGTTTGCTTTTGCAATTTATGACTCAAATAAGAAAATTGTATTTATCTCTCGTGATCGAGCTGGTGAAAAACCAGTTTATTATCAATTTAGTAATGGCGTTTTAAGATTTGCATCAGAGTTGAAGGGGTTAATGGATGATAAGTCTTTAAAGAGTAAAATTAATAAAGAATCTTTAGATTGCTTCCTTTCAATGGGATTTGTACCAGGAGATAGGTGTATTTTAGATGGGTTTAATAAATTACCTGCTGCTCATTCTTTAGTCTTCAACTTAAACGATAGCAATATCTTTATCAAAAAGTATTGGGAATTACCAGTTAATCAGAGCAGTAATCATAGTGAGTTATCTCTTGTTGAAGAGTTAGAGGGGCTGCTTGATAATTCAGTAAAACTTCAATTATCAGCAGATGTCCCAGTTGGCGTATTACTAAGTGGGGGAGTTGACTCAAGCTTAATTACTGCCATTGCTTCTCGCCATATTAAGAATTTAAAAACCTTTAATGTGAGATTTCCTGGCCAAGGAAAGTTTGATGAAACAGAGTATGCAAGAAAAATTTCCAATCACTTTGGAACTGAGCATATTGAACTTGAAGCATCACAAGTTGATGTTGATATGTTGATTAAGCTTGCACGACAATTTGATGAACCAATCGTAGATTCTTCAATGATTCCAATGTTTATGGTAAGTGAGCTAGTTCAGAAGCACTGTAAAGTTGTTTTGGGTGGAGATGGTGGAGATGAGTTATTTGGTGGCTATGAGCACTATAGTCGTTTGCTTTGGATGGATAAATATTACAAATTTATTCCTTTATTCCTTCGTCAAGCAGCTGTATTAATGTCTGATAAAACTATGCCACTTGGTATGAAAGGTAAAAACTGGATTCAAAGTCTTCGTTATGATCTGAATACTGAGGTTCCATTAATAGCAAACTATTTTGACTCTATTAATAGAAAGAAACTCATGCAAAGTACTTTTTCAAATTGGCCATTAGTTGCTGAAGGTATTTTAAATTCTCAAATACCCCATAATAAAGATTTACTGCAGAGATTAACCCGCATGGATTTTCATAATTATTTGACAGAAGATATATTGGTTAAAGTTGATAGGGCGAGCATGCTAAATTCATTAGAAATTAGAGCACCATTTCTTGATAAAAATATAATTGAATTTGCTTTTAAAAAAGTTCCATCATCATTAAAAGCAACCTCTAAAAATAAGAAAATTTTACTTAAAAGTCTAACTCGTCAAATATTACCAACTGATTTTGATTCTAATCGTAAACAGGGTTTTTCTATTCCAATTAATGATTGGCTAAAAAAAGGAAAGTTCCGAGATTTCTTTTATAATATATTATTAGATCCTCAAACTATTTTTGACAGAAAAACAGTAGAAAAATTATTTAAATATCAAGACATGGGATTTAATAATGGGGAAAGATTATTTGCACTCTTAATGTTTGAATTGTGGAGAAGAGAGTATAAAATTTCTATTTAATATAGGGTAGAAAATGAAATTAGAATTTTTGAATATGCTATGTTGCGTACAAGAAAATAACTTTTCTTTTACATTGCAATAAATTTCCATTAGTTGGCAATATGTTTAAAAGAAAAATTCTTGTTACAAGCTATCATGGAATTCTTTTATTAATCCCTCAATAATATCTTGAATGGAATTACTAGAGACTTTTGATTGGCTTTCTCCAGAGTATAATCAAGAGCAAACTTCTAAAAATATAAGGTAATGGATGCGTGATGCTAAGAATAGAGATATTGAAATTATTAAAGTAGGACATTTAGTTTCACGTGGAAAAAAATAATATTCATTCAAGCCCAATGATTATTGGCATAGATGCTTCTAATTTACGACAGGGTGGTGGTCTTACTCATCTAATTGAATTGATTTCAGAATTAGAGCCAGAGAAGCATAATTTTCAAAAAATAATTATATGGGGAGATAAAACTACCCTTGATAGTTTAATAAACGCCTCATGGCTTGTTAAAGTTTCTCCACATGAATTACTAAAAGGTTTTATTTCTCGTTTTTTATGGCAGCGTTTTAAACTTTCTGAATCTGCTAAAGTGCACCATTGTGACTTATTATTTATTCCTGGCGGGAGTTTCTCCTCGACATTTAGACCAATTGTTACTATGAGTAGGAATATGCTACCTTTTGAATGGAATGAAGCTAAACGCTATGGTTTTGCTCCTATTACTTTAAGACTAGTAATTTTGAGGTGGTTGCAATCTAAAAGTTTCCGATCCGCTAATGGTGTAATATTTTTAACAGATTATGCAAATAATCAAGTAACTAAGATAACTGGTGATTTTTCTGGAAAAAAATCAATTATTCCTCATGGATTAAACAAAAGATTTAATCTGGAGCCAAAAGAACAGCTTGAAATCTCTCAATATAATAATGACAACCCTTATCAGTTATTATATGTTTCTATAATTGATCAATATAAGCACCAGTGGCACGTAGTGGATGCTGTAGCTAAGTTGAGAGACATTGGATATCCAGTTGTACTTAACTTAGTTGGTCCTGCATACCCTGCTTCATTAAAGCGCTTATCAAAAAAAATTAATAAATTTGATAAAAAAAAGGAATATATTAAATATCATGGCTCTATTCCATATAAAGATTTACATAATATTTATAAGGAATCCCATCTTGGTATTTTTGCGTCAAGTTGTGAAAATATGCCTAATATACTTTTAGAGACTATGGCATCAGGATTACCAATTGCATGTTCAAATAGAGGTCCAATGCCTGAAATACTTGGTAATGCTGGTCTATATTTTAATCCTGAACATTCAAATGAAATTTTTGATGCTCTTGAAAGCCTTATAACAAGCCCACAGCTAAGAGAAAAAAAAGCTCATGCAAGTTTTCATAAGGTTGAAAAGTACTCATGGTCAATTTGTACTAAAGAAACTTTTACTTTCTTAGAAAGTGTTATAGCAGATTATAAGAAATCCTTATGTGTGGAATAGTAGGAACATTTGGAGGCAATACTAGTCTTATTCATAAGGCTTGTGAGGCTTTAAAACATAGGGGACCAGACGACTCTGGAGTATTTATTAATGATGAGATAAGCATTGCTTTAGGACACCAAAGACTTTCTATTCTTGATTTGTCTGATTTTGGACATCAGCCAATGATGAGTAATAACAAACAAGTAGTTATTGTTTTTAATGGTGAAATATATAATTTTATTGAATTAAGATCAAATTTAGAGAAAGATGGATATGTTTTCAAAGGGGATTCTGATACTGAGGTTCTCTTAAACTTATACCTTTCTTTTGGAACTGACATGTTATCAAAGTTAAATGGCATCTTTGCATTTGCAATCTTTGATATTAGTACTGATGTTCTTTTTGTTGCAAGAGATGCTCTAGGAGTTAAGCCTCTATATTATTCTTCAGAAGATGGTGTATTCACTTTTGCTAGTGAAATAAAAGCATTATTAGAGTTTGATTCTATAAGTAAAGAGCTAAACTTAGAGGCTATAAATCGATATCTTTCATTCTTATGGTGTCCTGGAGATGGAACACCAATCAAATCAATTAAAAAACTATTACCTGGTGAAGCTTTAATTATAAAAAATGGTCAAATTAATAAAAAATGGATATGGTACCAGCTGCCAATTTTTCGTGGAATACGCTCTAATTTAAGTAAAAAAGATTCAATTCTAGGTACTACCGACCATTTAAGACAGGCCGTTCATAGGCAAATGATCTCTGATGTCCCTTTAGGTGCTTTCCTTTCTGGTGGCTTGGATTCTAGCTCAGTTGTTGCGTTTGCAAGAGAAGTAAACCCTGATATTAAATGTTTTACAATTAAAACTGAAGGAGGGCAAGATAAAGGTTTTATTGATGATTTACCTTATGCGAAAAAAGTAGCAAAGCATTTAAATGTAAGTTTAGAAGTCATATCTATTGACTCAAAAACAATAGCTGAAGACCTCCAATCCATGGTTATTCAGTTAGATGAGCCATTGGCTGATCCAGCTTCTCTTAATGTCCGCTATATTAGTCAACTTGCTAAAGATCAAGGCATTAAGGTTCTTCTTTCTGGCGCCGGAGGTGATGATATATTTACTGGTTATCGTCGGCATTATGCATTAGAGATTGAGGGTTATTGGAATTGGCTGCCAAAAAATATTAGACAATTCATAGAAAATACTTCAAAACATCTTAATAATAATAAACCTATCCAACGAAGATTATCAAAACTATTTAATGGGGCGGGTCTTGATAATGATGAAAGGTTATTAAATTATTTTAGATGGACAAGTGATTTAACTTTGCAGTCGCTTTATTCCTCTGATATGCAAGAATGCATGCTGAATAGTATTACTAACTCTCCAATGATTGATTTTATTGGGGACCTTTCTAAAAATACTTCAAGATTGGATCAAATGCTTGCTATTGAGCAGCGGTTTTTTCTTGCAGACCATAATCTAAACTATACAGATAAAATGTCTATGGCTGTTGGTCTGGAGACCCGTGTTCCTTTTTTGGATAAAGATTTGATTGAATTTGCCGCTCATATTCCAAATAAGTACAAACAAAGAGGGCATGAAGGTAAGTGGGTATTAAAAAAAGCTATGGAGGCATACTTGCCTAAAGATATAATATATCGTCCAAAATCAGGCTTTGGAGTTCCCCTTAGAAGGTGGTTACAGGAGGATTTAAAAGAACTCTTAGGAGATCTTTTATCAGTAGATAGTCTAAATAAAAGAGGATTATTTTCAGCACAAGCTGTTCAGAAACTTATATCTGATAATGACCATGGTAAAATTGACGCAAGTTATACTTTATTATCATTACTATGTATCGAGATATGGTGCCGTGCATATATTGATAATTGAGTTTAAAAACAACATTTTTAATTTTTAAGGTTTAATTTTTGAAACAAATTCTTCAAAACCTCTCTAATGGAGAGACTTCGTTATCTGATGTGCCTTGCCCCCAAGTCATTAAAGGTTCAATACTTATTAGTTCTTGCAATTCGCTAGTTTCAGCAGGAACTGAGCGCATGCTTATTGATTTTGGTAAGGCAAATATGATTGACAAGGCTCGACAGCAGCCTGATAAAGTAAAAATGGTTCTAAGTAAAGTAAAGAATGATGGCCTTCTTACTACAATTGATGCAGTTCGTTCAAAATTGGATCAGCCTCTACCTCTTGGATACTGTAATGCTGGGGTTGTTTTAGAGACAACTGAAGAGGGCTTTTCTGTAGGTGACAGGGTTGTCTCAAACGGATATCACGCAGAAGTTATTAGAGTTACTAAAAATCTTTGTGCCAAAATTCCTGATAATGTAGATAATGAATCTGCTGCTTTTACAGTTTTAGCTGCTGTAGGTCTTCAAGGTATAAGGCTTATTCAGCCTACTTTAGGAGAAAGTTTTGTTGTTACAGGCTTAGGACTTGTTGGGTTATTATGCGTTCAAATGTTGCGGGCTAACGGATGTAGAGTTCTTGGTGTTGATTTTGACTCTAAAAAATGTGAAATCGCAAGAAAATATGGTGCTGAAACAGTTGACCTTTCAAAAAATGAAGACCCTATTTTATTTTCAAGAAGTTTTTCAAATGGAAGAGGGGTTGATGGCGTAATAGTGACAGCCTCAAGCGAATCAGATTTAATTATGCATCAAGCAGCTGAAATGTGCCGTCAGCGTGGCCGCATTGTTTTAGTTGGTGTAGTTGGCCTTAATCTTCGTCGTGATGATTTTTTTAAAAAAGAGATTACATTTCAAGTTTCTGCTTCATATGGTCCAGGCAGATACGATGCGTTTTACGAAGAAAATGGAAATGACTATCCAATTGGATTTGTGCGTTGGACAGAACAGAGAAATTTTGAAGCAGTTTTAGCAATGATGTCTGAAGGGCAATTAGATGTTAAGTCTTTAATTACTCATCGATATAGTATTGAAGATGCTATCGAAGCCTACTCCTTTTTAAATGATTCATCAGCATTAGGTATTATTTTAAGTTATCCAGATTTTTCTAAAAATAACTTAAAAAAATCAAAAATTACGTTATTAAATTCACACTCTTCAGACCCACAACCTTCAATACCTTGTGTTGGCTTCATTGGTGCAGGAAACTATGCCTCTCGAACACTTATTCCAGCTTTTAAAGAGGCTGATTGTTTCCTTGAAACTCTCATAAGCAGTGGAGGGGTTAGTGGAGTCCATCATGGAAATAAAAATGGCTTTGTTTCAACCTCCACTAACTTATCAGACCTTTGGAATAATAAAATTAATACAATTGCTATTGTTACTAGACATAATAGCCATGCTAAACAGGTTGTTGAATCTCTTATTCATGGTAAAAATGTTTTTGTAGAAAAGCCATTGGCCCTTACATTAGAAGAAATTGAATCAATTGAAAAAGCATATAATTCTGCTAATAATTCTGCCCATGTAAGGTTAATGGTTGGTTTTAATAGAAGATTTGCGCCTCATATAGTCAAAATGAAAGATTTATTGAGTAAACAAAAGTCACCTAAGTCAATTATTATCACAGTTAATGCTGGAGCTATTCCAAAGGATCATTGGGTTCAAGACAACTCAATAGGTGGTGGCAGAATTATAGGAGAGGGGTGCCACTTTATTGATTTGATGCGCCACTTGATAGGACACTCAATTGTTGATTTTCAATCAACAATGATTGGTAGTAGTCTTGATAATGAAATCCAAGAAGATAAGGTAAGTATATCACTGACCTTTAAAGATGGTTCATTTGGAACTATCCATTACTTTGCTAATGGTGGAAATGAATATCCTAAAGAGCGTATTGAGGTGTTTTGTGAAAATTCTGTTTTAAAAATGGATAATTATCGACTTTTAAAAGGTTATGGTTTTGCCAATTTTAAAAGTTTAAGATTATTTAAGCAGGATAAGGGTCAAAAAGCATGTGCAAAAGCTTTTTTAGACTCAATTCGCGAAGGAAGAGCATCACCTATACCATATGAAGAGTTAATGGAGAGCTCTCGGATTTCTATTGAAATTGCAAATTCTCTTCGACAATCATAACGAGCTTTACTGATGCGAACGTATCTTTATAAGTTTTATAGATACTGGAATACCATTCGCTATCTCAAATTGGTTCAAATATTTGCTAGATTAAAGCTTTTCTTGCCTAGCTTTAATGTTCATCAAGTTAGAAAAAATGACCTAAGTATAGTAGCTAATAAATGGATTCAGCAACCTATGCGAAGTCAGCGGATGCTTTCCGAAAACACTTTTAATTTCTTGAATGAAACACATGAAATTAAACTTGGTGACTGGAATAATTCTAAAATTTCAAAACTTTGGTTGTATAACTTGCACTACTTTGATGATTTAAATGCATATGATTCTTCAGTAAGAATTAGCTGGCACCATGCTTTAATAAATAGATGGATAGTGGAAAATTCGCCCTTCAAAGGAAATGGATGGGAGCCTTATCCCTCTTCTCTGAGAATTGTAAATTGGATTAAGTGGTCGCTTAATGGTAATTCAATAGAGAATGACTGGGCTAATTCTCTCGAAATTCAAGCCCGTTATTTATCAGTAAATATTGAAAAACACCTTTTAGGTAACCATATTATTGCTAACGCAAAAGCTTTAATTTTTGCAGGCTTATTTTTCCAAGGCAAAGAGGCAAATTATTGGTACAACAAAGGTAAGAAAATACTTAAAAGAGAATTGAAAGAGCAAGTTTTATCTGACGGGGGTAATTTTGAATTATCTACAATGTACCATTCAATTTTTTTAGAAGACATGCTTGATTTAATCAATATTCATCGAACTTATAATTGTGAGCCACCAAATGAACTAGAAAAAATAATTCCTATAATGTTTAATTGGTTAAAAGCAATGTGCCATCCTGATGGTAAGATTTCATTTTTTAATGATTCAGCTTTTGGCATTGCATCATCTGTTGAAGAAATAGAAAGTTATGGTTTGAGACTTAATCTTTTAAAATCATCAAGTGACTTCAACACTAAACATCGTATCACTAATTTAAGTTCAAGTGGTTTTACACGAGTTGCTTTTAGTGATTTAGTTGCGATAATTGATCGTTCATCAGTTGGACCTAGCTATCTTCCAGGCCATGCTCATGCAGATACTTTAAGTTTCGAACTATCTCTGTTTGGCAAAAGAGTAATAGTAAATTCTGGAACATCTATTTATGGTAATTCTAAAGAGCGCCAGCTTCAAAGGTCAACAGAATCTCACTCAACTGTAGTGGTTGATAAAGAAAATTCTAGTGAGGTTTGGAAGGGCTTCAGAGTTGCTAGAAGAGCTAAAGTGCAAAACTCTAAAGATGATGAACATGAAGGCATAATTACTCTATCTGCTAGTCATAATGGGTATCATCGTCTTAGTGGTAGGCCAACGCATAGACGTAAATGGGAGTTTTCAAATAACCTCCTGGTTTTGAATGATTTAATATCAGGGAAAGGAACTCATCATGTAGATGTAGTTTTTCCAATTCATCCACAAGTTAAAATACTTGATATAAGTGAGAATATGGTTGTATTAGATTTACTTGGAAAAAAAATTAATATTAATTTTGATGGTGTTGGGTTGCTCAAATTAGAAAAAACCTCCTATCACCCTGAATTTGGTGTTTCTGTTCAAAACCATCAAATACATTATAGACTTTCTAAAAATCTTCCAATAACTGTCAAAACAAGGATATCTTGGTGATAAATTCTAATCTAAAAAAAATATTGATTGTTTTTGGTACTAGACCTGAAGCAATTAAAATGGCACCTTTAGTTATAGAATTGAAGAAAAAAATGGTTGTTAAGGTTTGTGTTACTGCACAACATCGACATTTATTAGATCAGGTTCTAGATTTGTTTGAAATTATTCCAGATTTTGATTTGGACATAATGAAACCTAAACAAGATTTGTTTGATGTAACTACTAATGTTCTTAAGGGAATAAAAGAGGTAATAGGAAAGTGGAGGCCTAATATTGTTCTAGTACACGGCGACACTACAACAGCAATGGCTACATCTATGGCAGCTTTTTACTTAAAGATTCCTATAGGACAAATTGAAGCTGGATTACGAACGAATAACATCTATTCTCCATTCCCAGAGGAATTTAATCGTCAATTAGTAACTAAACTTGCTGGGTATCATTTTGCACCTACTGAAAAAGCAAGACAAAATTTACTGAATGAGCAAGTAGAAGATAAAAATATTTATGTTACGGGTAATACCGTGATTGATTCGCTTCTTTCGGTTATTGAAAAAGCAAGGAAAATGAACTACTCGAGTGATTTAATAAAATTACTACCTTTTTTGAGTAATGGAAGTCTAGCTAGAATAGTTTTAGTTACAGGACATCGACGAGAAAATTTTGGCAAGGGCTTTGAAGAAATTTGTCAGGCATTGAAAGAAATTGCCTTAAAAAATCTTGATGTTGAAATTATATATCCTGTGCACCTAAATCCCAATGTTAGAGAGCCAGTTAATAGGCTAATATCAAATATTAAAAATATTCATCTTATTGAGCCGATGGATTATCTTTCTTTTATTAAGGTAATGGATGCCTCTTACCTCATTTTGACCGATAGTGGCGGTATTCAAGAAGAGGCGCCAAGTCTTGGTAAGCCTGTAGTTCTTATGAGAGACTCTACAGAAAGGCCAGAAGCAGTTGAGGCTGGAACCGTTAAAATAGTAGGCTCAAATAAAAAGAAGATTTTTGAGTCTGTTAATTTCCTTCTAAACAATGATATTGAGTATAAAAAAATGTCAAAAGCTCATAATCCTTATGGGGATGGAACTGCCAGCAAACTTATTTCTAAGGTTTTAGAGGAGTTATTTAATGCAAGTTAGTGTAATTGGTTTAGGATATATTGGACTCCCAACTGCAGCTTTAATAGCGTCTCATGGAATAAAGGTGACTGGTGTCGATGTAGATTCTAAAATTGTGAATACTATTAATCAAGGTAAGATTCATATAGTTGAGCCAGGTTTAGGTAAATTAGTTCAATCTTCAGTAAACGCTGGAAATTTATTTGCTTCAATCCAGGCTGTCAAGGCTGATGTTTTTATTATCGCTGTTCCTACGCCTTTTAAGGATAACAATAAGCCAGATTTATCTTTTATAAGATCTGCAGCTAAAAGTATAGCGCCTTTTATAGAGAGTGGAAACCTTGTAATATTAGAGTCAACATCGCCAGTAGGCACTACTGAAAAAATTAAAGAGTGGATTAAAGAGGCTCAGAAGAAATCTAGTTGCTCTAGCAGAGATAAAAATATGATAGGTGATGTTGCAATAGCATATTGTCCAGAAAGGGTATTACCTGGAAATATATTGCATGAGTTGGTTCAGAATGACAGAATAATTGGAGGCCTGTCCAAGGCCTGTGCAAAGAAAGCAGTTGAATTTTATAAAATTTTTGTTAAAGCTGACTGCTTAGTTACAGACTCTAGAACTGCAGAATTAAGTAAGCTTGTTGAAAACTCATTTCGTGATGTAAATATAGCTTTTGCTAATGAGCTTTCACTTATATCTGATAAATTAGGTGTTAATGTTTGGGAATTAATTAACCTTGCGAACCATCACCCAAGAGTCAATATATTGCAGCCTGGGCCTGGAGTAGGAGGCCATTGTATAGCAGTAGACCCATGGTTCATTGTTGACTCCGCTCCCAATGAGGCAAAATTGATTAAACTGGCTCGATTAATTAATGACCAAAAGCCAAATTTTGTTTTACAAAAAGTTCATCAAGCTGTCATTAATACTAAAAAAGATATCTCAAAAATAAGCATTGCATGCTTAGGTTTGTCATTTAAGCCTGATATTGATGACTTAAGAGAAAGTCCATCATTAGAAATTACTAAAAAGATTGCTGCTATGGGTTTTAAAAAACAATACATAGTTGAACCTAACATTATTGACTTACCTGTAGAATTGAAAACAAGTTTATCGGAACTAGTGGATTTACAAAAAGCAATAGTTTCATCAGATATTTTATTATTATTAGTAGACCATACTCCATTTAAAAAAATGAACCTAGAGCTATTGTCTGGAAAACAGATTGTTGATACTAGAGGAGCATGGTCTGAGAAATGAAAATAGTATTTTTTACTTTTTATTTTCCACCGGACATAGGAGCGGGGGCTTTTAGATCAGTTGCTTTTAGTAAATCTTTAAAAAGAAAGCTTAAAGATGATGATAAGGTTCATGTTATTACCGCTCATCCAAATCGATATAAAGCGCATCGTGTAAAAGCCAAAGATATTGAAATTGATGAAATGATTACAATTCATAGAATTAATGTTCCTGCCCACAGTGGAACCATGTTTTCTCAAGCGTACACTTTTTGTGTATTTTTCTTTTATGCATTTAATTTGTGTAGAAAATTAAAACCCGATTTCTTAATAGGTACATCTTCAAGATTAATGACGGCTATCCTAACGTGGATTTCTGCAAGCTTCCTTAAAAAGAGATATTTTATTGATATGCGTGATATTTTTTCAGAAACGATATCTGATATTTTTATGCAAAAAAATAGAATGATAGGGTTAATAATAAAACATATTTTTTTGAAATTAGAAAAGTGGATTTTAAGCTCTGCTGCTGGAGTGAATGTTGTTTCAGAGGGCTTCATCAAATATTTTGAAAATAATGGCATTGATACTTCAAATTGGTTTTTCTTCCCAAATGGTGTTGATGAAGATTTTGTAGATTTTCCTATTCATGATATTGAACAAAAAAAGAAGGTAAAAACTATTTTATATGCTGGAAATATTGGAAAGGGCCAAGGTCTTGAGAAGATAATCCCTGATATCGCAAAAAGTTTAGGCTCAGAATACCTGATTAAAATTATTGGTGATGGAGGGGCTATTTCAATATTGAGAGAATCAATTAAAAAAGAAAATGTTAAAAATATTCAGTTATTACCTCCAGTTGGTAGACATGAATTAACTCAATATTATTTAGAGGCAGATATTCTTTTTCTACACTTAAATAATATCCCTGCGTTTAAAAGAGTTTTGCCATCCAAAATTTTTGAATATGCCGCCTTAGGAAAGCCAATAATTGGTGGATTGAATGGATATTCTGCGGAATTTATGAGGCAGAATATTCCATATGCTCAAGTATTCTCTCCTGGTGATTCTAAAAGAGCAGTTAAGTTAATTTTAGATTCAAATAGTATTGAAATTTCTAGAGATATAGTAAATAAATTTGTTAGCAAATATTTAAGAGTTTCAATTATGGATGAGCTAGCTCATGAGTTAGTTTTATGTATAGATGATCAAAAAAAATAAAAAGGAGTGTTTAGTGTCTTTTAAGAGTTACCAGCTCCAATTTTTTTTGCAAAATGGTTTATTGCGTCTACATAACCATTAACGCTTCCACAGTCAAACCTCTTGCCTTTAAACTTATACGCTAAAACCCTTCCTTTTATTGACTGAACTTTTAAGGCATCAGTAATTTGTATTTCACCACCCTTATCTGGATGAATATTTTTAAGAATATCAAAAATATCTGGAGTCAGAATATAACGACCAATAATTGCCATATTGCTTGGAGCATCTTTTGAATCCGGTTTTTCAACCATATCTGTAACTTCATATAAGCCTAAAGTGTCATCAATTAATTTTCCATTAATTATTCCATATTGATTACTTTTTTCAATTGGAATTTCTTCAATCGCTATTAAGGAGCACTGATATTTGTTATAAATTTGAACCATGTTGGCGATTACACCATTATCTTCATAATCGCAAAGATCGTCAGCTAATATTACTGCAAAAGCTTCATTTCCAATTAGAGGTTCACCACTTAAGATGGCATGACCAAGGCCTAACATTTTATTTTGACGTACATATGTGAAGGTTGAACTTTCAATAATAGATTGAATCTCTTTTAGATAATGTTCTTTAGATGTCCCAATAAGTTGTGATTCAATTTCAAAAGCATTATCAAAGTGATCTTCAATTGAGCGCTTACCTCTTCCAGTTACAATTGCCATATTATTAATATTGGCCGCAAGTGCCTCCTCAACCCCATATTGCAAGAGAGGTTTCGTTAGAATTGGAAGCATCTCCTTGGGAACTGCTTTAGTTGCAGGCAAGAACCGAGTTCCATAGCCTGCAGCAGGAAAAAGACATTTTTTAATCATCAAAGTTTGTGCCTATATAATAATTATTTAATGAAATATATTTAACATGAAAAAGTTGATGTAAAGTTACAGTTTAATTGATACTAAGTTATTACATATATCTAATTTAGCTATAAAG
>Ga0075447_10000280_pt1 | contig 26005 bp, 29 predicted proteins | sample CoawatmetaG10DNA_FD_72352 | JGI IMG/M metagenome (GOLD analysis project Ga0075447, IMG submission 72352) | Marine microbial communities from the West Antarctic Peninsula - Coastal water metaG104-DNA | ecosystem: Environmental > Aquatic > Marine > Coastal | place: Atlantic Ocean: West Antarctic...
AATGTATTTTTCAGTCATGCAGTAAAGACTGAACAAAATTTAATCGAAGACTTGATCGTAGAATCACTACGCATGTATGGTCACGACTGTTATTACTTACCACGAACAATAGTAAACGAAGATACTATATTAGGTGATGCAGCAGATTCAAGTTTTGAAGATGCATACGAAATTGAGATGTATTTGGAAGGTGTCGAAGGATTTGAAGGTGAAGGAGACTTATATTCTAAGTTCGGTGTAGAAGTTAGAGATACAGCAAATTTTATAATGTCAAGAAGAAGTTGGGAGAGATTCGTTTCACTTGATGCAAACTTGGCAACAGGATTAAGACCTAATGAAGGTGACTTAATCTATTTTCCATTAACTAAAAGTGTTTTCGAAATTAAGTTTGTCGAACACGAAAATCCATTCTATCAACTAGGTAAGTTACACACATTTAAGATGACTTGTGACTTATATGAATATAGTGGTGAAGATTTCAACACAGGTGTCGGTGAACTTGATACTGATTTAGATTTAGCTCAAACAACCGGTATTACATTAACATTAGCAAACTCAAATGTAGAGAGAGCGTTTGTTGTTGGTGAGACAGTTTCACAACTAGTTACAGATACTATAGTCGTATCTGGTACAGTTTTAGCTTGGAGTGAAGATACAAACAAGTTAACTGTTGGTAAAATTAATACAACTGATACTACTAGTACACTAGATGCATTCTTACTTACAGATTCAAGAGATGGAGTTATTAAGTCAGAGAATGCCTTAGATGGTGATTTGATAGCAATGAGTGGACCAGGACAAGAAGGATTCTATGTTAAGGTCGAAGAAGGAACATCATCAATACAAATACCAAGTTATATTACAGACGGTTTAACAGGAACAGATGCAGTAGTGTTAGAGACACCGACTATAGATAGAGTACTACTAGAAACTGGTACAGGATTTGACCAATCAGCTCAAGATTACTTAGCTGTAGAAGATAGTTTAGCTTCAAGAAGAATTGTTGCAGTAGTCGGAAGTAATCAAGAATTAACTACAGACGCTGGAGCCTTTAATTTTGATATCGAAACAGATGCAGACGGTATTATAGATTTTTCAGAAGGTAATCCCTTTGGAGATGCAACATAATGTTAGACACCCATTTTTATCACGAAACTATTAAAAGAAGTGTATCTGTATTCGGTACATTATTTAATAACATTACTATTAAACGAGAGAGTGGTAAGTTAATTAAAGTACCACTAGCTTACGGTCCTAGAAGTAAATGGATTGCTAAGTTACAACAAACAGCGAATTTACAAACAACAAGAAGTGCTATCAGTCTACCTAGAATGGGATTTGAGATGACATCTATTAACTATGATGCTACAAGAAAGTTGACAAAGAAAACTTTGATGAGAGCTGCTGATACATCAAATCCATTGAAGATGCAACATCAGTTTGCACCAGCACCATATGACATAGGATTTAGTCTAAGTGTTCTTGTTAAAAATACAGATGACGGATTACAAATAATTGAACAAATATTACCATACTTCACACCTGATTATACAGTAACAATAAACACCGTACCTGGTATGGCTGATAAAAGAGACATACCAATTATCTTGTCTAGTGTTACACAAACAGATGAATACGAAGGTGATTTTGAAACAAGACAAGTTCTAAGATACGATTTAGAGTTTGTAATGAAAAATTACATATACGGACCTGTGAAATCATCAGAGATGATAAGAACATCTACAGTCAGAACATACATGGAAAAGGGTACAGGTAAGATAATCGATACAGAAGCTGCAGGTAGAGTAGTTAATCAAGTTGTTACAATTTCACCTCAAGATGCTACTGCTAATGATGATGTAACATACAACGAAACAACAACATGGTTTGAACAACCTACTATAACATATTCGGACGATAAATCAAGCGATCCGAAATAGATATAAATACATATTATGAGTAAAGTCGATAAAAAATTAGATGAGCTCCTTGATATTCAAGGTGAAATCGTACTAGCCGAAAAGAATCTACCTACTATAGTATCTAACGAACAAGATAAAGGTAATGATTACAAATACTCCAGAGAAATCTTTTACGGTCTTGTGGAGCGCGGACAAGACGCTATAGAGGGTATATTAGAGATAGCGAAGGAATCAGAACACCCTAGAACATACGAAGTAGCTGGTCAATTAATTAAAACTGTTAGTGAAACTGCAGAGAAATTAATAGACTTACAAACAAAAATGAAACTATTAGATAAAGATGAAACAAAACCAGACAAAATACAGAATAATCTGTTTGTCGGTTCATCAGCTGAATTACAGAAGTTATTAAAACAAAATGCACAAGAATGAAGGTTACCTAGGTAATATCAATGTTAAGAGAGCTGGTGTAGCCGCTCAATGGACAGAAGAAGAAATCTTAGAATACAAGAAGTGTATGGAAAATCCCGCTCACTTCATTGAAAATTATATCAAAATCATATCACTAGATGACGGATTAGTGCCGTTCAGTCTTCGTGGATATCAAGATGATTTAATTACACACTTTGATGAGAGTAGATTTAGTATCGTACTAGCTTGTAGACAGTCTGGTAAGTCGATTACAACTTGTGCTTATCTAGTCTGGTATCTACTATTTCAACCAGAACAAACAATAGCTATTCTCGCAAACAAAGGTTCGACCGCTCGTGAGATGTTAGCTCGTATAACAACTATGTTAGAACATGTACCATTCTTCTTACAACCTGGTACTAAAGTACTAAATAAAGGTTCTATTGAGTTTGAAAATGATAGTAGAATCATAGCGTCAGCTACTGGTGCGAATTCAATTCGTGGTTTATCAGTAAATCTTCTATATCTTGATGAGTTTGCTTTCGTAGATAACGCAGAACAGTTCTATACATCTACATATCCTGTTGTTACATCAGGTGGTAAATCAAAAGTTATTATCACATCTACAGCAAATGGTATCGGAAACATGTATCATAAACTATATGAAGGAGCTCTAAATAAAAAGAATGAGTATCAACCATATACTATTAACTGGTGGGATGTTCCTGGTAGAGATGAGAAATGGAAAGCTCAAACAATAGCAAACACTTCAGAATTACAATTCGAACAAGAATTCGGTAATTCATTCTTAGGAACAGGAAACACTTTGATTAGTGCTAACTGTTTACTAGGACTTCAAGGTGCTGATGCATTGTGGACTAAAGAAAATGTTCACTTGTATCAAGAACCTGCGAAAGACCATGTTTATGTCATGACAGTTGATGTTGCAAGAGGTAGAGGACAAGATTACTCTACATTCTCAATATTTGATGTGACAGAAAAACCATTTAAACAAGTAGGTATATACAGAGATAATATGATATCTCCTCTACTATTTCCAGATGTTATAGAAAGATATGGAAAATTGTATAACGAGGCTTTAATCGTAGTTGAAAATAACGATCAAGGTCAAATTGTAGTAAATAACTTGTACTATGATTTAGAATATCCAAATGTATTCACAACCTCTAGTGTAAAATCTTCAGGTATTGGTGTTACAATGACAAGAAAAGTAAAACAGATAGGTTGTTCTACTTTGAAAGAGTTAATGGAAGAAAACAAGTTAAGAGTGATAGATAAGTTCACAATCAATGAATTAGTAACGTTTGTAGGTAAAGGTACATCTTATGAAGCTGACGGAGGTAATCATGATGATTTAGTCATGAACCTTGTCATGTTCTCATGGTTTATAACTACACCATATTTCGAGAGTCTAACAAACTTAGAATTGAAAAAAATGTTATATGATGAACAGATGATGATGGCAGAAGATGACATGGTCCCGTTCGGAATTATTGATGATGGCAGTCCTGTAAAAGATAGTTTCCGCGAAGGTGGTGATACTTGGACAGTTGTTGACGAAGTGAACTTTTATTAAATTATAAATACTAGTTAATGATGACACTAAGTTATCATAAACAATAATATAAACTTTTTATTTCGAAATAAAAAAAATTTAGGAGACAAAAAATGGCATTTCAAGTTTCGCCTGGAGTACAGGTTCAAGAAATCGATGCTACTAATGTTATTCCTGCGGTCTCTAGTTCTACAGGAGCATATTGTGGTCACTTCCGTTGGGGTCCAGCGGATGAAGTAACAACAGTAAGTTCTGGTAAAGGATTGGTAGATTCATTCGGGGAGCCCGATAATACAGATATTTCAGCTGAGCATTTTTACCCAGCTGCTAATTTTCTTGATTATGGGATAGACTTAAAAGTAGTTAGAATCGTGACAACCACAATGGTAAACGCGACAACAACAAGTGGACAATCTTTATTAATAAAGAATTTAACCCACTATCGTGCAAATTTCAACACTGGTCAAGCCTCTGTTGGTAATTATGGCGCAAGATATGCAGGAGCATTAGGTAATTCACTTAAAGTTTCAGTATGTGGTGGTGCTTCAGCTTTTGCAGCAGCAGGTGTTACAACAACAAATGGAACAACAGCTATTTTAGGAACTTCTATTGAAGTGACTTTAGGTGAAAAATTCATTGTTGGTGACATTATTACAGCAATAGCTTCAGACACAACAAGATATAGAATATCAGCTATAGCTTTCGACTCCGGTGCAACCGGCGCAGCGACAGTTACTATAGCACAAGAAGGTGATAAAACTCGTGGATTAGCAGCAGCTGTTTCAAGCGGTGTTGCATTATCAAGAGAATGGGAATTTGCAGGTCAGTTCAATAAAGCACCAGGAACTTCTACTTTTACGAGTACAAGATCAGGTCTTACTGATGAAATGCATATTGTCGTTTTAGATGAAGACGGCGAGATATCAGGAATTCCTGGTACAATCTTAGAAAGATTTGAATCAGTTTCAAAAGCTTCAGATGCTAAAGATGAATTTGGTGCGAGTAATTATTATGTAACAGTTATTGAAAATGCTAGTAAGTATATTTTTCAACTAGACCATAGTGGTACGTTTACTTCATCAGGTAATGCTGCAGCAGGTGTTACTTTTGCAACAGGTACTTTACCAGATTCATTATCATTTACGAATGGTCTTGATGGTAGACAACCTTCTACAGGACAGAAAATACTAGCATGGAAAACACATTTCGGTAGTGCAGACAACGAAGATATCTCTTTAATGATATCAGGTAGTTCTCAAGCAGATAGTGGAAGTGGTTCAACAGTTGTAACAAGAGCTGAAGCAACAGGGTATTATAATCAATTAATGAACATTGCAGAAGATAGAAAAGATTGCGTAGTCTTCTTTTCTCCTATTAGGTCAGATGTCGTTGACTCCGGTATAACCGGTGCTGCGAATGTCAAAGCTACTGCAGATACATTAAATAGTTCTAGTTATGCTACAATGAGTAGTAACTGGTTATATCAATATGACAGGTATAATGACAGATATGTCTATGTACCAGACAACGGTTCAGTAGCTGGTCTTTGTGCTAGAACTGATTACACTAACGATGCATGGTATTCACCTGCTGGTTATAACCGTGGTCAAATATTTGGTGTTGCTAAATTAGCGTTTAACCCTTCAAAACCTGATAGAGATGTTCTCTATAAGGCTAGAGTTAATCCAGTAGTAACATTTTCAGGTCAAGGAACACTATTATTCGGAGACAAAACTTTAATCAGTAATGATGGAAGTGCTTTCTCAAGAATTAATGTTCGAAGACTATTCATAGTATTAGAGAAAGCAATTGCAACAGCAGCTAAGTTTCAACTATTTGAATTTAACGATTCATTTACAAGAGCTAACTTCAGAAGTGCAGTTGAACCGTTCTTAAGGTCTGTACAAGGTAGACGAGGAATCTTTGATTTCCAAGTCATCTGCGACGAATCTAATAATACAGCTGGTGTCGTTGATGCGTCTCAATTTGTAGCTTCCATATTTGTGAAGCCTGCAAGAGCAATCAATTTCATAAGTTTAACGTTTGTAGCATCTAGAACTGGTGTAGATTTTGAAGAAGTCTACGGAGCTCCTGGTGGTGCATCAGAAAGTGCGACAGCACTTTAATAGGGGGAGATAAAAATGGCAACTATAAACCAATTTAAAGCAAACCTTATCGGTGGTGGACCTAGAAATAACAGATTTGAGGTATTCATACCTCGAACAGGCAATAAGATACAATTTTTGTGTAATTCTGCCGCGTTACCGGGTCAAACTATAACGGAAATTGAAACAAAGTATAAAGGATTAACTGTAAAAATAGCTGGAGACAGAACTTTCGAAGATTGGGCTGTTAAAATCTATAATGATACAGAATTCTCAGCAAGAACTGCAGTTGAAAATTGGATGCAAGAAATTGTACCAATGGACAGCTCAACAGTATCTTCTACTGGTTTTGAATATATGGTCGATAAAGCGACTATATCTCAACTAGGAAGAGATGATAAAATACTTGCTACTTATGAATTCTATAACATGTGGCCGAAAACTCTCGGTTCAATTGAAATGGATTCAACAGGTGGTGATGCATTGACAACGACTGATGTAACATTCTCATATTCACATTTTGAAAGAACTCTGTAAAAAGAGTCTTTCTCAAATGATATAAATATAAGTATGGAACTATTCGGATTAGAGATAAAGAGGAAGAAGGGAGACGAAGCTCGTGCTACGAGTTTCGTGCCACCTCAAAATGATGGGTCGGTTATTGAAATCGGCAAAGACAAAGGTATGGGTGGATTCGCTTCCACTGGTGGCGTTATTGGTCAATTTATTGACATGGAAGGCGGTGTAAAAACTGAAGCCGACCTAGTCGGTAGATATCGAACAATGGCACTAGTACCTGAATGTGATAGCGCGATTGAGGATATTGTTAACGAATCATTATCATCAAACGACTTGGATGCACCTGTAGCGATTAACTTAGATAGAGTTAATCACTTTTCAGACAGTATCAAAGATAAAATTCGTACTGAATTTGACGGAGTTTTAGAATTATTAGGATTCAGAGAACTCTCACACGACATATACAGAAAATGGTATGTTGATGGAAGATTGTACTACCACAAGTTGGTAGATACCAAGAATACAAAAAGAGGTATTCAAGGCTTAAGACCGATTGATCCTCAGAAGATCAGAAAGGTCAGAGAAGTTGATAAGGATAAAGACGAGAAGACTGGTGTAGAAGTTATTAAAAGTATTACTGAATATTATATTTTTAACGAACAAGGTTTTGACAAGAGTGGTAATAACACAGGTCAAACAGTAAGAATCAGTAACGATGCTGTAACTCATGTTACATCTGGTTTACTTGATTACAATCAGAAAGTAGTAGTCGGTTATCTACATAAGGCTATGAAGTCTGTAAATCAACTAAGAATGTTAGAAGATGCTCTAGTTATTTACAGAATATCAAGAGCTCCTGAAAGAAGAATCTTCTATATTGATGTCGGTAACTTACCGAAAGCGAGAGCTGAACAGTACTTGAAAGAAGTACAGACTAGTTATCGTAACAAGTTAGTGTATAACGCTGACACAGGTGAAGTTAAAGACGATAGAAAGCATATGAATATGCTTGAAGATTTTTGGTTACCTCGTAGAGAAGGTGGTCGTGGAACAGAGATTACAACACTACCAGGTGGACAAAATCTCGGTGAGATTGAAGATATTTTATATTTTCAAAAGAAATTGTACAAGTCTCTTAATGTACCAATTTCAAGATTAGAGACAGAAACTTCGTTCGCCATAGGTAGAGCGACAGAGATTTCTAGAGATGAAGTTAAGTTTTCAAGATTTGTTGATAGACTAAGACTGAAGTTCTCTAGGTTATTTGATGATGTTCTGAAGACTCAATTGATATTAAAGAATATTGTATCAGAAGAGGATTGGAAGAAATCAAAAGAGTATATAAGTTATGACTTTCAGAAAGATGGTCATTTCGTAGAACTCAAAGATGCAGAGATATTACGAGAACGTGTAAATACTCTTGAACAGTTAGACTCCTTTGTTGGAAAATACTATTCACAAGCATGGATTAGAAAGAATGTTCTTAGACAATCCGAAGCTGAAATCAGAGATATCGATAAAGAGATAGCTGCTGATAAAGCTGCAGGTGGTGGTGAAGATGATGAAGAGTTTTAAAATAGGATAATATTATGACAGATAAGACAAGAAATTTTGTTGACCAAGTAGTTGACGGCAATAATGTAGAAGCTGGTGAGACATTTAAAAATGTAATGCAAGATAAACAATTAGATGCTATTGATTTAAAAAGAGTCGAAATGCAACTTGATTGGATGAAGACTAACACACAAGAGGAATAACAATGAAATCGTGGACTCAACCAGGAGACAACTTTTTTAAAGAAACAATTACAGAAGGAGTTAGAGTTAATAACTTACCTGATAATCCAAACGATAGGGTTGGTTCAGCTGTAGATAGACACAAAGAATGGTCACACATCTATGTAGAGAAAATGGATAAAGACTTGGCCAAAGTATTTATAGATGAGAATCTTCTTGGAGAATTATTAGACGGTAAGGTATTCCCTGGTATTAAACTTAGAGGCAGATTGGATAGAAAAGTATGGGGTAATATCGGTAAAGATAAAAAAGATGTACAATGGAAACAAAATACATTAATTATTACTAATAGTAAATTAGGAAGACTCGGAAATGAAAATGATTCAGGATCTCCATCAGCTGATATCGATAGGTTTTCAAATCATCTAGCTGATTGGATAGAATCTTACGGACCTTCTAACGCGAAGATTGGTTCATTACTAAATTTACAGAGATAAGAAATGAAAACATTTATACAACTTACAGAAGCAACAGCGTTTGAAATGATGCAAGATATCGTTAAAAATAAAAGTGCTAAAAAGATTGAAGGTACATTGGTAGACATGTTTACTGCTAGTGTTGTAGTCAAAGCTTATAAACTTGTTAACGATGCCAACAAAAAGAAAATTGAAAAATCTAAACTAAACTCTTTAGTAGCTATTGCACAGAAAATAATGGGTATGAAAGAAGAAGACTTAAAAGAAGATGCAGAATTATTATCAATAGTTAGAGAATCAAAAGGTTAAAAATGAAATCATTCGTACAATTAAGAGAAGAGTTAAACGAAGTTAACTTTAAGCAAGACATGAAGAAGAATCATCTCTCTTCTACTAAGATTAAAACAACAGAAATACATTATCATTCTGAAAAACCTGGTTCAAAGAAAGTTCGTGTATTTGTCAAACCTAAGACAGCAAGAGAGTTTGAAGAACTAGGAATATTCAAAGACATGAATACAGCTAAGAAATCAGCTGAACAGTTTGTTAAACTCATGGGAGAAGACATTGATGAAGGTGTCAGTCTTTGGAAAGAGTTTAGAATTAAAGCTGAAGACTCAATCATCAAAGAAGATGATTCACTTCAAGAAGCTGAAATTCATTACAGAGTTAAGAACATGCAAAAACCTGAAGTTGATAGATTCCAACAGGCAGGTAGAATGATGAAATTGAAAGTATCATTTACAGTTAAAAATAGAGAATCAATAATAGTTATGACAGGTACTAAAAAGAATCTTAGAGATTTTGATGGTGTAGCTAGAGGTAAGTCCTCATACGGTGACCCTTCAGCTATTAAACATTTTGATGAAGATAACTTAGATGAATTCGGTGGACGAGGTATGTCTGCTGCTGATAAAGCTAATCTTCGTAGAAGAATTAAAGATAAAGGTAAAAAGAGGTAAACATGAAACTAATATCAGAACAATGGTCAGATGATGTAAATTATCTAGTCGAAGAAGACCCTAAGACAGGCAAGAAACATGCTTTTATCGAAGGTGTAATGCTTCAGACAGAAGTAAAAAATAAGAACGGTCGTATCTATCCGAAAGAAGTGATGCAGAAAGAAGTAGCTCGTTACAACAAAGAATATGTTGAACAAAACAGAGCATACGGTGAATTAGGACATCCAGAAGGACCAACAATTAATTTAGAGAGAACATCTCATCTAATAACAAGTTTAAAAGAAGATGGAAATAATTTCATCGGAAAAGCAAAGATTTTATCTACCCCTATGGGCGAAATAGTCAAGAACCTTCTTAATGACGGTGCAAGACTCGGAGTCTCTAGTAGGGGAATGGGTTCAATCAAAGCCAACAACAAAGGTGTAAACATGGTTCAATCCGATTTTCAGTTAGCAACAGCTGCTGATATCGTTGCAGACCCGTCAGCACCTGACGCTTTCGTAGATGGTGTCATGGAAGGCGTTGAGTGGATTTGGGATAATGGAGTTATTAAAGCGAAACAAATAGAAGAATATAAACATTCTATTGCTCGTGCTAGGACTCATAAACTTCAAGAAGTCAAGTTAAGTGTATTTTCTGACTTTCTGAAACATTTATAAAACATAAATAACTAATACAAACAATTAGTTTTAATAGGAGTATTCTAATGTCAAGTTTAGAAAACACAATAGGCGAAGTAATCGCAGAAGCAGCTGATATTCAGCACAAAGTCCCTGGTAAAGGTGACTCCGCTCCTGTAGCTATGTCTAATCCTGATGCAGACGCTGAAAAGAAATCGTCAGAAGCAGTAAAGAAAGCTGGAGATGCAACGAAAGAAGCACCGAAGACTAACAAAGCTGACTCTGGAGATAAATTAGAAGTTGTTGCTGATGGTAAAACAGAAGTACAAAAAGGCAAAGCAGTTAATCAAGAAGAAGTCGAAGGACTTGATGAAATGACTAAATCTGAAATGCTAAAAGCAGCTGTAGATAAAATGAAGGAAATGTCCGGAAAAGATTTACAAGCTATGTACAAAAAGATGGAAACAGCCGACAAAGATGGCGAAGATGACGAAATGTCAGAGTCACTAAGTCGAAATGCTATAATTAGAAAAGTAGTAGAATCTTTAAAAGATCAAGATATCTCTGAAGTATCAAACTTCTTTACAGAATTGGATAACGATTCTGATGAAGGTGATTCAAAAGAGAAATTAAAACAAACCACTAAAACTGAAGATGATTCAGTTGACGAAGGTGAGTTACCTGATGCTTTGAAAAAAGCTATCGCTAAGAAAAACGGTGATAAAGAAGAAGAAGAATCAGTTAAAAAAGAAGAAATAGAAATCGATATGACAGACGACATCAATGCACTAGTTGCTGATGAAGACTTGTCAGAAGAATTCAAATTAAAAGCTAAAACAATTTTTGAAGCAGCGGTTGCATCAAAAGTTAAAGAAGCTATGACTGAAGCTGAAGCTAAGTTAGAAGAAGAAACAACACAAAAAATCGAAGAAATCAAAGATGATTTAACAGAGAAAGTTGATTCTTACTTGAACTATGTTTCTGAAAGCTGGGTCAATGATAACGAATTGGCGATTGAGAGAGGACTAAAGTCCGAACTAACAGAAGATTTCATCAATGGTTTGAAAAAACTATTTGAAGAACATTATGTTGAAGTACCAGAAGACAAGTTTGACGTAGTTGAAGAACTAGCAAACAGACTTGACGAAATGGAAGATAAGTTGAACGAAGAAGTTGCAAGCAACATTGGCGCTCAACAAGATATCGAAGAACTTCAACGTGAAAAAATTATTAGCGAGTCATCTAATGACCTAGCTGATACTCAGGTGGAGAAGCTTAAAGCTTTAACAGAAGATGTAGATTTCGAAAATGTAGAGAATTTCAAAGAGAAAGTATCAACATTAAAAGAATCATACTTCGGAATTGAAAAAGTGGAAGCTGTCTCTGACGATAGTACTGTAGTAAGTGAAGATGCAGACTTTTCAGGAAAGGGCGATATCGCAAAACCTGTTAATGAGTCTATGTCACAATACACTTCTGCATTAAGTAAATTTTCTAGACTTGAAGGTAAGACTTCGAGCTTAGAAGAATAAAAAAGGAGAGATAAACAAATGTTTATGTCAGAAAACTTACAAGAAAAATGGGCTCCAGTCCTCGAACATAAGGATCTTCCGAAAATTGAAGATAATTATAAAAGAGCTGTAACATCCGTTATACTTGAAAACCAAGAAAGAGCGATAAACGAAGAAAGAAGTGCGATGAATGAAGGCTTCGGTAGTGGAACAGGTTCTGTAGCAGGAGCTCCCGGCGGAGCAACAGCAAGTGCAGCAAACTGGGATCCTATCTTAATTTCTTTAGTTCGTAGAGCTATGCCAAACTTGGTAGCGTACGATATATGTGGTGTTCAACCAATGACAGGACCAACTGGTCTTATCTTTGCAATGAAAGCTAGATATGTTGATTCAACTTCAGCAACTGCAAGAACTGAGGCTTTATTTAATGAAGCTGATACAGATTTTGCTGGTGGTGGAACTCATGCAGGAACCGATCCGTTCCAAGCTAGTTCAGCCAACGCTGCAGTTCAAACAGGCTACACAACTGGTGCAGGAGTTGCTACGGCGACTGCTGAAATAGACGCGACTATCCCAGAGATGTCGTTCTCGATTGAAAAAGCTACGGTTACAGCAAAAAGCAGAGCGCTAAAAGCTGAGTACACAATCGAACTAGCACAAGACCTTAAAGCAATTCATGGTCTAGATGCTGAAACAGAATTAGCTAACATTCTGTCTGGTGAAATCCTAGCGGAAATCAACAGAGAAGTTGTTAGAACAGTAAATTCACAAGCTAAGATAGAAGGCGTTCAGTCTGAACCTAACTTAACTGGAACTGCTGTAAATGGACAATTCAACTTAGATACAGATTCTTCAGGAAGATGGTCAGTTGAAAAATTCAAAGGTTTAATGTATCACATTGAAAGAAATGCAAACGTTATAGCCAGACAAACACGAAGAGGTAAAGGTAACTTTATCATGTGTTCATCTGATGTAGCTTCTGCACTTGCAATGGCTGGTGTATTAGATTACGCTCCTGCATTGAAAACGAATTTATCCGTTGACGATACAGGTGGTACATTTGCTGGAGTCTTAAATGGCACTATCAAAGTGTATATCGACCCATACTACACTAAAGTGTCTACAAGACCTACTGGTGTAACTGGTGGTGAAGGATATTGTACAGTCGGTTATAGAGGATCTAATCCTTTTGACGCTGGTGTATTCTATTGTCCTTATGTACCATTACAAATGGTTCGTGCAGTTGGTGAAAGTAATTTCCAGCCAAAAATCGGTTTCAAAACTAGATATGGTATGGTTTCAAATCCGTTCGTAGGTGCAGCACCTGCAGATGGACTAGCAACAGCTAGTACTAACTCTTACTACAGAAGTTTCGAAGTTTTAAACCTTCTATAAACCGAATAGTAATAAAAACATTTTTTGTTTTAAAGAGCTCGAAAGAGCTCTTTTTTTTGGCATAAATATAAGTACAATGACAGAGATAACAGCAATGAAAACATTCGATAATTTACTCAGTACATATATGCACGATAATCGAAAAGCAGAAGTACATAGAGTAGGTCAATCTTTTGGTATAAGAATGTATGAAAACAATGTATGGATGAAAGATGAAGTGATAGAAAAACACTCTGAATCTTATTGTGAGAATGCAGCTGAAAACTATGTGTTTGGGATAAAAAACTAATATGACTAAAGCAAATTGGACAGCAAATCAACCGACAAATATGAACTATTTGTCACCAGTTAATTTTGATTTACAGATAACAAAACTACCTAAAGTAAAATACTTCTGTACAGGAGTTACATTACCTGGTGTTACATTTTCAGAAGTAGAACATAATACAACATTATCAGTCTCATCTTACTTACCAGGTGATAAAATAAACTTTGATCCTTTAGTTGTAAAATTTCTAGTTGATGAAGATATGAAAAATTACATGGAAATATTTAATTGGATACAGGCATTAGGACCAGGATTAGATACTACAGATTATGTAAATTTAACAGATTCTAAATCAACTCCAACAGGTCGATTCGCATCAGAAGACTCTTTAAAAATATATTCAGATGCAACAGTATTTGCTAATACATCATCAAATAACACTAATGTAGAATTCAATTTTGTTGATTGTTTTCCTACAAGTCTCGGAAGCATTGAATTTAACTCTCAAGCAGATGGCGTTGAATACGCAACATGTGATTTAACATTAAGATACACTTTATTTACAGTTAAAACAAGTACTTAACAAGTACCATATATATAAGATACATTATGAATTTAAAAGATATACAAACTATGTGGAAGTCCGATTGTCAAATTGACGATATCGAACTTGACGCATCCTCACTACAAGTACCAAAACTACACGCTAAATACGCTGAACTACTACAAGATAAGAAGTTGGAAGTTATTCGTTTCGAAAGAAAAATGAAAGAACTTGATAAAGATAAGTGGTTGTGGTATGGTGGTAAACTAACAAAAGATCAAGTAGAAGATAAGAACTGGGACTATGATCCTTTCGGTGGACTTACAGTTCTAAAATCTGATTATCATAAATTCACAGGTGCAGATAAAGACATTCAAGACTTGAATGATAAATTACAATACTTAAGAGTATCAGTTGAAGCATTAACAGACATAGTCTCTCAAATTACTTGGAGACATCAAACAATAAAGAATATTATAGAATGGCGAAAGTTCATGGCAGGCTCATAGTAGCCAAAACAGACGAAGTTTATCTAACAGTATCAACAGAAGATTCAATCCGTAAAGAACTTTCAGAATTTTTTAAATTCAAAGTTCCTGGTTCTGAATTTATACCAGCTGTAAGAAAAAGATTTTGGGACGGATATATTCGTCTTTACAACCTAACTACAAATAAAATTTATTTGGGATTGTACGACTACCTCAAAGAGTTTTGTGACGAGAGAGGTTACGAGATTGAAGGATATACGAAAGATACAGATGTATTTACTATAGAAAGATATCAAGAAATTGTTAAAGACATACCATTTGAACTTAGAGATTATCAAAAAGATGCAGTAGCATATGCAGCTCACAATCAAAAGTGTATTCTAGTATCACCGACAGCATCAGGTAAATCTCTGATGATATACAGTCTTATAAGATATAACTTTTTAAAGAAGAATAAGAAAGCATTAGTGATAGTTCCGACAACATCTTTAGTAGAACAGATGACTAAAGACTTTAGAGATTACGGATTTAGAGGTGAGATTGCTAAGATATACGGTGGTGAGAAAGGAGCTGATGCTCCAATCGTTGTAACTACATGGCAGTCAATGATGAGAATGCCTAAAGGATTTGGTAATGAATTTGGAATGGTGATTGGTGATGAAGCTCATCTATTTGCAGCAAAGTCACTAACTAAGATCATGGAATCATTAACTGAAGTTAAGTATAAGATAGGTACGACAGGTACTTTACAAGAAACAAAGACACATAAACTACAGTTAGAAGGCATGTTCGGTCCAGCATATTTCGTTACAACATCAAAAGAATTGATGGACAGAGGAACATTAGCTAAGTTAGATATACAATGTTTAGTATTAGCATATTGTGACGAAGAAAGAAAACTTGTTAACAAGATGACATATCAAGAAGAGATGGATTGGATAGTCAGAAATGAAACAAGAAATAAGTTTGTAACGAACTTAGTAAAAGATTTAAATGGTAATACCTTAGTGTTATTTCAGTTTGTTGAAAAACATGGTAGACCATTATTTGATTTATTAAATAAATTAGATAGAAAAACATTTTTTGTTTTCGGTGGTACAGACGCCGTAGATAGAGAGAAAGTTAGAGAAATAGTTGAGAAGGAAAAGGATTCAGTTATTGTAGCATCGTTTGGTACATTTAGTACAGGCATAAACATAAAACGATTACACAATGTGATATTCGCTTCTCCGAGTAAGTCAAGAATAAGAAATCTCCAAAGTATTGGTAGAGGACTTAGAAAGGCAGACGACAAAGATAGTGTTACTCTATATGATATCGCAGATGATTTATCTTGGAAAAAGAACTTGAATTATACTTTGAATCACTTTTCTGAACGCATAAATATATACAGTACAGAGAATTTTGATTACGAAATACATTCAGTAAGGATGCCTGCAAATGTCGATAAATGAGAATACAAGTTATCAGTACATAAGATTGAATGATGGTAAAGAGTTACTAGCAATGGTAAATGAGATGGGAGAGAGTTTAGAGATGTATATGCCAATGAATCTTATGTGTAAACCTTCGATTACCGGACCCGGTGTTACAATACATCTTGGACCAGCGATTCCTTTTACTACAGATGATTTTATAATTGTAAGTAAGAGTAATATATCTTATAGAGCAAGTATTTCGAAACAGTTTGTATCTTTGTATGATGAAGCAGTAACAAATTGGATAGACTTGAGAGATGATGGAGACATGAAAATCACAACTCAACAACAAGAAGACACAAACGAATTAAATTATGTCAAACGAATGATATCAAACTTTAAAAAGGATGATATACCAATAGAGGATTACGAACTAGAAGACGAATACATGGATAATAAAGACTTACCTAACAAGAAAGATATCATACATTGATAGGTATATTCTCTTTTCCGCCGACTACATCTTATTTTATAGTATAAACACGATTTTGTCAACCGGTTTTAAGAAAATAAATGAAATTAGTTTTTAAAGATAATAACTTGACATATTACAGTTTTATAGTATAATAGATACATGACCAGAGAAAAAAGACAGACTAAAGCATCAGTACACTATGTTGAAAACAAAGTGTTTACAGAAGCTATTATCAAACACAACAAAGCGTGTAAAATCGCTGTGGAATCAAACGAAGAAAAACCTAGAGTATCAGAATACATTGGAGAATGTATCTATAAGATAGCGACTAGACTTTCTACTAAACCAAACTTCATCAACTATTCATATAGAGATGAAATGATATGTGATGGTATCGAGAACTGTTTACAATACATCAACAACTTTAACGAGGAGAAGTCAACAAATGCCTTTGCCTATGTTACACAAATTATTTACTTCGCTTTCTTGAGAAGAATTCACAAAGAAAAGAAACAAGCAGCGATTAAACAAAGAAGTATTGAACAAGCAGGTGTTCTATTCGATACTTTTGATACGATGGACGGTAATACTCAAGGTATGAATAACTCTTATGTTGATTTCTTACAAGAGAATATGAATCCTATAAACTATACACCTCGTGGTTCTAAGAAAAAGACGGACGAAAAAAAGAAAGACTAATACATTATGAAAATAGCGTTACTGAACGATACTCATGCAGGAGTTCGTAATAACAATCAAATGTTTGCCGAATATCAAGGAAGATTCTTTACAGAAGTCTTTTTTCCTTATATGGATAAACATGACATTAAACAAATCATTCACTTAGGTGATTACTTTGATAGAAGAAGAGATGTAAATTTCTTTTCTCTACATAAGAATCATGAACATTTTATAGAACCTTTAGATAAAAGAGGTATTAAGATGGACTTGATTGTAGGTAATCATGACATCTACTTCAAATCAACAAACAGATTAAATAGTCCAGAGTATCTATTACATAGTAAAAACATTAATGTTTATACAGACCCGATAACAAAAACTTATGACGGTCTTGAAATAGCATTACTACCTTGGATCAATGAAGAAAATGAAGAAGATGTACAAGAATACTTAGAGACAACTACAGCACAAATCTGTATGTCTCATTTAGAAGTAAACGGTGGTGAAGTATCACCAGGACATTTTCATGGTGGTGGAACACCAGTAGCATGGTTAAGTCGATTCGAACAAGTATATTCAGGTCACTTTCATACTAAATCAGTAATTCAAAACATCAAATATCTAGGAGCTCAAATGGAGTTTACTTGGAATGATTTTGGTGACGATAAATATTTTCATGTCTTTGATACAGAGACAAGAGAGATAGAGGCAATTAACAATCCTCTAAAAATGTTTCATAAAGTATTCTATGATGATACTGATGAAACATTAATGACTATTAAGAAGAAAGACTTTAGTCATTTAAAAGATACATTCGTAAAAGTAATTGTTACGAATAAAAATGAACCATACTGGTTTGATGTTTTTGTAGAAGGAATTATCAAAGCTGGTCCGGCAGACTTGAAGGTTGTAGAAGACCATAGTAATTTAGATATTCTAAATGAAGATGAGTTAGTTGGCGAAGCTGAAGATACATTAACAATTCTTACAAAACACATTGACAGTTTAAATATAGAAGGAGATAAATCTGAATTAGATGCATTGATGAAGTCATTGTATGCTGAAAGTTTAGATATTTTAGTATGATAAATATAATACAATTCAATAGCGGTGAAATGATAATCGCTGATTTACAAGATAATCATGAAATAGTGAATCCACTATTCATACATCAACAAGCACAAGAAGGGTCAGGACCAAAGATAAACTTATATCCTTACAATATTTTAGGACAAGGTAACATTACTTTGAATCCACAGAATATTGTGTGGACAGTTAAACCTGAACAAAAACTTCTTAATCAATATGAAGAGATGTTCAAAACAATCATCACACCACCAACACAAAAAATTATAACATAATAACGGATTTGAATATGGATTATGAAATTTACGATGGTGTCTTTGTGTCAGAAGGACACACATTAGAATACTTCTTTGCACCAGATGACACTTGTATAATTCGAGAAAGATATAGAGGTGGTACACAGGAACCACACAACACTCATACACGAGTCAGTTGTAGTGATGGTCTAATCCATCAGAATAAGTTTAAGGAATTGGGATATGATAAAGTTTCATAAAGTAAGATTTAAAAACTTTCTATCTACAGGTAATGAATTTACAGAGATAGATTTATCAAGAAAAAAGACAAGTCTTGTAATCGGAGCAAACGGTTCAGGAAAGTCAACAATGTTAGATGCTTTGACATTCGGCTTATTTGGTCGTGCTTTTAGAAAGATACCTAAGACAGCTTTAATCAATTCAATCAATCAGAAACATACAGTTGTAGAAGTAGAGTTCTCTATAGGTAGAAATCAATATAGAATTCATAGAAGTATCAAACCGAATAAGTTTGAGATATACTTGAACGGTAAGTTCATGCATCAAGATGCTGCAGTAAGAGATATGCAATCAATCTTAGAACAACAAATTCTTAAACTAAATTATAAATCGTTTACACAGGTTGTTGTGTTAGGTAGTTCAACATTTACACCGTTCATGCAATTGAACACACCAGAGAGACGAGCTATTATTGAAGACATACTTGATATACAAGTCTTTTCAGTAATGAATGATTGTCTCAAACAGAGAACTGCTACATTAAGAAATGAACTTAGCGAGATTAAACATAACATTCAGATCGGTGAGTCGAAGATAGAAAGTCAAGAAGAAGCTATGAAAAGACTTGAAGAGAATCGTGAAGAGATGATCGATAAACTTAGTAAAGATATCAAAGAACACGAAGACCAATCACTTGACTATAAAACAAATATCAAAGTCAACATGGATGAACTGGGATCCTGTCATACTAAAATTAATGATGAAAGTGCTGTAAGAAAGAATCTACAAGAACTATTAAGTGATGAAAAAGGATTTGAGTTAGAGAGAAGAAAGTTCATGAAAGAATTATCTTTCTATGAATCTAATGATGAATGTCCGACATGTAAACAAGACATTGAGTCAGAACATAAAAATCATATATGTGATGATACAACTACAAATATAAAAGTCCTTGATAAACAATTATCAGAAAGAAGTATAAGTATACAAGAAATAAATACTAGACTTGATGAAATATCAGAAGTTTATAAACAAATTAATCTATTACAGATCAATATGCAGAAAGAACAAAATCTTGTTGATACTAATGAAAGATACATTAAGAAAATTGAATCACAAATTAGAGACTTAGAAGCTCAAGAACATACTGAAGGTGATAAAGAACAATTAGATAAGTATAGAAAAGCATTAAATACATTACAAGGTATGGAAGCTAATTTAGTTGATAAGAGACACTACTATGACTTAGCTGAGATATTGTTAAGAGATGGTGGGATCAAGACTAAAATAGTTCGACAGTATCTACCGATAATGAATAAGTTGATTAACAAGTATCTTGCAAGTATGGAGTTTTTTGTACAGTTTGAACTTGATGAAGAATTCAATGAAGAAATCAAATCAAGATATAGAGATAATTTTACATACTCATCATTTAGTGAAGGTGAGAAAATGAGAATAGATTTATCACTTCTATTCACTTGGAGATCGATTGCTAAGTTAAAGAATTCAGTCAATACAAACTTACTGATTCTTGATGAAGTATTCGATAGTTCACTTGATGAAGGTGGTACAGACGAATTCTTAAAAATACTACATACACTTGATGATAATACAAATACATTTATCATATCACATAAAGGTGAGAGTATGAATGAAAAGTTCAATAACATAATTGAATTTGAAAAAGTAAACAATTTTAGTAGAATAAAAAAATGAAAACATATATACATGTAAATCAACATAAGATTCGTGCTAACTTGAAACATGGTACTAACGAAGCTGTTATTACTATTAAAGAAGGTGCAATGAATACTTATTGTCACGAAGTTCAGATTAACGGACCTAGTGTTGTAAGATACGGTGAGAACGGAGACAAGATTCTAGCATGTGGTGCAAGAGTTGTAATAGAAACAGAAAGTGAAGTAGAGGTTTTGAGATGATAGTAAAAAATATAAAAGAATTAAGAGAAGTTGCCAAACCATTCGATTTCAAAAATCCAGTAGTAGACCCATTTGTCTTAGTTAAAGAACTTAAAGAAGCAATGTTTACACATAACGGTCTTGGTGTATCTGCTAATCAGTTAGGATATGATGCAAGAGTATTTGCTATGAGAGGAGAAACGAAAGAGGATTCTCTAATATGTTTCAATCCAGTTATTGAAGAGTATTCAGAAAACATGAATACTATGGAAGAAGGATGTTTATCAATCCCAGATGTATATGCTAGAGTTGTAAGACCTGCAGAAGTATCTATTACTTTTCAGAATGAATTACAAGAAGACAAGAAAGAAACAGCAGATGAATTAACCGCTCGAGTATATCAACATGAGATGGATCATTTAAATGGTATCTTGTTTGTTGATAGAATAGGTCCATTAGCACGAACAAGAGCATTTGAAAAAGCTAAAAAGATTCAGAAAATGAGAGCTAGAGGTAAAGAAAAGTTTAAATTTAGATATTCTCTATGATAAATGATGTTAAACTTTCTGAATGTATAAAGACTTATAAAAATGTCTTAGCAGAAGATTGGTGTGAAGATTTAGTTAATTATTTCAATGCTAGTAAGCGTCAGGAAACACGAGATCATAGAAAAGAAGCTTCAGAAATGCAATTGATCGGGGATCCTAGACCTGATGCAATAGACTATTCAAAAGAACTATTTGAAAAACTATATCCGTTAGGAGTTAAATATGAAAAATATCTACACTCTCTATGTCCTGAGGACTATAAACCTTATGACAGGCCTCTAACGAGCATCTGTAAGACAGGATTTCGTTCTCTACAGGTACAAAAATACACACCAGAAGACAAAGGATACTCAGCTGTTCATGTAGAATCTGGTACAGAACATTACAAAAAATATTTAGCAGTCATTCTTTACTTGAATGATGTTGAAGCTGGTGAGACACTTTTCCCAATGTGTGGAAAGTCAATAGTACCAGAAATAGGTAAAGTAGCGATATGGCCTGCAGGTCTACCATTTTACCATTGTGGTCTTAAATCTAAGACTCCAAAATATATCCTCACAACCTGGTTCGAATTTATCTAACTTGCAACCGCATGTACTTTTTTGTTATACTATAGTATATAGTGATTAATAATAAAGAAATAACTACTAAAGAGTTTAACTACTGGAAACCAGTGGTACACTTTTGTTATACTATGTACATAGAGTTGATAATAAAGAGGTAAATTATGATTCAGACAAAAAATTCAAACAAAGATATTCTTGCTAAGTTGATGGCAACAGAGAATATTACAGTAATACACAAATCAGTTCCGACAGCTTATTTTGATGTAAAATCAAGAACACTATGTTGTCCTATAATGAAAGAAGACATGTCTTCAGAACTATATGATTTGTTTATGGGTCACGAAGTATCTCATGCTTTGAATACTCCAGTTGACGGATGGCATGACAAAGTATCTGATAAAGGTCAAACATACAAAGGTTACTTAAACGTTATTGAAGACGTAAGAATCGAAAAAATGATTAAAGCTAAATATCCTGGTCTTAGAAAAAGTTTCTATACAGGTTATAGTGAACTTACTTCTATGAACTTCTTTGGTACTAAAGGTAAAGATTTACAAGAACTTAATTTAATTGATAGAATCAATCTATCTTACAAAATTGGGTCATTCGCACAAATAGAATTTTCTCAAGACGAACAAGTTTACATTGATAGATGTGAATCACTAGTTACTTTCGAAGATGTTCTAAGTTTAGCTGATGATTTATTTGATAGACAGAATAAAGAAAATGAAAACAATATAGAGTCAATGACTCAACAAGATATTGAAGACTTACTTGAAGAGTTTGGAGTTGAAGAAGAAGACAATGATACTGAAAATATGAGTGTTGAAACTGAAGAAGGTGAAAACGATTCAGACGAAGAAGGAGCAGATGCTAATTCAGCTGGTGGAGACGATTCAGATAGTTCAGGAGATTCAGAAGGTGAAACTAAAGATTCAGAGACAGGTGAAAAATCAGATTCAGAAACAAGTAAAGAAGGAAGTGAAGGTGCTCTAGGTAAGACTCCTGAAGAACAACTTTTAGACGAACTAAACAAAGCATCGACTGATGAAGAGTTTAGAAAAAATGAAGAAACACTTCAAAACAAAGAAGAGTCTTACTATACTGAACCTTGTTACAATGAGATCAAAGGTAGAATTCATTATGAGAATTTCATAGTTCCTTCTACAAAGATTCAAGAACATTTTGATAATGCTAAACCTTATAATGATAACATCAAAAAAACAGTTAAGAAATTTACAGACGATAACAAGAAAATTATCGGTTACATGGTTAAAGAATTTGAAATGAAGAAAGCTGCAGCGTCTTACAATAGAAGTTGGAATGCAAAGTCAGGTGAAATTGATATGAATAAATTAGCTTTCTACAAACTTAAAGAAGACATATTCAATAGAGTTCAAGTTTCTCCAGAAGGTAAAAGTCACGGAATCGTTATGACGATTGACTGGTCTGGTTCAATGTCTGGTTCTGTAGCATCGACTATCGAACAAGCAACATTACTTTCAATGTTTTGTAGAAGACTTGCGATACCTTTCAGACTGTTTGCTTTTAGTGACATGTATCTTAGAAGAGATTGTGAAGAGAGAATGAATATATTAGATACAGATGATTATGAAACTGAAACTAGAAAAAGAGATGAGTACTTTCAAACAAGAACTTTCGGCAAAGTAGTTTATAATGAAAAACTGGATTCTGATTCTAAGTGGCATCTTGGCGAGCTTTCTTTATTAGAAGTTTACAATGAAAAAATGTCTAATAGTGAATTCACTAAATCAATGGAGAACTGGTTTCAACTAGCAGCTTCAGTCGACTCAAGATACAGATATAGTCAAGACTATAAAGAAGTGACTGAGTATGATGAAAATTGGAACAATCCATATATGTTGAGTCTAAGTGGAACTCCTCTTGATGCGACTATTCTTGCAATGAGAGATTATATGATTGATTTCAAAAAAGAGAATAACTTAGACATCACTAGTTTTATTGTCTTATCAGATGGTGCTAGTCATAGAACATTTACAGGAAGAAATCCTTATATTCTAGATAGAAAATTAAACAAGACTTTCAAACTAGAAAATAAATATGGAAGAACTACTCACGGATTATTAGAATGGTTAAAAGAAACAGCTGACTGTAGAACTATCGGGTTCTTCATTTCAAGTTGTACAGGTAGTCAAATTGCTTGGGAAGCAGAAACATTCTGTGCTCCTAAGATAGATGCTTATGGTTCAGAGATGGACACTAAGAGAAAAGAATTCAATAAGTTGTCAACAGCGTTTACAGACGGTTGTTATGACTTAGCAATATTGATCAATCAAAAGAAAATATCAATAGATACTAATCTTGATGAGATTGATGTTGAAGTCGGTGCTAATAAAGGAGCTTTGAAAAGAGCTCTTGTAAAAGCAGGGAATAACAAAATGCAACAAAGGGTTATCTTGAATCAGTTTGTGGGACAAATGGCAGTATGAATTTTACTATCATTTCTCAAAACTTGAAACCGCAGGTACACTTTTGTTATACTATGTACATAGAGTTGATAATAAAGAGGTAAATAAATTATGACGAAAATAAATATAACAGCACAACACGAGAAGTTCATTGACGGAGCGGCATTAGTCTATCCAGGTCAGAGTGAGTTTTCGAAATCACAAATTAAAAAGGTTTGTTCAGAGACAGGATGTCCGAATCCTTCATGGTTACAGAAACCAGCTTTCAGAGTAGGTCACGGAACTTACTCAATGGAAATGGCTGGAGTATCAGTTGCTTCGAACATTACAACAATTCCGGTTACTACAGGTTCTATATCAGCACCGACATTAGTTCAATCAGATGTTGTGGTCATTCCTGAAATGATTAAAGAGTTTGTCCCTTTCGGACATTATACAGACCTTAAGAACATTATAAGTTCTGGATTATTTTTCCCGGTCTTTATAACAGGTCTTTCAGGAAACGGTAAAACAATGATGTGTGAACAAATTTGTGCGAAACTTAAAAGAGAATGTTACAGAGTTAATGTTACAATCGAAACTGATGAAGACGATTTGATCGGTTCAAATACACTAGTTGACGGTAACATAGTTTTCAGAGAAGGACCAGTACTTAAAGCAATGAGAAAAGGTGCAGTTCTTTTGATTGACGAAATTGATTTAGCGTCTAACAAAATTATGTGTCTACAATCGATCCTTGAAGGATCAGGTTACTTGAACAAAAAGACTGGTGAGTTTATCAAACCGGCTGAAGGATTTACAGTTATCGCAACAGCGAATACGAAAGGTAAAGGTTCAGACGATGGAAGATTTATCGGAACTAATGTTCTGAATGAAGCTTTCTTGGAAAGATTCTCAATCACAATGGAACAAGAATATCCTAGTAATGCAATTGAGAAAAAAATTCTTGTCAAAGAATTTGAGAAACTCGGTATTACCGATGGTCTGGAGTTTGCAACTAACTTGGTTACTTGGGCTGATGTTATCAGAAAGAGTTTCTATGAAGGTGCAATTGACGAACTGATTTCTACAAGAAGACTAGTTCACATTACTCAAGCTTTCAAAATGTTTGAAGACAGAATGAAGTCAATTGAAATGTGTGTCGCAAGATTCGATTCAGAAACTAAAGCAACGTTCTTAGACCTTTACACTAAAGTTGATGCAGACGCTCAACCTGGTGAAGTTATTGACGATATTGACTTATCTAAAAGTGGAATTGAGTCTGACGATTTCTACACACCGAATAATGAAGAAACAAATTTTTAAAAGTTATACCTCGATTCTCCGTTCTGAAAAGGGCGGAGGATTTTTACTATCATTTTTGGAGACATAAATACTAGTATGAGATATATCAGTAAATTAGTTAACAGATTCTTGGAGTGGTCTTTTCAAAGAACTGCTGATAAGATATCTAGGAGAAATAGAAAATACCATGAGTGAATTTGATCACATAGTACAAAAACAACGAGACATGATGAAGGCTGAAGAGTGGGCATTGAAAGTTAAATCCTTACATGCACATAGTCTAACATCAATGTGGTATGATACACGAAATCATGATGGGTCTGTAATGGATACAGAATATAATGATGGTGTTGTCGAAAGAGAAATAAGAAAGACAGGTGAAATCGTTTACTTCGGTACAAGATTACACGGTGATGATTTACTTAACGACTACTATAGAAACGGACAATGAGAGAGACAGACATGGATTATTTAACATACTTAAATGCTACAGTACCCTATACAGGTGGTGCTGATGTACAAGGAGTAATAGTCATGGCATTATTTACTTTACTTACAATGTTAGTTGT
>Ga0075447_10000281_pt1 | contig 25923 bp, 21 predicted proteins | sample CoawatmetaG10DNA_FD_72352 | JGI IMG/M metagenome (GOLD analysis project Ga0075447, IMG submission 72352) | Marine microbial communities from the West Antarctic Peninsula - Coastal water metaG104-DNA | ecosystem: Environmental > Aquatic > Marine > Coastal | place: Atlantic Ocean: West Antarctic...
AATGTTTAGTTATCTAAAAAAATCATGCAAATTTAAAGATTTTGTAAATGAAGACTGATATAATTAGGACTTAATATTCGTTAAATAATCTTATTTATAGCTGTTCTAAATAAGAATGATTTATTAAATCCTTGTCGCATCTTTTTAGAAGCGTATCTGTAGAAAAAAAAATCGTTATAAGCATCTTGGGTTTCGCACCTAACACGCTTTAATCCTATCTTTTATTGCAACTATTCGCTCTAAAAAACAAAACCATACCCTAAAAAATTATTCCCAGTTACAATTGAAACAGTGCTAACTTTCACCTCTTAAAACAAGCTATTTAGCAGACCTAATTCTCCAAATAAAAGAAGCACTACTTGTCTTCTAATTGACAGCTAAAATTTTACTATTTTTGAAGTATCCGATTCATCAAAATATGCATAAAAAAACTATTTGGGTCCTGTTATTTGTTTTGGCTTCTTTGAATGCACAAAACATAAAAACCATTCAACTAAGACCACTTGGAGAAAATAACTTTTCCTCGATTGTGCCTTTAGGTAGTATTTTAAAATTGTCTTTTGACGATTTAGATGCCGATAGTAAAGAATACAAATATAAAATAGAACACAAAACACATGATTGGAAACCAAGCAGGTTGCTTTCCAGTCAGTTTGTCAATGGGTTTGATCAGAATACCATTATAAATGTAACGAACTCCTTCAATACGATGCAAAGTTACAGTCATTATGAGGTGAAAATCCCAAATATAAATACCGTCATTACTAAAAGTGGGAATTATCTATTATCTGTTTTAGATACCTATGACGACGTTATTTTTACCAGAAAGTTTGTGCTCTACGAAAATGCTACTACGGTGCCAGTATCTGTGATTCGAAGTAGAAATATACAAACAGTAGCGACGCAACAAACCATTCAATTTTCTATAAATCACCCGGGAATTCGGATCAATAATCCCAGACAAGAAATCCATGTTACCATTCTAAAAAATAATAACTGGAATGAGCGCATCTCCGATTTACAACCCACTTTTTTTAAACAAAATCAACTGCTATACACCTACACGAATAAAACAAATTTTTGGGGTGGAAATGAATACTTAAATTTCGACACTAAAATACTCAGAAACAAGAGCTTAAATATTGTAAGAATAACTAAAAAGGAGATCTACAATCACTACTTATACCCTTATACATTCAATGCATTTAGAAACTATACCTACAGCCCAGATATTAATGGCCAGTTCGCAGTGCGAACATTAGAAGGGAATGACAATGCTACAGAAGCAGATTATGCATTGATGCATTTTTCTTTGCAGGTAGATGAAGAGTTCAAAGAAAAAGAAGTGTATGTATATGGCGCCTTCAACAACTTCTCAATTGGAGAAGAAAATAGGATGTCCTACAATCCAAAAAATCAAACATACCGCACAAGTATTTTATTAAAACAAGGTTTCTACAACTACACTTTTGCCACACTGGGTGCAGATGCTCTTGTAAATACAAATGAAATTAATGGAAGTTTTTTTGAAACTGAAAACGAATACACCACTATTATTTACTTTAAAGCTTCCGGGAGTTTATATGATCGCGTTATTGGAGTAGGCTCCGGATATTTCAATCAAAATAGATGACAAAAAATTGATTAGGAAAAAACCATAGAAAAAGCTATATTTACTTATATATGATACAACAAATTACAAAAGGGATAAAAATTTCAGTGGCAACTAGCTATAATGGCACAAGTTTTCGGAATAACCAGTTGTTTTATATCTTCTCATATACCATCATAATTGAAAATAAAAGCACAGAAACCATCAAGTTAACAGACCGGTTCTGGACCATTTTCGACTCTCTAAATGAAACAGAAATTGTAAGTGGCGAAGGCGTTGTTGGCCAAACACCAACGTTGGCACCCAACACCAATTACTCGTATAAATCTGGGTGTTTTTTATCCTCTAACCTTGGTGCAATGAAGGGTTTTTATACGATGATAAATTTAGAAACGTTTGAGCAATTTAAAGTATACATCCCTACTTTTCAATTAACAACACCCGTCTTATTAAACTAAAAACTTAGCAGGTACTTTCCTTGAATTATCCGCAGCTATTTAAAGGGTAAAACCCTACTAAAATCAATTTTAGTAACAAATAGTACGGTACCTCCTCAAAAGCCACAAGAACTTTGGTTCATCCAGAAATAAAAATTAACACATTTTCAATTTATTTTAATAAGTACTTGATTTATAGCGCTAATTCGTGCAATTATTGCTTTAAAAAAAAGCAAATAAAAGCAAATTATCTTCCACACACTTTTGAAAAATAAAGTCGATTTCTAATAAAATTCATTACTTTTGCTCTCTTTGGGGATGATTTCTTTCCCACGCTGAATTTTCGACATTTCGAAAGAACAAAGGTAGAACAGGAATGGTTATCTAAGTATAAACATTTAAAACTATTAACAATGGCAAGAGGATTTTTTAATGTCCCAAAAGCAGTGAACGAACCCGTAAAAGGATACGCTCCAGGATCTCCAGAAAGAGAAGAATTATTAGCGACTTACAAAGAAATGTTCCATAGCAACATTGATGTGCCAATGCACATTAATGGTGAAGAAGTTAGAACAGAAAACACAAAAAACATTACACCTCCTCATGATCACAAGCATGTTGTTGGACAGTACCATACTGCCGACAAAAAACATGTAGATGCAGCAATTTCTACAGCTTTGGCTGCAAGAGAGGCTTGGTCTAGTGTTTCTTGGATGGAGAGAGCTTCTATCTTTCTGAAGGCTGCTGAATTATTAGCAGGTCCTTATAGAGCAAGAATGAATGCTGCTACAATGATTGCACAATCTAAAAACGTATATCAAGCAGAAATTGATGCTGCTTGTGAAATGATAGATTTCTTTAAATTTAACGTAGAGTATATGACGGACATCTTTAAGGATCAGCCCGCATCTTCTGCAGGAGTTTGGAACCGAGTTGAATACAGACCTTTAGAGGGCTTTGTATATGCAATTTCCCCTTTTAATTTTACCTCTATTGCAGCAAATTTACCTGCAGCAGCAGCCTTAATGGGAAATGTAGTTGTTTGGAAACCTTCTGATCATCAAGCCTACTCTGCACAAGTAATTGTAGATTTATTTAAAGAAGCTGGTTTACCAGATGGTGTCATTAATGTTATTTATGGAGACCCTGTAATGATTTCTGATACTGTTTTAGCATCTCCAGATTTCTCTGGACTGCACTTTACAGGTTCTACACATGTTTTTAAAGAATTATGGAAACAAATAGGAAACAATATTCACACTTATAAGACATATCCAAGAATTGTTGGAGAAACGGGTGGAAAAGATTTCATCTGGGTACACAACTCTTCAAACCCTTTACAAGTTGCTACGGCAATGACCAGAGGTGCTTTTGAATACCAAGGACAAAAATGTTCGGCGGCTTCTCGTTCTTACATTCCTGCATCCCTTTGGCCAGAAGTTAAGAAACATTTAATCGCACAAGCAAGTGAATTAAAAATGGGGTCTCCAGAAGATACTTCAAACTTTGTAAATGCGGTTATTCACGAAGGTTCTTTTGATAAAATTGCAAGCTATATTGATGCTGCAAAGGCAGATAAAGATGCAGAAATTATTATTGGTGGAAACCATGATAAATCTGTTGGATACTTTATAGAGCCCACAGTTATTGTAAGTAATTCTCCAACATATGCAACCATGACCACTGAGTTATTCGGCCCAGTTATGACCGTATATGTATATGAAGATGCCGCATGGGAAGCTTCTTTAAAATTGGTTGATGAAGCTACAGAATATGGTTTAACTGGAGCTATCTTTTCTAAAGACAGGTACATTGTAGAAAAAGCTTCTAAAGCATTAGAGAATGCTGCAGGGAATTTTTATATAAATGACAAACCTTCAGGAGCAGTGGTAGGTCAGCAACCCTTTGGAGGCGCAAGGGCTTCCGGAACAAATGATAAAGCTGGTTCTGCACAAAACTTATTGCGTTGGACATCTGTTCGATTAATAAAGGAAACTTTTATTTCTCCAGTAGATTTTAAATATCCTTTTTTAGGGTAAAAAAAATAAGTATTACACTAAAGCCTCATCAATTTTGATGAGGCTTTTTATTTTCCGTATTTTCGATGCTATATGATCTATAACTAATGCACACGCACCTATTCACAGCAATCCCTTGTGTTTTTATTGGTGTCTATATTTTCACCGCAAGAAAATGGGCCTAATTTCTTAAGTTATTAGGAAAAAATAGATGGCTTTAATGGTGTTTACTAAGAGTATTACTTTGTTTATGCCTGCTCGGGTTGAGACCCAATTCTTACAACACTTTGGATGCATACCTCTTTTTAGCCTTTTAACGGTATACAGTATATCCACCGCGGTCATAGCGATTAAAAAAGAACAAATAAAGAAGCATAAACTAAAAATGATTTCTCTTTAGGCAAGTGCTATTACTGGTGGATTTGCTTTTGCTCCAAGGAGATTTCTACACCAATTCTTCTTTATGAATTAGCGCAGTAAGCAATACCTTTTCATGATTTTATACCGTGATTAGCACCTGATATAAATTTACATGAATTTAATTGACACTGAAAGTAAAGGTTTGCCCAATAGATTTTGATCCGGAGTCATCCTTCACATTTACCTTCCAAGAATATGTTTTTCCTGACTCAACAGTAACAGTATAATCACTTACTGATAACGAATCATCAATTAAGTTTAATGCTGTATTTTCACCGAAATATAACTCATATGTTAAGGTGTCTCCTGCATTCGCGTCAGCACCCTCCCAAATTAAATCAATATTTCCTGAATTCACACTTGTATTATTCTCAGGTGCTTTTAAATCTGCCATAAATGGCGCATAGTTCACCACTGCGTCCCCAGCTGTATAAAAGGCATATATAGGTGAGTTACTCTCCTGTATATTTAAAACATCTACAGCATTTACTTGCCAGTAATATGCAGTAGATTTTTCTAGGGTTAGCGTAATTTGAGTGGCACTAAGAGTTCTATTTTCAACTACAATTGTTAGCTCTCTGTCTTTTGCAACGATAAGATTGTATTCAAATACATCCTTCTCTGCATCAATTGCTTCGCCCCATTCAAACGGAACAGTATTACTGATACACAGAAGGTCTTGCGTTGGAAACATTAATTGAACTATACTTGGAGGTAGATTTACAGGCGCGTCCTTAGAACAACTTATCATTAAAAAACAAATACTACACACGCTAAAAATAATTATTTCTTTCCTCATTTTTTTAATATTTTAATAGGTTTTGCAGCTATTGATAATTTTAAAATATAAATTCCCTTTGCAAAGTTTTGAAATGGAATAGACATTGCGTTATTTTCTACCGATACCATTTGTTTAAAAACTAACTTTCCACTATTGTCAAAAATAATTGTTTCAATTTCAGCTTTTTCGGTTCCTAAAGGCAGCAACAAGTCGATAAAATTTCCGACTGGATTTCGCCACAACAAAACATCATCAATACTAGTGGTATAGGCACCCTCGCACTCTTTAGCAGACCGTATCTCTAATTTACCTCCTTTATTTAACTCAATTTCAAAATTATTTTCACTGGAGGTTAATAACAATTTATCATTTAAAAAAACACGAAAAGGTGCGGTTCCTTTGTCAATTTTAAAAGAATACTTATTCTGGCTTTTAACAGGCTCCCCTTTTAATGCTATCAATTCAGCATCAATAATAAGTATCTCAAAGCAATCTATTTGATTGGACTCATTAACCACGATACATACCTCGTACGTCCCTGGTGACAAGTCTGATAGTGAATACATGAATTCAGTTAGTGGCTCGTCTATGTTTGTTTCTGGTCCATTTATTTTTAGTTGATACGTATATTCTTCTTGTTTTACAGCGATATCTATACGCCCATCGTTCTGATCATTACAGGTTTCTGAAGTGCTTTTTATCTCGTAATTGTCAGCATCTATGCGCATTTCACCTTGTTCAATATCGAGTTCAAAACACTGTGTATCGCCTACCTCTAATGCTTTTAAACAAGCGGTATATACCCCAGGCAGCCTCTCTTTCAAACGATACTCATTGATCCCAACAAGAGCGGTGCTAATGTTTGTTGAAGGCCCTACAATTGTCAATTCATAAGAGAATTCATCTTGTTTGATTCCTATGTTTATTTCACCATCAGTAGCCTTAAATCTCGATTCATCTGTACTGGTTACTGAATAATTATCTGAATCTAACACTGGCGCTACTACTGTTATTGAGTAATCTTCAGTTTCTCCGTATCCCCATAGATGGTCTCCTTCGCAAGGCCCATCTCCAAACCCCGTGGTAGGATCATCATACTCAACAACCACTCGCATTCTAGTCGTTCCAAATTTAGCATCCAAAGGCACATTTATAGCAAGCGTTGCGATTGCAACATCTTCCGTCTTTGACCCTAAATCGTATCTTTCTGTACTCTTATCAAATATAAAATCTTGGTTCCAATCTATAAAAACATAGCAATGAGATTGATACCCATCCGTATCAAAAGTAACACTAACATCTCTTGAGCCCCCTCTTAAAACTCTGGTATTTAAATAAGTGAAGTCCTGATAACTTGTTGTCAACTCATTGTCAGAATCATTATTAATACCATTAAAAGATACATTCATAATGTAGTCAAATTCAGCCACCCCATTTTCGTCTATAAAAGTAGACGTACAATAGCTAGGTACACCGGTTGTAAAAGAAAAAACAGTTGAAAAAGAACTCTCAGTACAATTGTTTTTTGACTTCACCCTCCAGTAATACATCGTAGTTCCTTCCAAATTCGTAACCAGGTATTGATTTGTATCTGAAGTTCCTGAAGAAATAATATCCGTAAAAACGGCATTTGCAGAGATCTCAATTAGATAAGAACTCGCATTTAATGTCTCTTGCCAAGTTAATATTTCTCCTAGAGAAACCCCTTCGGCTCCATCTGAAGGAGACGTTAAAATAACTGCATCCAAGTTTGAAGCTACAACACTTAAATTAACAGTTATATTTTGGGTTACACTAGTACTATTTCCTTGAACATTTATACTGTACTCTTGTGCTGCTGCTGCGTCTAAATTAGAAATAGACATTATAATATTACTATCTGCACTAACAGTTGTAGGGTTAAAAACAACAATAGCTCCCTCAGGCTGGCCCGTAACCTCAAAAGAAACCTCTTCTTGAAAATCGTTGATAAAATCTAAATTTAGAGTATAATCTGCGGATTGATTTCCAGCATTACATGCCGATGCAGCACCGCTTGTGTTTTTAAAAATAAAGGTAGGTTGTGTAGATAGTATTTCAAAGTTTGTACTATTCACATTGTAAAAAATATTATCTGCAGCCGCAACCATAATTCTGGCCTGAGTAGTTACATATTCTGGCATCACAACTTCTTCTGACCCATCATTTGGAGTATTCTCTACTAAAATTATTGGAAAGGTTACGCCACCATCTTGCGATAATTTAATAACTACATTTTGACAATTAATTGGTGTTATATCTGTGGTCCCTATATTCCAACTAATAGTTTGGGCACTTCCAGCAATCCAAGAAGACCCTGTGCTCTGAGAGGTGACCGTAAATGCTTCTGTATCTTCTACAACAACCTTCATAACATCCATAGAATTTGCACCTCCATCGCCATTATTATCTCGCACTAAAAGTGAAAAGTTCAACTCTCGAGAAACACTTGGCAATACCTCCCAGGTAGTCGAAGTTGCGCCAGATATTATGGTCTCTAATGCAGGCATGTATCTGTTAGGAGAAATACTAGAAGGCAACGATCTAAACATAGGACCTCCAGTGCTTGTCGCTACCGGCGGCATTGCAGCTATCTCATTATCTATTTGTTCCCAATTATAAGTAAGCGCAGCAATATCTCCTGTATCTGTGGCAGCTCCCTTCAAAATAAAAGGAGTTGATTTGGGAATGCTATAATCGAAACCAGCATCGGCTATGGGAGCCGTATTCCCATTCGACACTAAAGTTGCACAGCTAGCCGAGCCAGCAATAGTAGCTTGCATTTGGGTAATACTAACTGCATGAAAATAAGCATCACTTACGTTTTGTACATTAGGAGCACATATCCCCGCATATCCCATAATTGTAGAAGCACTTCCTGGCTCTATCGCTGTCGCATCTGTTCTATTACATGCGTTATTCTGCGTATGTGTAGCACCAAATTGGTGTCCCATCTCGTGCGCTACATAATCAATATCATAAGGATCACCAATAGGTGAGGGCCTTCCAGTAACACCTCTTGCTTTTTGTCCAGAAAGACAAACCACCCCGAGACCAGCCAAACCAGAACCACCAATACTAAAAATATGACCAATATCGTAGTTTGCGTCACCTATTTGCGTGTCTGCTATTGTCTGAACCTCTGAAATCATTGCACTCGGAGTTCCATCCGTTATATTATCTGTTTGACTGTCTAAAAATATTACATTGTCGTTATTACCAACAAGTAGCATTTTTACCGCTAAATCTTTTTCAAAAACACCATTCACTCGTGTCATAGAGGTATTCATCGCAGACAAGACTGCTGTTTTTTTATCGGCATCCGAAGCTGTAGCATCCACGCCCTGGTTGTTTAAGTGAAATTGTGCATACTCTCCACTACAAACTAAAGCCAGTCTATAGGTTCTAAGATTTCCATCATTAAAGCGACTCAATTGTTCTGGCACAAACGATTGTTTTAAAGCATTCTCTTCCACCTCACACTTAAAAAGGACATCTTCCTCTTTTAAGTCCGATGTGTTATAAACGATATATTGCTGATTATCTAGAGAATATGGATCTATATAAATAGTTTTCCCATTCGCTGCAAAAATTACTGCATGAAAACCGTCTGTTCCTAAACTTATTTTTGCAAGTGCATCAGGGTTGGTAATCCCAATACCTGTATACGATTTTATTGTGGGGTACTTTGCTGCTAAACTGCGCTCAAAATTAGAAGATAATTTTACTTTAAAAGCTTCTAAGGAACCCGCTGAATTTGGCAAGTATATTATATTACTCGAAGCTTTAAATTGCGCATTTGCACTACTTTCAAATTGATCTAAAGCGAACTGATATCGAGTGTATTCTGCAGGAAGGTTTTTAAAACTGCGAATCTCTTTCTTTTGAAGCGTGTTCTTCCCTGTATCTAATTTTCTCCATAATTCTTGACCATTAGCTATTAAAGAAAAAAAAAGTAATACGAGTATCAAAGAACGTTGAAATTGTTTTATTTTCATGAATAAGTTTTGTGAATATAAGTCAATCAAATATAATGAAATATATATCTTTGTTTACGAAGTTATGAATAAAAAAGTTTCATTTAAAGACTTAAAAATAAAAGATTACAAGGAGACTTGGGAGTATCAGACTGCGCTATTGCAAGAAATTGTTGATGTAAAAATTGACAATCGAAGGAATGGTGGGGAAAAAGAAACAAACAATCACTTTCTATTTGTAGAACATCCCCATGTCTATACTTTAGGAAAAAGTGGTGATTTAAGTAATTTACTACTAAACAAAAGACAACTCAAAGAAAAAGGAGCTACTTTTTATAAAATAAACCGCGGCGGAGACATCACCTACCACGGACCTGGTCAAATTGTTGGGTACCCTATTTTAGATTTAGAAAACTTTTTTACAGACATTCATAAATACCTGCGCCTGCTAGAAGAGTCTATTATCTTAACAATTGCTGAATATGGCTTAAAGGGGGAGAGAAGTGCTGGGGAAACAGGCGTTTGGCTAGATGCCGGCACTCCTTTTGCGCGTAAAATTTGTGCTTTAGGCATTCGTTCTTCTCGCTGGGTAACCATGCATGGTTTTGCCTTAAATGTGAATACAAATTTAGGATATTTTGATCATATTATTCCTTGTGGAATTCGTGGAAAAGCAGTGGCGTCGATGGAAGCTGAATTGGGAAAAAAACTAAATTTAGAAGAAGTGAAAACTAAAATATTAACCCACTTTAAGGCCTTGTTTGAAATTGATCAATTTATTACTTCATAATAAATGACATCCCTAAGGTTCTACATTAAAAAGTATTCTTCTTTAAATTTTATTTTTCCTCATTAAAATAGACCTTATAAAACTTCATCTTCTTCCCTTCATCATATCCTCTTTCTAAATATTCTGAAGCGGCCTCTGGGGCATCTACATCTAATTTTATACTGATGTTAGTATCTAATTTAATTTCTGTTTTTAACTTATTTTTCTCTTTTTTAAGTACCACTCCAGAAACATCAAAGTTGTTTCTAATCAACACGTCATTTAGAGTTTCAAAATGTTTCTTATAGGTGTCAAACTGTTCTTTGTGTGTTTCCTCTTCAAAAACTTCATCTTTAAAAGTAGCATAGTCCACAGCTTCATTTTCTTTAAAATAATCTACTGTATTTGCTAAGAAATTTCCTTGCTGTTGCATCCCTAATTCTGGCTTAATCACCTCTTCAGAAAATTCTTTACACATTTCTAAATAATTTTGTGTGTGGGAATTGTGATCATCCGCAAGTTTGATGCTTAAAAAATTCTTAATCCAATACTGTGCATCGTAGTTGTTATTGTCAACAGACAAAACAATAGTGCCCTCTGTATCTGAAGTGTTTAAAATCAAGCAACCTTTGTCTATTTTTTTTGTAGAGATCCCTTTCTGAATCACCATATCGAAACTTTTATTATCATCTAAATACGTTTGAAAAAAGTCGATTTTATTTTCAATCTTAAAAACACCGATCGCCTCTGTTAAGACATCCTTGTACTCAATACCTTCAATTAGCACGATGAGTACATCTCCTGTTTTTATTTGTGCCGAATTCGATTGCTCATATAGATGGTTTACAATATTTTTAGAATACTCAATAAAGGAATGTTCTTCTTTGAAAACTTCTGAAGCATAATTATTTAATTCATTCAATCGAACATCCGCATGGTGAGAAAACCGATAACTCTGAGTTAGACTCCCGAAAGGTTTTAACAGAAAACTCTTCATTAAATCGTAACTTTCTTGGTCGAAACGAATTAAATCTTCAGAAAAAACATTTTTACCACTGTTAAACTTATTGGCTACTTTATGAAGGATGCATTTGGTTATTTCTGCACGGTTTTTTTTAATCATCATTTAAAATTAGAAACGTAAAAATAGAAAAAGTTTGCATAGCATCTTGCTATAAGTTAAGATTCCCTATAAATAAAATTCGGAAAAAGATTGTAGCCTTTTTTACAAATAAAATAGCCGCTGTGTTTATAATTTCAACTTTACTTGGGCTGGCAATAACCTAAAAGTTTTACGGTGGTGCACGGTAGCTCCAAACTTTCGAATTCCATCTCTGTGTTCTTTAGTAGGGTAGCCTTTATTCTTGGCCCAATTGTACATCGGAAACTCTTTATGAATCTTCGCCATATATTCGTCTCTGTATGTTTTTGCTAGCACAGAAGCAGCCGCAATACTTAAATATTTAGCATCTCCTTTGACAATGGTCTCGTGTGGAATCTTTTTATAAACTCTAAACTTATTCCCATCTACAATAATAAATTCTGGGATTATTTTCAGCCCTGATATAGCGCGGTGCATCCCGGTAATAGATGCCTGTAAAACATTTATTTCATCTACTTCCTGCTGCCAAACAAAAGAAACACTAAAAGCCAAGGCATTTTGCTCTATAAATGGCCTCACTTCTTCTCTCTTTTTTTCTGAAAGCTGTTTGGAATCATTTAAAAAAGGATGTGTAAAATCAGTTGGAAGTATCACCGCAGCCGCCACAACTGGGCCGCATAAACAACCTCTTCCAGCTTCATCTGTTCCAGCTTCTAAAGAAAAACCGCTATAGTTTAATTGTAACATATTGCAAAATAGCAAAATTTTCTATCTTATAAAAAAAGAAAATCCACAAAGAGATTCCATAGGATTCATTAATTAAAAATTTTCACAACACTTAATCTCTATTATTTTCGTTTAATTATTTTACATTTGTTCTTGCAGTAACAAACTATGAATAAAGCATTACTTTTTTTATCAATATTTGTTTTCCTTGGAGTGCAAACCCTATTTTCTCAAAGATTAGGAAACCCAACTAAAAAAATGGGAGGTTTCAATACTGCAAATAGACAACAAAATGACAGTGTTAAAAATTCTGGAAAGATAAATGTTACTTTATCGGGGAAAACTACCTATACCGATTATAAAAGATTCTCTCATACCAACGACACTACTTATATAGATACAACGCTGAGCCTGCAAAAGGAGTACAAATTTAATTATCTTAGAAAAGATATATTTGAATTGTTAGAATTTCATAATCAAGGGCAAGCTTTTAATAATTTAGGCTATAGCTTTAATACTATTTCGAGACTTCCAGACATTGGTTTTACAGCAAAACAAGCGAGTTATTTAGAAGTAGAAGACATCGCGTATTATGAAGTGCCCACACCAACTACAGAGATTTTATACCGAACGGGTCTGCAACAAGGACAAGTTTTAGATGCCTTGTTTACATTAAATTTTTCAAAAAGATTAAACGTAGCAGTTGCTTATAAAGGCTTACGTTCTTTGGGTGCCTATCGGCGCGCACTAGTTAGTAACGGTAATTTTAGAGGTTCTTTCCAGTACAGAACTAAAAAGAACAAGTATCAAATTAAAGGTCATTTGACGTCGCAAGATTTTTTTCATCAAGAAAGTGGAGGCTTAACTCCAGAAGCCTTGGCTACTTTTATTGAAAATGATCCTGATTTTCAAAACAAAACGCGCTTCGATGTAAACTTATTAGCTTCGGAAAGTCAATTTGATGGCAGCAGGACCTACATCGAACAAAGTTATAAGCTTCTAGCCAGCAAAGACACGATTCATAAAAAAGATTTTAGCAATCTAAAAATTGGACATATTTATACCAGTGAAGAGAAGTCTTATGAATTTATTCAAAGTGGATTGACAGAAGATTTTTTCGGTGCGGCAAACTCTGCGGGCCCAGGGAAAAAAAGAGCCGAAAGTAAGCTGCTTAATAACGAGCTAAATTTAGAATTCAATTCTAAATATGTTTTAGGAAAGTTTAAAGCAAAAGCAAATTTTACAAACTATTCTTATGGTTATGATACTATTTTAAATAGCAGCAGTGCCATCAATAAACTAAAAATTGAGGGAAATGCTATTTCTTTCGGTGCTGACTGGAATGCCAAAATTAAAAACTTCCAACTAAATGCAGACGCAAGTATTACTCCTGGAAAAGGAAGGCTTTCTGGAAACTATCTGAAAGCAGAAGCGGTCTTTAAGAAAGATAGTATTTTTAGAATGAAAGGAACTTTATTGGTAAGTTCAAAAGCCTCTAACTTTAACACTTTACTGCACCAAAGTGAATATGACGCTTATAACTGGCAAAATAATTTTAGCAATGTAAACACCAGAGATCTTGGTTTCGACTTTGTGTCTAAATGGATCAATGCCTCTTTAAACTTTACTAATTTAGACAATTACACGTATTTTGATGAGAACAGCCAACCGCAGCAATATGCTTCTCAAATTACCTATTTAAAGGTAAAAGCAAATAAAGAGTTTAAACTTGGTAAATTTGCACTAGACAATACTTTTATGTACCAAAATGTAAGCAGCGGAAGTACTGTTTTTAGAGTTCCGGAATTTGTAAGTAGGAATACATTATACTATACTGATTATTGGTTTAAAGGAAAACCATTGCTCGTAAATATTGGTATCACATTTAAATACTTCACAGCATATGCTGCAAATGCCTACAACCCCCTTTTAGCGGAATTTAGATTGCAAAATGAGCAACAAATTGGCTTTCCTACTTTTGATGTTTTCTTTAATGCTCAGGTAAGAAGAACCCGTTTGTATTTTAAAGTTGATAATGCTACTTCTGATTTCACAAGTAAAAATTATTTTTCAGCACCAAATTATCCCTACAGAGATTTAACAATCCGCTTTGGTTTGGTTTGGAATTGGTTTATCTAGGCCACCCAAAATTCTTACTGAATCCAATAAATTTTAGTGCGTTTACTTTTTAACCAACTGTCTGATTTTAATATTTAAAGCAGCAAAAAACAAAGTTGTAAACGGGCTTAAATAATTAAAAATAGCATACACAAAGTAATCTGAAACAGAAACACCCAGCACACTAGATTGATAGGCACCACAAGTGTTCCATGGGATTAAAACGGAGGTTACTGTTCCCGAATCTTCTAAGGTTCTACTTAAATTTTCTGGCGCTAGCCCCTTGTCCTCAAAAGCATTTTTAAACATTTTCCCAGGAATTACAATTGCTAGATATTGGTCTGATGCAATTGCATTCAGCCCTAAACAACTAATTACAGTGCTTGCAAACAGACCAAAAACTGAACTTGCAACTGCCAACAAACTTTTAGTAATTTTAGCCAATGCTCCAATCGCATCCATCACCCCTCCAAAAACCATGGCACAAATAATTAAAAAGATCGTCCATAACATTCCATTCATTCCACCAGAAGAAAACAACTCGGATAACTTGTCATTATCTGTTTCTATATTCGTGTCTATAAGAACTGCATTTATAACCGCTTTAAAATTGGAGTCTGACAAACTTGCCAAGACATCACTTTGAAAAATGAATGCAAAAATGGCAGCCAATAGCACGCCAATTCCTAAGGCAATTAAAGGCTTGGTTTTCATTAAAATCATGGCGATTACAATTCCTGGAACTAAAAATAACCAAGGTGAAATATGAAATGTATTGTCTATAGACGCTAATAAATCGCTGATATCTGCACTTCCAGTAGTGTCAATAGTACCGCTTAAAATAGTGAACACAATTAACGTAATAATAATGGTCGGTACCGTTGTATATGCCATGTACTTTATGTGAGTAAATAAATCTGTCCCAGCCATGGCCGGCGCCAAATTTGTGGTGTCTGAAAGTGGTGACATTTTATCTCCAAAATAAGCCCCTGAAATTACCGCTCCAGCAATCATGCCTGTTGGAATCCCTAAAGCACTTCCAATGCCTACTAAAGCAATACCTACCGTTGCAGAAGTAGTCCAAGAACTTCCTGTGGCAATGGAAATAATAGCTGCAATGATTACAGATGCAGGTAAAAATATATCTGGACTTAACACTTGTAATCCATAGTACACCATTGCAGGAATAATACCACTCACCAACCAAGTTCCCGCCAAAGCTCCTACTAAAAACAAAATCATTATGGGAACAAAAATACTTTTCCAGTTTTCCCAAACTTCAAAAATCATTCTTGAGACAGGCACTTTATTCCAAAAACCAACAATGGCAGCGACCAGACCTCCCATTAATAAAATATACTGATTTGTGTATCCACCAAACCAATCTTGACCTTCAATAAAAAAAATATTATATGCCAGCAAAGACATTAAAATTAGTACTGGAACTAAAGACTCTAATAAATTCAATTCTTTTTTTCCCGTCCCTTTTTGGTCTTCAAGATCTACTTCTGAAGGCTTAATTTTGTCTTGCATTCTCTTACATTTATTTAGGTTTGGTAATGTTACGATTTTACAGAACGCTATGCAAATTGATTTGGCTACCTTCCTTTAACATTCATCGTTTTTTTAACCCAAATTATTAGAAAGACTCCATATCACAAAATTAGACTTGACCAAAAATGGATACTTTTCCGCAAGGATGCGCAGCAGGTTCCTAGAAAAAAAGTAACATCTAATTATTTCTATCGCCTTGTAAAATTCCCACTTCTATCAGACACCACTTCATGAGCTCATATGTTCTTGAAATGTCATTGTCTAAACCAATAGAAAAACGAATTAGTCCATCCGAAAGTCCCATTTCTTTCTGCTCATCTTCAGAGATTTCTGACGATGTAGAAGATCCAGGAGCAGAGAATAAAGTCTTGTAAAAACCCAAACTCACTGCTAAATAGCCTATATTCTTTTGCTGCATCAACTCCATTAACTCATTTGCTTTTTCCAAAGAGCCCGCGTCTATGGTTAACATCCCGCCAAAGCCGTATTCTGTATTCATCATTGATGTAAATAATTCATGAGAAGGATGTGATTGCAATCCAGGATATACGGTCTTCAAACCATCCGCTTCAAATTTATTTGCCAAAAAAGAGGCATTCAAACTATGTTGCTTCATTCGAATGTGCAGCGTTCTCATATTTTTTAAAATCGATGACGCCCTCAAGCTATCTAAAGTTGCTCCCAACAACATGCTTGCACCGTCGTGTACACTTCGCAAATCATTGATAAATTCTATTGTACCGCAAACAACTCCGCCCACAGCATCCGAAGAACCATTTATAAACTTCGTTAAACTGTGACAAACAATATCTGCACCTAATTTTGCCGGTGAAATTAATAAAGGAGAAAAGGTGTTGTCTACGACTAATTTTAAACAATACTTTTTTGCTAAAATAGCCAGTCCTTTAATATCTGCCACCTCTAAAAGCGGATTGCTTACCGACTCACAATATAAAACTTTAGTCTTCGCAGTAATAGCAGCTTCCACAACTTCCAATTTTGTGATGTCTACAAAAGTGGTTGTAATTCCCAACCTTGGTGTAAAATTTTTTAAGAACGCATAGGTTCCTCCATAAATAGTTCGACTGGATACAATATGCTCTCCAGCACCAACCAACTGCAATAAAACCGGGGTAATGGCACCCATTCCTGAGGCAGCAACATTTGCTGTTTCGGTGCCTTCCATTGCGGCTAAAGCAGCTCCTAAATATAAATTCGAAGGAGTTGTGTGGCGGGCATATAAATGACAACCGTCTGTATTTCCTTCAAAGGTATCGAGCATTGTCTTTGCTGATATAAAGGTGTATGTAGAGGAGTCTGAAATGGAAGGATTTACCCCGCCAAATTCTCCAAAATACTGTAAATCTTGAATGTTATCTGCTGGATTGAATTTCATAATTTTAGTTTTTTCTATAACAAAAAAACGATTAATTAGAAATAAAATCAATAGTATGCATATAAAATAGATTATTTATCTAATTTAGAGACGTTTATTAAATTTAAAGACTAAATAAAGGGGTTTAACTTAATTTTTTAGAAAATTACGATGCTAGATACAACCGATAAGAAACTTATCAACTTGCTGCAACAAGACGGTAAACAGACAACCAAACAATTGTCACTCCAATTAAACCTTTCGGTAACGGCCGTTTACGAGCGCGTAAAGAAATTAGAAAATAAAAAGGTGATCGATAAATATGTGGCAATCATCAATAAAAATAAAATAGAAAAGTCTTTTTTAGTCTTCTGCCATCTAAAGCTAATTCAACATGCGAAAGAATATGTGACTACTTTTGAACGTGAGATTTTAAAATTAGAAGAAGTTTCTGAATGTTTTCATGTTAGTGGCGATTATGATTATATACTGAAAATATACGTGAAAGACATGGAAGCCTATCGAAACTTTATGCTCACAAAATTAACTACCATCAAATATATTGGCAGTACACATAGCACCTTTGCTATTGAAGAAGTAAAAAACACTACTGCGATACACTTGTAATTAAAAAACCCAAAACATATCGTTTTGGGTTTTTTTAAATATTTAAACTTTTTAAAGAAATATTTTAGAACCTTTTTGCATGAGCGCCGTCACAATTCCCGTTCGGGTCTTGAGTCAATCCGCATCCGCAAGGTCTTCCTGCTTTGTGCTGTTTCATATGTATGTCTTTTAAAATTTATAATTGACTAAAATAATAGCTTTGCTGCCTTATGCCTTTGTACTAACCGAGAATGAAAATTCAATCATATCGTTAATAAACTTATCTTTTAAGTTGTCAAAGAATTTTTTAGAAGCGTATTTTATATTAAAGTCAGTTCTGTCTACATTAAATTTCTCACTTTTAAACGTAGTTACGTTTCCTTCAGTTACTAACATTGCTGGAATTGTAATGCTTTTTGTAATGTCTTTTACCGTTAAATTTCCTGTAACTGATAAATTATTATCCGTTTCTTCTACGTTTGTAATTACAAATTTAGCAGTTGCATAAGTTGCCACATCAAAAAAGTCAGGTGCCGACAAGTGCCCTACTAATTTTGCGCCACTTTCTGCATCTAAATCCAAATTTTTCATGGTTGCCATTTCTATTACAAAAGAACCCCCTGTTAACTTCCCTTCTTCTAAATTTAAAGAACCTCCTTTTAACAAAATTGTTCCGTCATGCGTTCCTGTTGGTTTTGCTCCTTTCCAAGTAATTACAGAACTGTCCACATCTACGTTATCTAAAGCAGCTACTACAGCAACTTTTACAGCTTCTTTTGCTTCTACTTTGTCTTTCTTGTTTTCTTTACACGACGTTAAAAGGGCCGCGACTACTACCAGTGATAAAATAATTTTTTTCATATTCGTTGTGCTTAATTATATTTTGTTCAAATGTACTGTTTATTTATTTCCCATGGAATCTATTTTTTATCTTTTAAGATAAAATTAAGAACATGTGCCGCAGCCTGCAGACCAAATGCAGCGGGCATGTAGCTTATAGTGCCGTAATATGACTTTTTAAAATTTGTTCCGTCTGTCCTTTTAAGACTTTCTGAAATTTGCATTTCCTCTGAATACACTGCTTTTACCCCTTTGTTTACCTTGCGTTCTTTCAAGCGCTTTCGCAAAACTCTGGCCATGGTACAATTTTTAGTTTGTGAAATGTCTTTTATTTTAATTTTAGTTACGTCCAACTTCCCTCCCGCACCCATAGCGGAAATAATTTTGACCTTCTTTCTTCTTGCTGCCACAATTAAATTAACTTTCGGGGTAATACTATCGATACAATCTAGCACATAATCAAACTCCCGCGTCACTATTTCATAGGCCCTGTCTGGAGATAAAAACTCCTCTAGAACGGTAATTTCTATGTCTTTATTAATATCTCTTAAACGTGCAGCTAACACCTTTGCTTTCGATTGTCCAATTGTAGAATCTAAAGCAGGCAGTTGTCTGTTTTTATTGGTTTCATCAAAAAAATCTCCATCTACAATTGTCATTTTGTGCACGCCCGCTCTCGCTATGAATTCTGCTGCATACGAACCAACACCCCCAAGGCCTACCACTAGGATATTTGCTTTTTTTAACCGTTCTAAGCCCTCGTCTTGCACTAATAACGCTGTGCGTTCTAACCAACTCATTTTCTAAAAATACGTTTAATCATCTATTCTTTATTTTTGGAGTCGATAACGATGGTCACGGGTCCATCATTTACTAAAGCCACTTTCATATCTGCACCAAATGCACCTGTTTGTACTTTTTTATCGAGTTCCTTTTCTAAAGTATGTATAAAATTTTCATACAAAGGAATTGCAATAAGTGGTTTTGCTGCTTTTATATAACTGGGTCTGTTTCCTTTTTTTGTCCTTGCCTGAAGCGTAAATTGACTGACAACTATTATTTCCCCACGAATGGCAAACAACGAAGTATTCATTATGCCATTTTCGTCATTAAAAATTCTAAGATGTATTATTTTTTGTACCAAAAAATCAATGTCCTCTTGGGCGTCTTCCTCCACAATACCAATAAGAACAAGCAGTCCTCTTTGTATGTCTGCAACTTTATGATCCTTTATGGTAACGCTTGCTTCTGAAACTCTTTGGATGACAACTTTCATAGGTTACTCGTTGTCTTCTTCGTTCCAAATATCCGTTCTAAAGTGTGCTGTTTCTTCATCACCACTTAAAATTTGAAGGTAACTTTTGTACCGAGACCAAGAAACACGCTCTTCTTCCAAGGCTTCTTTTACAGCACAATTTGGCTCTTTTGTATGCAAACAATTATTGAACTTACAATCTCGTTTCAAGGCAAAAAATTCAGGAAAGTAATCACCCAATTCATATTTATCAATATCTACAACACCAAAGCCTTTAATCCCTGGGGTATCTATAATCCGTGCATCAAAACTTAAGTCAAACATTTCTGCAAAGGTTGTCGTATGCTTTCCTTGGCTGTGTTGGTCTGAAATCTCTTTTGTTTTTAAATCTAAAGAAGGCTCAATAGCGTTCACCAAAGTAGATTTCCCAACTCCAGAATGCCCAATAAACATAGAAGTTTTACCAGTCATTATCTGTTTGATGGTTGCTACATTTTTATTTTGAGTCGCAGAAACCTCTTCACATCGATACCCAATTGCTTCGTAAATATCTTTTAAATACATGATCTCTGCACGTTCTTCAAGTGCATAAGAATCTATTTTATTAAAAACCAAAACTGTTTCAATCCGATACGCTCTTGCAGAAACTAAAAACCGGTCTATAAAAGTGGCAAAGGTTGGGGGGTTATTAATGGTAATTAATAAAAAAACTTGATCGATGTTGGATGCAATGATATGTGTCTGCTTTGAAAGGTTTACAGACTTTCTAACAATAAAGTTATCTCGGTCTAAAATGGTCTTAATAACACCTACCTCTTCATCTCCATTCTTTTCCAAATCAAATACCACCTTATCTCCAACGGCTATTGGATTGGTGCTTTTGATGTTTTTTATCCTGAATTTTCCTTTTATCCTGCAGGAATGAAATTGACCGTCATCAGATTTTACCTGATACCAACTTCCTGTAGATTTGTATACAATTCCTATCATTGGTGCAAAGATGCAGAATTTTAACTAAAAATAAGATTTGAGGTTCCAGTGATTTTTAGTTTGTGATAAAAAAATACCTTCAAATTTTTAAAACTTGAAGGTATTATAAGCATCGTAGGCTTAAAAAATTAAGCGTTGATAATTTTCTCTTGATGATTGATCGATTCTTGGTGAATTGCTTTAAACATTTTTAAAACAAACTCTTCACTCAAGCCTTTACTTTCACCTTCAAGAATCATGTTCCCAAGAATCTCATTCCAACGTTTAGATTGCAAAACAGCTACGTTTTTTTCTTTCTTTAAAGCACCAATTTGGTTCGCCACTTTCATCCGTTTTCCTAACAACTCCACCAACTGATTGTCGGCTACGTTAATTTGAGCACGTAAATTATCCAACGCTTTTTTGTACGCTTCATCTGTGTTCGTTTCTTTTCGAACCTTTAAGTCTTCCATAATCTGCTTTAAAGTGTCTGGTGTTACTTGCTGCGCAGCATCACTCCATGCATTTTCTGGATCAAAATGAGTTTCAATCATTAATCCATCAAAATTCAAGTCTAAGGCAGTTTGAGAAACTTCTAAAATCATATCTCTCTTACCTGTAATGTGCGAAGGATCGTTAATTAAAGGTAAATCTGGAAACCTATTTTGAAATTCGATGGCCAATTGCCATTCTGGTGTGTTTCTATATTTTGTTTTTTCGTACGTAGAGAAACCTCTATGAATTGCTCCTAAATTTTTAATTCCTGCAGTATACAGTCTTTCAATACCCCCTAACCACAAAGCTAAATCTGGATTTACTGGATTTTTAACCAAAACAATTTTATCTGTTCCAGCCAAAGCATCTGCAATCTCTTGCATGATAAAAGGAGAAACTGTAGAACGTGCACCGATCCATAACAAATCTACGTCGTTTTCAATTGCTAGTTTTACATGTGCCGCATTTGCAACTTCTGTACAGGTCTTCATTCCTGTCTCCGCTTTTACTTTCTTTAACCAACGCAAACCAATTTCACCAACGCCTTCAAACATTCCGGGTCTTGTTCTTGGTTTCCAAATTCCTGCTCGAAAATAATTTACATCAGAATCTTTTAGTTCGTGTGCGATTTTTAAAACTTGTTCTTCAGTTTCTGCACTACAGGGCCCTGCTATTACTAGAGGATGATCTAAATTCATAGCATCCAACCATGTTCTTAATTCTTTTGTATTCTCCATTTTTCTACTTGTTTTGGCCTTTACTTTATGCCGTTTAAAATTTGTTTTATATAATTTGTATTCTCCATTTCGTTAAAAATTTCCGAAAAATTATCTTGTTCCATCAACTCTTTAAAGTGCTTTAAATTATTGATATATGCATCCAACGTTTCAATTACGTTTTCTTTATTCTGCTTAAAAATGGGCGTCCACATTGCAGGTGAACTTTTTGCCAAACGAACCGTTGATTCAAAACCCGAACCTGCCATATCAAAAATGTCTCGTTCATTTTTCGCCTTGTTAATCACTGTTTTCCCCAACATAAATGCACTGATGTGCGAAAGATGCGAAACATACGCAATATGTTTATCGTGCGAAACAGGATCCATATAACGAATACGCATTCCAATGTCCGTAAAAAGCTTTAATGCTTTTTCTTGCAACTTAAAAGTTGTCTTTTCTACCTCACAAATAATATTTGTTTTCCCAACATACAGGCCAGAAATCGAAGCTTTCGGTCCAGATTTCTCTGTTCCTGCGATGGGGTGACATGCCAAAAAATTTCTCCTTTTAGGATGATGTTCAACCGCTTTACAAATTGCTTCTTTTGTGGATCCTGCATCCACTACCAGCGTATTTTCGGCGATTTTATCTAAAATGGTTGGCAACAACTGTACGGTCGCATCTACAGGAATTGAAACAATAACCAAGTCTGCATTTTCTATATCCGCTACCGTTGCTTTTTCATCAATAACACCTAATTCTTTTGCTTCGTTGAGGTGGTTTTCATTGGTATCGATTCCATAAATAACCACTTCTGGAGCGTGTTTTTTAATATCGATTGCAAAACTACCACCGATTAAACCAATACCAATCATGTATATATTTTTCATATTCTTGATATTGCTTCTTTAATTACTGCTACAGGTACACATAATGAAAAACGAACATACCCTTCTCCTTGTGATCCAAAAACAGTTCCAGGAGTAATGAAAACATCGTTCTCGTATAAAATGGCATCGGTAACTTCTTCCGATTTCTTTCCTTCCGGAATTTTTGCCCACACAAACAAACCTGTGGTTCTTTTGTCGTAGGTTGTTCCTAATTTATCTGCCAACTGCCATATCAAATTTCTGCGTTCCTGATAAATTTTATTTTGCACTACAAACCAGTCATCTGATAATTCTAAAGCCTGTATTGCTCCTTTTTGAATTCCATAAAACATACCAGAATCCATATTACTTTTTACCTTTAAAATCTCATTAATATAACCCTCATTTCCCAAAACCATCCCCACACGCCATCCTGCCATGTTAAAAGTTTTACTGAGAGAATTTAGTTCTAAGGCGATATCTTTCGCTCCTGCAACTTGCAGAATACTAATAGGATTGTCATTTAAAACAAAACTATATGGATTGTCATTAATAATTAAAATTTGATGCTTTTTACCAAAAGCAACTAGTTTCTCAAACATTTCTAAAGTTCCACTAGTTCCTGTTGGCATGTTGGGATAATTTACCCACATTATTTTTACAGCAGCCAAATCTTGACCCTCTAATTCCTCAAAATTTGGAAGCCAATTGTATTCCGCACTTAAATTATAAAAAAGGGGCACTGCGCCCACTAATTTCGTAACAGAGGTATAGGTCGGATATCCAGGGTTTGGAATTAAAACTTGATCTCCCTCATTTAAGAAAGCCATAGAAATGTGCATAATTCCCTCTTTACTTCCCATCAAGGGCAGTACTTCATTTACTGGATTTACTACTACCTGAAATTTCTCTTTATAAAAATTAGAGATGGCATTTCTTAAAGCTGGCAAACCCTGATATGACTGATATTTATGTGCACCTACATCCAGTAGGCTTCCTTGAATTGCCGTTAACACCTGCGCTGGTGGAGCTAAATCTGGAGAACCTATGCCCATGTTAATGATTGGCTTTCCTGCAGCCATCAAACCTCTGACTTCTCTTAGCTTTTTAGAGAAATAATATTCTTCAACAGTTGCTAACCTTTTTGCAGCTTTGATCATTTTCTACCGTTTTTATAGGTTCCTAAAACCTTGAATTCCTCTGCCATTATTGCTATAATTGTTTCTGCTTTCTTATATTCTTGATAACTCTCAAAAGTTACATCTACGAAAAACGAATATTTCCAAGGCGTTTCAATTACTGGCAAAGATTGAATTTTAGTTAAACTCATTTTACAATCACTCAACACGTTTAAAATTGCTGCCAAACTCCCTCTCTTGTGATCTAACTGAAATTTTAAAGAGGCTTTGTTAATTTGATCAATTCCATTGGTTGGTTCCGATGTCTGCACAATTACAAACCGTGTAGCATTGTCTTTTATCGTTTGTATTTCGTCCTCAAGAATGGATAGCTTAAAAATTTCTGCTGCAATTTTTGGTGCAATTGCAGCAATACCACTTAAATTTTCTTTGGAAATTCTTTTTGCAACTTCTGCCGTATCTACATCTTCAACTAATTTAATATGTGGATATTTTTTGAAGAATTCTTTGCATTGCAGCAAGGCCATAGGATGAGACCAAACCTCTTTGATATCCATAATTTTTTGACCTTGTAATGCCATTAAATGGTGGTGAATATTTAAGTATTCTTCACCAATAATGTGAAGGTTGTTCTTATCTATCAAAGCATAATTAGGAATAATTGAACCTGCTATCGTATTTTCTATCGCCATAACACCAAGCACAGCAGTGCCCTCTAATAAACTAGCAACCAATCCATCAAATGACATGCATTCTATCAGTTGAATGGAGGCTCCATAAAAGTCTCTAGCAACTTTATGATGGTTTGAGCCTTCTGCTCCTTGTATGGCAATACTTTTATTCATTCCTCTAAATTAATTTCAAAAAAAAAGTCTCGAATTAAATTCGAGACTTTATATATGATGAATGTTTCTTAACAACACGATACAAAGTCTCTTCTATTACTAAAAAAGTAATAGAAAAAATAGAAACGTGTCCAAGTAGTTTTAAACATTTGTGTTTTATATTAAAGACCAAAATTAATGATTAAATTGAAAGAAACAAAAGATCTCTGTATTTTTATAAAAGAATTGAAGATTTGCTAAAATAGCTCGTAAAAAAATAGAAAGATTTATGGATTTCTTTACTTATTTGGAAATCAATCAAACATATCAAAAAAGAACAAAATACAAATAGCAGACTGTGCACCCCAAACACCCCCTTAAATGCTGCCTAACAGTTCTTAATAGGGTATAATATCTGATTAAAATCACAAGTAAATTAGAAAATAATGGTATATTTGCAGCTTCAATGAAAAAAATTTATTGATATACATAATAATCATTTAAATAATATTGGCATGTACTTAAGTAAGGAAGCAAAAGAAGTTCTTTTTGAAAAACACGGTAAAGGTAAAAACGATACTGGTTCTTCAGAAGGTCAAATCGCGTTATTCACGCACAGAATTAGCCATTTAACAGAGCATTTGAAGAAAAATCGTAAAGATTTTAACACAGAACGTTCGTTAGTAATGATGGTAGGTAAACGTAGAAGTTTATTAGATTATCTAAAGAAAACTGAAATCAACAGATATCGTGCGATTATCAAGGAATTAGGAATTAGAAAATAATTCTTACAAAAAAGAGGTGCTATAAACGCGCCTCTTTTTTTTTACAACAAATTTAAAACCTGATTTTAACAACATCAGAAAATTATAAAAAGTCAGAATTACCAACAATAATTCTGTATTTCCATTGCAACAACAGAGAACAACACAACAACAAACAAATTAAAAATTTAGAATTAAAATTTATGATTCCAAAAGTATTTAGAGAGGTTATAAACCTTGGTGATGGTAGAGAAATTTCTATCGAAACCGGAAAGTTAGCAAAACAAGCGCATGGTTCGGTTGTTGTGCAATCAGGAAAATGTATGATGTTGTGTACAGTTGTTTCCAATTACGAACAAAAAGATCTTGGTTTTCTACCATTAACAGTAGATTATAGAGAAAAGTTTGCTGCTGCAGGACGGTATCCTGGAGGTTTCTTCAAAAGAGAAGCAAGACCAAGTGATGGTGAAGTATTAACAATGCGTCTTGTAGACCGTGTTTTACGTCCATTATTTCCAAAAGATTATACCGCAGAA
>Ga0075447_10000284_pt1 | contig 25671 bp, 24 predicted proteins | sample CoawatmetaG10DNA_FD_72352 | JGI IMG/M metagenome (GOLD analysis project Ga0075447, IMG submission 72352) | Marine microbial communities from the West Antarctic Peninsula - Coastal water metaG104-DNA | ecosystem: Environmental > Aquatic > Marine > Coastal | place: Atlantic Ocean: West Antarctic...
AAAACATCCTTTGCATATGAGGTATCTATGTGATTGAAGCATTCATTTAAACCTAAGTCTAAATCTTCCCAATCAATTTCTACACGATTGTCAATTAAAAACTTGCCCTTTATGGCATAGCACCTTTTTTCTAATAATTCTCGTTCTTTCAAATGCAAATCAATCATGAAAAAGTCTATAAAAATTAATGGTTTTTTTGTTTTTAAAGCAAAACCAAAAGTAGTGGTAAATGGATTATCAAATAGCAAAATATCAGCTTTTTTATAAACTTTTTCAAATTTTTTAGTTAATACTTTTACTCCAATTGAATCTTTAAAAAATTCAGGTACATCGATCAATGATTCTGGGTGCGGCTTAACATAAATTTCATACCCAAGTTTAGATAAATAGCTTAAAAGTCTAAGCTGCCAATCTATTAATACTACATCCGAAAGCAATCGATCATCATGTATTTCACCCTGACAATAACAAGTCATGACGTACATTATTTTAATTTTCTTCTTTAGCATTATTTTATTGAGATAATTGATGGGCAATTATCATGATAAAGCTGGAAGATTGATGCATCAGTTAAATAATTTACAAAAGTTTTAGAGTGGGTAATAAATTCATCAGCCTCTTGAAATTCTATAAAAGGCGTTGAAGTATTAATTGTTAGATTTGCACCTTCTGCATGGTCAAATATTGTAACAAATCCACCTTTTTTTCTAACTTCTATAGCAATTAACTTATTAAATAAAATACCTGCTGATCCAGTCCATAATTTAGAAGGAAGAAATTGATTTTTAGCTAATAATTTTTGATAATATTTTATATATGCCATAAAACTCAAATTCCACTCAAATATGTCCCTAAGCTCTATCTCAGTAATATCTAGATTATTTTCTTTAAATATGGTTATAAATAATTGAATGTAATCATCATAAATTTTTAAATCAAATTTTAAATCTTTTTTATTATTTTCAACTTTTTTAAGATCATCACTAGTAACTCCTGGGAAGAAATCAGCAATCTTTATTAGGTATGGTTGTTTTTTAGTCTTTTTTAGATATTCAGCTCCTAATATTGATGGACTTAAAGAAACAATATCATTAGAAAAATTTACATCATTAAGCTCAGCTCTTATAAAGCCATCATTTCTAATTTTAGTAGCCAAAAGATTACGAATATTTTGAAATTTATATTTTTTTACTAATGACTTTCTAAAACCATTCCTTACATAAATTAAATAATCTTTCTCAACAATACTATTATTATTTTTAAAACTTTTAAATATATTTGTATCTAAATTAATACTTTTAGAGTTTTTAATTGCATCACTTAATATTTTTCGCTGATAAAGATTTGCCATTTTCAGTATAAGATACATGTTTATTAATTTAAGGTTATCTACTAAATCAATCTCACTATTATTTTTTAAAAAAAAAGTACTTTCACGAGTCATTTTAGAAATAAGATCAGATATCTTATCTCTGTTAACAGGCCAATAATAATTAGCAATACCTTCATTGGTATATATGAAATTTTGGTAGTTAAACATACTTTATTAATGGAGTTACTTCCATATTGGATCCTTCAATTGCCAATTACCATATTTTTTATCCCAAAGATGCATAGATCTCCAACTATCAATTACCTCATGATAATAATCTTCAGTAATATCACAATATTTTAAAAAAGTTTCAAAATGTATATTTGGAAACTCACCATCAAACCTTTTGACTAAGGCTATACCTTCATCTCTATCAATATGACCATCTCTAATTTCATGTGCAGTATCGGCCGTAGCTCTGCCTAACCCAAATTTTATATATGCTAAATAGTAATGAAATCCATCAAGCTTATCATCAAAAGAAGCATATTTTGAATAGGTCCCCTCATTCCTGGAATATTTTGGAGCGAATCCAGTATTCTCAACTGCATGATAATATAAATCTTGGGGGACCCATTTTTTATAATATCCAAAAAAATGAATATCTAATCCTATTTTTTCAAGTTTTTCAATATTTGGTGCCATATATGGAACAATATCTTTAGCGCTAACTCCATACTCAATTATATCTTCTGGAGCTAGGCCTGAAAAATAATGATCTTTATGATCACTTTTATAATCTCGATTTGGTATGTATGCATTTTTCATATTTCCACCATATTCAACCTCACCATTTTCACCATACATAATGAGAGGAATATTATACTTAAGTGCAATCTGCATTGGATAGTTGGTTTGTCCATAAATAAACGGCTGAAATGGATCACCTAAAATATCAAAAGATATTTTGGTAAGTTTTCTATGAATTCTTCCATTTGGTGTACCCAAGATATTATCAAACCCACCAACATGAATATGGTTTTGAAAATTACTAAATCCATCTTCAGTCCATAAATGAGGTGACCATGTAACAGTTAGAGGGTTCATATTGTATTTATATTTAAGCTGATATGCTACAAATGAACTATCTTTTCCTCCACTTGAAGGAACAATAACATCATGCGAACCATCATTTTTTCTATACTTATTGCACAAATCCTGTAATTCTTTATCTCTTTGAACCCAATCAATTTTATTTTTTTTAAACTCAGCATATTGACAGGCTGCGCAAATACCAAACTTATCAAATGTTATCCTAGGCCTTTGATTTGAAATCGTACAACTCTTGCAATATACAACTTCTGTTGGTAAGTTATATCTTTCTTTTGTATCTTTATGCTTCATCATTAATTTATAATTCAATAAAATTTTTAAACAAATTTATTCCAGCTGAACGACTTTTTTCAGGATGAAATTGAACACCAAAAAAATTGTCTTTTTGAATTGATGATACAAAAGTATGATTTGAATAAGTCGTTGTTGATACTACATCATGAAAGTTGATAATCTCATATGAATGCATAAAATAAAACTCTTGATTTTCAAGGCCTGATAAAAGTTTACTTTCCTTTAACACGTCAATTTTACCAAATCCAACATGCGGTATCTTATCTTTACACTTGATAAGCTTAACTTCTGCATCTATAAGGCCTAAACCTTTTGTTTTGCCATATTCAAATCCAAAATCAGATAGCACTTGCATTCCTAAGCAAATTCCAAGCACTGGTTTATCAAAATTTATTATTTGATTAGTAAAATTCACCTCATTTAGCTCACTCATCGCACTCTTAAAACTTCCAACACCTGGTATTACTAATCTGTCTACTTTATTAAAATCATCACTTTTATTAATAATAATTGTTTTACCACCTGCTTTTTCAACCGCTTTTTTTATGCTATGTAAATTTCCAGCTATTCCATAATTAACTATCCCAACTACATTAGCCATTAATAACCCCCGACTTTAGATTCAGATAAATAATTTTTTATTTCTTTGATTGTCGTTTTTTGAAAATGTAATAAACTAGCAATAGCTATACCACTTGGATTAACACTTTTAATTAATGATTTTATATGATCTAGATTTCCTGCACCACTTGCAATAACCACTGGAATATTGACAGAAGATACAACACTTTTAGCTAAGTCAATATCAAAGCCTTCTTGCTTACCGTCGTTATCAACAGATTGTAATAAAATTTCACCAGCCCCTCTATTCTCAACTTCCTTTGCCCATGAAACAACATCTACTGATGTTGGAATTCTTCCACAATCAGAATAACAAACCCATTTATCCCCATTTTTTTTTGCCTCTATATTTATTACTACAGCTTGGTTACCAAAAATTTTGGCTGCACTATCAATCAGGCTAGGACCTTCTTGAAGAGCGAAAGTATTAAGAATAACTTTATCAGAACCTGCATGAATCAACTTCGTAATATCTTCAATATTTCTAATACCACCACCAGCTGCATAAGGTATGTATAGCTTATTTGCAACACCTTCAATAGCATCCAATATTATATTTCTACGATACAAAGATGCAACTATATCTATATAAAAAAGTTCATCTGCGCCCTGCTCATAGTATTTATTTGCTATCTCTATTGGAAGACCTATCTTTTTTAGACCTTCAAAATGTATAGGTTTAACAACATAAGGTGGCTTAACATCTAATTTAGCTATTATTCTTGTTTTCATTGGTATTTGAAAATCTTGAGAGATTAAATTATCCCATAAAAGTTGTTTTTTAAACTCTTAAAAAACATTATTGATAGTCTTTAAAAACTCTGAAACAACAAACTCCTGTTTTGCTTTGCTCATATTAGATGCTGATGGCAAACATACTCCAGAATTAAATAAATAATCACAGAAACTTTTATCACTAGACTTAAAATATTTGCATTCAGAGAAAAGGGGTTGAAGGTGCATTGGTTTCCATACATGACGGGCTTCAATATTTTTTTCTTTCAACATACGAATTAATTCTCTTGGTGTTGTATTAGTTTTATTTGGGTTAATGCTAACGACTGATAACCATCTATTAGAATAATCACCCTCAGGTTGAGGCATCCATTCTAATGCATCATGCAACAAATTTTTTTGGTAATAATCATAAATGTCTCTTTTCTCACTAACTCGCTGATCAAGAACTTTAAGCTGACCTCTCCCAATTCCAGCAAGAATATTACTCATTCTATAGTTATAACCAACTTCTGTATGCTCATAATAATGCTTATCATTTCTAGCTTGTGTAGATAAAAATTGGGCTTTGATAATCATTTCTTTGTCATTTGAAATTAACATCCCCCCTCCAGAGGTTGTAATTATTTTATTTCCATTAAATGAAAAAATACCAAAATTTCCAATAGTTCCAGTATGTTTACCCTTGTATAAAGACCCCAATGACTCAGCTGAATCCTCAATAACAGGAATACTAAAGTAGTTACTTAATTCCATTATTTTATTCATATCTGCACTTTGGCCATATAAATGAGCAACTATAATTGCTTTGGGCTTTTTCCCTGCTTTAATAGTCGATTCAATAGCTTGCTTTAAAGCTAGTGGGCACATATTCCAGGTTTTTGGCTCAGAATCAATAAAAATAGGGATTGCTGCCTGATAGAGAATTGGATTAGCAGAAGCAACAAAAGTAAAGCTAGAGCATAAAACAATATCATCTTTAACAATACCTAAAAGTATCAATGCAAGATGAATAGCAGAGGTTCCAGAATTTACTGCAGTAGCATAACTACCACCAATATACTCAGAAAATTCCTTTTCAAATCCATCTACATTTGGACCAAGAGGTGCAATCCAATTTGAATCAAAAGCCTCTTCTACATATTGACGCTCTAATCCCCCCATATGAGGAATTGAAAGTTGGATGTTTGGCTCTAAATCATCTTTAAGATAAATACCAATTGGCTTGTTATGATTATCGAGAATTGGAACTTGATAAATCAAATTATGTTTCATGAGAATTAATACTTCATCTTTACTAGTACTTAAATTAACTGAAATGTAAGATTGTGAAGGTAATTTATCTAATGTATCATCTATTGCAAAACCGGCAATAAGTAAACGACGAATATCACCATCAGATATTGTGCGAAGTAAAACATTTTGGTCATCAACTAAAAGAAGGATAGATCCTGCAGTTAAATCAAGAATTTCTAGTGCACTCCTAATAGAATATGTTTTTTTAACTAAGGCATGAGTTGCATCTCTCATTTTTTAACTCTTCCAGGATTACCAATTATTATTTGATTTTCATTTATGTCTTTTGTAATTACAGAGCCTGCCCCAACAACAACTCCATTTCCAATTTTAATATTTGGTAAGATGGTAGCGCCTGACCCTATTAAACAATCACTCCCAATTTGAACTCCACCACCCAAAGTAACATTTGGTGCAATATGGGAATACTCGCCAATAAAACAATCATGATCTACAATTGAGGAGTGATTAATAATACAACCATCTTGAATTCTTGATTCTGAGGATATGATTGCCTGAGCAGCTACAAAAATACCTGAACCAAGAATTGCACTCTCTGATATGAAAGATTTATTATGCATTATATTATGAAAAACTTTTCCTTCAATAAGGGCTTTTTTACTGATAGTTCGCCTATGAAAGTTGTTTCCAATAGCTGTATGAAACAAAACATCTTTCTCAATCCAATCATGTAATGAACCAATTTTATATTTAGATAAGAATGGCATACCTTCTCTTGATTTATCATTATCAACAATATTTATTAATTTATTATCGTAATTTGAGTTTAAAGCTTCAACTACAACTTTAGAGTGGCCTCCAGAACCTATAATTATTATTTCAGTAGGCATTAATTTTTTCCATGACTTTAGAGTTTAGTGGTAATTCCCTTAATAATTTAATAATTTTTTGTGTCGAATTCCCATCTCCATAAACATTATTCCAAGTACCTTTCTGCATTTTGATAGCTTTAGCCAGTCCTTGATCTATATCACTTGAAATAATATCTACATCAATTGTATTTGAGTTTCTTTCACGATTTTTTTGTCGATCTCCAAGATTTAATACTGGAGTTTTTAAAGAGGCTGCTTCAATTATGCCACTACTAGAATTTCCAATTAAAACTTTGGCATATGCAATCAAGGATAAAAATTCTAGTCTTGGAGCATGAATCACAATTTTAATTCTATCTAGATTTTCATATTTTTTAATTGCATTTGAAATTATTTCAGCTCCTGCATCTGCATTTGGCATCAAAATCAAGACCTGTGATTGACTTTTCAGTAAACTCTTCATAATTGTATCAATTTGATTTTTTATAATTTCAATTTGTTGAGTTATAGGATGAAATAAGAATAATAGATATGAATCTTTAGATTTCAACTCATATTTACTTAATATTAAGCTTCGATCAAGCAATTCAGTATTTTTAATTTCATCCAATCCTGGCGCTCCAGTAACAAAAATATTGCTGGGAATTTCTCCCATTTTTATTAATCGAAGTTTGGATTTTTTTGATGCAGTAAAATGATAATGAGCTAACTTAGAAATAGCATGTCGAACCGGCTCATCGATTGAACCTGATAGCTCACCCCCATGAATATGAATAATTGGTATGTTTTGGTACATTGCAGCAATAGCTCCTGCTAGCATTTCACCCCGATCACCTAATAATACAATCACATCTGGCTTACTAACTAGAAGTATGTTGGTAAATTCAATAATCTGTTTTCCAATTGCCAATGACATCTCTGCACCAGATGAACCTGTTAGAGAAACTTCTACTCTCCCTGAGATTTCAAAACCAATTTCATGTAATTCTTTCCAGGTATTTCCATATTTTTCTAAAAGATGCATGCCAGTAATTATTACATTTAAATCTAGATCATGATTTTCATTTATAGAGTTAAGTGTAGTTTTCATTAGACCAAAATCAGCACGTGTTCCAGAGATGTAACAAATTTTTCTCACTTACTTAAATCGCTCCATCTAAGAATACTACCTTTTTTAACATCTTTAATTACTTTTTTTCCAACTACTTTTTGTATTTCACTTGGTGGTATTCCATTACCAGGTCTTAGAATTTTTAAATCCTCAAAATCAAGAGTTTCACCAATAATTTTATGACTTACCAAAACAACACTCCTTCTCACTAGTTCTCTAATAGGTATCTCACTTAATTTAGGGAGTTTAGCCCCATCACCCATAATTACCTCGGTCTCTCTGATTTCTTTAATCATTTGAAATAGTTCTTCTGGACTTAACGAGGCTCTATGATCTGGTCCATCCATATTTTTATCAAGAGTAAAATGTTTTTCAATAACTCTTGCCCCCATTGCCACTGCCAAAGATGCAACTTTTATTCCTTCTGAATGATCAGAATAACCAACAGGAATTTGCAACTCAGATGACAAGGTTTGTATTGCCCTTAAATTTAAATCTTGAAGTTTTGTTGGATAATTAGAAGTGCAGTGGAGAAGAGTTAAAATATGACTTAATGGCTCACTAAATTTATTTTTAATTCTCATATTTTTAATTGTAAAGACTGCATCCTTCACCTCTTCTAAGCTACTCATACCAGTTGATAAAATCATAGGGACATTAAATTTTGATAACTCCTCAATAAAAGGTAAATTGGTAATTTCTCCTGATGCAATCTTAATTTTATTCATTCCTAAGTCTATTAAAAATTTAGCAGAATCACTATCAAATGGAGTAGATAAGAATTCAATATTTAAAGCTTTACATTTTTCAAATAACTTTAAATGTAATTTTTCTGAAATCTCAAGTTTTTTAAGCATTGAGAGCTGGCTAACTTCATTAGTATTATTTTTTTGATAATCAGCAGTCTGAGAATATTTTGAAGCTAATTTTATTGCTTTAAAGGTTTGAAATTTTATTGCATCTGCACCAGATTCTGAAGCCACATCTATCATTTCAAGCGCTAGCTTCTCTGAGCCATTGTGATTGACTCCTGCTTCTGCAATAATATAACATTTAGTCATAAAAGTAAGCTAATTTTTGAACAATATTCTTCATTAGTAAATGTATATTTATAAAATTATTCATCTTTTAAAGTATTTTTGGTAATTATTGACTCTGCAATTATAAAGTCTAGCTCGGTATCAATGTCAATTGAACTCTCTTGCTTCATCACATATGAAAACGATTTTTTGTCAAAAAGACTAACTTTAGATTTAAATTCACCAGTATTTACAATATAAATAGCTCCATTTAATCTATAGAAGATTGCATGATCTTGACTTCTTCTTTTGGAAGCACTATGGTCAATAAAGTTACTCATTGAACCATCTTTGGGTAATGTATTGGACCAAATGGGTGGATGTTCACATTCTGATACTGATATTATTGAATATGCTTTTTTTAAGATAACTTTTTCAATCGCTTCATCAATATGCTTATCAGTTCTTAGTGGGCTAGTTGGCTGAAGTAAAACAAAATAATCGAAATCCCTATCAATAGTTTCTAGAGTATGTAAGATTACATCTAATGTTGAAGAGTTATCCTGAGATAAGCTTTCAGGTCTACGAATAAATTTGACTTTTTTTTTCTTTGCTAATATCAACACTTCATTATTATTACTACTCACTACAATCTCATCAATATATTTACTATTCAATCCAGCATTAATACTCCATTCAATCAATGGCTTATTCTTTAAAGGTAGCATATTTTTATTAGTTAGACGTTTACTTCCACTTCGAGCCGGAATTATCGCTAAAAAAGTTTTATCTTTATACATACTTTATGGGAAATTAAAATGAATTATTTAAAAATATTTTGACTTTCAATAATTGATTGCTTATTGGGTCTAGGCACTGGAGCATCATAAGAGCACCTTACCCTTATAAAAGAAATGCCACTAAAGTTCAAAGCCATATCTATTGAATGAGCAAACTCTTTTATATTTTTAACATCAAATACTGATTTTATTCCAGTTGCTTCTGCAATTTTCAAATAATCAATATGGTCTTGATAGGTTCCTTGGCCACCAGTACTTTTATTTGATTTATTATCAAACACAATGTAAGTTAATGTAATTTTTTCATATCTTGCAGCAGTAGTTAGGCCACCTAAATGCATTACAAATTCAGCATCTCCACCACAAACAATTACTTGTTTACCAGCTTTCGCTGAGCCTAAACCAAGACTTAGGGCTCCACCCATATTTCCCGCCATATAAAAATTATTCGTATTTGGCATAAAACTATACATTTCACGGGCAGTATTTCCAGTTGTTCCAATAAGCAAGGTATCGCAGCCTTTTAATCTTTCATTTAAATTTATCAAAAACTTGCTTCTAGGTAAAAATTTTGATAAATCTATTTGATAAGCCTCTAATAGCTTAACCTCTGAAAAAGTTTTATCCTCTAATAAGCATATTTGATAAGATTCATTACAGGAGTCTAATTGTGTAATTGCATCTAATAAATTATTTTTATTTAAAATAGAGAATTCATAGCCATATGCAGCAACTAAATCAGTCAAATACTCTGAAAGATGTTGATGTTGAATTTCACTATCTCCATCTTTATAAGTTCTCCAACTAACTATAATTGGAAATTGTATTTTATAAGGCTTAAGTAAACTTGTGATACAGCTTCCCATATTTGTCAAGCCAGAAGACTGAACAATAACAATTGGCATTTTGCCTGATAGTTTTAAACCCGCTGCAATAGAACATGCAACTGCTTCACTTGCACAGGGTAGATATTCAATATGCTCACTATAATTAATTGAAGCATTAATTAAATTTTTTGCAAAGCTGCAGGGTACAACACATAAATGACTATAACCCTTACTAATTAGTTGAAGAATAAATTCATCAGTATTTAACATTGCTCAATAGTGATTCTATTATCAATATTAATTTCTGAAGAATGAATTTCTCCAAAATGGCAAATTACTGACCCTGAAAGATCAGAACGAGGTGAATACAAGACAATCTTCTGATCATTTTGAATAATCTTACCCTCTAAATAAGTACAAAGTAGTGGCTGGTTAGATTTTCGAACTAAATGCTCCCATTTTTTTAAAGTAACTTCTTTGCTTTTCTTTACCCTAAATCTATAAGTATCATGATTTTTCATAACACCATAAAGTGATACAACTGCATGATAAGGACCAGTAACCATTTTATTTTTTTGTGTATTTAAATTAAAGTAGAAATGCTTAGATTTTTTTTCTATCAAGTTTTTTTTGTAAGCTACAAAACATGCACCAGTTAACCCAAATAAACCTTTGCAAGAACTAAAAGCCATTAAGTCAGCTAAATGATGATTTTCTTCCAAACCAATAGATCCAGTAGCATCAACATAAAACTTTGCGTCAAAATCAATAGCAATATTTTTAATTTTCTCTAAATCAACTTTAAAAGCTATTGAAGTTTCTGTATAGGCACACATAACCCAGTCAAACTTTCCTTTAACTTGCTCCAGGTCATCATACTTGCAAACCAATACATCGCAATCATTAGGGAGAAGTTTTTCTAGCCTATCACTATAGTACCCAGTTGAAACTAATAATACTCTTCCTTTAACAAAAGTGTGTGCAGCTAACTCTAATGCAAAAGTTGCAGAACCTTGAGCCATTACAAGCTCATCTTGGCCACTAATTTCTTTAATCCACATACTCACTTCATTTGCCATCATTTCGTAGTCAGCATCGCCTCTACCAAAGACTGGCTTAAGATATTTCAAATTATCATGAAGAACTACTGCAGGGCCAGGGGTGAGCATTAATTTTTGATTATTTATTTGTGCGATAGCTATTTGAGCCTTTTCTCTCATTTCAGAACTACTAATTCCTTCAGTTCGAGGTAAAACCTTTAACCTATGGTCCGAAATTAAATTTGAATTATCATTGCCATGAACTAATAAATCAATTTTATATTTATTTAAAATTTCTTCATTGATAAGCCAAGGGGTCTCAACAACCTCCTTTACATAATTGATTGATTCTAATATTTCTTTACGATAAGTAAAAGAAAGTTCAGGTTCATAACCTTTCTGTTTAGTAATTTCATCATCTGAAGTAAGTCCTACAATTACTTCACCATACCCTGAGGCTTTTTTTAGTAATCTAATATGCCCATGATGTATTAAAGTTGCTGACATATCGACCATAATTCTTTTCATAATTAATCCACCATATAGTAAAGTTATTTAGTTCCAGGAATAAATTCTAAAATTTCCTTTATTGACAGACAATCTGGTTCTGCCTCTAGAGATCTACCATTATTTAATATTGATTTTGCAACCTTTAACATTGCTGGATATGCAGCTCGTAGCATATGATTTGCACTAATTACCACATTTACTCCCATATCAATAAACTCTTCAATTGTTATTGAATTAAAGCTACTTGGCACGACAACAACTGGAGTTTTTGTATCTTTATTCCGAAACTTGCTCATAAATTCTTTAATTTCCAATCCATCACTATTTCGAGAGTGGATCATAATACCATCAGCTCCAGACTGAATATAAGCATCTGCTCTTAATAATGCATCATCCATTCCTGCATCTAAAATTAAAGATTCAATACGAGCTATAATCATAAAATCATCATTAATCTGTGCTTCTTTACCTGCTTTTATCTTATGACAGAAATTCTCAATACTATCTTGTTGTTGGTGAACTTCATTTCCAAATAAAGAATTTTTCTTTAATCCTACTTTATCTTCAATAACAATTGCACTTACTCCCAGTCTCTCTAGACTTCTTACAGTAAAGACAAAATGCTCTAGTATGCCACCTGTATCACCATCAAATATCATTGGCTTAGTGGTAACTTCAAAAATTTCATTTACAGTATTTAAACGTGATGTAATATCAATTGCCTCAATATCAGGCTTTCCCTTGGACGTGGAATCAGTTAAGGAGCTTGACCATACACCATCAAAGCTTACTTTTTCTCCACCTCTTTCAACAATTGTATTTTCAGCTATTATTGCAGTTAATGCACTATGAGCTTCTAGTATTTTCACAATTTTTTTTGTTTTTATCAAAGACCTAAGTAAGCTTTGTCGACGTGCACTTGTAACGCCTAAGGTCATCAATTGATTTTTAATATTTTGATCACTAATTTCTGAACTATACTGAATTTCAATTAATTTACCTCCCCAAGTTGATAATAGCTCAATAACCTCATCTCTATACTTTGAATTAGAATTTTTAATCCAATCATCACCATGAACTACTATATCTGGCTTAACCTTGAGTAAATTTTCATGATAACTAGCAGTATTTTGAGGAATAACTTCCCCTACCATTGAAAGGCTATTTACAACATCAAATCGTTGCTGATATTTTAAATAGGCAAAATCATTTAATTCATTAATTGCTTCTGAGGTTAGCAAACCTAACGTTACCTCACCATGCTTTTTTGCCTCTTCAAGAACTCTTATATGGCCTGTATGAAGTAAATCGGCTATCAAGCTAACATAGACAACCTTTTTATCTTTATTATCTTTATTCATAATCTTCCGTCAACCTCATTTTTACTAAGCAAATATTTAACATCATAAAGTACATAATTTTCTTTACCAAAGGAGTGAAGATCATCTAATGATAGTTTTTTAAATTCATCATGGGCAACGGCTATAATAATTGCATCATATTTACCAATTACTACCTCGTCTAACAATTTAATACCATACTCATTATATGAGTCTTTCTTGCTAACCCATGGATCATATACATCAACATTACAAATTAAACGCTTAAATTCTGTAATTAAATCTACCACGCGAGTATTTCTTATATCAGGACAATTTTCTTTGAATGATAAGCCCATAATAAGGATATTTGCATTTATTAAGTCTATGCCCTTATTTGCCATCAATAATGCAACTTGCTTAACTATATAAGGTCCAATACTATTATTTAATCGCCTACCAGAAAGAATCATTTCTGGATTATATCCAACTTGGATTGCCTTATATGTAAGGTAATAAGGATCAACACCAATACAATGACCTCCAACTAAACCAGGTCGAAAAGGAAGAAAATTCCACTTAGTTCCTGCTGCCTCCAATACTGCTTCAGTATCAATATCAAGCTTATTAAAAATCATAGCCAATTCATTAATTAACGCAATATTTACATCTCGTTGAGTATTTTCAATTACTTTAGCTGCCTCTGCAACTTTAATGCTTTCTGCTTTATAGGTACCTGCTGTAATAATTTCTTTATAGAGCTTATCAACAAGCTCAGCAGCTGCATCATTTGAGCCTGATGTAATTTTTTTAATAGTAGTCAAGCGATGATTTTTATCACCTGGATTAATTCTTTCAGGTGAATAACCGCAATAAAAATCTAAATTAAACTTCATACCAGAAATTTTTTCTAGAATAGGGACGCAAACCTCTTCAGTAGCTCCAGGGTATACAGTTGACTCATAGATTACTATATCGTCTCTTTTTAGTAACTTAGCAACTACTTTACTTGCATCCTTAATGGGCTCAAGATTAGGCTTATAGTTTTTATCAACAGGAGTTGGAACAGTAATAATAAAAATATTACAGTTATGAATATCATTTAGATTACTAGTAAAACTTAATTTTTTTGATAAATATAGTTCATTTTCTTGAACCTCTAATGTTGAGTCCTTTCCGTTAATTAATTCATTAATCCTTGGCAAGCTTATATCAAAACCCACTGTATCAAAAATCTTTCCAAATTCTACTGCTAGGGGTAATCCAACATAACCTAATCCTATAATAGCTATTTTAGTATTAATCACAATTATTGTATTTTATGATATTCTTTAAACCAATCTACAAAATTTTTGACACCTTCTCTAACAGGCATAGATGGTTTATAATCAAAATCATTAACTAGATCGTCAATATCTGCAAAAGTATCTGGCACATCTCCAGGTTGTATAGGCAACATCTCTTTATGGGCTTTAATATTAAGTGAATCTTCTATAGCCTTAATGTAATCTAATAGCTCTACTGGAGAATTATTTCCAATATTATATATACGCCATGGTGCCAAGGAGCTACCAGAATCTGGCTTCATTCCTTGCCATTGAGGGTTTGACTTGGCTGGGCTTTCTAACACTTTTACTACACCTTGTACAATATCATCAATATATGTAAAGTCTCTTCGATGCTTACCAAAATTGAAAACTTCTATTTTTTCACCTTTTAAGATAGACTGGGTGAATTTAAATAGCGCCATGTCTGGCCTACCCCATGGACCATAAACAGTAAAAAAACGAAGTCCTGTAGTTGGTAAACCATACAAATGACTATAAGTATGGGCCATCAACTCATTTGCCTTCTTACTTGCTGCATAAAGACTTAAGGGATGATCAACATTATCATGAACTGAAAAAGGCATTTTTGTATTTGCACCGTAGACTGAACTGCTAGAAGCATATACTAAGTGTTTAACATTACTATGCCTGCACCCTTCCAAAATATTTCCAAAACCGACCATATTAGTATTTATGTACGCAAGAGGATTTTCAATAGAATAGCGAACTCCAGCTTGAGCAGCTAAATTAACTACTCCATCAAAATTATATTTCTTAAATAACTCTTTCATAGTATCACCATCCTCAATATCCATTCGGACATGAGTATATCTTTGATGGTTTAAATGACGCTCAAGCCTAGCCTCTTTTAGTTTTGGATCATAGTAGTCATTATGATTGTCAATTCCAACAACATCACAACCATTTTCTAATAGTTTTAATGCAAGAGCTGAACCAATAAATCCAGCTGAACCTGTTATAAGAACTTTCATAAAAACTCCGTTAAATTTAAGATTATTTGTAAAGCATTAATTTAATAAACTATTATTCTATCTACTTATTAAGTATATATTCAGCCAAAAAAAGATCAGCATATTTATCAATATTTACAGACCTTTCATCAGGCATAATATAATGCAAACAAGTATCGCCCTTAAAAGTATTAAGCGTCATAAAGACATCTCTCTTAGTAGCATAAATTGCTCCATTAACAATATACACTCTTGGTAAACTTTGACGGGGAGGGTTCTCTTGGCTTGTTTCCTGGAAATCAAATAAAAAATCACCACTTATCACCTTCATTTTTGCGGGATGATAGTTATCAACATCTACGACACTAATAATACTATCTGCATTACTATCAATTAACATTTTTAACGCATTATCAATGTCATAGGATGCCCTTAACGGAGCAGTTGGTTGAAGCATAATAATATAATCATATTTATACCCCACTATCTTTTCGTAGGCATCAACTGCATGCTGAATTGTTGGAATAGCTAAAGCCGAATCAGAAGCTAATTCCATTGGTCTCACAAATGGAACTTTAGCGCCAAACTTTTCAGAAACTAATTTAATTTCCTCACTATCCGTAGAGACAATTAAATCTGTTAATAATTTAGCATTAATTCCCGCATCAATTGTATAGGAAATTAAAGGCCTACCATTTAATGGAATAATATTTTTACCTGGAATCCCCTTAGAGCCGCTTCTAGCTGGAATAATACCCAAAATATTTTTTATCAAATTAAGTATATTCCCAATTATAATAAGTTTTACCATTAAGCATTTTACTTGCAAATCGAGTTCGATAATAGTCCCTATTTTTAAGCTCCTCCTTGCTCAGCACTCTTTTAGAATTGCCTAATGTATTTTTATATTTAGGAAAAATATTTTCAAGCTTTTCTTTCATCTCATCCTTAGATAGCTCACTAAAAGACTTTAACTCGGCTATATGATTTGGTCCAATAGAAACAGGTCCATCTTTAGTTTCATTAGCTGGGAGAATAGTAAAGTGGCGCTCTATTATTTTGGCTCCATAATAAATAGAGGCTAAAGTACCAAGAATTCCATCTCTTTCAACTAAACTATGATCACTCCAACCAACATTTTTACAAAGAGACTTTAAATAGTCAATTCTGGAAAGATGATATTCATTTAATGGAGTTGGGTACTGAGAAACACAGTGAAGAAAAGAAAAATCAGAACCTTCTAATATTTTTGAAGCCTCTTCAATCTCACTATCATTTGTTGCCCCAGTAGAGACAAAAATCTTATTGAAAGATTCTTTAACATCCTTTAATAAAGGCACTGATGAACAATCATAGCTAGCAATTTTAATTTCATCAAATCCAGCACTTTTAATTAGGCTGATCGAATCCCTAGTAAAAGCAGTTGTTAGTGGCTTGATGTCAATAGATTTGCAGAGCTTAACAAACTCAGCCTGCCTATCCATACTTAACTCAAGTTTCTTTAGTCTTGCATATTCATCTTTATAAGGCCTCTTAATAGAAATTTCTTGTCCATTTTTAATAATGCCAGTTTCAAATCGTTCACGAAAAGAAAGCATATCTGCAAAAATTGTTTGAATTTTTGCATAATCAGCCCCACTCTCCTTAGCTGAATGAAGCATTTTTTTCAATAACTCAAAATCACCATTATGATTTTGACAAAATTCCGCAATAATTATCATAATCTTACTCTCTGTCTAATAATAAATTAGCTGTAGCAAAAACACCATCAGTTCTTAAATGTGTTGTTCGCAATATTTGTTTATCAATTGCTCCAGCAGTACTTATGAATTTAATAGCACCTAAGTAGGCTTCCAAAGGTGAAGTATACCTTGCTCCTAAATTCATTTTTTCTAAAACATTACAATTATGAATCATTTCAAAAGAATCCTCATTACAAAATGCAAAAATTTTACTTCTACCAATTAGAGCATCACTAATTGTTCCCATACCAGGCCTAATACATGTAGCCACACAATTCAAAAACATCTCATTACTAAAGTCAGCTTTTTTAATCCAGTCAGGGTATGAATTTGGTAATAACCTTGGATCCACATATAGAGTTTGTGGAGATTGAATATCTTTAGCAATAATTTCAGAAATTGCAGCTCTAGCAATATTGTCCTCTTCGCCACCAAGGCCACAAGAAAACAATATATCATGGTTTTTTTTCTCTTTAAAAAGTAATGAATATCGGTATAAGCCTACTGGGAAAAATTCAGTAAGAGTCCTAACATCAGGAGTTGAAAAATACTCATTACCAATCATTAATGGCTTATAAGATTTAATAATATCACGTTGTTCTTTGAAAAATTCACCCAAATGAACAGTTTCTTTCTTATTACCTAATACTTCATGCCAAAAAAAAGAACCAGTGAAAGTAGTATCTGGCCTAGATTCTAAAATATTGACAATATTATCACTCCAAACAATATCATACATTTGTAAGTTTGGAATATCAATTTGAAGCCAATTATGATCAAAATAATTCGTAATTTTAGCTTGCGATCTTAGTGGATACTCAAAATTTATAATTTTAACCTGTGATGAATTAATTACAAAATTCATATCTGGCCAATTTTTAAGTGTCATAACATGACAATAAGGAATAAACAAATCTATAGACCCATTAAAGCCATTTTTTAAAATGAAGGTTGAAATTGCAACTACTCTTCTCACATGTCCAAGACCATTTGCACATGCCAGAGCTGCTATCTTAATCATTTTTTACCATGCGACTCCCTCATAATTATTTAAAAGCTTTAAAGAATCATCACCAATAAGATCTAATATTGGAATATCCTTGTTAATATTTTTAATATTCTTATACAAATCTTTAACAACATGAACTACAACTACTAACTCAACGTTTTTTAAAAGAGAATCAATATTAGCTACCATCAAGGAATCTATATTTGGTAAATTTTTTAATAAATATTCCTTATTTTGACCAAATATTTTAGTGGGGTTAATATTACTATCATAAATACTAATTTTATAATCCTTCTGAATTAGTGCCTTAGCTATATCAACGCATGGGCTGAACCTTAAATCATCAGTTTTTGCTTTAAATGCAAGTCCAATAAATCCTATTTTTCTTATATTTTTAATTTTAATTTTCTCAATAATAAAATTATTGTGCTCATCATTACTAGATTTTATTGACCTAAAGATTGGGAGGTTCAAATGACCCCTATTCGCAAGGTAGTTAAAAGCTTTTAAATCCTTTGGAAGACAAGAGCCACCATATGACAATCCCGGCATCATATACTTTGAAGAAATATTAAGATCAGTATCCTGAAGAAATAAGTGCATTAAATCTTGACTATTAATCCCAAAATTTTTACTAAATCTTCCTACTTCATTTGCAAAAGCGACCTTCAATGCATGAAAAGAGTTGTTTAAAAACTTAATCATCTCTGCAACTTTTAAATCAGGTTCATATATTGGAGAATCAAGAAAAGCAAATAATTCTTTATTTTTCTCCCTACCTGTTTCTGAAAGCCCAGATATTACTGTAAAGGGCGGGCTAAAAAAATCTTTAATTGCAGATCCTTCTCTTAAAAATTCTGGATTTAAAATAACAGAAAAATCTTGATTTGCTATCTTACCAGATTCTTTTTCAATTATTTTCTCTACCAAAGAACAAGTGCCTGGCATTACCGTACTTCTAATACTTATTGTATAAAACTTATTATGAGTTTTTAATACATGGCCAATTTCTTTTACCAATAGATTAATAACTGAAATATCTAAACTGCCATCTGGTAGATTTGGAGTTCCAACACAAAGGACACATATATCGCTATTATTAATTGCATAACTTAAGTCAGTTACTGCAATAATTTTTTTATTCTTAACGCCTTTTTTAATAAGATCACCCAATCCTGGCTCAACAATTGGGGAAATTCCTTTATTAACTAAATCAACCTTACTTTTAGAAATATCAACACCTATAATTTGATGATTTTTATCCGCAAGACAGGCTGTTGAAACGCATCCTACGTAACCTAAACCAAAAATAGCAACTTTCATCTCTTAACTATATCCCTTGTATAAACTTTATCAACAACATCTTTTAAATTATTTGAGAAACAATTAGCTACTATTAGATCTGATTGTTTTTTGAATTCATTTAGATCTTCAATAACATCCAATCCCAGATAAGTTTTTTCTTCCAATAAAGGTTCAAAAATTATCATTTCTATATCTCTATTTTTAATTCTCTCAACTATATCGATCATAGATGAAGATCTAAAATTCTTTGACCCTTTTTTCATCACGAGGCGATAAATGCCTATTTTTTTTGGTTTTTTACTTATAATTGATTCTGCAATAAAATCTTTTCTAGTACTATTAGCATCAACTATTGCTTGGATTAATCTATTAGGTACATTTTCATAGCTAGCACTTAGTTGTTTTGTATCCTTGGGAAGACAATACCCGCCATAGCCAAATGATGGATTATTATATTGAGAACCAATTCTAGGATCAAGACTAACACCTTTAATAATTTTTTTTGAACTTAAATTAAAAGCTTCTGCAAAAGAATCTAATTCATTAAAAAATGCTACTCTCATTGCAAGATACGTATTAGAAAATAGCTTAATTGCCTCAGCTTCAGTCGAACTTGTAAAAACAACATCTATATCTTTTTTTGCAGCACCCTCTATCATAAGTTCAGAAAATCTTCTAGCACGACTTGAATCTTCTCCAACAATAATTCGTGTGGGATAAAGATTATCATTTAATGCACTTCCTTCTCTTAAAAATTCAGGTGAAAAAATTATATTATTTGAACCATATGCTTTTCTTATTTTTTCAGTATAACCAACTGGAACTGTTGATTTAATAACGATAACTGCTTCAATATTTTGACTCAACACCTCTTCAATTACACTTTCTACTGATTCAGTATTGAAGCAACCATTTAATTCATCATAATCAGTTGGAGTGGCAATAATAACAAAATCAGCTTCTTTATAAGCTAATTGACCATCTAGTGTAGCAACTAAATTTAAATCGTTATTATTTAATAAAATATCTTCAATCTCAGCGTCATCTACTGGGGATATTTTATTATTTAGTTGTGTAATTTTTTTAGGATTAATATCGACAATAACAACCTCATGATTTTTTGCCAAAAGTATCGAGTTAGCTAGACCAACATATCCTGCACCTGAAACAACTATTTTCATTTAATAAGCCACAAATTTGAAGTTTGATTTCTCATCAAACCATTAGTTAAGACAAAAAAGTCTGAGGTTCTCATATTTAATTTTATGAAAGTCAAAAGTATTTAACTTAGATAATACAATCTCACAATATTAACAACAAATAATTTTACTATGTTTACCATTGAAGAATTAACTTAACTTTTAGTTTAAAAAATTTAGTAAATAAAATTTAACATTTATGTCTTTTTAAATTTTGCTAATAAGTGATGCTTTATAATTGAAGAAACTTTTATAAATTATCATGATAAATAATACAAATTTTAATAACAAAACCATCTTGATTACTGGCGGTGCTGGCTTTATTGGAAGTAATTTGGCTTTTTATTTTCAAGAAAACTTTCCAAAATCAACAATAGTCGTTTTTGACTGCTTTCGAAATAATGATACCTTTCATAATGGAAACCTTAAAAGTTATGGTCATTTCAATAATCTAATTGGATTTAATGGTAGTGTAATCTGTGGAGATATTAATAACTTAATTGATTTACACCTTCTTGATAATTTTAATTTTGATTATGTATTTCATCAAGCAGCAATTTCTGATACAAGAGTTTATGATCAAACTATTATCATGCAAACAAATGTAAATTCATTTATTAATCTTCTTAATATTTGTAAGAAAGATCAAGCGGCTATGATTTATGCAAGCTCTGCATCAACATATGGAAATATGCCCTCTCCTCAAACTGAAGGCCATGAAGCCCCCGAAAACCCATATGGCTTTAGTAAGCTTATGATGGATAAAATTGCGAATCAATATTCTAAAGATAATCCTGAGATGACAATTATAGGGCTTAGATATTTTAATGTTTATGGGCCAAGAGAGTTCTACAAAGAAAAAACTTCTTCAATGATAATTCAGCTTGGTCATCAAATTCTTAGTGGTAAAGCGCCAAGATTGTTTGAAAGGTCTGATAAGATCCTTAGAGACTTTATTTACATTGATGATGTTATTCAGGCTAATATTAAAGCGTGCCAAGCTAAGAAAAATGGAGCTTATAATATAGGCACAGGTAAGCCAAGAAGTTTTCAAGATATAGCTGACATCTTACAAAAAGAACTAAATACCGATTTTCAAACTGAATATTTTCCAAACCCATATGATGGTTATCAAACGCATACTCAGGCTAATATAACTTCTTCAATGCGATATCTAAACTTTAAGCCAGCAATAACTCTTGAAAATGGAATCAATTTATATATTCCCGAGATAATACGTCTTAGTGGGATGAAAATTGATGATTAATTTTACAAATAAATCACCAAAAATCCTAGTTATTGGTGACTTAATGATTGATAAATATCTTTGGGGCTCTTGCGAGCGAGTTTCACCTGAGGCTCCAGTTCAAATAATTAATGTCACACGAGATAGTGAAGTTCTAGGTGGAGCTGGAAATGTAGTCAACAACCTTAAAAAACTTGGTGCCCAAGTTGATGTATTAAGTGTTATTGGACATTGTCAGACTTCAAAAGAATTAAAGGTTTTATTAAGCGAAATTGGAATTAGTGCTAAGCACCTAATTGAACAAAAAAATCGCATTGTATCTAAAAAAACTAGAATTATAGCCTCTCAGCAGCAAGTTGTTAGATATGACCACGAAACTACTGATGATATTGATCAGCAGTCTGAAGATGCTCTTTTAAAGATTCTCAATAGTACCATATGCAATTATGAAATTATACTTCTATCAGACTATGGTAAAGGCGTTCTAACAAATAGAGTTACAAAAAATGTAATTAAATTAGCTACTGAAAATAATATTAAAACTCTAGTTGACCCAAAGGGGGATGACTACTCAAAATATAAGGGATCATATCTTCTTACGCCAAATAAAAAAGAAGCATCTGAAGCTACAAAAATCGATATTAAAGATCAATCTAGCCTTCTTAAAGCAATTTCTAAACTTAAAGTTGAATTTGACCTGAATATTTCTTTAATTACTATGAGTGAACAAGGAATAGCAATTTATGATGATGCATTGCGGGTCAAGCCAACTATTACAAAAGAAGTGTTTGATGTTACTGGAGCTGGTGACACTGTTCTCTCTTCACTTGGCTTTGCAATTGCTTGTAATTCAAATATTGATGAAGCTGTTGAGTTTTCAAATCTTGCTGCTGGAGTAGTAGTTAGTAAAATTGGAAGTGCTACTGCAACATTAAACGAAATTATCGAGCACGAATCAAGCTTAAATAAATCTACAAGTGACAAACATATAAAAAATTTTATTGAGATTTCTCAACTAAGTAATGAACTTAAAACAAAAAATAGAAAAATTGTTTTTACAAATGGCTGTTTTGATATTCTTCATTTGGGTCATATTAAGTATCTTGAAAAAGCTAAAAGTTTAGGAGATATTTTAATTCTTGGACTAAATTCTGATAGATCAGTTGAGGCCTTAAAAGGAGATGATCGTCCAATCAACTCTCAAAATGATAGAGCTTACATATTAGCTGCTTTAGAATCTGTCGACTATGTTGTAATTTTTGATGAAGATACTCCTTATAATCTCATTGAAATAATCAAACCTAACTTGCTGGTAAAGGGTGGGGACTATAAAGGCAAAAAAGTAGTGGGAGAAGATATGGCTGAAGAGTTGATTTTAATTGATTTCATCGAAGGTAGAAGTTCTTCAAAAATAATTGAAAAAATTAAAGAAGGTAAATAAAATGACATCAATCATTAATAAAGAATTTATTGAGCACATCAATACCGCTAAAAAAACTATGGAAGGGCTTTCTCAAGATATAGAAACTGCTACAAGAATATGTATTAAAAGCCTTAAAAATGAAGGAAAGATATTAATTTTAGGGAATGGCGGAAGTGCTGCTGATGCTCAGCATATAGCTGCCGAACTTGTGGGTAGATATAAAACTGAAAGAAAAGGCTTAGCTGCTATCGCTTTAACTACTGATTCATCTACAATTACCTCAATTAGTAATGACTATGGCTATGAAAATGTATTTAAACGTCAAATTGAAGCTTTAGCTAATAAAAGAGACGTTGTTATTGGTATTAGCACAGGAGGAACTAGTAAAAATGTAACTAATGCCCTGAGACTTTCTAAATCAATAGGCTGCAAAGTTATTGGTCTTAGTGGAAAAGATGGAGGTGAAATGAATACTATATGCGATATAAATATCGTAGTTCCTTCTGAAGATACTCCACGAATTCAAGAGATGCATATTTTTATTGGTCATACCATATGTCACTTGATAGACCAAGAATTTACAAGTTAAAAGACTTAACCTCATTTAATACATCTTCAGCCTTAATTAATTTCATACAATTATGATGCCTTAATGGGCATTTTTTTTTCATACAAGGCTGACAATCAAGATTTTTTTTCAGAATAATATTTTTTTCATTATCCCATTGAGAGGTTTCATTATCTTTAGTTGGACCAAATATGGAAACCGTTGGAATCTTAAAACATGCTGCTATATGCATTGGGCCACTATCCCCAGTTATAAAAAGATCAAAAGTTGATATTAAGTGGATCAACTCAGAGATATTAGTTTTTCCTGCAAGATTTTGGTAATTTTTTACATTTTTCTTTACTAATAATTTTTCAATACTCATCGAAATTTCTTTTTCATCAGGACTACCTAATATAGTAATATCATATCGATCAGACAACTCAACTGCTACATTAGCAAACTCTTCTGGATACCATCGTTTTGCATCTCCATATGACGCACCTGGGTTAATTCCTAAGATTGGTCTATTTCTAGAATTCTCATTAGATAACTCCTTTAGAGAAGTATCAAGGTAAATAGTCAAAGAACCAGCTGATGAATTGATGTTTAAAGACTGGCTAATAAATTTATTATATTTTTCAACTTGATGAGAATTTTGGAAGTTCTTTTTTTGATAATTAAATTTTAATCTGCTCTTAACAAAAAATTTAAAAAGATTAGAGCGAATTGAGTTTCTAAATGAAAAATATTGATCAAATTCTCCGAGATTTTTCGACAATAGAAATAAAGATAAAATATTTTTATCTAATGGAATTAATCTAGAAACCTTTGGATGATTTTTAAAAATTTCAATAGAAATGGACGGTCCAATTAAGACAACTTCAAGTTCTTTATAAAAATCAATCAAGTTCTCAATCGCAGGAGTTGTCATTACCGTATCTCCAATCCAGCTAGGAAGCTCAATCAGAACTCTCATTTAACCAACTTATAATGCTTTTTACTTAACTCAAGCCCAAATATTGATTCAAGCTTAAGCATTTTCTGATGTTTTTTTTGTTTTGAATTCAACTTATAATTAGAATCTGCTTGATAGATCCCAGATTCTTTTGGAAGCCAATTCATTACACACTGTGGATGAGTTCCAGAAAACTCCTTAATGATAGATTGATTAATTTGGGAATAATCTATTTTATTTGCTGTCTTACCCCAATATTTTTGAACTTTTTGACTTTTAAGATTCATTTGTTCTTCACTACGAATCCATCCATAATGAAAACAATAAACTCCGACCTTTTTTGCCCTTGGATATCTTCCTTTTTTGTTTGTATCAAGAACAAGCCAAAATAGGCCATCTGGCGCATATGACCTTATAGAGCTTTTTATAATTCTGGCTTCTGATCGATACCATCCTGGAGAATCTAAATAACTATTTGAATTTCCATAAAAATGATAAAAATCAAAAACTAAAGCCTCTACATTAGAGTCTTCCAAATAGAACTTCATGGAATTTTTGATTTTATCTAAATCATTTTCATGATATATCTCATCACCTTCAACATAGAATAGCCAATCACCCGTACAATTAAATTGCGCTATCATTTTTTGTTGGCCATAAACGTAGCCGCTATGCTTCATATTATCATTCCATTTTGATTGAATAATACGAATTTTAGAGCTCTTAATGGATTTAATTAGCAATAAAGTATCATCTTCACTTTCACCAACATTAATAACAAATTCATCTACAATTGGTAGGATTGAATTGATAGATTCAATGAATGGGTAGCCTAATATTCGGCCATTCTTTATAAATGTAAAAGCGCTAATTTTCATATTTAAAAAATTTTTTGGCTAAAGAATTTTGATTTCTTTTTTACTGAGCTTAGATACAATTTCTTTTTTTCCAGCATTAAACATAAATAACCTATTATCAATGTTTTTATTTAAACTTATTGAAAAACCCAAACCGTTAAGATGGTTTAATAATTCAAAATCTCTGTTTCCATGCAGCTCTCCTGTTATCCAGGAAGTTTTTTTAAGAAAATTATCCTCAAGGCTAGTTAAAATA
>Ga0075447_10000287_pt1 | contig 25556 bp, 23 predicted proteins | sample CoawatmetaG10DNA_FD_72352 | JGI IMG/M metagenome (GOLD analysis project Ga0075447, IMG submission 72352) | Marine microbial communities from the West Antarctic Peninsula - Coastal water metaG104-DNA | ecosystem: Environmental > Aquatic > Marine > Coastal | place: Atlantic Ocean: West Antarctic...
TACCAGAACTCATAAAGAATTAGATTTAACCAATCAATCAGCGGTCCAAGATTTTTTTAAAAATGAAATGCCTGATTACGTTATTCTTGCAGCTGGGAAGGTTGGTGGGATTCATGCTAATAATACCTATTCTGCAGATTTTATTTATGAAAATATAATGATTGAGGCAAATGTTATTGACGCAGCCTATCGTAACAATGTAAAAAGACTACTTTTTTTGGGAAGCACATGCATATATCCCAAGTCCGTCAAGCAGCCTATGCAAGAAGATGCCCTCCTTACAGGTGTTCTTGAGCCAACTAATGAGCCATATGCTATTGCTAAGATTGCTGGGATAAAGCTTTGTGAATCTTATAATAAGCAGCATGGAACAGATTACCGCTCAGTAATGCCAACTAATCTGTATGGATCTAATGATAATTTTCATTTAGAAAACTCCCATGTTTTGCCAGCCATACTAAGAAAAATTCATCTAGCAAAACTACTGGAAGAAAAAAACTGGAATGCTATTAAAAAAGATGCTGAAAAAAATTCTATTAATGGAATAAGTTTTAATAGTACTAACGAAGAAATTATAAGAACTCTTGGTAATTATGGAATTCAATATGATATCAAGAAATCCTCATCAAAGGTCTATCTCTGGGGAACTGGAAGGGCATTACGGGAGTTTCTTTATGTGGATGATATGGCATTAGCATCAATTTTTGTTCTTGAATTAGATAAGAAAATTTATGATATTCATACTAAACCGTCCCTTTCTCATATAAATATTGGAACCGGGGTGGATATTTTAATTTTTGAGTTAGCACAAAATATTAAAAATATTGTTGGTTTTAAAGGAGAGATAAGTTTCGATGCAGCCAAATCGGATGGTACAGCTCGAAAATTAATTGATACCTCTCGGTTGACAATGATGGGTTGGAGCTATAGTGTATCTTTGGAAGAGGGCCTTAAGAAAACTTATAAATGGTATCTTTCCTAGGCGTTTTTTTTAAGGAACAAGGATATATTAAATTAGTTAATAAGATACTAAATCTATAACTATCAAATTAATTGAAACCTCAAGAATATAAGGCTTTTTTAGGTAGTGTGCGTTTAGATTTATTAAAAGGCTTATAAATTATTAATAACTTGTATCATAAAAATATATTACAAATTAAGAGTATTAAATGATTGAAGAATTAAAAAAAGATAAAGTGGTTGCTTTAATTCCCTTAAGAGGAGGATCTAAAAGTATACCAAAGAAAAATATTAAAGTAATTGGTGGAAAGCCATTATGCGCATGGGTATTAGAAGCTGCTGTAAATTGCAAAATGATAGATACTGTTTATGTTTCAACAGATAGTAAGGAAATTGCTGATGTTGTAAACAATTTAAATATGAATATAGAAATTATTGACCGACCATCAAAATTAGCTTCAGATAAGGCTAGCACTGAAGCAGTTATGCTTCATGCAATGGAATTAATAGCTTTTGATACGATAGTGACCATTCAGGCAACATCACCATTATTAGAGAGTATTCATATTACGCATGCCCTCAATGATTTTGATAAATTAAAATATGACTCAATGATAAGTGCTGTTAGAGTTAAAAGGTTTTTTTGGACTGAAGACGGTACTCCATTAAATTATAATCCTGCTACTCGACCTATGAGGCAGGATTTTAAAGGCGTTTTAATGGAAAATGGTGCATTCTATATTACAAAGAAAAGTATTTTAAACCATCATAAATGCCGAGTAGGTGGTGAGGTTGGTATTTTTGAAATGGAGCAAGACGCAGCTTTTGAAATTGATGAGCCAGAAGATTGGACTTTAGTTGAAAATTTACTTAAAGAAAGATATTAGAAACTCTAAAAAAGCTATAAATTAAATTTTTAATTAAAAACTAATGCAAACTAATAATGTAAAAATAATAGCCGAGATTGGAATTAATCATGATGGGTATGAAGATAAGGCAAAAGAGTTAATATATCAAGCTTTCAAATCTGGAGCTCAGGCTGTTAAGTTCCAATATAGAAATTTAAAGAATGCATACTCTGAGAATGCTAAAGAAATCGGAGATGAAATACTCTCTAAGGAGATAAACAGAAATTATTTATCACCGGATAAATTGATTAGGCTTTCAGAATATTCAAAAACGCTAGGACTAGAAGTTGGTATTAGTTTTTTTAATCAAGAAGATATTCAAGATTTTGGAGCACAAACTAATATTTTTGATTTTTATAAAATTCCTTCAGTTGAACTTACTAATACTGATTTAATTGATAAACTTATTAGTTTAAATAAACATCTTTATATTTCCCTAGGTGCTCATGATGAATTAGAAATAGTTAAGGCTTTAAAGAGATTGCCATCAAATGGCTGGACGCCAATGCATTGTATTTCAAACTATCCTGTTGTATTAGATAATTCAAGATTGGGCTATATAACTTATTTACAAAATCAATGGGGTGTCGATGTTGGCTATTCAAGTCATGATGATGATTGGGAGGTATGTCTTCTGGCAATGCAGTTAGGAGTTTCTGTTGTTGAAAGACATATTACATTAGATTGTGAAAATGAAGGATTGGATCACTCATCTAGCTCAACTCCAGGTCATTTTGAAAAAATGGCTAAGTTTTCTTCAGCGATGCCTATTTTATTATCTGGAAATTCTCCTAGAGTTGCAAACCAGGGAGAGTTGCTAAATAGACAGAATCTAGGTAGATCTTATTATGTAATTGATAACTTTTCAAAAGGCGATATACTCAATTACCATAACTTAGAATACCGCTCACCTCGGGTAGGACTTGATAAAACAAATATAGAAAAATATATTAGCCAACCATTAGAGCAAAATTTAAGTAGAGGTAGTGTTCTTAATAAAAGTATATTTAAAAAAAATACACTTATTTCAGATGATGTAATTTCTATTGCACGAATGATTAATCTTTCTATTCCAGTTAGGTTGCATGACTATCAAAAAATGCAAAATCTGTTTCCAATTGGAGGATTTGAATTTCATTTGTCTTTTGATGAAGTTCTATCAGATATAGATATTTCACATTTTAATAACGATAATAAATATAGTGTGCACTTGCCAGATTATATTAGTCCAACTAAATTAATTGACCCATTTTCATTAGATAATAAACAGAAAAAAGAAAGCATAATATTATTAGATAGAACTGTGCAATTTGCAGAAAAATTACAACATATAACTGGCGCTAAGGTTCCAGTTATTGGAAGTTTTTCAGTTTTACATAGTAGTAGAGAGGATTTCTTTGAAAAATATAGTTTACTTTTTAAAGCTTATTTAAATCGAGGTGTAGAAATTCTTCCACAATGGTTGCCTCCAATTGCATGGTATTTTGGTGGCTCGGTTCATTTGAAAGTAATGAATGAAATTGAAGATGTTTCATTTTTAAAGCAACATGAGTTAAATATATGTATGGATATTAGTCATTTAATTCTAGGAAAAAATTATTATAATTTTGATATAGATTTCATTTTAGAAAGACTTAAAAATAATATTGCACATTTGCATATCGCTGATGCAGCTGGATTTGACTCAGAGGGCTTAGCAATTGGTGATGGTGATTCAGAAAATATATTATTTATTAAAAAAGCTTTAGACTATAACTGCTTAAAGGTTATTGAGGTTTGGCAAGGGCATTTAAATAACGGGGCTGGTTTTCAAAAAGAATTAATAAAATTGACTGGTATATATGAAAATAAATAGGAAATCTATAGCTTTTATTACAGGTGTAACTGGACAAGATGGCGCATATTTGGCAAAACTTTTATTGTCGAAGGGCTATGATGTTTATGGTGGTTTCCGAAGAGGTTCTTCTAATAAAGCATGGAGACTAGATTACCTAGGAATTACTCAACGATTAACTCTTGTTGAATATCAATTAAACGAACCACAAAGTTTAATAGAAATTTTACAAAAAGTTCAGCCAGATGAAATTTACCATTTAGCCGGTGAAAGTATGGTTGCTGATTCTTATAAATATCCAGGGGTAACCCTTGAGGCAAACTCACAAGGCACATTAAATATGCTTGAAGCGGTTAGAATCATATCACCAAATTCCAAAGTATTTTTTGCATCAAGTTCAGAAATATTTGGAAAAAATAGTCAAGATAAATTATTAAATGAAAACTCTGATTTTTGTCCTAATAATCCCTATGCTATATCGAAGTTAACAGCAGATTATTTTATTAAACTGTATAGAGATAAGTATGATATTTTTGCTTGTTCTGGCATATTATTTAATCATGAAAGTCCATTAAGAGGTTTACAATTTGTGTCCAGAAAAATTACACATAATATGGCCAAATTAAAAATCAATAAAATGTCCACGCCAATTAAACTAGGTGATTTGAATTCTTCAAGAGACTGGGGGGCTTCAATTGATTATGTTCAAGCAATGCATTTAATGCTTGAAATGAACGAGCCTAGAGATTACGTAATTGCATCAGGGGTATTAACCTCTGTTAGAGAGTGTCTTCGTATATCTGCTTTAAAAGCTGGCTTTGATCCCTTGTTTGAAGGAATTGGTATAAATGAAACTTGTTTTGATAAAAGTTCTGGATTATTAATTGCAAAAGTTGATGAGAAATATATTAGAACAAATGACACACCTCCTTTAGCTGGAGATCCCAAAAAAATTGAGTTAGCGACTGGCTGGTCTAGATCTATAGATTTTGAAAAACTTATAGAATCGATGTTAGAAGCAGATATAGATAGAATTAAGATAGGCGACTTTAACTAAAAATAACTTTATAAAGGAAAATTAGTTTTAAAAAATTTGGTTTTCCAAAAAATTAATAATTTATATTAAACTATGATTGATATTTCCAGAAAATTCAAAAGATTTTTTACTAAAAGAAAATTACGTGGACACGATATTGCAAGTTCAAGAAATATATTTCATCAAATATATCTTTATTTTTTATATAAAAAAAATAAAGCATTAATTATTAATAATAAAAAAATTAAGAATTTTCATGATGGTGAGAGATGTTTTATTTTATTTACAGGGACAAGTGTTAAAGATTTTGATGCTGATATTATTGGTAATGAAAAGGTTATAGCATCTGGATTAGCTTTTCTTAAAAGCGACTTTAAGAAATATAACACTGTTGCTTATTTTAATCCTGCTCCATGGGAGCCTAGATCGTTAAAATTTTTTGATTTTTTAGCTGGCGGCGTTTATAAAAATACTAGTAAACATTGTAAAATTTTTTTTGATATTACCTCCTATCCATATGCAGGCGAGATTCTAAATTCTAAAATTGATGATACTTACTTTATGTCGACTAATGCGAATTATATTTCTACTCAAGATATAGAGTCAGATTTACATAAATCAAACAATATACAGGAGGGTTCATTTTCATGCGGACTTGGAATTGCTTCATATTTGGGTTTTAAAGAAATATATTTATTGGGAGCAGACTATCTTACTAGCCCTATAATTTATGGACATTTTTATGATGGATATCATGAAATTGCTGAATCTTCGGGCTATAAATCATATCAAGAAAGGGCATCTTGGATGATAGAGCATGTAAGTAAAAAGGGTTGTAGGGTTATAAATGTAATTAAAAGTGAAAAACAAATATCATCAATCGATAGTATCACTTTTGATGAATTACAAAATCATTTAAGTTAATCTTTTAATAAGGAATTTTTAAATTTAGTATTTTCCGTGGTAATTAATTAAATATATCATTTTAAAACTATGAAAATTGCATTTGACTACCAAATTTTTTCGCAGCAAGCTTATGGGGGTATTTCTCGATATTATCAAAATTTAGCAATCGAACTTCTTCAGCTTGAACAAGAAGTTTCAATTTTTGCAGGACTTCATTGCAACAATTATCTGACCTCTTTACCAGGTGATATTATTAATGGTTACAAATTATCTAAATATCCACCAAAAACAGGTAAATTATTCCAATTTGCTAATCATTATTTTACAGATTATCAAATGAAATCATGGAGGCCACAAATTATCCATGAAACATATTTTTCTAACTTTACACCATCTTGGCAAGGCCCTCCAAGAATCGTAACAGTTTATGATATGATTCATGAGTTATTTCCTCATGAACTTAAGAAGAAAGATGCCATTTCCCAGAGAAAAAAAAATGCATGTGAAAATGCTGACCATATAATAAGTATTTCGAACAATACAAAAAAAGATTTAGTTGAATGTTTTGGAGTTTCTCCTGAAAAAATTACTGTTATTCATTTAGCTGCCAATACATATCCTAAGCATAATCTTAATTTGATTAAATTTAATTTAATTAAGCCATTTCTTCTTTACGTGGGCACTAGAAAAGGTTATAAAAATTTTAATCAACTCCTGAGAGCGCTCTCAAAATCACAAAAGTTGATTAATGACTTTGATATTGTTGCATTTGGAGGTGGTACATTCACGCTAGATGAGACTAACTTAATAAATTCATTAGGTTTTAAGGAAGATCAAGTCAAACAAATAGGTGGGAACGATTCACTTTTGGTATCTTTATACAAGGAAGCCACTGCTTTTGTCTATCCTTCTCTATATGAGGGCTTTGGTATTCCCCCACTTGAGGCTATGGCCTATGAATGCCCAGTTATATCTAGCAATACCAGCTCCTTACCTGAAGTTGTTGGAGAGGCGGGTGAGTACTTTAATCCTGAAGAAATTGAAAGCATAAAATTGTCTATTGAGAATGTAGTCTATTCACCAAGTCGTATTATGGACTTAAAGTTAAAAGGTCTAGAAAGAGTTGACAATTTTTCTTGGAAGAAGTGCTCTCAAGAGACTTTAAAAGTCTATATGAAACTTATTACCTAATTATAAATTATTATTTCTAGTATTTAACTGATCATAGATGATGCATCAGAATTGACCTAGCCACTACTTTTATTATAGAAACTTTGAAATTAATCTAGCACATACTCCTTATTCTGAAATAAAATAAGCTATTATAGGTCAAGTAAATTACTATTACATTTTTGATATAAAAAAATATCAATTCATTCAATTATTATGATTTTTTATAGCTCAATTTATAAATAGATAATTTATGCAATACATAAAAGAAATTAATTATCTCATGGGAGAGGATAAATGGAAGCTTCCTTTTATCTTGATGCTCTTTGTAGTTATGTCTGTTCTTGAAGTCATAGGAATTGGTTTAATTGCTCCTTATGCTGCATTAATAATTAATCCTAATATTCTCACTGAAAAATACTCTTTTCTAGCAAATTATGGGATCCCTATTTACTCTGAAGATATTTTATTCTTAATGAGTTTATTGCTAGTTTCTGTTTTTATTATAAAAACCATAGGCCTATCATTTATTAATTGGGTTATATTTACTTTTTGTTACGATCGACAAGTCAAATTACGTTCCGAATTGATGGAGTCTTATCAAGCAATGAGCTATATTGAATATACTCAAAGAAATAGTGCTGAATATATTTATAACATTAATCTTGTTGCATCATTTACACAAGGCACTTTGGTATCATTACTTCGAATAAGTACAGAGATTTTAGTTGGTTCTTTAATTTTTATATTTTTAGCATTACAAGATGTGTTTGTTTTATTAATACTTATGTGCTTATTAGGTAGTTTTATGCTTATATATGACCTAATTTTTCGAAAAAAAATTACTGAATATGGAAAGCTTTTAAATATTTATTCAACTGAAATGTTTAAAAATATTAATGAAAGTGTTAATGGATTGAAAGAAGTGAGAATCTTGGGGAAAGAAGATTTCTTCTTTGATAAGGTTCGTAAAAATACTATTGGCTTGTCCAAAGTAATGAAAATGTCTGATTTTATTTCATCCATACCAAGGTACTTTTTAGAACTTTTAATGATTTCTTTTGTTGTTTTGCTAGTAGTTTTTTATACTTATCAAGGCAAAAACTCTGAGCTAGTAATTCCTATTCTAACAATGTTTTCTGTAGCTGCCATAAGACTTTTTCCTTCTGTAAATATACTTGTCTCAGGAATATCGCATATTCGCTTTGGAAGGCCAGCTGTTGCTTTGCTTTATAAAGATATCAAGAGAGCTGAAAATATAGTTTTGAAGAAACAATTAAATCCAGGTTCTATTTCAAATTTTGAAAGTTTAGAAATTGAGAATGTTGAATTTTCATATCCGCTTAGAGATTACAAAATCATTAGTAATCTTTCCCTAAAAATCAAAAAAGGAGACTCTATTGGAGTTATTGGGCCTTCTGGATCAGGAAAAACAACATTATTGGACATAATGTTGGGGCTTATAGAGCCTGATAAAGGGAGGGTGTTATATAATAGTAAAAGTTTAAATAATTCTCTTGATGAGTGGATGTCACATGTTGCTTACATTCCGCAAAATATTTTTATTATTGATGATAATGTTGTTCGCAATATTGCTTTGGGGGTTCTGGATGAATTAGTTGACCTTGAAAAACTTGATAATGCAATAAATCAATCTAGATTAAGAGAGTTAATGAATCAAATGCCAGATGGTATAAATACAATACTAGGTGAGAGTGGCGTTAAATTATCGGGTGGTCAAAGGCAGCGAATTGCTTTAGCAAGGGCCTTCTATCACAATAGAAGTGTTATTGTGATGGATGAAGCAACAAGTGCTTTAGATAATGAAACTGAAAAAGAAATTGTAAGTGAGATAAATAATTTAAAAGGAGAGAAGACTCTAATTGTAATAGCTCATAGACTTTCCACTGTGAAGCATTGCGATCATATCTATCGTATTGAAAAAGGTGTCATTGTTGATTCTGGTGATTATAGCTCTGTTGTAGGGGATGAATAGTTTTTTTAATTAAATAAATAATAATATGCTAAAAAATTCAAATATTTTGATAACTGGAGGTACTGGCTCTTTTGGACATAAATTTGTACCTATGACACTTAAAAAATACAACCCTCGAAGACTGGTTATTTATTCTCGTGATGAAATGAAACAGTGGGAAATGCAGAAGCTTTATGAAGGTGATGAAAGAGTGCGTTTTTTTATTGGTGATGTACGCGACAAGGAGAGGTTGACAATGGCTTTAGATGGTATTGACTATGTAATTCATGCAGCTGCAACTAAGATTGTTCCAACGGCTGAGTACAATCCTTTTGAGTGCGTTAAAACAAATGTCATTGGAGCAATGAATCTAATTGATGCCTGTATAAATAAGGGAGTTAAGAAAATTGTTGGGCTTTCTACTGATAAGGCTAGTAGTCCCGTAAATCTTTATGGCGCTACCAAGTTGACTTCAGATAGATTGTTTATATCTGCCAATAGCTCTTATGCTGGTGGGCATAATACTAATTTTTCTGTTGTTAGATATGGAAATGTCATGGGCTCCAGAGGTTCAGTAATTCCATTCTTTTTGTCTATTTATAAGGACGGAGTTTTGCCAATTACAGATAAAAGAATGACGCGTTTTATGATTACTCTAGAAGCTGGTGTTGAGCTAGTTTGGCATGCTTTTGATGATATGGTAGGTGGAGAAGTTTATGTAAAAAAAATACCTTCTATGAAAGTTACGGATATTGCTAAAAGTATATCGCAAGATGTAAAATTAGATTTTGTTGGAATACGCCCTGGGGAAAAATTACATGAGCAAATGATTGGGCTAGAGGATGCTATGTACACTTTTGAGTATGAAGATCATTATAAAATATTGCCATCTATTAATCAATGGTATAAGGATGAGAATAGAATTAATGGAGGTATAAAAGTTGATTCAAATTTTACTTATTCATCAGATCAAAATTTAGACTGGATGACTCAAGAAACTCTTCAAAAATGGATTAAAAATAATAGTTCTGTGATTGGTAGTTTTTAATGACTCTTTCAAAGAGCAGCAAGTTAGCTCTTGGTACGGCTCAATTTGGGTTAAATTACGGTATCTCTAACAAAAATGGCTTAGTAAAAAAAAATCAAGCTAAGTTAATATTATCAAAAGCAAGTCAATGCAATATCCAAATACTGGATACTGCAATAGTTTATGGAGAAAGTGAAAATATTTTAGGTAAAATTGGAGTTACAGGTTTTGATGTAATAACAAAATTACCCTCGATCCCAAATGGCAAGCTGGATATTAAAGCGTGGGTAATTAATAATGTGTACTCATCACTTAGCAAGCTTAAAGTAACTAGTTTGTATAGCTTATTACTCCATCAATCAAGTGATATATTAGGCGAAAAAGGAAAAATATTAAATGAAGTTCTTTATGAATTAAAAAATAAGGGTGTAGTAAAAAAAATAGGTGTTTCTGTATACGACCCCAATGAACTTGATGATATTGAAAGAGCAAAAATAAAATTAGATATTGTCCAAGCCCCATTTAATGTGTTTGATAGAAGGCTTGAATTATCTGGCTGGCTAGATCACCTAGCAGCCTTAGGAACTGAAGTGCATATTAGGTCAGTTTTTTTGCAAGGTTTGTTGCTATTACCTTCAGAAGCAAGACATAAATATTTCTCTAAATGGGCGACACACTTTAAAATATGGGATGACTGGTTAAGAAGTAATGAAATTAGCGCTCTAGATGCTTGTCTTAATTTTGTAAAATCTTATTCTAATATTGATATAATCATTGTTGGTGTTACGGATACAGGGCAGCTTTTAGACATTATTTCTAAATATGAAAATGATAATAACAGCTCAATCCCTAAATCTTTAGTATGCAATGATCAACTATTAATTAACCCAACTAATTGGTTTAAATAATGAATTTAGCAATTTTACAAGCTAGAATGAGTTCGACTAGACTTCCAGGAAAAGTTCTAAAGACGGTAAATAAAATACCACTTTTAAAGTATCAGTGTGACAGGCTTGCAAAATCAGAAAAAATCAACCATCTGATAATTGCAACATCTACTGATGAATTAGATGATGAAATTGATGAGTTTGCACAAAAAAATAAAATTGCTTGTTTTAGAGGGTCTTTAGATGATGTTCTTGAACGGTATTATTTATGTGCAAAAGAATTTAAATTAGATTCTAATCTCACTTCACTCAATATTATTAGGATTACTGGGGATTGCCCTATTATTGATTCTAAATTAGTTGATAAAGTAATAAACTATTATGAAACAAATATTTGTAGTTATGCATCCAATACCATAATTCCAACTTTCCCTGACGGAATGGATATTGAAATTTTTAATTATCAGGCATTAGAATTGGCTTTCAATGAAGCTACTTTAAATTCTGATAGAGAGCACGTAACAACATATATTAAAAAAAATGACAAATTTATGAAACTTAACTTTGAGTCAAAATATGATTTTTCTCATCTCAGGTTTACGGTCGACGTATTAAGTGATTTTGAATTGATTCGAGTTTTGATTAAAGCACTATATCGCATAAATCCAGATTTTTCATACCTAGATGCAATATCATATATGACAAAAAATCCAAATTTGTTTTCTATTAATTCAAATGTTCAAAGAGATGAAGGATATATTAAATCATTAGCAAAGGATAAATACTAAAGTGAAAAAAAATTTATGGATAGAAGAAAGTGATAAATATACTGAAAGGGCGCAAGATTTTTTAAATGACAAGCTATTTGGGAACAAAGATCAAGTAATTGCCGCACAAAAGGTATCTTCGATTATTAGTAGTTACGTTGATGATCCAAAAAATATTTTAGATATTGGCTGCGCATATGGTGGTCTAATATATGAGCTAATGAAGAGTTATTCATCAACTAACTTTGACGGCATTGATCCAGGTAAAAAATCTATAGAGGTTGCAAGTCAGAATATTCAAAGCGATAAGGCTAAGTTTATAGAAGGTTGCGGCGATCAATTGCCATTTGAAGATAATAAGTATGATGTTGTAATTCTAACGATGGTTTTGCAGTGGGTATCCAGAAGTGACTTAATTAAAACTATTTCAGAGGTAGATAGAGTTCTTAAAACTGGTGGTGTGATTTTTTTAGAGGAATACTTGCCAAATCAACCAGTAACTTCAATTTCAAGACATAGTAAAGATATTAGTATTTATAAGAATAATTATTCAGAATTTTTTACTATTTTTCCATGGTTTAATGAGATTTATAGAGAGGTTTTCCAAATTGAAAATGGCCCTGATCATCAAAGGAATATTAGTGTTATAAGAAAATATCCTTTAAATGAGGCTTATAAGTCAATAAATGGTCCGTCAGAGTTACATTCCAACTTTTATAGTGATAATAAGCTACAGATTTTTAAAAATCTATTTTATGATAAATCTTAAGTTATCTTTAAAATAGTAATTTCATCAAAATAAGTGAACTTAATATGAAAAAAGGACAATTACTTTGGAAAAGGGCTAAGAAGATTATCCCTGGAGGCAATATGCTTCTATCGAAACGCAGCGAAATGTTCTTGCCTGAGCAATGGCCTAGTTATTATAGTAAGGCAAAAGGTTGCAAAGTTTGGGATCTAGATGGGCGAGAGTATACAGATATGTCAATTATGGGTATCGGGACAAATATTCTTGGATATTGCAATGAAGAGGTCGATAGATCAGTAGTTGAAATTGTAAGTCAAAGTAATATGTCAACATTTAATTGTCCAGAAGAGGTTTATTTAGCTGAAAAGCTAATCGAGCTTCATCCTTGGGCAGAAATGGTTCGATTGGCAAGAACAGGCGGGGAGGCTAATGCAATGGCAATTCGTATAGCTAGGGCATCATCAGGAAAAGATAAAGTTGCAATTTGTGGCTATCATGGTTGGCATGATTGGTACTTGTCAGCTAATTTGACTGGCAATAATGAGCTTGGTAGTCACTTACTGCCAGGACTAAATCCAATAGGTGTCCCTAAAGAGCTTAAAGATACTGTTTTTCCGTTTAACTATAACTGTATTGAAGAGTTAGAGGAAATAATTAAAATCCATGATATTGGTGTCATCAAAATGGAAGTCTCAAGAAATAGTCAGCCTAAAGATGATTTTTTAATGAAGGTGAGAAAAATAGCTGATAACTCTAATATTGTTTTAATTTTTGATGAGTGTACATCTGGTTTTAGGCAAACTGAAGGTGGGCTACATAAGTTATATGGAGTAGATCCTGATGTGGCTATTTTTGGTAAGGCATTAGGGAATGGTTACGCTATTACTGCGGTAATTGGCCGTAAAGATATTATGGATTCTGCGCAAAATACATTTATAAGCTCTACGTTTTGGACGGAGAGAATTGGACCAACCGCAGCACTTAAGACTTTAGAGGTTATGAATAAAACTAAATCATGGGATTTAATAACTAATATTGGAATGGATATTGGTAATCGATGGCAGCTTTTAGGAGAGAAGTATGGACTTCCTCTTAAAGTAAGTGGCTTGCCATCAATGGTGGGGTTTAATATCCAATCAGATGACTGGTTAAAATATAAAACTTTTATAACTCAAGAAATGTTGAAAAAAGGAGTTCTGGCAACTAATGTAATCTATGTTTGCACTGAGCATACTAAATTTATTGTTGATGATTATTTTCAAGCTTTAGAACCTATATTTAAAATAATTGCAGACTGCGAATCTGGCTTATCTATTGATTCTTTGTTAGAGGGCCCTGTTTGCCATAGCGGGTTTAGTAGGCTTAACTAATGAATATTGCTATCACGGGCGCAAGTGGTATGCTGGGTACCGCCCTTATTGATAAACTTAGTAATTTTTTCTTAATTTTTGCTTCAGCTAGAGAGCAGGGTTTAGTTAAGAATAATGTCTCCTGGGAATGCTTTGATTTGACTAATTTAACTAAGTTAGAAAATTGGCTTGTTAAGATACAACCCGATGTAGTTATTCATTGTGCCGCAATGGTAAATGTTGATGAATGTGAGTTTAATGAAGATTTAGCTTATCAATTGCATGTTAAAACTACTGAGGTTATAGTGGATTTTTTAACTATCAACAATGGACAACTTATATATATATCAACTGACTCAGTTTTTGATGGTCTCAGCAACAAACCCTACTCAGAAGAAGACCAGACTAATCCCCTGAATGTTTATTCAAAAACGAAGTTGTTAGGAGAATATCCAGCTTTATCTTTGAAAAAAGGCGTCGTCCTAAGAACCAATATTATTGGTTGGAGTATGAAAGAAAAAATCTCTTTTTCAGAGTGGATATTATTTAATTTGATCCAAAAGAAAAGAATAAAACTATTTAATGATGTCTATATTTCACCTGTTCATGTAAGCGAACTATCTGAGGTAATAATACAAGTAGTTGAGAAGCAGGCTGTTGGCCTTTATAATGTTAGTAGCCAAAACGCCTTATCAAAATATGATTTTGGGCTACTTATGGCAGAAACGTTTGAATCTTCTTCTAAATATTTTGATGAAATTAGTATTGAAGAGCTTGGTTTAAAAGCTAAAAGGCCTAAAAATATTGCCCTTTCAAATAAAAAAATTACCCAACTACTTGGTTATGATTTACCTCATGTGATTGATGCTATTTTTATGATGAAACTGGAATCTAAAAACGGCTACCTTACTAAAATAAAAAATCGAGAAATTAAAAATAAATATGAGTTTTGGAAATAATGATGAATACACTTAGAATTGAAAATAATATAATTGGATTGGATTACCCCACTTATTTTGTTGCTGATATAGCTGCAAATCATGACGGAGATATTGGGCGTGCTAAAGAGTTAATTTATCTATGCGCTGAAGCAGGCGCAGATGCAGCTAAGTTCCAGCATTTTTCAGCAAAAAGTATTGTTAGTGATTATGGATTTAAAAATTTAGGAAATCAGCAATCTCATCAAGCTTCATGGAATAAAAGTGTATTTGAAACTTATAAAGCAGCTTCACTGGATGAAAGCTGGACACCAATTTTAAAAGAAACATGTGATAAAGCAGGCATCACTTTTTTTACCTCACCATATTCGTTTGATCTAGTTGATAGTGTTGACGAATATTTGAATGCGTATAAGATTGGATCAGGAGATATAACATGGTTAGAAATTATTGAATATATTGCTCTTAAAAACAAACCGATATTATTAGCTACTGGAGCCTCTAATGCTAATGAAGTTAACTTAGCTATGAATGTCTTACTTCAGCATACAAAAGACATAGTATTGATGCAATGTAATACAAATTATACGGCCTCACTTGAAAATTTTAATTACATAAATCTAAATGTTTTGAAAGAATATAAAGATCAGTATCCTGGAATAATCTTGGGTCTTTCTGATCACACACCAGGACATGCAACTGTTTTAGGCGCCGTTTCATTAGGCGCTAGAGTTATTGAAAAACACTTTACTGATGATCTTAGTCGAGAGGGACCAGATCATAAGTTTTCTATGAACTATGAAACCTGGAAGGATATGGTGGGTAGAGTGCGTGAGTTGGAGCTTGCGCTAGGAACAAGGGTTAAAAAAATTGAAAAAAATGAGGAAGATACTGTTGTTCTTCAAAGACGAGCTATTAGAGCTAAGGCTGACCTAAAAATTGGATCTATTGTTACAAAAGAGATGCTGGTGTTTCTAAGGCCATGCCCTGAAAACTCCCTTCCTCCTTATTGCCTTGAAGATGTATTGGGTAAAACTTTGACTCAAAATTTAGTTTCTGGAGGATGCCTAACTTGGAAACATTTGAAGTAGCAATTGTTATTCCAGCTTATAATGAGGAAAAGACTATTGAATCAGTTATTAAGTCTGTTCAGCCATATGGTTCAGTGGTTGTTGTGAATGATGGATCAATAGACAAGACATCTATAATAGCAGAAAAATCTGGAGCACTAGTTGTTAACCATAATACAAACCAAGGTTATGATTCAGCGCTTAATAGTGGACTAAAGAAAGCAGCTGAAGAGAAATTTAACGCTGTCATTACTTTTGATGCAGATGGCCAACATAGTGCAGATTTACTTACATTGTTTATACAAGAACTTAAAAATGGTACACAATTAGTCTTAGGTGTAAGGCCAAATAACCAGCGTTTTGCAGAGTGGCTATTTAGGGTTTATGCAAAATACCGCTTTAATTGGCTTGATCCATTATGTGGAATGAAAGGTTATAGTGCTTCATTAATTAATAAAATTGATAGCATAACTACATATGAATCTATTGGAACTGAATTGGCTCTAAAGGCTATTAAGTCTAATGCCTCAGTTAAACAAATCCCTATTAAAGTCATAAAAAGAATGGGAGAATCAAAATTTGGAGACGGATTTTTAGCAAATCTAAAAATATTGAAGTCTCTATTAATAGGCATTATTAAATTTAGATAGGTTGAATATTAAATTCATACATATTCTATAATTAAACCTTAATTAAATTAAAAAAAACTTATGATATCTGTTTTGATATGTGCAAAAAATGAAGAAAAAAGAATCCGAGATTGCATAGAATCAGTACTAATTGAAAATCCTGATGAAGTCATTCTTGTGGATGGTGATTCCATTGATTTAACAGTAGAAATTGCTAAATCTTATGGCCTAAGAGTTATTCAAACTAAGAACTCTAATTTAACGAGAGATAGGCAAATTGGTATTGATGCATGTAAAAATGATTTAATTGCTATGATAGATTCTGACCATAGGCTAAAAACTGGTGATCTTGAAGGACTTAAAAATGATTTAATTAAATTTGATCTTGATATAGTTCAAGCTGCATTAAGTATTATGCCTACTGGCTTTTTATGTAAAGGCGAAAAACAATATATTGATTTAATATTAAATAAAGCTGGTGAAAAAAAAATGATTGGAGTTGCTCCATGCTTATATCGTAAAAGAGTGTTTGATTCTGTAAAGTTTGACGATAATATAACTAGTACTATTGATGATACAGATTTTATGTATAGGCTTTCTTTGCAGAAAATCTATAAAATAGGCACTGGGCATACTTCAATTTCCTCGCTCCATGAGTCAGGATTCATTAGTTACTTTAATAAATTTAAATGGTATGGAAGAGGTGATGGAGAGTTTTGCATAAAAAATCCCGAAAGAGCTTTGGGCATGTTGTTTCATTTGATTGTCAGATATCCAATTTTTTATAGCATGAGAGCTGCTCTATCTGGGAAATTCGCTGCAATTCCATACGTAATTTTTCAAGGTTTTACGCGAGTTACCTTCTTGTTTTTAAGACTTATTAAATTAAGGTTTGGTGTTGGTTTAAAATAATATTTTTATAGATTAGTTGAAGTGATAAATGGTTAGAAAAATAAAATTATGTAGAATTTGTGGTAACGACGAGTTAGTGCCTGTCGTTGACTTGGGTGAGCAGTATCTAACTGGTGTTTTTCCCAAGCCAGATGAGGCTTTAAATATTACTAAAGGCCCTTTAAGGTTGGTGAAATGTCATGGAGATGGCTGTGGCCTTTTGCAGCTTGAACATAGCTATGAATTAGGTGAAATGTATGGAGATAATTATGGTTATCGTTCTGGCTTAAATCAAAGTATGGTTTCGCACCTTGAAAATAAAGTTAAAAATATTCTTAATATAGTTAAATTAAATCCTAGTGATTTAGTTATAGATATTGGAAGTAATGATGGAACTACTTTAACGGCTTTCAACTCCAATCTGCAATTAGTGGGTATAGACCCTACTGGCGAAAAATTTAAAGATTATTATCCTGAACATGTTGAACTTATTGCCGACTTTTTTACAGATAAATTGGTCCGTGAAAAATATCCAAATAAAAATGCCAAAGTAATTACCTCTTTTTCGATGTTTTATGATTTAGAATCTCCACAAGAATTTGTAGATCAAATTTCAAGTATCCTTGATCCTAATGAAGGTATTTGGGTTTTTGAACAAAGTTATATGCCTCTAATGTTAAAGAGAAAATCTTATGATACTGTTTGCCATGAACATCTTGAGTATTACAGTTTGTCTCAAATAATATGGTTATTAGATCACGGTGGACTAAAAATTATTGATATAGAAGTTAATGATATTAATGGTGGAAGTTTTTCAGTTACGGCTGCAAAGAAAAACTCTTTATATCCAAGTAATGATAAAAAAATTAACCATTTTCTTGCACTTGAAAAAAAAGCTAATCTTGATACAATTCAACCTTATTTAAATTTTCAGCTAGACGCTCAAAAGAGTAGGGGCGAATTAAAAGAATTTATTTCTACTGCAAAGCATAATGGTGAAACTATTTCTGCCTTGGGGGCATCCACTAAGGGTAATGTAATACTTCAATATTGTAATATTGACTCAACTCTAATTGATGCAGTTGGAGAAGTTAATGCTAATAAATTTGGAGCTTTAACACCAGGCTCATTAATACCTATCGATTCTGAAGAAAGTATTTTGAGAAAAGAGTCAGATTATTTAATGGTCCTCCCATGGCACTTTAAGGAGTTTTTTGTAAAGAATAAAAAATTTAATGATAGAAGGCTAGTGTTTCCTTTACCGCACCTTGAAATAATTATTCCCAACAATTAATACTATGAATTTAATGATAACCAAGTGAATAAGATCGCAGTTATTGTAGGATCTGGTGGTCAAGATGGAACTCTTCTAACCTCTAATTTAGAATCACTTAATTATTCTGTAGTAGGAATTAAAAGAGGTGATATTGATCTGTTGAACTCTGAAAAAGTTACAGAGTTAATACTTAATGTTCAGCCTGATGAAATATATTACTTAGCTGCATATCATCAATCTTCAGAAGACAAAGTAGGAGGTGATATTGAAGTATTTAAAAGAAGTATTGAAGTTCACGCTCTTTCAGTTATTAATTTTTTAGATTGCATTCTAAAACATAAAAATACATGTAGGTTTTTTTATGCCTCATCATGCTTGATTTTTAGGGGGTCAAATAATGAGGTACTCACAGAAGACTCTCATTACTCGCTAGAAAATTACTATGCTATATCAAAAATTTCTGGTGGGTCGCTTGTCAAGTATTACAGAGATAATAAAAATATATTTGCTTGTACTGGTTTTCTTTTTAACCATGAGTCATCTTTAAGAACCGAGAATTATCTTTCAAAAAAAATAACCTCATATGTTGCACAACTAAGTGAATCTAGTAATGATAAATTAAGTTTAGGTAGCCTTGATATGTTTGTTGATTGGGGTTATGCTCCTGATTATGTTGAGGCATTTAGGAGAATTTTGCAAACAAGTTCGCCTGACGATTATATTATTGCAACAGGCGTTAAAAGTTCAATTAAAGATTTTGTGAAAATTGCATTTGAGCATGTTGATTTAGACTATCGTAAGTATGTTACTGTTGATCCCAATATCTTAATTAGAAAGAATGAGATAAGGATTGGATCTGCAAAAAAATTAATGAAAGCAACTGGTTGGAAGCCTTCTATTAGTTTTCAAGAAATGGTAAAAAAACTAGTTGATATAGAAATAAAGAAATTTAAATCTACTTAAGCAAACTTAGGAATAGAAATGTCAAAAATATCTGCAATAATAGAGGCAAGGATGACTTCAACTAGGCTTCCAGGCAAGCATATGCTCCTTGCTAATGGAAAACCAATGATTGGATACTTAATTGATCGTTTAAAACAAGTCCCCTCTTTAGATGAAATTATCATGGCAACAACAATTAATAATACCGATGAGCCTCTTGTGGATCTTGCAAAAACTAATGGTATAAGTTATTTTAGAGGCTCTGAAAATAATGTAATGTCTAGAGTTATTGGTGCAGCTGAGTCTGTCAATTCAGAAATTATTGTTGGAATTACTGGTGATTGTCCAGTTATAGACCCTATTATCATTGAGCAAGCAATTCAAACCTTTATTCATAATACATGTGACTATGTAAATAATGCATATATTCCCGGCTATCCTGGGGGCATGAACGTTCAAGTCTATTCTCTTGTTTCCCTCAAAGAGTCTTATAGAATGACCAATGATCCACTTGATTATGAGCACGTAACTTCTCACATCTTAAGAAATCCTCTTATATTTCAATCAATATATATGGTGGCCCCTTTAAATCTCTACTGGCCAGAATTAAGTCTTGAGCTTGATGAAAAAAGTGATTATGATCTCTTAAAGAAAGTCATTGAGAATTTCAAAGGTGAACTCTTTTCGTGCAAAGATGTTATTGATTTGTTACATCTTCATCCAGAATGGGTTGGAATTAATCATCATATTAATAGGAAGGGTTTTGAGTAAATATAAAGCTGCAATTGTTGGCCTTGGTCAAGTAGGTCAGGGATATGATTATGAAAACATTGATAATTCTATTATTCTGACACATGCTTCTGCATTGAAATATCATAATGAGTTTGATTTAATCTCTGCAGTTGACTCTAACTTAAGTCAGTGTGAGCGTTTTGAAAAAAAATTTTCAAAACCTGCATTTTTATCTATCAAAGAAATGTATTTAAAAGTTAGACCTGAAATAATAAGCATTTCTGTTTCAACAAATTTCCACTTTGAAGTATTTGAAGAGATAATTTCTTATAAGCCAAAAGCTATTATTCTTGAAAAACCTGTTGCTCATTCTGAAAAAGAAGCAGCAAAGATGCTTAAAATGGCTACAGACGCTAACTGCAAGGTAAGTGTGAACTATATTAGAAGATTTAATCCTGCAATTGTTGAGCTTAAAAAAATCATAGACCATGGTGATTTTGGTGAAATATATAAAGGAGTGGTTTGGTATACAAAAGGGTTAATAAATAATGGGTCGCATTTTATTGATTTACTTATCTGGTTTTTTGGTGATATCACAAGTATTAGGGTAATAAAAACTGGAAGAAAATGGGATAATATAGACCCTGAGCCAGATTTATGTATTTGTTTTGGTGGTACTGAAATTTATATGCTTGCAGGACGTGAAGAAAACTACTATATGGGGAGCGTAAGCTTGATTGCTAGTAACGGAGTAATTACCTATGAAGATGGCCATGATATTTTGGTTCAGTATTCTCAAGATGATCCTTTGTATTCGGATTACAAAGGTCTTAGTAAAGCTGTAAATATAAAAAACCCTAGCGAAAAGAATATCTGGTATTTATATGAAAACTTAGCTTGCCACTTAAAAGATGGAGCTCTAATATCTTCTAATCTTGATTCGGCAACTTCTACTTTGTCTAGTGTTATGCAAATTATTAATAAATTAAAAGGAAAGAAATGAGTGAAAAATTAGCTCTATTTGGTGGAGAAAAAATATTTAATGAAAAAGTTGAAAGATATAATTCAATTGGCATTTCTGAGGTTGATGCAGTTAAAAAGGTAGTTGAATCAGGAATTCTTTCTCAATATCTTGGTGAATGGGATACGGATTTTTATGGTGGCCCAAAAGTTAAAGAATTTGAAAGCGATTGGTCAGAGTATTTTAATATTAAGCATTCAGTTGCTGTTAATTCTAATACTTCAGGCCTGATAATTGCTTTAGGGGCAATAGGTCTTGAACCTGGCGATGAAGTAATAGTTAGTCCATGGACAATGTCGGCATCTGCAACAGCAATACTAGTTTGGAATGCTATCCCAGTTTTTGCTGATATCGAAGATGAAACTTTCAATTTAGATCCAGCTTCAATTGAAAAAAATATAACCCCTTATACAAAGGCAATTGTTGTTACTAATATTTTTGGCCATCCAGCAAGACTTAATGAAATTATGGAAATAGCTAAAAAATATAAGCTTAAAGTTATTGAGGATAATGCTCAGGCACCTGGAGCTGCTTACTATGAAAAATATACCGGATGTGTTTCGGATATTGGAGTTTTTAGTCTGAATTATCATAAGCATATTCATACGGGGGAGGGTGGTATTTGCGTTACTGAAAATGATGAGTATGCAGAACGTATGCAATTAATTAGAAATCATGCAGAAGCTGTTGTTGAGGGTAAAGGTGTTCAAAATTTAACAAATATGATTGGCTTTAACTTTCGTATGGGTGAAATAGAGGCTGCATTAGGAATTGAGCAACTTAAAAAACTTCCAGGAATTATTAACGAGAAGATTCAATGGGCAGGGATTCTGTCTGAAGGCTTAAGCAAATTAGATGGTCTGAGGACGCCAATTATAAAAGAGCACTGCTCTCATGTTTATTATGCTTACCCTTTGTTAGTTGACGATAAAATTACAAAAACCCATCGAGATAATATCTTTAAAGCGTTAGTTGCTGAAGGTGTTCCAGCTTTAGGTAATAGATATGTGAACTTACATTTATATCCGATGTATCAAAAGAAGATAGCATATGGCTCGAATGGATTTCCTTGGACAAGTAATTTATACAAAGGGAGTGTGAGCTATGAGAAAGGGATTTGCCCAGTTGCTGAAAGTATGAATAGCCGAAGATATATTAATATTGGGCTTGGACTTATAAGACTTGATGCACAAAAATGTCAAAAAATTATCAGTTGCTTTGAGAAAGTCTGGAGTCAACTTGATTCACTAAATAAATAGTTAAATTTCTCGAATGAAAATTTTAATGGTTTCTAATGACTCAGCAGGTGCAGAACTTTTATCATCCTGGGTTCGACTTAATAGAGGAAATAGCTATAGCTATGTTCTTGGGTTGCCTGCTGAGAAAATATTTAAAAAGAAAATAAAGCATTTAGTTAATATTTTTCCATATAAATTTGAGGAGAAAAATAATGATTTTGATCTTGTGATGACTGGTACAAGCCAAACATCAGATCTTGAAAAAAAAGCAATTACCTGGTCTAAAAAATACAATATTAAAGTTATAACATTATTGGATTATTGGGTGAACTTTGCAACACGTTTTTTTATTGATGGCTTTATGGTTTTTCCTGATGAAGTTTGGGTTATGGATCAATATGCTCTTTATAATGCAAAAAAAGAACTACCTGGTGCAAATGTTTTGTTACATAGTAATCCTTATATTGAAGAGATTCTCTTAAAAAAAATACCTAAATTGCATGATAAATTTAAAACAAATATCTTATATGTCTGCCAACCATTTAATGAAGATAATTTGTTAGATATTGATGCTATAAATTATTTCTTTTCTAAGTTATTAAAACTTAAATCTAATATAATAAAAGTTAGATTGAGATTGCATCCATTAGAAACTAAAGACAAATATATAAGCGTAATTAGTGAGTATAAAAATAAATTTGAGATAGACTTTTCTATTGATTCCCCTCTTTCAGATGATTTAAATTGGTCAGACTGTGTAGTTGGAATGCACGCTCAAGCTCTAGCTGTTGCAGTTGAGTTTGGTCTAAATACATTTTACTGTATTCCTCCTAAGGGAAAGGAATGTGTATTGCCTCATACTGAAATTTTAAATTTTGATCAATATAAAGAATTTTTTTAATTCAATAAAAAGATATGAAATCAAACTTAAAATCCTTTAAAGCCCTCCAAGGTGATGCTATAGAGCTAAATGATTTCAATATAAATAATATTTCAGTTGATTACATTTCTTGGCTTAATGATCCAATTGTTTTACAATATAGTAATCAAAGATTTATCACCCATGATTTTATTAGCTGTAAAAAATATTTAAAAAGCTTTGCTGGAACTGACAATCTTTTTTTAAGTATAAAAACGAAAAAAACTAATATATATATTGGCACTCTATCCGTATATTTTAATATAAATCATGGTGTTGCTGATATTGGGATTATGATTGGAAATAAAAACGAATGGGGTAAAGGGTATGGTCAGGACGCATGGAATACTATTTTATCTTTTTTATTAAAAAAACAAGATGTTAGAAAGATCACTGCTGGTACGTTAGCTTGCAATACTGCGATGAGGAATATTATTGAAAAATCAGGTATGAGAATTGAAGGCGTTAGAAATGAGCAAGAGCTAATAAATGGCGAGCCTCAAGATGTAGTTTTATTTTCAATTTTAAATAAGGAAAATTGAGATTTATGGATATAGATGACACTTCATTCGCTCCAAGAACAAAAATTGGCGATACAATTAAGCTGTTGAAAAAAGCTTATAACTTATTTTTCTTATTTAAAAGTCAGTCAAAATTTATTAAGCATAATAAAACTGCTTTTACATTTAAAACTAAAAAAACTGACAATATTATATTATTAGAGCAAGGTGAGTCGGCATCAAATATTGTAGCTTATTCTTATCTGGCATCAACTCTTCAAGAAATACATGATGCTAAAATTGTTACCTATTTTCCAAGAGTACCAAGAGGTAAATTAAGAAAATTTATGTGGTGGTATAAAAGTAAAAATGTCTATTACACTAATAGATTATTTAAATCATTTGGTTCGAGCTTTTTTTTGATTCCAAGTATCAGTAGGCCTCTTAAGAAAAGGTGTGATTTAATATATCAAGAACAAAAAATAAAAATCAAAAATAAAGCTGATATTGAAAATATTACAATAAACGGAATTGTTTTTGGAGATTTGATATATGATTATTATTTAAATTTTTATAATGAAATAAGTATTGATATTAATTCTGTTAATTTCAAAAAACATTTAAAATACTGTATTAAATGTATTGTTTTTTGGCTTGATTTCTTTGAAAATAATACAGTAAAAGCAATCAATACTAGCCATACTGTGTATTCTAATGCAATACCTATAAGAGTTTCCGTACATCATGGTATTGATAGTTTTCAAACTAATGCAACGCATGTATATCGACTTACTAAAGATAATTTTTTTGCTTACAAAGAGTTTTTAAATTATAAAACTGATTTTTCTAAACTAAGTAAATCTCAACAATCGTATGGTATAGATGCTGCGAAAAAAAGATTAGATATGAGGTTTTCCGGATTAGTTGGTGTTGATATGAACTACTCAAAAAAATCAGCTTTTGGTGATTCTTTTGATTATAGGCTGATTAGAGAGAGTGATAAAGTTAAAATTTTAGTCGCGCCTCATTGCTTTTATGATAGCCCACATCCCTATGGAATGAATCTGTTTCCAGATGTATCTGTTTGGATAGAAAAGTTAATTGAAATATCTGAAAAAACTGATTACGATTGGTATGTCAAAACACACCCTGATTTTCTTGATTTAACAAAGGAGATGGTAGTGGAAATATTTAAAGATCATCCCAAGTTTACAATCTTGCCTTCGGACTCGTCACACCTTCAAATTGTCAATGAAGGAATAGACTTTGCATTAACCATGTACGGTTCAATTGGGTTTGAATATGCTGCGATGAATATTCCTGTAATCAATGCGTCTATAAACAATCCGCATATAGCATTTGATTTTAATATTCACCCTAGAACACAACTTGAATTTACAAATACATTAATGGATCTAAAAAATGTTAGTCTTAAGATTAATACGAATGATGTTTATCGCTATTATTACATGAATAATATTCATCAATCGCAGGACTGGTTATTTCTAGATAGAGTTAAAGTATTGACTGATTTAGGTGGCTATCATGGACAGTTTGGTGAAGAAATGTATAAGTATTGGGTTGAAAATTGGACAGTTGAAAATCATCAAAAAATATTATCTGGCTTAAAAAAGTTTATAGACTCTAAAAAATATTTATATCTTCCTGAGTATGGCTAATATTTCTTTCTTTTGAGGTTTTTGATTTCTAAAACCAAGTGATACCAACTTTTAATTTATGATGATTGAACAAATTACCCCGCTAATTACCATTGGCCTTACAACATATAACCGCCCAGAGTTTTTAATAGAGTCCGTAAAGTCAGTTATAAAT